>OEIU01000450.1_pt1 | contig 38615 bp, 29 predicted proteins | sample 1539221 | NCBI WGS metagenome assembly OEIU01 (sample SAMN03792071, study PRJEB22550) | activated sludge metagenome | feature: wastewater treatment plant; material: activated sludge; isolation source: Wastewater treatment plant of a petroleum refinery complex | place: Argentina: Zarate | collected...
TCCCGGGGCGGGTTCTTGCGGGCGATTTGGGAGGCGGAGCGGGTGCGGGGGAGGCGGGGAGCAGGGGAGCGGGGCCGCGGGGGAGCGGGGGAGCAAGAGAATTGTCGCCCCTCTGCGTGCGGGCTGTTGCCTTCCAACAATGCGATGGAGGTGCGTCATGCTTGCTCGACGATTCACATCTTGCGTGGTTGTGTCGGTGTTGGGCCTTGGCGCGGCGATGCTTGCGGGGTGCCTGGAGCGCGTCGAATCCATCACCATTGCTCCCGACGGCTCCGCGACGCTGCGCTCGGAGTTTCGGGGCACGCCCGAGGACTTCAAGAAGACGGATGATGCGCTGCCCGAGGCTGGTGGGGCGTGGGCGGTGACGCAGCGGGAGGAGAGGGATGCCGAGGGGAAGCCGCGCGTGGTTCGGGTGGCGGAGTTGTCCGTGGCGCGGGGGGACGGGTTGCCCGGGACGTACGGCGCGCCGGGCGATCCTCGCGCGGCGTCGGGGTTGGCTTTCCCGACCACGCTGCGGGTGAACACGACGGGCGGGCACACGTACTTCGATTTCTCGCGCACCTACGCGCATCGGGAGGAGGCGAAGTACGCGTATGCCAAGAAGAGGCTCATGGGCGGCGATGCGTTCAAGGCCATGGAGGGGAAGGACCCGGCCGAAATGACCGGCGCGCAGCGGGAGGTGCTGGTGCGGACGCTGGCGCGGCTGGAGGCGGACAAGCACGTGCGGTTCATCGAGGCCGGCGCGGCGGCGCTCGAGGCCGAGCGGGCGTGGCCGCAGGAGGTGGCGCTGTCGCTGCGCACGGCCGCGCTGGAGTTCGCGGATCGGTTCGATATCGCGGAGGCCTCGACCCTGCTCGGACGGCCGCGGACGCCCGAGCGGGATGCGGCGCTGGAGGGGGTGAAGCGGGCGTTCATGGAGGGGCTGCACGCGGCGATCAAGGCGTCGCTGGATCGGTTTGCGCTGCCGGAGGATCAGGTCAAGCGGTTCATCGACGGCGCGCTAGCGGAGCGATCGAGGCGGCGGGCGACGGAGGACCTGGCCGATGAGCGCTGGGTGGTTCGGGTGACGATGCCGGGGACGATTCTCGCGCACGACGCGGATCGGGTGGAGGGGAACACGCTGGTGTGGGAGTTCACGGCCGAGGCGATCATGGATCGGGATCAGCGCGTGCGGGCGACGAGTGTGGTGGGACCACCGAAGTCGGTGCGCTAAGTTGCACCATCACTGGCGGGCGAGCCGCCGGTGCCACCCAGCCAAGGCTGCTCGTCAGAGCATCTCGCGGACGCGCTGGTCGAGGTCGCGGACCCAGCGGCGGGCGGTTGAGGCGTCGAACTCGTCGGGGAGTTCGCGCTTGGGGTCGGCCGCGAGCAGGGCGCGCACGACGGCCTCGGCGACGCGGCAGGGGCTGGCGATGCCGTGGGACCAGTACTCGTAGTCAACCCAGGAGAGGACCAGGGTGACGGTTCGGGGCTCCTCGCCGTCCTCGCATGGGAGGGAGAGATCGAAGCGCCAGCCGACGGCGCCCTCACGCTCGGAGAGCGTGGACACGCCGTGGTCGCCGGTGTTGGATCGCTCGTTGGGGGTCACAACGGCAGTCTATCGGCGTTGTGAATGCCCGACGTGAACCCGGTGTGAGCAAAGTCAGAGGAGCCGCCACCGCCGGCGCTTGGTCGCGTTGATTCTCGAGACGCTGCGGAGTTTTCCCTGCATATCGCAGCAGGTGCGCGGCGGGCGATACTCGGGGCTGACGCGGCAGTAGGTCCGCCGATGCTCGATGGGGATCGGCGGGGGTGTCCGTCTCGACGCGTCCGACGCAACGCCATCGGCAAGGTGGTCGTCGTGCACATATCGCGAGACCAGGAACCGGAGGATCCGCTCGCGGATGCCCAGCCACCACCCATCCGGTTCGGCCTGCGGGTGGCGGAGGCGATCGCGCAGGCCCAGCCATTGGGCGATCCACTCCTGGATGACCGAGCGCATGACCATTCGCCAGAGTGTCCATCGGCCGAACGAGAACACGGGCCCGCGAATGCGGGCCCGTGTGGAAGATACATCGGATTCGAGGGCGGTGCGAGGGCTATTCCTCGTCGTCGTCCTCGTCGTCGGCCTCGGCGGCGGCGGCCGCGTCGGCCTCGGCGGCGGCGAGGGCCTTTTTGGCTTCATCTTCCTGGGCCTTCATGGCGGCCTCTTCGGAGATGCCCTCCTTGGCCGCCTTTTCCTTGGCGATCTTGCGCTTGATGGCCTCGACCTTGATCTTGTCGGGGGCGAGGATGATGCTGGCCTGCTTGCCCATCCAGCGGGGGGTCTGCTCGACCTTGGAGATGTCGGCGAGCTGGTCGCGGACCTTGGCGAGGTTCTCCAGGCCGATGTCGCGGTGGGCGATCTCGCGCCCGCGGAACTTCTGGGTCACCAGGACCTTGTGGCCGTGCATGAGGAAGCGGCGCGACTGGTCGATGCGGATCTGCACATCGTGCGGATCGATCTTGACCGAGCGTCCGAGGCGGACCTCCTTCATCTCGGTGACCTTGCTGGCGGCGCGGCTCTTCTGGGCCTTCTTGGATTCCTCGTACTTGAACTTCCCGTAGTCCATGATCTTGCACACGGGCGGGCGGGCGTCGGGGGAAATCTCCACGAGGTCGAGCCCGGCCTCGTCGGCCATCTTGAGGGCCTCGTGGGTTTCGACCACGCCGATCATCTCGTCGGCCGCGCCGATGAGGCGGACGGGCGTGATGCGGATCATGTGGTTGATGCGCGTGCGGCGGACCGTGTTGTCTCGCGAAAAGGATGGACGGGGAGGGGGGATGGTTCAGGCTCCTTGGAAAGAGTGAGAAGTGAAGCGTGGGAAGCGACGGCGGGTCGCATCGACGACTCGACGGCCTCTCCACGCTCGCGCGGGGCGGGTCTGGCTGGTGCGGGGATGTCCCTTCGGGAGACCGGTCATGAGCGCCGCGAGTTCGCAGCGCCGCGACCGATTCGATGCAAGTGACGGATCACGGGTGCACGGCTCCAGAAGGACAGGCCGGCCGGGAACGATTCCCGAACCGATGCAAAACACTAAACCATGAACAGCGGTCGGGCAACCCCTTCGGGCGGAATTCCCGTGCAGCCGGGATGGACCAGTTTGGGGCTTCCGGTCTTAGCGGATGTTGAGAATCGCCAAGATCAGGTTGCCGAGGAGGCTGACGGCGAGGGCCCCGATGAGCACTTTGAGGAAAATCGGGCGCACCATGACCGTCTTGGTCGGCGACGTTCTGTCCACCGTGGCCCCCGGGGCGGCGGCCTCGGCCTTGGCGAGGCTCTCCAAGTCCAGTCCGCCCAAGTCTTTGTGCGCGATCGGCGGTGTCTTGTTTTCGCGGACGGCGCGCAGGTCTACCAGCAGGTCTTCGCAGGACTGGTACCGCTCGCGCGGCGACTTGGCCATCATCATCTCGATGACCTCGGAGACGCCGGGGCTGAGTTTCGGGTTGGCGTGATCCGGCGGGACGAGTTCGGCCTTGAGATGCTTGTGCATGACCGCCGACGGGTTCTTGCCGTCGAAGGGGACGGCGCCGGTGACCATGTGGTAGAGCGTGGCGCCGAGGGAGTAGATGTCGCTGGGGGGGCCGATGTCCTTCTCGCCGCGGATCTGCTCGGGGGAGATGTAGTAGGGCGTGCCGAACGCCTTGCCCTGCTCGGCCTCGGCGGCCTCCTTGTCGGACATGGCGCGGGCGAGGCCCATGTCGGCGAGCTTGGCGACGCCCTCCTTGGAGAGCATGATGTTCTTGGGCTTGACGTCGCGGTGGATAAGGCCCTTGGCGTGGGCGTGCTGGAGGGCCTCGGCGACCTGCGTGATGATGTCGATGGCGTCGGTCTCGGCGTAGCGCTTGTGCTTGACGATGTCGTCGTAGACCGTTCGGCCCTCAACGTACTCCATGACGAAGTAGTGGTAGTCGCCGGCCTGGCCGACGTCGAAGGCCTGGACGATGTTGGGGTGGTTGAGCGCGGCGGCGGCGCGGCCCTCGGCGTAGAAACGCTCGATGAACTGCGGGTTGTTGGTGAACTTTCGGGGCAGGACCTTGATGGCGACCTCGCGGTCGAGGCTGAGTTGCCTGGCCTTGAAGACGGTGGCCATGGCGCCCTTGCCGAGCTGGCCGAGGACCTTGTATCCGGGGATCTGCTGGCCGCTGCGCTCGGCCTCGGCCTGGGCCTTGATGCGCTCGAGCTGGCGGCGGGTGATGAAGTCGTTCTCGACGAGGAGGAGCGGGAGGCTCTTGGAGTTGCCGTCGGTGGAGCTTGCACGGGCCTGCTCGAGACAGGCCTGCACTTCCTCGGGCGTGGCGAGGCCCTGGTCGACGACGATCTTGCCGATGATCGTGTCGATGTTGGTGCCGCCCTTGGCCTTGCCTCTGGGAGGACCGCCCTCCGAGCCGCTTTCGTCGTCCAGACCGCCGGCGACCGGCTTGCTGCTCCCACCCCCCCCACCCTTGCCGGATCCGTTGCTACCCGGGGCAGGAGGCCTCGGCTCGCCTTCGAGACCGATGTCCTGGCGGGCTTCGCGCTCCGCATCCGCCCTCGCCTTGGAGTCCATCGGGGAGGTCTCGCTGAGATCCGGCTTGCGCGGCGACTGGCTCATCAACCTCCTGACAATCCGACAACCGGGCCCGGATGTTCATCCGGGGGCGGGCCGCTGAACCTAAGGCATCGCCCCCGAACAGTCAAACCAGCCCCCCTCGGTCACCTCATCGTGCGGGCCTCCCAAGAGTGTGGGCCACTTGTGGTTACGTGCCAGCACCCACACCTGTTTCCGTCGCGGGCGATGGTTATGGGGCGTGCTCCTGAATGCCGATGCTCGCGGCCCCACGAACCGGGAGAGGTCGAGCGAGGCAGTCCGAGCGAGAGCCTGACAGAGGTGGACTCGGGAGCGCGTTCTTGACAAAGCCACAACTCTGCGGGGTCGGGGAGCGTAGACTTTCTACGGAGAATCGCTGAAAGATTTGCGGTGGCATTGGTCCGGGTTATCGTACTGTCCGAACAGACTACAAACTTGTTGCCGAACCGATGACGCGGTAGATTAGAGTGGGCGCGCGGGCGGACTTTCAGGAGCACCCATGGACAGCCAACGAGGTCGTCTTATTCTGGGCGGGGTGATTCTCGTCGTGCTGGCCGGGCTCATGCTCTGGCTGTACTCCGACGACTTGTTCAGTAGCGGCGTGACGGACCCCGCCAAGTCTGCCGCGGCGGCCGCGAATGCCCGCGCAGACGATGCAAAGGCCGGAGCGGAGGGATCCGTCGTGGAGCCGCGTGCGGGCGGCCGTATGTCAGCGCCGAGGGATCGGTAGCGGCGGAGCCTGAGAGTCCTTCAACCCCGTCCAGATGCTCTATTTCGATACCCAACACCATCCAGCGGCATCCGGGTTGCGTAAACCTGCGAACCATTGCATACTGGAAGGGTTCCGCCCGGCTGGCCGGGCCTCGCCCCGACACTCGAAGCAGGGCATGCACGTTCTGTGCGATCACGCCCTGCCCAGCCGCGCAGTGAATCCCGTTGGTCAGGAGGTTTGCCATGCCTTGCACTCCGTCGCGTGAACGAGCCCTTCGCGCAGGCTTCACACTCATCGAGTTGCTGGTGGTCATCGCGATCATCGCGCTGCTGGTGGGGATCCTGCTTCCCGCGCTGGGCAAGGCCCGGAAGGCGGGGTGGCTGGCGGTGTCGCTGAGCAACGTCCGGCAGATCACCGCGGCGGGGTACACGTACCAGCAGGAGCAGAAGGGGTACATGCCGCTGACGCTGACGTACAGCCGCGGCTCGGCGGACGCGAACTCGCTGTCGGGGACGAACTCGTACGGGGGCACCATCGAGGGGTGGTGCACGTGGCAGTACGGCGGGAAGAACTGCGACCCGTACTGGGCCGGCGCCGGCGGCGACTTCGACGTTGAGGCCGCGGACCGCCCCCTCAATCCGTACATCTACGCGACCTCGACCTTCTATGCGCCCAACCCGCCGGCGCGCCTGCCGGCGGCGGACCCGGTGCGGAAGACGCTCGAGTTGCCGGTCTTCAAGGACCCCTCGGACAAGTTTTCGTACCAGCGCAGCGCGAGCTTCTCGGTGAACCCCACGGCGGTGGCGACGTCGTGCTACGACGACGTCGGCACCACGTACCAGTTCAACGTCAAGTGGTGGGACCAGGTGAAGAATCGTTTCGGCGGCGGTACCGCCGGCTTCATCAAGGCCTTCAAGTTCGGGTGCGAGCGGATGAAATCCGCGGACGCGTTCGCGCCGTCGCGCTTCGCCTGGATGCACGACCAGTACTCGGATGTGGTCGCCAACAACATCAACACCGGCTTCCGCCTCAAGAACGGGTACGACGACATCAACAAGTCGATCATGGGCTTCCTGGACGGGCACGCGGCGTACTACAAGGTCCGCCCGGGCAACAACACCACCCTCAACGACCCGAACAACTCGTACACGAACAAGGACTACACGTTTGTCTTCGAGGACCTGCGGTTCAACTGAGGCCGCGGTGCGTTTCGGGCGGACGCCTCCGATCAAGAAGGTTTTTTTCCAAACCGGGCCTCGTGGCCCGGTTTGGCTTTTTGGATGGGTAGTATCGCACGGCCAGTCGAGCGTTCGATGCCGGTCGTTCGCGCGGCGGACGACGCCCTCGCACAACACTCGCCGCGGTGCAGCGGCGCCAACCCGCACTTCCCCGAATGCTTGTCACCCAGAAACGCCCGCGCGACCTGCACTGGTACCACGCCGGGCCGCTTCTGTTCGGCGATTGGGGGACCAGCCGGCTGTACGTGCTGGGGCTGGCGTTCTACTACTCGGGGCACGCGTCGGTGTTCTACATGGCGGCGATCGGCGTGCTGATGATGGCCGTCGCGTGGGCGTACACGGTGGTGTGCCGGTGCTTTCCGGACGGGGGCGGGGTGTACGCGGCGGCGAAGCAGGTGAATCCCGCGCTGGCGGTGATCGGGTCCACGCTGCTCATGTGCGGGTACATCATCACGGTGGTGATCTCGCTGGTGGAGGCGTTCCACTACATCGGATTCGGGGGGGCGTCGCTGGTGCTTGGGCTTTCGCTCTTGGCGCTGGGGGGGCTGGGCGTTGTCAACTGGCTGGGCTCGCGGAGCGCGGGGACGTTCGCGGCGATCACGGCGTTCCTGGCCCTTGGGGCCACCCTGATTCTCGGGGTGCTCTGCCTGCCGTATGTGCCGGCGGGGCTGCGAACGGGGGCGGGGCACACGGGGCTGAGCACGGCGGGCTCGGGGATCATGTTTACCCGCCCGTGCCTGGCGATGGCGGGCGGGGGGGCCGGGGCGAACATGGCGGGGCTGATGAAGGAGCCGGTGGCCCGAACGGCCAAGCGGACGATCTGGCCGGTGGCGTTCGAGGTCGCGACGCTGAACATTCTCTTTGCGCTGGCGCTGGCCGGGCTGGCGGGGTTCGCCAGCCTGCACCAGCCGGACTATGTGACCTTCGAGGCGGCGGGGCGGGCGATCCCCGAGCACGTCCGGGCGTACCGCGACACGGGGATGAAGGTCCTCGCGGTGGAGTCGGCCCAGCACTGGTTCGGGGAGCGCGGCGGACACTTGGTCGGGGTCGGCGTCGCCATCGCGTTCGGGCTGCTGCTGATCTCGGCGGCGAACACGGCGGTCATGGCGATGGTGTCGGTGCTGTACTCGCTCGGGCACGACCGGGAGCTGCCGCGGGCCCTGACGCGGTTGAACTACCCCGGCGTTCCGTGGATCGCGCTGATCGTGTCGTGCGTGGCGTGCGCCCTGGTGCTGCTGCTGGAGCGGGACGTGGCTCGCCTGGCGGACATGTACGTGATCGGGGTGAGCGGGGCGGTGACGACGAACATCCTGAGTTGCGCGGCGAACCGTTCGCTGGGGGTGACGCGGCCCGAGCGGGCGGGTCTGTGGGCGCTGGGGCTGTTTCTGCTGGCGATCGCGCTGACGATCGCCGTGACCAAGCCGCAGGCGACGGCGTTCGCGGGGGCGACGATCGCGACGGTGCTGCTCACGCGGGGCGTGCTGCGCATGCACGCGCGGGCCAAGGCCCGGGAACTGCCCGTGCCGGTGCCGGAGCAGGGATGGCTGGCCGAGCTCAAACGCGAGCCGAGGCCGGTGGACCCGAGCAGGCCGCGCATCATGCTGGCGGCCCGAGGGCGTGGGCAGGCGGAGTTTGCGGTGGACCTGGCGCGTCGGCGCGGGGCGACGCTGTTTGTGATCTACGTGCGGACGCTGCGGGTGATGGACCTTGCGCCGGGGTCGGTGCCGCGGGTTGAGGACGATCCGCAGGCGCTGGAGGCGCTCGGCTCGGTGGTGGCGCTGGCGCGCCGGTATCGGGTGCCGGTGCAGCCGATCTATGTGTGCGCCACGGACGTGGTGGCCGAGATTCTGGATTACACGGTGACTTTCGGGTGCGACACGCTGATCATGGGCAAGACGCGCCGGCGGGCGTTTGCCCGCGCCCTGGAGGGCGACGTGGTCACGCAGATCGCCCAGCACCTGCCCAGCGAGGTGGCGCTGATCACGCGGGACTCGAGCCCGCACCCGATGGGGCCGGAGCCGGCGGCGGAGGTGGTGAAGCCCGCGGGCGTGGAGGGCGCCCCGCCGGGCGATGGGCCGGGTGCCGAGGGCGGGAACGACTGAGCCGGGGCATCATCGGCCGGCGGGGGCCTGTCCGGACATGGGATAGCATCGCCCCGACTCGTCGCGGGTGGCTCGGACCGATTCGGCAACAGGGCGACCGAATGGCACGACTTCTGGCCGCCGGGCGGGTTCGGGACTGCTCGATCCATGCTTGTCACGCAAAAGCGGCCGCGGGACCTCCACTGGTATCACGCGGGGCCGCTGCTGTTTGGGGATTGGGGGACCAGTCGCCTGTACGTGCTGGGGCTGGCGTTCTACTACACCGGGCACGCCTCGGTGGTGTACATGGCGGTGATGGCGCTGATCATGGCGGCCGTCGCGTGGGCGTACACGATCGTGTGCCGGTCGTTCCCCGAGGGCGGCGGGGTGTACACGGCGGCGCGGCAGATCTCCCCGACGCTCTCGGTGATCGGGGCGACGCTGCTGCTGTGCGACTACATCGTGACGGCCGCGCTCTCGGCGGTGGAGGCGTTCCACTATTTCGGCGTGCCGCACCACCTGACGGTGGTGTGCTGCACGGTGACGATCCTGGGGATCGGGGTGATCAACTGGCTTGGGGCGCGGAGCGCGGCCCGGTTTGCGCTGCTGGTGGCGATCGCGGCGATCGTGGCCAGCGCGCTGATCGGGCTGATGTCGCTGTACCTGATCCCGGCGGGGTTGCGCACGGTGGAGCTCTCGGCCGACCACTCGCACTCGTGGCTGGATCGATGGGAGAGCCTCGTCCGCATCGTGCTGGCGCTGTCCGGGGTGGAGGCGGTGGCGAACATGACGGGGCTGATGAAGGAGCCGGTGGGCAGGACCAGCCGGCGCACGATCTGGCCGGTGCTGCTGGAGGTGATCGTCCTGAACATGATCTTCGGGATCGCGCTCAACGCGCTGCCCGGCCCGGCGCAGGTGGCGACGCCCGACTACATCACGCACGAGATCGTGGGGCACCTGCAACCGGAGAGCGTGCCCGCGGCGGTGCGGGCGTATCGCGACACGGCCGTGAAGATGCTGGGCATCCACGTCGGGTCGCACTGGTTCGGGCCGGGGATCGGGAGGATTTTCGGGCTTCTGGCCGCGGGGATCTTCGCGCTGCTGCTGCTCAGCGCGGTGAACACGGCGATCATGGCGAAGGTGTCGGTGATGTACTCCATGGCCCACGACCGGGAGCTGCCGCGCCCGCTGTCGCGGCTGAACTACTCCGGGGTTCCGTGGGTCGGGCTGCTGGTGGCGTGCGGGCTTCCGCTGGTCGTGCTGCTCTTCGAGGCCGACGCGAAGGCACTGGGCGAGCTGTACGCCATCGGGGTGGTGGGCGCGATCACCATCAACTTTCTCTGCTGCGCCTCCAACCGGGCCATTCCCATGGCCCGGTGGGAACGCGCGGGACTCTGGGCTCTCGGCCTGTTCATGGCCGTGATCGAGGCGACGATCTGCTGGGCCAAGCCGCACGCGCTGGTGTTCGCCGCGACGATGATCGCCGTGGTGCTCACCGTTCGCTTCGGCATGATGGCCTACGCCCGGTACAAGGCCGGGGCGCTGCGCATTCCGGTGCCCGAGGAGGGGTGGCTTGCCGAGATCCAGCGAGAGCCGCTGCCGGTGGATCCGAGCCGGCCGCGCATCATGCTCGCGGCCCGAGGCCACGGCCAGGCGGAGTTCGCGGTGGACCTGGCGCGTCGGCGCGGGGCGACGCTGTTTGTGATCTACGTGCGGACGCTGCGGGTGATGGACCTTGCGCCCGGCACGGTCCCGCAGGTGGAGGACGACCCGCAGGCGGTGGAGGCGCTCGGCTCGGTGGCGGCGCTGGCGCGCCGGTATCGCGTGCCGGTGCAGCCGATCTATGTCTGCGCCACGGACGTGGTCTCCGAGATTCTCGACTACACGGTGACGTTCGGGTGCGACACGCTGATCATGGGCAAGACGCGCCGGCGTGCGTTCGCACGCGCTTTGGAGGGCGATGTGCTCACGCGGATCGTCCAGCACCTGCCCAGCGAGGTGGCGCTGATCACGCGGGACCCCAGCCCGCACCCGATGGGGCCGGAGCCGGCGGCGGAGGTGGCGGGGCGGGCCGGCGCTCCGGGCGAGTCGCTCAAAGATGTGCCGGACGCCGACGGCGGGAACGACTAGTCGGCCATCCGACACCGACCGACCGAGGGGGTTGTGGGGAAAGTGGGCGTGCGAACGTGGCGCGGCGCCTGATTGTCGGGTCCGCCGCTCGTACCATGAGCCGATGGACACGGACGTCTCGCACACCCCGCAGACCCGGCAGAATGGCCCGCTCGAGGTCGAGGAGATCCTCGCGGGGTTGACGAAACCGCAGGCCGAGGCCGTGAGGCACACGGAGGGGCCGCTGCTGGTGCTGGCCGGGCCGGGATCGGGGAAGACCCGGGTGATCACGCGCCGGATCGCGTACCTGATCGCGTGCGGGATTCCGGCGTGGCAGATTCTGGCCCTGACGTTCACGAACAAGGCCGCGGCGGAGATGCGGGAGCGCGTGACGCACATGCTCGGGGAGGGCGTGGTGGCCCGCGGGCTGACGGTGACGACGTTCCATGCGTTGTGCGCGAGGCTCATCCGCAAGTACGCGGACATCGCGGGGCTTGCGGGGATCACGGGGACGTTCGCGATCTACGACTCGGACGACCAGACGACGCTGGTGAAGCGGGCCATCGAGGACCTCGGGCTGGCCACGAGCAACTGGCCGGCCCGCAACGTGCTCTCCCGCATCAGCGCGGCCAAGAACGATCTGGTCGGCCCGGACGAGTTTGCCCAGCAGGCCCTGGACTTCAACGGGCGGACGATCGCGAAGATCTACGCGGCGTATCAGAGGGCGCTCCGGGCGGCCAACGCGGTGGACTTCGACGATCTGCTGCTGCTGACGGCGAAGATGCTCAAGGAGAACCAGCGGGTGCGGGAGGCGTGCCGCGATCGGTGGCAGTATCTGCTGGTGGACGAGTATCAGGACACCAACAAAGCCCAGTTCCAGATCGCCGCGCTGCTCTCGGGATCGGTGGAGACGGGCAGGCCGAGCCCGAACATCTGCGTGGTCGGAGACCCCGATCAGTCGATCTATGGCTGGCGCGGGGCGGACATCTCGAACATCCTGCAGTTCGAGAAGCAGTTCCCCAAAACGACGACGATCGCACTCGGTGAGAACTTCCGCTCGACCAAGCACATCATCGGGGCGGCGGACACGCTCATCCGCAACAACACGCAGCGCAAGCACAAGGATCTGTTCACGGCCAACGAGCAGGGGGAGAAGGCGGAGGTCGTCATCTGCCGGGACGAGCACCACGAGGCGCGTCTGGTGGTGGACTGGTGCAAGAGCCTGCGGGACGAGTCGTTCAACGCGGGGAACCCGCTGGCGTGGAAGGACTTCGCGGTGTTCTACCGCACCAACGCGCTGTCTCGCGTAGTGGAGGATGTGCTCCGCAACGAGGCGATCCCGTACATCATCGCGCGGGGGACGGCGTTCTATCAGCGCGAGGAGGTGAAGCACGCCATCGCGTACCTGCGCGTGGTCGCCAATCCGGCGGACGATGTGAGCCTGCTGCGGATCGTGAACACGCCCTCGCGCGGCATCGGCAGCACGACGATGGACCGCGTGGAGACGCTCTCGGCCGAGCGGGGCGCGCGGGTGCTCGACACGCTCCGCACGGCGCCGGAATCTCTCGGCCTGACCACGCGGGCCGCGACGGCGATCGGCAAGTTCGTGAAAATGGTCGATGGGTGGGCGGGGATCCACGACGAGGGGATGCTCCACGCCCCGGCGGCGGAGGGGTCGCTGGCGGAACTCGTCGAGCGGGTGATCCGCGAGAGCGGGCTGGAGGAGATGTACAAGAAGATGGGCGAGGAGGAGACCGAGCGGGTGGAGAACCTCGCCGAGCTGGTCTCCTCGGCCCGCGAGTTCGAGGAGACCTACGACCCGGCGTCGGACCCGGCGTCGGGGTCGCTGAACCCGGCCGACGACGTTCAGCCCGAGCCGTCGCTGCTGGACCTGCTGCGGGCGTATCTGGAGCGCGTCACGCTGGTGGCCGACGCGGACACCGTCGATCCGGCCCAGGGCGCGATCACGCTCATGACGCTGCACGCGGCCAAGGGGCTGGAGTTCGCCGGCGTGGCGATGGTCGGGCTTGAGGAGGGACTGCTCCCCCACTCGCGCGTGGCGGAGAGCCCGAAGGAACTCGAGGAGGAGCGGCGGCTGTGCTTCGTGGGCGTCACGCGGGCCATGAAGCGGCTGCTCATCACGTCGGCACGCTACCGCACGATTCGCGGCATCACCGAGCGGACCATCGAGAGCCGGTTCCTGCACGAGCTTCCCAGGGCGCACATCACGATGTCGGACCAGTCTGGCTTCAACGAGCCGGGGTGGGACAATCTTGAGGATCGGGTGCAGAGAAGCCGGGAGTCGGGGCCGCGGTTTGTGCCCGATGAGAGCTCCCGTTCATCCCGCGGCAAGGTCTCCGGCCCGAAGGACAGCCGCGGGCAGCCGCTGGCGGTGGGCGTGATGGTCCGCCACCCGCAGTTCGGGCTCGGGCGGATCGCGAGCATCACGTCGGGGCAGGACGCCCGGGCGCGGATCGAGTTCCGGCAGGTCGGGCCCAAGACGCTGGTGCTGCAGTACGCGCGGCTGGAGCGGGTCGAGGGATGATCACCGGCGGCGGCGCACGCCCGCGAGGGCGGCGCACACCATCGCGCCTCCCATCCATGCGGGCAGGCCGGGGATGGCAACCATCGAGCGCGGGGCCTGCAGTGCGGAGGAGATCGGCGTGGAGGGGTCCACGATGGGGGCCATCCAGTTGCGGAAGAGTTCGACGCTCAGGGCGAAGGCCGCGCTGCCGTAGGTGGAGTTGCCCCATCCGGTGACGCTGATGGCGATGCCGGCGAGTTCCATGGAGCCGTCGCCGCCCCAGACGAACAGGCCCGCGCCCGAGTCGTTGACGGCGAAGACGGCCTCGTGGGGAACGGAGAGGGTGGAGTTCGGGGCGTCGTAGCGGACGGCGAGCAGGTTGCCCTCGCCCTCGATGGCGTTCTCGCCCCAGGTCTCGATGTGGGGGCCGGACCAGTCGAAGCCGGTGTTGTTGGGGAGCGACGATCCGGCCGTCGCGCCCCAGCCGCCGAGGACGCAGGGGTCGTTGAGGCGGACCGAGCCGGCGAGCCGGTGGTAGCCGGGGAGTTCCTCGGCGACGCGCACGAGTTGCACGTCGTAGATCGGGTGCGGGACGATTTCGACGACGCGATAGGATGTGCCGCGCATCCAGACGTACGAGCCGATGCTCCCGCCGACGTGGCGGGCCGTGACGACCCAGAAGGAACCGACGGCGACGCAGGTCGAGCCGCCGTAGGCCCCCACATAGCCGTTGAGGGGGAGGGGGATGGGATCGGCAACGACCACGCCCGAGGCCCTGGGGGCGTAGGCCAGACAGGCGGCGAGGGCGGCCGCGCCGACGGCGATTCGAACGAGGACTGAGGAGCGGGTGGCCATGGGTGGACCCGGCCGAGTCGGGTCGGCTGGTCCACTGAGTTCGGCACTCCGCGGGCGGGGCTTGGGCCGGCCCGACGGGGCGGGGTCGGACGTTGCGTCACGGCAGCGCCGGGGGAGCCTGTGAGGGTTGCGCGGCCGGGCCTATCGGACCAATCCCGGAGCGGACCCCGGGGCCTGTCAGGCCGGGCGGATGCCGCGGTGGAGTTGCTTGACGCGCTCGACCTGGGCTTTCTTGACGGTCTCGAGCGTGGCGCGGGGGATGCGCCACTGGGCCTGGTCGCTGGTGACGCTGGCGCAGTGGTCCACGAAGCACTGGTAGAGGAGCTTGAAGGCGTCGCGGGGCTGGTGCATCTGGTCGAGGGCGTCGATGACGTCCTGCTTGGTGACGTCGTCGCCGAAGAGGTCGATGAGGCCCAGGGGCGGGGCCCCCTGGGCGCGGCAGGCCTGGAGGCGCTGGTTGCACATGTCGTAGAGCATGGAGCCGGTCCAGCCGAGGCGCTCGACGAGGTTCTGCTTGTCCAGGCGGGCCTCCTGGAAGAAGGCGGCCGATTCGCGGAAGAGGGCGTGGCGGAGTTCGATGGGCAGGAGCATCTTGATGCCCAGGCCGGGGAGTTGCAGGAACTTGTTGTGGAGGATGGGCCAGACGACGGCCTTCATGCGGTCCGGGTCGCCGGCGATGAGCGTGGGCTCGTCCACGCGGTCCATGACGACGACCGCGCTCTCGTAGCCGGCGTGGCGGAGCACCCGACGGAGGCGCTCGAGCATGGCGTAGCGGGTCTCGTCGGAACCGGTCATGGGCAGGACGCTCGAGTCCACCAGGGCGCGGGGGATGACGCGCAGGGAGCGTCCGTAGCTGGAGTCGCTGCGCACGCTCACGCGGATCTGCTTGCGCAGGCGGTGGCCGAGGGTGATGTACTTGAGGCGGTCGTAGACGGCCCGCTTGAGCAGGATGAGCAGGTAGAGGAAGAGCAGGCCCGCGATCCACCAGAGGGGGTTCTCCATGTGGGTCATCATCGCGGGATCGAGGCTGATCCTGCCGGCGCTCCACTCGACGTAGCCGTAGACCGCGGCGGGGATCCACCCGACGAGCACGAGGGTCGTCCAGACCATGGAGCCGAAGGGGGGGACGATGCGGAGCATGCGGCGGAGGCGGTGCGTGCGCACCTCGGCGCCGACGGGGGCGTCGGGGCGGTCGTAGGCCGTCTGCAGGACGAGCAGGTCGCGGCGCGTGGGGGCGTCCATCTTCTTGACGATCTTCTTCGGCTCCTCGGGGAGCGAGATGGAGACCGGCGGCGCGCCGGTGCGCACCGTGTTCTCCCTGAGCATCGCGTCCACCAGCGCGGGGACGGCCAGCGTGAGGATCGCGTCGATGTGGTCCACCAGCCGGAGTTTGGCGAGCGTGTCGGTGAGATTGGGCTTCTTCTCGACCTTGGCCCGTTCGCAATAGCGCCCGAGGATGGGGTTGAGGTCGTCGTAGCCGATCCAGAGGCAGCGGGCCGTGGGGTGCTGGGCGTTGTAGGCGGCGAGGCGGTCGGCGAGTTGCAGGCGGATGGCGGTCTTGCCGCTTCCTTTTTCGCCGAAGACGATGGCCGTGGAGGGGCGTGAGATGTCGCCGGCGATTTTCTCGAAGTCGGAGTGCGAGATCATGCCCGTCGAGACGGGGGCGGGGATGTCCGCCGCGGCGGCGACGCCGCCGGTGCCGGCCTGGCTGGCGGCCTCAAGCCGGAGGAACACGGGGTCCTGACGGGCCTCCTCGCCCCGGAAGGGGTTTTCGGCGATCTTCCAGTGGTCGAGGAACTGGTTGAGGTTCATGGCTCTTCAGAGGCCCGGGCGCAAGCCCGGGCACGTGAACGGCGTGTGCTGAACGCGAGACCGTGCCCGGGCTTGCGCCCGGGCCTCTGTTCAGTGATCGACGCGGATGCCCAGGAGCGGGGAGATCTTGCCGAGCATGGTATCGAGCGTTTTCTTGTCCTTGGCCTCGAGGTTCAGGCGGAGCAACGGCTCGGTGTTGCTCTTGCGGACGTTGCACCACCAGCCGCCGTGGTGGGAGGCGGACTTCTCGAAGGCGTCGATGGTGACGCCGTCGAGCTCGTCGACGTGGGCGGCGGGGCACCAGGCCAGGAGCGTCTTGTGCAGGTTCGCCAGCGCGCCGTCCTTGTCCTCGATGGTGTAGTTGATCTCGCCGGACTGGGCGTAGCGCTTGGCGGGCGCGACGAGCTGGCTCATCCTCTTGCCGGTGGCCTTGAGCATGGTGAGCACCGTGCACATGGCGATGGCGCCCGAGTCGGCGTTGAAGTTGTCGCGGAAGTAGAAGTGGCCGGAGACCTCCCCGCCGAAGATCGCCCCCTTCTCCGCCATCACGGCCTTCATGAACACGTGGCCGACGCGGCTACGGATGGGGACGCCGCCGGCCTTGGCGATGTCCTCGGGGACGGCCTTGGTGGAGCGCAGGTCGTAGACCACCGGCGCGCCCTTGCCGGCCTTCTTGATGAAGAACGGCGCGAGGGCCGCCGTGAGGTGGTCGCACCCCACAACCGCGCCGTGCTCGTCTACGACGACGCAGCGATCGGCGTCGCCGTCGTAGCAGAAGCCGCAGTCGGCCCCGACGGAGACGACCTTCTCCTGCAACTGCCGGAGATTCGAGGCCACGAGGGGGTTGGGCTCGTGCACGAACTCGCCCTTGGAGTTGTCGAAGTTGAGTTCGACGATCTCCAGCCCCGGCACGGGTCCGAGGGGGGACTTCTTGCCGAAGACCAGCGGGATCATCGTCCCGGCCATGCCGTTGGAGGCGTCGATGACGATTTTCAGTTTGCCCTTCTTCTCCCAGTCGGGGGAGAGGTCCAGGAAGGCGCGCACGTGCTGGGCGTAGGCCTCCCAGAGGTTGCGCTGCTCGGTACGTCCGCCGGCGGACTGGACCGTCTGCTTGTCGGTCATGGCCGCGTGCTTGCGGACCTCCGCGAGCCCCGTGGCCTCGCCGACGGGCTTGGCCTTGCGTTTGGAGACCTTGAAGCCGTTGTACTGGGGGGGGTTGTGGCTGGCGGTGCACATGACCCCGCCGGCGCAGTCGAGGTGGTTGACGGCGAAGTAGATGAAACTCGTGTCCACCAGCCCGACGTCCACCACGTGCCCGCCCTGGTCGTTGATCCCCTGGATGAGCGACTTGGTGAGGCTCGGGGAACTCTTGCGCATGTCGCGCCCGACGACGATGTTGTGCATCATGGGGCTGGTCTCCCCCACCTGCGCGGCGTCGGCGAGGAGGAACTTGCTCACTCCGAAGCCGATCTGCCACGCCATCTTCTCGTCCAGCGGGTCCGGGTAGGTGCCGCGGATGTCGTACGCCTTGAAGACCTTCCCGAGCATGGAAAACTCCGCCGTTGCACCCCGGACAGCCCCGCGGGGTGCGGGGCAAGGGCGAACCTTAGGGTGACAGTCTCCGGATTTCAGAAATGATAGGTATTTGTTTGCGGCCCATTTCTGGGGATTCTGTGACAAATCAGAGTCCCGCGACCCCCGGCTCGTACCCTCGCACATGCCGCCAGATGAGCCAGTTCAACCCCCGGCCCCGATTGAGCCCTTGGTCCCGCCGGAGGGGTTTGCGGGGGCCGCCGGCGCGCTGGGGGTGGAGTTCGACCCGGGCGACACCGAGCGCCTTGGGCGGTTTCTGGCCCTGCTGCTGCACGCCAACGAGACCACGAATCTCACGGCCATCACCGACCCGACACAGGCGTGGACCAAGCACATCCTCGATGCGTTGTCGCTGGTGCCGGTGCTGGCATCGCTGCAAGGCGAAGCGTCGGCCAAGGCCCGCAACGACGCGGACGAGCGGACGGCCGCGCCGACGGCGGCCGGCGCACCAGCCGTCGCCCATCCCCTTTCCGTGGTGGATATCGGCTCGGGCGGGGGCGTCCCGGCGATTCCGCTGGCCATCGTCATGCCCGACGTTCGGTTCACGATGGTGGAGTCCACCGGCAAGAAGGTGGCGTTCCTGAGGCGGGCGATTCGCGATCTTGGGCTGGGCAACGCCCGCGTGCTGCAGACCCGGGCCGAAGTGATCGGGCAGGAGCACAAGGTCCATCGCGAGCGCTACGACGCGGCCATCGCCCGGGCTCTCGGGCATTTGGCGATTGTGGCCGAACTCTGCGGCCCGCTCGTCCGCCCCCACGGTATCGTCATCGCGGTGAAGGGCGCCAAGGCGGAGGCGGAACTCGCCGAGACGGCCAGGGCGCTGGGCCTGATCGGCCTTCGGCACGTGCAGACGAGCGAGACGCCGACGGGGCGGCTGGTGATTCTGGAGAAGACGACGCGCACGCCGCGCCTGTATCCGCGCAAGGACGGGGAGCCGGCGCGGGTGCCGCTGGGCGTGGCGCGCGAACGATGACCCCCAACTCCCACCATTTCCCCCCCACCGCTACCACGTCATTCCACACGCGTGCCAGAGCGATCGGAGGGCCATGCGTCCGACGATGATGAGGATGGCGGCGTTGCCGAGCACGAATCCGACGGCCGCGATCGGCGACCAGACACCCGAGACCCGCCCGAGGGAGATGGGCCTGGACTTCCGCACCAGGGCGATGGCCCGCAGTCGGCCCGGCGCGACCGTCGCCCGCTCAACGGCGTACCAGTGGCGGCAATGCGGGCAATGGCCGCTCATCGAGTACCTCGGCAACTGGTGCCGACAATACTTGCACACAGCGCGATCTTCCGTGGTGAAGAAGATGGACATGGCACTCGGGCGTACTGGCATTCCCGGGGACGGGTTGCGGGAATTCCGAGTTTGTTGCGGCGCCGGGCCGCCGCCCACCCGTCCGCCTTCTCGTACCATCCGCCGTGCCCCTGACCGTTCCCGAAATCCTTGGTCCCGCCGGACCCGTCGCGGCCCTGATGCGGGCGATGCTGGGCAGCGCGGGGTATGAGCCGCGCCCGGAGCAGGTGCGGATGGGGGAGGCCGTTGCGGCGGCGTTCGAGTCGCGCCAGCGGCTGCTGGTCGAGGCGGGGACGGGGGTGGGAAAGAGTTTCGCGTACCTGGTTCCGGCCATCCTGCGGTGCATCCAGCGGGGGGAGAAGGTCGTGATCGCCACCTCGACGATCGCGCTGCAGGAGCAGTTGATGTTCAAGGACATCCCGCTGCTGATGGAGACGCTGGCGGAGTGGGGCAATCGGTCCCCGCCGCCGGGCCCGGACTCGCCGGGAAAACCGGTCGCTCCGCCCGCGCTGCTGCCGGTGCTGGCCAAGGGGCGGGGCAACTACCTCTCCATCCGCCGGCTCGGCCTGGCGTCGAGGCGGGCCGATCTGATCATGTCCGACGCGGAGGCCCGGGCCTCGCTGCATGCGGTCGAGGAGTGGGCCTACGCGACGGCGGACGGCACGCTGAGTTCGCTCCCGGTGCTGCGGCGGCCCGAGGTGTGGGAGCATGTCCGATCGGACTCGGACAACTGCATGGGACGCAAGTGCCCCAAGTACGACCAGTGCTTCTATCAGGCCGCGCGGAAGGAACTCGAGAAGGCCAACCTCATCGTCTGCAATCACGCGCTGTTCTTCTCCGACCTTGCGCTTCGCACGCGACACGCGGCCACGACCGCGAGCGCCGCGCAGGACGAGCCCGACACGGGCGGCAAGCCGTCCGTGCCACCCGGGGGCGCGACGGTCCAGATCAAGGCCATTCTCCCGAACTACGACCATGTGATCTTTGACGAGGCCCACGGCCTCGAAGATGCCGCGTGCGAGCACTTCGGGCTGGGGCTCTCCATGCCGCGCGTGATGCGGCTGCTCCGCACGCTCTACTCGCCCAAGCGTCGGCGGGGGTACCTGCTCGAGAAATCGCTCTCGATCGGCAACGCGGGGGCGGTCGATCGGGCGCTCACGCTGGTGCAGCAGGCCGAGCACGCGTGCACGGCGTTCTTCGAGGACCTGCTGCATTTCTGGCGGCAGTCCGGCGCGGGGGGCGGTCGCCTGCGCCGGCCCGACCTGATCGACAATCCCCTCTCGCCGACGATGGCCGAACTCGCCCTTGCGCTCCGGCGCATCCGCGATGGGCTTGAGGATCCCAACGAGCGGCTGGAACTGGGTGCCCTGGCCAAGCGGGCCTCCGAGATCGGCGAGTGTGCCGCGGCCATGATCGGGCAATCGCTCGGATTCACCGAGCGCGGCGATCCGCTGTACGCCTATTGGGTGGAGGTCGAGGGGGATCGTCCGGCGGCGGGCGCGGCGGTGCACGCCGGGGGCGACGACGATGACCACGACGACGCCGGCACCGGCGGGCCCGTCCGGCAGCGTCGCTTCGGGCCGCGCGTCACGCTCGCGTGTGCGCCCATCGAGATCGCGCACATCCTCAAGAAGTACCTCTTCGAGCCGGGCCCCGGCGAGAGCGTGCCGGCCGCGGATGGCCGCGAGGGCGGTTCGGCCGACGACCAGGCGCGGGCAACGGCGGGTGCACACAAGCCCGCGGCGCCCAAGCGGACCGGCATCGTCCTCACGAGCGCGACGCTTGCCACCCGCGCGGCCAAGACCGCCGACGACTCCCCCGGGCCCGGCGCCCGACCCGACGGCGCGTTCGCCCACATCTCGACCAACCTCGGCATCTCCACCGCTACCACACTGCAACTCGGCTCGCCCTTCGACTACCGCCGACAGGCCAAGATCATCATCGACCTGACCGTTCCCGATCCCAAGCACCTCCGCACCCAGGCGCGCGGCGGGCCGTCGTTCAACGACGCTCTTTCCGATCGCATCCACCACCACCTCCGCTCCACGCACGGCGGGGCGTTCGTCCTGTTCACGTCCTTCGCCACCATGTACGCCTGCGCCGATCGGCTCCGCGCGGCATTCGCCCGCGAGGGGTGGCCACTCTTCGTTCAGGGGCGCGACGGCTCGCGACAGGCCATTCTCAAACGCTTCGTGCAGGAGGACGACGGCGTGCTCTTCGGGGCGGCGAGTTTCTGGCAGGGCGTGGACGTTCGGGGCGACCGGCTCCGCAACGTCATCATCACCCGCCTTCCCTTCGAGCCGCCGGACCGCCCGCTCGTGCAGGCCCGCAACGAGCGGATCGAACTCACGGGGGCGAACCCGTTCATGCAGGATTCACTTCCGCGCGCCATCATCCGATTCAAGCAGGGGTTTGGCCGTCTGATCCGGAGCAAGGCCGACCGGGGCCGGGTGGTGGTGCTGGATCCCCGGATCGCCACGGCCCGATACGGCCGGATGTTTCTGGCCGCGCTGCCGGAGGGACTCCCTACCCAGGTGATCAAGCCCGGGGTAGACGAGTTCGAGGAGGCGGTCGAGGTGATTCCCGAGCCGTTCTAGGCCATCTGCCAGATCGGCAGACAACCCGATCCAAGTGCCTCGCCCACGACCGTTCGTTTCGATAAAGCCAAGAATTCCCACACGAGGGCGTGCCTCCCTTCCGACTCGGCTGGCATCCGACTTGCCAATCTTCCATCGCTCGGCGGGAGCAGCCGAACACACATCGAACTACACTGGGCGTGGGCGCGAATCGCCCGCCCAGCGACGGGAGCAGACTTATGAGCAAGATCATCGGCATCGACCTCGGAACCACCAACTCGTGCGTGGCGGTGATGGAAGGCGGCCAGCCCAAGGTGCTGATCAACTCTTCCGGCAGCCGCACCACGCCCTCGGTCGTGGGCTTCACCGAGAAGAGCGAGCGGCTCGTGGGCCAGCCCGCCAAGCACCAGCAGGTGACCAATCCGAAGAACACGATCTTCTCGATCAAGCGGTTCATGGGCCGCCGGCGGTCGGAGGTCTCTTCCGCTTCGGACCTCGGCTACGGCAAGGCCGGCAACGAGGAGAGCAAGGTTCCCTACACCCTCACCGGCGGGACCAACGACTTCGTCAAGGTAAAGGTCAACCAGGGCGAGTTCACGCCCCAGCAGATCAGCGCGTTCATCCTGCAGGACCTGAAGAAGACCGCCGAGGACTACCTCGGCGAGAAGGTCGATCGGGCCGTCATCACCGTCCCCGCGTACTTCAACGACGCGCAGCGCCAGGCCACCAAGGACGCGGGCGAGATCGCGGGCCTGAAGGTCGAGCGCATCATCAACGAGCCCACCGCCGCGGCCCTGGCCTATGGCATGGACAAGAAGAAGAACGAGAAGATCGCCGTGTTCGACCTCGGCGGCGGCACGTTCGACGTGTCCATCCTCGACATCGGCGACGGCGTCTTCGAGGTGCTCGCCACCAACGGCGACACGCACCTGGGCGGCGACGACTGGGACCAGAAGCTCATCGACTACATCGCCGAGGAGTTCCGCAAGAAGGAGGGGATCGATATCCGCAAGGACCCGATGGCCCTGCAGCGCCTCAAGGAGGCCGCGGAGAAGTCCAAGGTGGAGCTCTCCACGATGCAGGAGTCGTCGGTGAATCTGCCGTTCATCACGGCGGACCAGAACGGCCCGAAGCACCTGCAGGTGAGCATCACCCGCAGCAAGTTCGAGGCCCTGACGAGCGATCTCTTCGAGCGGCTCAAGGCCCCGTGCCTGAACGCTCTCAAGGACGCGAAGCTCGACGCCAGCAAGATCGACGAGGTCGTGCTCGTGGGCGGCTCCACCCGCATGCCCAGGGCCCAGCAGATCGCCAAGGAGATCTTCGGCAAGGAGCCCAACAAGACCGTCAACCCCGACGAGGTCGTCGCCATCGGCGCGGCCATCCAGGGGGGCGTGCTCCAGGGAGACGTCAAGAACATCCTTCTCCTCGACGTGACGCCGCTCTCGCTGGGAGTTGAGACCCTTGGCGGCGTGATGACCAAGCTCATCGACCGCAACACCACGATCCCGACCTCCAAGAAGGAGACCTTCTCCACCGCCAGCGACAACCAGTCGAGCGTGCAGATCCACGTCCTGCAGGGCGAGCGCGAGTTCGCCAAGGACAACCGGACGCTCGGCCAGTTCGAGCTCACGGGGATTGCTCCGGCCCCGCGCGGCCTGCCGCAGATCGAGGTGGAGTTTGCCATCGACGCCAACGGCATCCTCACCGTCGTCGCCACCGACAAGGGCACGGGCAAGAAGGCCGACATCAAGATCACCAACTCCGGCGGCCTCAAGGCCGACGAGATCGACCGCATGAAGCGCGACGCCGAGCTCCACGCCGACGAGGACAAGAAGCGCCGCGAGGTCGTGGACCTCAAGAACCGCGCCGACGCCATGATCATCCAGACCCGCAAGGCGATGGAGGAGCACGGCGGCAAGGTCTCGCAGGAGGTGCGCGGCAAGATCGAGTCGGCCGTCTCCAACCTCGAGTCCACGCTCAAGGGCGAGGACAAGGACTCCATCGAGCGGACCATGAAGGAGCTCGAGACCGCCAGCATGGAACTCGGCAAGGCCGTCTACGAGGCCACCAAGGGCGCCGCCGAGGGCGCGCCCGCGGGCGGCGCGGCCCCCGGGGCCCAGGCCGGCGCGACGAGCGGCAAGGACGACGTGATCGACGCGGAGTTCGAGGTCAAGGACGACAAGAAGTAGGCCGGCGTGCTTCTCGCGTCAGCCAGAGGTCGTGCAACTCGAGCATGTCCAGAGCCCCCGGTCATTCGCCGGGGGCTTCTTCGTTTGCCTCGTCAACGCGACCAACCGCCATCAACTCCCGCGCACACAACCCCCACACCACCAGGTTCACCGCCAGCGGAATCGGCAGGTCCCGCAAGATCCCCTCGCCGTTTGGCGCCATCCGCGGGATCGACATCACCACCGGATACAGCGGGATCAGCCACGCCCCCCACCCATTGGGCACCGCGAGCCTCGACCTCATCAGGTTCACAAACGTGAGCCCCGCCAGCGCGGGCATGAGCATCGCGTAGTAGTGCCGGTGGACCATCGGGGCGGCCATGAGCATCACGCAGCAGAGCATGCCGGTCCGCAGCATGATCTCGATCGCGATCGGCCTCGAGTTTCGTCGCCACCCTCCGATCGCGACCGTAACCGCCAGCAGCCCGACCGACATTCCAACGTGAACAATCTTCACCCATGTCTCCGCCGCCGGCGGGCGCTCGCCGCGCGGCAAGGAGAGATTCACCAGGTTGTGCAGCGTGCCCTGGATGGACAGATTGTCCGTGTCGTTGAAACCGGCGCCGGCCTGCAGGCGATCCTCGCGCCCCATCAGGCCCGCGAGGACGACGCGATCGAGCCACTCGGAGGACAAGGCCCACGCCCGCTCCGGGCCGTAGTACACCGCCGGCACCGCGATGAGCATCACCACACCGCACGCACCATACCCCACCACCGTCTTCCAGCCCCGGCGCGTCAGCACATCGAAGAGCAGAATCCCCGGGATCACCTTGATGCACGCCGCCGCCGAGAGCAGGAAGCCCGCCCAGAACCACCTGGCCCGGCTCATGAGCAGCACCCCAGCGCTGATGCACGCGAGCACGAGAAGGTTGATCTGCCCGCGCGAGAGCGTGCTGAGCACATCGGGCAGGGCCATGAGCAGCGGCCAGAGCCGGATGTTCCACCACCCGCCCTGGCTGGGTCGCAGGGCCCGCACGCGGGGATCGGCGGCGCCGCCGATGAGGGCACGGCTCAGACACTCCACGCACACGACCAGCGTCGCGATGCCGATCGCGTACCAGATGGCCACCGAGACCGGATACGGGACGTACGACCGCTGGTCGGTCTTGGTATCCGGCGCGGGCGCGGGCTCCCCCGCGGGCGCGATCGGCGGCGGGTCCGCGAGCGGCACAAAGCCGATCGCCACGCTCGGGGGATAGAGGAAATACCAGAAGTTCTCGTCGGGAATGGTGTAGGGATTCGCCCCCACCCGGGCCGCGTATCCGGCCCGAAAGAACACCCCCGCGTCGGTGCGCCGGCGATCGGAGTACACGGAGCGATACTCGACGAGCACGCCAAAGCCGATGGCCACAAGAAGCAGCGCCCACGCCAGCCACGGCTCCCACGTCGGGCGCACGCCCACGCCGGGATGGTCCGGAGCGCCCCCATGATGCGCGGCGTCCGAGCCGCCCGCGCCGTGGCCGCCGTCGTGCGTTCTCTTGGGACCAGTCGGACTCACTCGCAGGGAGTGTAACCCTGGCCCCGGCACCCCTCGCCGCGGGCGGCGGGGCACCCCGGGGCAATCGCATCCTCCGATTCTCGAGGAATCCACGGTATCGACCGACGCGCATCCCGCACGGTCAATCGAGAGCCTTCGAGAGTTGCCATCGCGCGACCGCCTTCTCGTGCTCAACCGCCGCTCGTGGGTATTGCGATGTCCCTGCGGATCACCCCGGGGTTCACCGATTCACCGGCTCGTTGGCGTACGGCGTGATGGTGTGCCCGTCGAGAGAATCGCCGCCTCGAACGCCTGCGGAAGTATCCACGCGCCAACTCTGCAAGGCCAAAAAATATGGACTGCCACGGCGCGGCTGGAATGCCCGGCCAACTCGCCTTATCCTTGAGCCCACAGTCCCCGGAGAGGTGGCAGAGTGGTTGAACGCGCTGGTCTCGAAAACCAGTACACGGCTCGTCCGTGTCGGGGGTTCGAATCCCCCCCTCTCCGCTTACGACAGCCCCTGCAATCGCAGGGGTTGGTCGATTCTGGAGTGGCGCAATTCAAGACTTGAAATGACCCCGGGTGCCCGGGAAGTGCCCCAGGTCGATCACGCGGAGGCATCAACCTCGGTGGATGGGGTTCTTCCGAACGGTTGCGTCGATCAATGGGCGATCGGGTGCTTCTCAAAGTGTTCCAGCGCGGCGGCGACGATCGGTGTGTAGGTGTACGCCGGGCCGCCCCCCATCATTACCGCCACGCCCGCCGCGTCCATCACCTCGCGGGGCGTGGACCCGGCCTTGAGGCACTTCTCCACGTGGGCATAGATGCACGGCTCGCAGCGCATCGCCACGCCGATGCCCAGGGCGACGAGTTCCTTGTGTTTCACCGACAGCCCGCCCTCGGCGGTGCCGTCCTTCATCAGTCCCTGAAAGAACGGCCCGAAGGCCTTGGCGATGTCGGCCCCCCTGGCCTTCATCGCGTTCATCGTCGCCGGCCAAGCCTCGTAGAACTTCGTCGCATTGTGCAACATGTTGAATCTCCTGTTGCGCCGGGCCATCGCCCGGTGCTGGTGTGTGATCGGTTCGAGCCGTTCACCCTCATCCACATCCGCCCGTCGAGCACGAGGCTCCGGCCTTCCCGGCGCGATTCCATGGCATCTTGCCCAGGATCGCCGCCAGACCGCAGGTTCCCGACGCCCCAGCGAAGACCAGCCCGGCCCCGAAGAAGGCCGGGATCGCCAGGAACCCCGGGTGGACCAGCCACGCGAGGGCACACCCGACCAGCACGCCCACCCCGATGACGAGCTGGACCTGCCGCATCACGCTGATGCCCGACACGCTCGCGTTGGTCACCACCGGCAGCCCCGCTCCCTTCCACGCCTCGATTCCCCCGCTCATGCTCACCACGGGCGTGCCGGGGCCGAGGCGGCCGACGGCCAGGCGTGCCGCATCGGCGGAGCGCTTCCCGCTCTTGCAATGCAGGACCAGCCGCTGGCCGGGATTCACACCACGCGCCGCCTCCGCCGCGTCGAATCGAGAGAGCGGCACGATCCGGGCCTGGCCGATGTGCTCCCGCGCGTGCTCGTCGGGCTCGCGGACGTCCACGAGCACGCACTCGCCATTGCGCAGCCAATCCCGGATCTGGAGCGCCGAGGCCTCCCGCGCGCCCCCTCCCGGCGCGTTTGTCGCCGGGTTTTCCTGAGTCACGACCGTGGTCATGGGATGCTCCTGGAAAGGCCCCGTCCTCGAGCTTGGTGGGCGGGGGACGTTTCCGCCAGGACTTGGAGGCTGGCCGACCGGGAGAGGTTCCCGCCTGTATCCATGCCAGCCCAAAACCCCGCCATTCCCCTCAAAGCCGGCCTTCACCCAAGGATTTCCCGAACTTTCCGACCCCTTGCGCGTCGATGTCTGTATATTGGTGGACCAGATCGGCCATCTTCGATTGCACAAGGGGTCCGCATGGCGTCGTCCGACTCTTCCGTCCTCACCGGCTCCGCCGCTCCCGCAAACGGTCAGGCCCGGCGCGCCGCCGCCCATGTCCCGCTCGCCCACGAGATCCGCACGCGTGTGGCCAAGACCGTTGTGGGCCAGGACACGGTCGTGGAGCGCATCCTCATCGCCCTTCTCACCGGGGGGCACCTGCTTCTTCAGGGCGTGCCCGGCCTGGCCAAGACGCTGCTCGTGCAGTCGGTGGCCCGGGCCATCGACCTGAGGTTCGGGCGTGTGCAGTTCACGATCGACCTTCTTCCCGCCGACATCGTCGGCGCGGAAGTCCTCGATCCGGCCACGCACCAGTTCCGCATCCAGCGCGGCCCGATCTTCGTGAACCTCCTCCTCGCCGACGAGATCAACCGGGCGACGCCGAAGGTGCAGTCGGCGCTGCTCGAGGCCATGCAGGAGCGCAAGGTCACCATCGGCTCGGCCACCCTCCGCCTTCCCACGCCCTTCCTGGTGATCGCCACCCAGAACCCGATCGAACAGTCCGGCACGTTCGAGCTCCCCGAGGCCCAGCTCGATCGCTTCATGCTCTGCCACCGCCTCGGGTATCCGAGCAAGGACGAGGAGGCGGAGGTTCTCCGTCGATCGCTCAGCCTCGGCCTGCTCAGAGACGCCGGAGACGCCAGGGCCGATGGGGGCACGGCGGGGGGCGCCGTGCCCATGTCCGCGTTCGACGCCGTCGAGCACGAGCAACCGGTGGCCCGCGTCGCCGAACTCTCCGAGGCCATGGGCGCGGTGCAGAGGGTCCATGTCAGCGACGTGTTCATCCGCCACTGCGTCGATCTCGCCGACGCCACCCGCAACCGGCCGGATGTGGAACTCGGCTGCTCGCCGCGCGCGGGCATCGCCCTGGTCTCCGCCGCGCGGGCCCGGGCCTTCCTCCATGGGCGCGAATACGCCACACCCGAGGACCTCTATGCCCTCGCCGAGGACGTCCTCCTCCACCGCATGCGGCTCTCCTACGACGCCCTCGCCCGCGGGCGCACCGGCCGCGACATCCTCCGCGAAGTCCTTGATGACGCGACCCGCTGACACCCGGCCTTCGACCTGCTCCGATGGGCTCCAAGGACACGAGGGCCACGGAGCATGAGCGCGGGCACGAGGAATAACTTTGAGTTCTCGCCAGCATCTCCCTTCGTGAACTCCGTTCCCCCACCGTGCCCCTCGTGTCCCTGAAACTCCACGAACTCCAACGCGTGCCGACCACCGCCACCAATCCTCACCACCCGCACGCCGAGGGCGCCAGCCTCCCGGCCATCCCCCACGAGATCGGCGCTGCCCGCTTCGATCTCATCCTCCGGCGCCTCGCCGACGACCTCACCGGCGGGGCCGATCCCTCCCGCTTTGTCGGCCCCGGCGTGGACTTCGCCCAGTCCCGTCCCTGGGCCCACGGCGACTCCGTCCGGCGCATCGACTGGCGCGTCACCGCTCGCTCGGGCACCGTCCACGTCAAGGAGTTCGAGGCCCCCAAGCGGGCCGGGCTCTACCTCGTGGTGGACACCTCCGGGTCGATGAACGTCTCCAGCGTCCCCCTCTCCAAGCACGACGCGGCCGTCTGGCTCGCCGGCGCGCTCGCCCTCGTCGGCCTCCGCCGGCGTTCCCCCGTCTGCATCCTCGGCGCGGGCGACCGCGGCGTCCCCACCACCCCCACCCTCTCGCGCGGGCGCGTCTGGACCTGGATCCGGCACCTCCGCGCCCCCGCCCACCACGAGCGCACCCGCCTCTCCGAGCGACTCACGCAGGTCGAGACCATCGCCAAGCACACCAGCGTTGTCATCGTTCTCAGCGACCTGCACGACCCCGGCGCGATCGGCATCCTCCGCCGGCTCGGCGCGATCCACGACGTCATCGTCCTGCGCCTGACCGACCCTGCCGAGTGCACGCCGCTCCGCGCCGGGTTCCTGCACGCGGGCGAGGCCGAGACCGGCACATCGTTTCTCACCTCCTCGCGCCGCATCCCCTCCGCCGCGGCGAGGGCCGCGTCCGACGCCGAGGACCTCGGGCGCGCCCGGGTCCAGCTCACCGAGGTCCGCACCGACGGCCCCGTCATCGCCACCGTGCGCCACGCCCTCAACGCCCACGCGGGCACGCTCGGGAGGTCGCGATGAACTCCACCCGGCTTCGACGAGCCCCGAACGCAGTGAGGGGTCTGCCTCGCGTTGTGTGGCTCTCTCTCATTCTCTGCGTCGCGTTGACCGCGTTCGCTTTCGCCGCCCCACCAGAGCCGATCAACCAAACCCCGGTCGGCCTTGAGGGCAAGGTGCTTTTCCGCTCGACGGACCCGGCCCTGCGCCCCCTCCCCGTGGGCGACAAGTCCGAGCTCACCCTCCGCATCGCCGGCACGGCTCCCGACGGCCCCGCGACGCTCTACGACCTCCGCTACATCGCGGCGGTTCCGGGCGACTTCGACCTGCGCGCCTTCCTCCGGCACGCCGAGGGAAGCCCCGTCACCGACGGGCAGGCCGTGATGGTCCGCTCGGTCCCCTCGCTCCCGCTCGACGCGAGCGGCGATCTCTTCCCGATCGGCGGCGCCGCGCCCCCTCGCATCGGCGGCTACCGCCTCGCCCTCATCGCGCTGGGCGTGCTCTGGCTCATCCCCCTCGCGTGGGCCCTCGTCAACAGGCTCCGCCGGCGCGCGGAGGTCGCCGCCCCGCCCCCCGCCCCGCCCACGCTGGCCGACCAGCTCCGTCCGCTCGTCGAGGCCGCGATGTCCGGCGCGCTCGGCCCGCAGGACCAGGCCCGCCTCGAACGGCTGCTGGTCACGCACTGGCGCGGCCGCCTCCACCTTCTCGCCCGCTCCCACGGCGAGTCTCTGCACGCCCTTCGCCACCATGATCAGGCCGGCCCACTGCTGGCCCACCTCGAGGGGTGGCTCCACCGGCCCGCGTCCACCACGAGGGCGACGTCGGAGCCCATCGACCTCAACGCCCTCCTCGCCCCCTACCGCACCGCCGCGCCCATCGACCTGGCCCAGAGCAACGGAGCGGCGTCCTCCATCTCCGGAGGGGCACGCCCATGACCTTCGCCCACCCCCTCATCCTCATCGCTCTCCTCCTTCCCGCGGCCATCGCGGCGTGGGAACTCTTCCGACGCGACCACGGCCACCGCACGCGCCTCCCCCTCGATCACGGCACGCACGCGCGGCGTCGCTGGCTCGGCCGCTTCCTCCGCGTCGCCGCGATCCTGCCCGCGCTGATACTCGCCGCGGTCGTCCTCATCCTCGCCGGTCCGCAGCGTCTGGGCCCGCCGGGACAGGCCCGCGTGCTCACGAGCATCGAGCTCCTGCTCGATGTCTCGGGCTCCATGTCCAGCCCGATCGGCTACGGCGGCGGACGCAACTCCGGCACCGGATCGGCCAGTCGCTACACCGCCGCGATGGACGCGATCACCGCGTTCACCTCGCGCCGCAAGGGGGATGCGTTCGGCCTGACCATCTTCGGCGGCGAGGTCGTCCGCTGGGTCCCGCTGACCAAGGACCTCTCGGCGATCAAGAACGCCACGCCCTTCCTCGACCCCTCGACGATGCCCGCGCTGCTGCAATCCACCCGCGTCGGCCACGCCCTGCGCTACGCCCGCGATGTCCTCACCAGCAACCCCGACGCGGAGACGGGGGACAGGCTCGTCATCATCATCACCGACGGATTCTCCTCCGATCTCGACGGGCCCATCGCCCAGCAGATCGGGGGCGAGCTCCGCGATTCGAGCATCGTCGTCCACGCCATCAACGTCGGCGAGCCGCCCGCACCCATCCAGCTCGCCGACGTGGTCTCTCCCACCGGCGGGCGCGTCTTCGACGCGGCCGACCCGACCTCCCTCAAGGGCATCTTCGACCACATCGACAAGATGCACCCGACCCGCTCCAGGCCCACCGAGCCCGAGCCGGTGGACGATTTCTTCCCGTTCATCGCCTCGGCCCTCGCCGCGCTCGCCCTGCACGCCCTCTGTCTCTTTGGCCTTCGCGTCACACCATGGTGATCCTGCTCATCGCCATCTCCGCCGTCCTCCTCGCCGCCCTCGCGGAGGCCCTCCACGCGCGCCGCATCTCCCGCATCGCCCGCCTCGCGTTCGTCCCCACCGGCCGCCCCGCCGCGTGGACCCGCGCCGTGCCCGTCGTCCGCCCCCTCGCCCTGGGCCTGTGCGTGTGGGGGTTGCTCACCCTCCTGAGCATCGACGGCACGCCCGCCCGAACCGATCCCGGCAAGTCCACCGCCGACCGGCACCTCCTCATCGCCCTCGACGCCTCGCCGAGCATGTTCATCCGCGACGCCGGGCCGCAGGGCAAGCAGCTCCGGCGCGAGCGGGCCGCCGAGGTCCTGCGCTCGGTCTTCCAGCGCCTCGACATGGCCCGCACGAGGGTGAGCATCGTCGCCTTCTACACCACGGCCAAGACCGTCGTCGTGGACACCTCCGACCTCAACGTCGTGCACAACATCCTCGCCGACCTCCCCCTCGAGTACGCCTTCAAGGAGGGCCAGACCAACATGTACGCGGGCGTCCGCGAGGCCGTCGCGCTCGCCGGGAAGTGGCCGCCCAACTCCGCCACGCTCATCGTCGTCTCCGACGGCGACACCCTCCCCGACGCCATCCCGCCGCGCCTCCCCGCCTCCATCACCGATGCCCTCATCCTCGGCGTGGGCAACCCCTACCGCGGCACCTCCATCGCCGGGCACTCCTCGCGCCAGGACATCTCCTCGCTGCGCGGCCTTGCGGCCCGGCTGCGGGGCGTGTACCACGACGGGAACACCAAGCACCTCCCCACCACGGTTCTCGCCGGCCTGTCCATGCTCCGCAACCCGGACGGCGACGGTCCGAGCACCAAGACGCTGGCCCTCATCGCCGCCGGCGCGGGGGCAGCCACGCTCGCCTCGATCGCCCCGCTGCTGGCCGCGTTCGGCGCCCCGCGCCGGGTGCCCCGTGACCGGGCGCCCCGACACTCCGTGGCGGGCTCTTCCGAGTCCCTTTCATCGCACACATCCCCGAATCCCGCCGCGGAGCGGCGGACCACCCACAGCAATCCCGCCATCCCCGCAGGAGCCACCCCATGAAACACCGCGTTCTCTGGGCCATCTGGGCCATCGTTCCCGTCGCCGCCATCGCCCTGCACATGGGCCCCGGGCAGCGTCTGCTTGCCAGCGACCGCGCCGGCGACCACCTCTCGCGCGCCCTCGCCGCCGAGGCCGCCGAGGACTACGCCACCGCCGCCACCGAGTACGCCGCGGCCAAGGCCGACCTCCCCGAAGACCGCACCGCCGAGCGGGCCCGGCTCTCCCTGCGAGAGGCCAAGGCCAACGTCTTCGCCGGAAACCTCATCGAGGGCGCGGCCCAGCTCGAGTCCCTCATCACCGAACTTGGCACCCCGACACTCCGTGGCGGGTCTCTGTCCGAGTCGGAGTCCGCCACACTCCTGGACGAAACCCGCGACGCTCTCGGCACCGCCGCGTATTTCACCGCCTGGACCATGCGCCTCGAGGGCGCGGCCGCCGACGAGTGGAAGCCCGAGACCGAGCTCGCCCGCCAGCAGTTCCGCCTGCTCGCCGAGACCGCCATCGCGAGCGGCGACAAGCAACTCGCCGACGCGGCCACCAAGAACGACGAGCAGGTCATCCGCCTCGAGCGCATGGACATTTCTGAGCTCGCCGGCCTCCCGCTGCCCAAGAAGTGCAAGTGCAACGGCAGCTGCTGCCAGAAGAAGCGGGCCCAGCGCATGAGCAAGTGCCAGGGCAAGAAGCCCTCCGACGCCCGCGACCAGATCAAGAAGAACTCCGCCGGCCAGGCCCAGAACCGCGAGAAGGGCTCGTAAGAAACCAGACCTTCACCACAGAGAGCACCGAGAGAGCCAGAACCAACCGCACCAAGCTCGCACACTCTTCCCCCGCCTCTCTCGGTGCCCTCGGTGGTGAATCCCCGCCTCACGCCCACAGGACTTCCCATGCCCCGCCCAACCACCGCGCTCCTCCTCACCGCCGCCCTCCTCCTCGCCCTCTCCGGCGCGCCCGACTCCCTGGCCCAGTTCGGCGGCATGTCGTTCCAGCCCTCCATCGGCCGGCGCCCCTACCCCGGCCAGCGCCCCGCCCGCGCGGCCGACGATGAGGACGACGACGACTCGGCCGACGCGATGGACGAAGGGATGATGGGCTACCGCGGAATGCGCGCCGGCCAGCAGGAGTCCGATCCGGCCCTCCGCCCGAAGACCGATCTGGGCAAGAAGATCATGCAGCAGGACTACACGCGCTCACCGCAGAGCGTCCTTGCCGCCCGTGCCTCCATCGCCGCCAAGGCCCGCGCAAACGCCATCCGGCCCGCCGGCCCGCCCAAGCCCGAGTCCCTCGGCCTTCCCGACGGCGGGCCCGGCGAGGGCGGCGGCGAGCTCGTGCCCGGCGGCGAGGACGGCCCCGGCGGCGACATGCCCGCGCTTCCCGCCGGGATGCCCGACAGCCTGCGCGCCATGCTCGCCGAACGCATGGCCGGCATGGGCATGTCCCTCCCGGCCGGGGCCATGTTCGGCGGCGGCGACCCCGAGTCTCCGGACGGCGCGCCCGCCGACGAGAAACCGGCCGAGACCGGCGCAACGGCCAAGGCCAAGGCCGCCGAGGCCGCCCGTGCCAAGGCCATGGCCGCGCTGCGCACGAACGAACTGGCCGAGCGGTTCCGCCTTCTGGTCGTCTCCGGCGACTGGCACGGCATGGGCGAGTTCCTGAAGACCGAGGCCAAGTCCGACGCCGTCCCCATCTACGCCTTCGTTCTCTCGGCCCTGGGCTCCTCCGACTCCGCCCTCGTTCCCGACGAAGTTCTCGCCATTTCCGAGGCCTCTCCCGGGCCGCTCGACGACAAGCTCGTCACGCGCCTGGGGGCGATCCTCAAGGCCGTGCACCGGCGCGGCACCGAGGCCGGGGCCGTCGCGGCCAGGATCCGGCGCGGCACGACGTTCTTCGGCGGCGCAGACCCGGACAACCGCAAGCGTGCCGCGAGCCTTCTCGTGGCCGCGGGCCTCACCATCGAGGCCGTCGAATACCTCGCCCCGCTGGATCAGGCCCGGCGCGAGGAGGACGCGGACCTGATGAACCTGCACGCCACGTACTACCGGGCCCTGGCCCGCACGCAGAAGGGCACGGAGCGCCAGGAGTCCTCCCGCACCGGCTGGCAACTCTGCCGCGAACTCCTCGCGTTCAACTACGCCACGCCCGAGCAGCGGGCCAAGGCCCTCTCCACCGCGCTGGGGGTCCTCTCCGAGGTTCCCGGCGACGACGCCGACGCGTGGCTCGCCACCCTCTTCACGGGCGACCCGGACGTGGGCTGGAAGGTCATCGACAAGGTGAACAGCCGCGCCCTGAACCTGCGGGCCCGCCAGGCCCAGCCCGACGACCGCCTCAAGGCCCTCACCATGATCCAGCGGCTCGGCAAGGCCATCATCGCCGGCGCGGGCAAGGAGCACGTGCAGGAGTGGCGCTCGGGCCTGGACATGCTCACCCTCACCCTCATCGACGAGGCGGAGTACACCCGCAACTCCGGCGGCAACACCGGCGGCAACGAGTACAACCCCTACGGCTACAACCCATATGGTGAGCAGCGCTTCCAGCCCATCCCCGCCGAGCGACTCTCCACCGTCCTTCCCGACGCCCCGTGGCTGGCCGTCATCGATCCGGGCCTGGCCGCGAAACTCGAGGTCATGGTGGCCGCCACCTCCGGCGGCTCGGGCGACGCCGCGGCCGTGCTGGAAATGATCCGCCCCATCGCCGCCACGGACCCCAAGCGGGCCGTCAAACTCGCCGAGGCCCTCCTTTCGGGCTGGGCCAACTTTGTCAAGCCCGGCGGCTCGACCGAGGACGGCTCCTACGCCTACGCCCGGCGCTACAGCATGTACGGCGGGTACAACCCCTACGGCTACATGCCCGGCGGCGCCGGGGCCATCCCGCTCCCGCGTGCCCGCCAGCAGCGCAACCTCCAGACCCTCGGCCTTGTGCTCACCGATCTGAAGACGCTCAAAGTCGGCCCGATCCCGCCCAAGGCCCTCGTGGACGCCTTCGCTATCAGCCACTCCGACGCCGAGGTCTTCCGCCCCGACGACATCGAGACCGTGCTCGGCCCCGTGGAGAAGATGGCTCCCGAGGCCCGCATCAAGCTCGCCGAGATCATGCGCCAGCGCCTGGGCACGCTCTGGCGTCGCCCGCAGGTGCAGCAGCAGGCGGGCACCAAACGGACGGACAAGGAACTCACCGCCGAGGTCACGCGCGGCTACGAACTGGCCGCGTCGCTGCTGTCGGGTCTGGGCACCCCGACACTCCGTGGCGGGTCGGGTGAGTCTTCCCAAACCCAAGACCCGGCACGGAGTGGCGGGGTACCCGACGCCTGGTCCGCCGCGTGCCTCGCCGCCGACCTTGCCTTCGATTACGCCGAGTTCTTCTACGGCCAGACCCCCGGCAGCGTGGACATGCCGACGTACACCGCCATGCGCGACCAGGCCTTCGCCGGGTACAAGCACGCCGCGGCCCTGTACGCCCAGACCCTCGCCGCCGGGACCATCCAACCCTCGGCCCGTGTGTACGTGCAGTGGTTTTCCTCGTCCCTGGGCGCCTCGGACCTTGGCTACCTGACCCGACAGGACCGGCCGGACCTCAACCAGGCCCAGCAGGTTCTGGCCGCCATCCACGCGCTTCCCGAGGCGATGCAGCGCAAGCACGTCGGCCTCTTCGCCGCCGCGGCCACCGCCGCCATGCGCGAGATGAACCCCGAGCTCAAGCCGCGCTTCGCCCGCCACGCCATGGAGATCATCGGCGACCACCCCGACGGGGCCGACCTGCGGCGCACCGTCGCCTACTACGACGACCTCGTCAAGGAGATCGAGCTCGCCCTCACCATCGACGGCCCCACCGACGTGGGCACGAGTGTCTTCGGCGCGCAACTGGCCATCTACGCCACCCGGAACGTCTCGCGCGAGGGGGGCGGTTTCTCCAAGTATCTCCGCAATGAGCAGTGGCACCCGCAGACCGGCCAGCCCGTGAACTACAAGGACGACCTCGATAAGAGCCTGCGAGAGAAGCTCTCCGACAAGTTCGACGTCGTCTCCATCACCTTCCACAAGCCCGAGGTCCAGCCCATGGGCCTGAGGCGCGAGGACTGGGAGCAGTTCCCCCTCGCCTACCTCCTGCTCAAGGCCAGGGACGCCAGCGTCGATCGCCTGCCCCAGCTCTCTCTCGACATGGACTTCGCCGACGGACAGGGGACCGTCATCCTCCCCGTGTCGTCCCCCGTCACGCTCATCAGCGCCTCGACCGCCTCGGCCCGCCCGGCGCCCGTCGATCTTGAGATCGAGCAGACCCTCGACGACCGCCGCCTCGCCACCGACGGCGTCCTGAGCCTCGAAGTCCACGCCAGGGCCAAGGGCCTCCTTCCCCCGCTCGCGTCGCTGATCTCCCTCGCCGCCCCCGCGGGCTTCGGCGCCCCGAAGATCGACGACCACGGCGCGGCCATCGCCGAACTCGACGCCTCCGGCGCCGACGTCATCCCCGTTTCCGAAGAGTCCTGGTCGCTCGAGTTCAAACCCGCCGGGGACGCACGCCCGACCTCGTTCACCTTCCCACAAGTCGCGGGCACACCGGCCAAGACCGCCACGAAGCGCTACACCGACGCCGACATCACCGACAGCCCCACCACCGTCGCCATCACCCCGCCCCCTCCGAGCCTCACGCTCTGGGCCGTCGGCCTCGGCGTGCTCCTCGCCGCCGTGGTCGCGGTCCTCGTCGCCCTCCGGCTCCGCAAGCGCTCCCGTGGCGACGGCGCGCCGCCGCCGCTCTTTGTCATCCCCGCCCATGTCACGCCCGTGAACGCCATCGGCCTCTTGCGGAAGATGCACGACATGAACGGCACGCTCCTTCCCGCGAGCGACCAGACCCGCCTCGCGGGCGACATCGAGACCCTCGAGAAACGCTACTTCGCCCCCGCCGGCGCGGGCGGCGACAACAACGCCGGCGGCGGATCGGCCGAACTCCGCAACCTCCTCGAACTCTGGATCGCCCGCACGCGCCAGGGATGAGCCGCAGCAGGGGTGGCACTGGCGGCTCGCCCGCCAGTGGTGCCACCAGCAAAGCCCGGCCACACCCGCGATTCAGCACACACAGCCGCCACCGAGAGCCCGAAGTCGAACCCACAGGTGAACCCGCCGCATGCGCCCGCACCCGCGAATCAGAAAAACGGTGAAGTGGGCCGGCGCGGCGGCGACGCTGCTGTTGGCAGTGGTGTGGCTCGCGAGCGGGTGGTACGGCGCGTACTGGGGGAGCTCCGATGGGCAGAGTTCCGTCGTCGTACAAAGCGGCCGAGTACTCCTGTCTCGGGGTGGCTACTTCCACATGGGAGAAGGAATCCAAGCGGTAGGTCCAACCAGCGGCCGCTTCTGGTGGGAACCCAAGTATGTGACCGGGCTGCGAGGGAGCTCCATGCTGACCATGCCGCTGTGGGCGCCCGCAGTCGGAATTCTGTTCATCACGGCCATCGCCTGGCGCCTCGACACCCTCGCCCGCCGGCGCGTCCGCGCCCACCTCTGCCCGAAGTGCCGCTACGACCGCGCGGGGCTCGCCATGGGCGTGGCATGTCCCGAGTGTGGGAGCCAGCCCGCATGAAGCCCCACCCGGGCGTCCGCAGGGCGATCAAGTGGACCGGCGCGCCGGCATCGGTGCTGCTGCTTGCCGCATGGATCGGGAGCGGATGGCACGCCGTCTCGTGGACAGGATCCGGGGGCGCGCGCTGGGAACTCTCCGAAGGGCGGCTCACGTTCAACCACCTGCAGATTCCCATGCCCGAGACCTATCGCGGCGTTCGATTTGGGCGGACTCGTCGCTTCACGTTGCAATGGGATCTCTGGGTGAGAAACCCGCGGTACATGTGGAAGATCGCGGTGCCGCTTTGGTTGTTTCCCCCTCCCATTTTCGCGCTCACCATCCTCGCGTGGCGCACCGACATCATCGATCGCCGACGGCGCCGAGCAGGGGTCTGCCGCGGATGCGGCTACGAGCGCACCGGCCTCCCCCCACACGCCCCCTGCCCCGAGTGCAACACCCCCGCTCCCGCTTCCGCGCACTCCGTGTAGCCTCCGTCCCTCCGCGGACCGGCACGGCCCTTCTACGGCCGCCCCGCCTCCATCCCCGCCGCACCCGATTCGATCCACCTGCGGATCACCTCCACCTCCTCCGCACTCAGCGCCTTCTTCCCCGGCGGCGGCATGTGCTCCTTGTCCCCCGGCGTGAGCAGCAGGCGGATCATCATCTCGCTCCGCCCAGGGTTGCCGGGCACCACCACCGCTCCATCATCGCCCCCGTTGCGAAGTCCGGCCGCGCTGTCGAGCGCGAGACCGCCCTTGAGCTTCACCTCGTTGTGGCACTTGACGCAGCTGGTCTTGAAGATCCCCGCCACCGCAGGATCGATTCCCGCGTACGGATCGTCCCCCCCCATCGGGACCCCCCCCCCATCCCCCCCCCCGCCCCCCGCCGGCGCCGCGAACTCCCCCCCGCCCCCCCCCCCGACCCACCGGCCCCCC
>OEIU01000451.1_pt1 | contig 38534 bp, 34 predicted proteins | sample 1539221 | NCBI WGS metagenome assembly OEIU01 (sample SAMN03792071, study PRJEB22550) | activated sludge metagenome | feature: wastewater treatment plant; material: activated sludge; isolation source: Wastewater treatment plant of a petroleum refinery complex | place: Argentina: Zarate | collected...
CGTGATCACGAACAACACGGTCCGCCAGAACGGCTTCTCGGGTGCCGGAGCAATGCCGAACGCCACGCCAAGCAACGAGCCGGTCGGCATCGCCGCATGGAGCTACACCGGCAGCGGCAACGAAATCTCGTTCAATGTGATCGAGAACAATGCCGGTCCGGGTGTGATGCTGAGTGCTGCGTCGGGCACGCGCCTTTCGCAGAACCGTTTCAGCAACAATGGCGGCCTGAGCATCGATCTGTATCCGACGTCGGTCGATCCGAACGGCATGGGAACGGCGAACGGCCCGACGCTCAACGACAACGGCGACGCCGACTCGGGTGCGAACGGGTTGCTGAACTTTCCCGTCATCACGGCGGCGACCATCGCCAACGGCGAGTTCTCGGTCGCCGGCTTTGCGCGCCCGGGCAGCGCCATCGAGCTGTATGTCGCGCAGCCGGATCCGACGGGATTCGGCGAGGGCCTGACGTATCTCGGCACATTCACCGAGGGCATCGGCGATCTCGATGCCACGACCGGCACTTACTCGGGAACCATCAATGGGCGGAATCAGGGGACCGACACCACGAACCGCTTCCTGTTCCGCGGCAGCGTGCCGGGCGGTGTGTCGGCGGGGGTCGTGCTCACCAGCACGGCGACGCTCGGCGGCGAAACTTCCGAATTCGGCGGCAACGTCACCGTCACCGGCGGACCCAACCTGATCCACAGCAAGTCCGTGCGCGTCGAATCCGATCCGTTCAACAACACCAGCAATCCGAAGAGCATTCCCGGTTCGATCCAGGTGTACACGATTCGCATTGCGAATCAGGCGGGCGGCACCGTCGACAACAATTCGATCGAGATCGTCGATTCGATTCCGGCCAACACCGTGATGTGCGGGCTCGGCAGCAGCGTGGTGACGTTCCAGAACGGCACGCCGTCGTCGGGGCTGACGTTCAATGCGGCGGGCAATGTGTCGTATTCATCGACGGCCGGCACGCCGCCGGTGTGGGGCTACACGCCGGCGCCGGATGCGAGCGGCTGCGACGCGGCCATTCGCCATATCCGCATTCGTCCGCAGGGCACGATGGCGGGCAGCGGCGGTTCGGGAAATCCTTACTTCGAGGTGTCGTTCCGGGTGAAGGTGCTGTAGGTCAGGCTTCGGCCTGCTGAAGAGTCTTCTGTAGGTCAGGCTTTAGCCTGACATCCGAAACCGCAGAGTCAGGCTGAAGCCTGACCTACAGGAAGAATGAGAAAGAGCTGGCGCCTTCTCCTGTCGCGCCATTGGGTATAGGCTTGCCCTTCCGATTCAGATGCGATGTCAACGAACATCGCACGGTCGTCGCGAGGGGGCTCGAAGCACGGTGGATCCTACCGATACGCGCAATCCCGACTACTATCACCGCGTCGTCGATTGCCAGTGGGCCTGTCCTGCCCACACTGACGTTCCCGAATACATACGGCTCATTGCACAGGGAAAGTTCACGGAGGCGTATCTCGTCAACCGTGAATCCAATGTGTTTCCCGGCATTCTCGGCCGCGTCTGCGACCGGCCGTGCGAACCCGCGTGTCGCCGCGGTCGTGTCGAGGAAAAGCCCGTCGCGATCTGCCGCCTCAAGCGCGTCGCCGCGGATCATCGCGACGATGTCACCGCATTGCTGCCGCGTGCGCCGCAGGAGAAGAACGGCAAGCGCGTCGCGTGCATCGGCGCCGGTCCCGCCTCGCTCACCGTCGCGAACGACCTGATGCCGCTCGGCTACGACGTGACCATCTTCGAAAAATGGGACACGCCTGGCGGCCTGATGCGCACGAACATTCCGTCGTTTCGCCTGCCTGCCGGCGTGCTGGCGCAAGAGATCGGCTACATCATCGACATGGGCGTCGACCTACGGCTCGGCACGCCGGTCGAAAGCCTCAAGGCACTGCTGAACTCGAAACAGTTCGACGCCATCTTCGTCGGCAGCGGCGCGCCGAAGGGCAAGGATCTGGATCTGCCCGGCCGCCATGCCTCGGAGACGGTGCGCGAACACATACATATAGGAATCGACTGGCTCGAATCCGTGGCCTTCGAGCACATCAAGAGCATCGGCCGGCGCGTGCTGATCATCGGCGTCGGCAACACGGCGATGGATTGCTGCCGCAGCTCGTTGCGGCTCGGCGCCACCGACGTGAAAGTGATGGCGCGCAAGCCGCGCAACTTCTTCAAGGCGTCCGACTGGGAACTCGAGGATGCCGAAGACGAGAACGTCGAGATCGTCATCAATCACGCGCCGAAGTCGTTCGTGGTCGAGGACGGCAAGCTGGTCGGCATGATCTTCGATCGCATGGAATACGAGCTCGACGGCAATCGCATCGTGTCGGAGCGGATCGCCGGCGAGACGCTCTTTCCCTGCGACGACGTGATTCTCGCCATCGGTCAGGAGAATGCGTTTCCGTGGATCGAGAACGATCTCGGCATCGAGTTCGACAAGTGGCACGTGCCGAAGGTCGACAAGGTCACGTTCCAGTCGACGCGCGAGAACGTCTTCTTCGGCGGCGATGCCGCATTCGGCCCGAAGAACATCATCTGGGCCGTGGAGCACGGACATCAGGCGGCGATTTCCCTGCACCGGTATCTGCAGGGAAATGACGTGGCCGAACGCCTGCCGGCGCTGCTGAACCTGTCGAGCCGCAAGATGGGCCTGCACGAGTGGTCGTACAGGAACGACTACAACGCCGCCGAGCGCCGGCTGATGCCGCACGTCTCGCTGAAGGAACGGTTCAAGAAGATCAACATCGAAGTCGAACTGGGATTCGACGCGGAGCAGACGGCGGCCGAAGTGCAGCGCTGCCTCAACTGCGACGTGCAGACCGTGTTCGATGCCAAGCTGTGCATCGAGTGCGATGCCTGCATCGACATCTGTCCGGTCGACTGCCTGACGATGACCGGCAACCGGCCGGAAGACGAGCTGCGCCTGCATCTGAAAGCGCCGGCGCGCAACAAGACACAGCCGCTGTTCGTCTCGACACCGCTGAAACAGACCGCGCGCGTCATGGTCAAGGACGAAGACCTGTGCGTGCACTGCGGTCTGTGCGCCGAACGCTGTCCCACAGCCGCATGGGACATGCAGAAATCGACCATCAGGATTCCGCACGCGATCGACGAGGGCCCATGCTCAGTTCCGCAGACGCGCAAGACCGCCTAAACGACTTCGTCATCAAGCTCGCGAACGTCAACGGAACCGGCTCCGCCAGCGCCAACACGCTGTTGATGAAGTCCATGTTCCGCATGGGCATTCCCGTCATGGGGAAGAACTACTTCCCCTCGAACATCCAGGGGCTGCCGACGTGGTACGAAATCCGCGTGACGCGCGACGGCTACGTCGCACGCTCGGGCCGCATCGACCTCATGGTGGCGATGAACGCGGAGACGTATGCGCGCGACGTGCGTGAAGTCGATCCCGGCGGCTATCTGATCTACGACTCGAGCTGGCCGCGCCCGACGCTGCTGAAACGCGACGACATCACCCTTCTCGGCGTGCCGCTGGCGCGCATGTGCAATGAGACGTTCAAGGGTGTGCGGGCGCGAATCCTGCTCAAGAACATCATGTACTCCGGCGTGCTCGCCGCGCTGCTGGAGATCGATCTCGACGTCATGCGCGCGCTGCTGGCCGAGAGTTACGCCAGCAAGAAATCGCTGCTCGACTCGAACGTGCAGGCGCTGGAGATCGGCTACCACTATGCACGCGAGCATTTCCAGTGTCCGCTGCCGATCCGCGTGCAGCGCATGGACAGGACGGCGAATCACATCCTGATCGATGGCAACACCGCGGCGGCACTCGGCTGTCTCTATGCCGGCGCGACGGTCGGCGCGTGGTATCCGATCACGCCGTCGACGTCGGTGATGGATGCGTTCAAGAGCTTCTGCCAGAAGTGGCGCGTCGATCCGCAGACGGGCCAGAACAATTACCTGATCGTGCAGGCCGAGGATGAACTCTCCGCCATCGGCGCCGTGATCGGCGCCTCCTGGAACGGTGCGCGCGCCTTCACGCCGACCAGCGGCCCGGGCATTTCGCTGATGAACGAGTTCATCGGTCTCGCCTACTACGCCGAGATTCCCGCGGTGCTGTTCGACATCCAGCGCGTCGGACCCTCGACGGGCATGCCGACGCGGACACAGCAAGGCGACATCATGGCGGCGGCCTATGCCTCGCACGGCGACACGCGCCACGTGCTGCTGTTCCCGGCGAACCCGGAAGAATGCTTCCACATGGCGATCGATGCCTTCGATCTGGCCGAGCGCCTGCAGACGCCGGTATTCGTGATGTCGGATCTCGACATCGGCATGAACGACTGGATGTGTCCCGTCCTCGACTGGGACGAGAGCTACCAGCCGGATCGCGGCAAGGTGCTGACGAAGGAACAGATCGAACAGCTGCCGACCAAGTTCCACCGCTATCTCGATCTGGACGAAGACGCGATCCCCTACCGCACGCTGCCCGGCGTGCATCCGAAGGGCGCGTATTTCACGCGCGGCTCCGGTCACAACCAGTACGGCGGCTACACCGAGGACGCGCACGACTACCAGGTCGTGCTCGATCGCCTGAAGCGCAAGTTCGAGCGCGCGAAGTCGCTGGTGCCGAAGGCGATCATCGAAACCTCGGGCAACCAGGCGGCGATCATTTCCGTCGGCAGCAGCGACGGCGCGGTGCGCGAGGCGCTGCACATTCTCGAAGCCAAAGGCGTGACCCTGGACTACATGCGTATCCGGGCGTTTCCCTTCGGCCAGGAGGTCGAGAAATTTCTCGCCTCGCATCCGCTGCTGTTCGTCGTCGAACAGAACCGCGACGCGCAACTGCGCAGCCTGCTGACGCTGGAAACCGCCGTGGAGAAACACCAGCTCCGCTCGATCCTGCACTACAGCGGCCTGCCGATTTCATCGAGCTGCATCGTCGATGGCGTGCTGGCCGAACTCGGCTCCGCGTCGCGGGTGCGCTCGGCGGTTTAAGAATTCAGAGTAACCGCAAAGAACGCATAGAACGCATAGATGAAAAGAGTTGAATTCAGGGAGCCGGGTTCTTCAATCACGCCGTTTTCCATTCCTATTTTTGCGTTCTATGCGTTCTTTGCGGTTACTCCCCCTTCTTGCTCCGGTGACCCATGAGCTTCATCACCAAACCCAAAGTCACGCATCCCGGCCTGCCAAAGAATGAACTCGGCCTCACGCGCCGCGACTACGAAGGCGGCATGTCGACACTGTGTGCCGGCTGCGGCCATGACTCGGTCACGGCCGCAGTCATCGAAGCGGTCTGGGGTCTGTCCCTCCGGCCGGAGCAGCTCGCGAAGCTGTCGGGTATCGGCTGTTCGTCGAAGACCACGGCGTACTTCGTCAGCGGCGGGCATGGATTCAACTCGGTGCACGGGCGCATGCCGTCGATCGCCACCGGCGCCGCGGCAGCCAATCGCGATCTCTACTACATCGGTGTCTCCGGCGATGGCGATACGCTGTCGATCGGTTTCGGCCAGTTCGCGCATGCGATCCGTCGCAACGTCAACATGCTGTACCTGATCGAGAACAACGGCGTGTACGGGCTGACGAAGGGACAGTTCTCGGCGTCGGCAGACATCGGCTCGAAGGCGAAGCGCGGCGAGGAGAACCGCCAGCCGCCGGTCGATCCGGTGCTCACGGCGCTGACGCTCGGCGCGACCTTCGTGGCGCGCAGCTTTTCTGGTGACAAAGAGCAGCTCGTGCCGCTGATCAAGGCGGGCCTCAAGCACCAGGGCTTCGCGCTCATCGACGTGCTCTCGCCCTGCGTCACGTTCAACGATCACGAGGGCTCGACCAAGAGCTACGGGTTCGTGCGCGATCACTACGATGAAGTGGTGCATGCCGACTTCGTGCCGCCCGCGCAGGAGATCACGACGAACTATGCCGAAGGCGAAGTCACGCCCGTGACGCTGCACGACGGCAGCCGCGTGCTGCTGCGCAAACTCGATGCGAGCTACGACCCGACGCATCGCGGCAAGGCGATGAACTATCTGCGCGAGAAGCTGCGCCAGGGCGAGCACGTGACCGGACTCATCTATATCGATGAGCGCAGCCCCGAGTTTCACGCGGTGAACAACACCGCCGGGTCGCCGCTCAACACGATGTCCTACGAGAAACTGACACCGGGCAGGAAGGGCATGGAAAAGATCATGAGCCGGTATCGGTAGGCTTGGGTCGGGGCGGAGGCCTCTTGGCTGTGGGGCCGGCTTCAGCCGGCCTCTTTTCGGAAGTCAGGCTAAAGCCTGACCTACAAGAGCCCCCCATCCTTCTCCCGCTACGCGGGCATCGTTCGGCCATCTCGATCGTCTGGCGCACTACAACCAGCCCTTCTTGCGCGCAATCCGCGCAGCTTCGATCCGGTTCGCCGCACCCGTCCTGGCGATCGCTTCCGACAGATAGTTTCGAACCGTTCCCGCCGACAACGCGAGCCGTGCGGCGATGTCCGCGGTGGACATGCCTTCGGTCGACAGGCGCAGCACCTCGCGCTGGCGATCCGTGAGCGGATCGGGATCGTCCCAGGATTCGGCGGCCAGCTGCGGGTCGATGACACGCAATCCGCGATGAACCCTGCGCACGGCGTCCGCCAGTTCACGCGCCGGACGTGCTTTGAGCAGGTAACCGTTCACACCCGCTTCGAGGGCGCGGCGCAAGTATCCCGAGCGGGCGAACGTCGTCAGGACGATCACGCGCGTGCGGACCCGATGGCGCAGCTGCGCTGCGACGTCGAGTCCCGACAGTTCCGGCATCTCCACGTCGGTGATCAGAATGTCCGGCGCGTGTGCTTCGACAGCCGCGAGCGCCTCGACGCCATTCGCGGCCTGCGCCACGACTTCGATGTCGCGTTCCAGATCGAGCAATGCAGCCAGCGCACCGAGGACCATTGTCTGGTCCTCGGCAAGGACGACGCGAATGCGTGGGGTGGTCATGTCTGTCATTCGCTTCAGGCGACGTTTGCAATCGGCAGCGCCACGATCAGCTGCGTTCCAGCGGCACCGGACCAGGAGGCCGTGCCGCCGAAGGCTTCGACGCGACTTCGGATGCTGTGCATGCCGAGGCCTTCCGCATGAATCCCGCCGCGACCGTCATCGCCGATTTCGAGACGGACTTCGTCGGATGCCCGATAGAGCGCCAGCCGGCACGCTTTCGCCTGGGCATGCCGCACGACATTCGTCACAGCCTCACGCAGTACGAGCGCCAGCACGCGCTCGCGCGCGGGATCCACGTCGACCGGTTCCCAACGCTTTTCGACTGCAATGCCTGCGGCACCGAGCAATGACTCGGCACGTTCGAACTCGTCGCGAATGTCTCCGGCGTGATATCCGTGAATGGCGGCACGTACCTCGTTGAGTGCTTCGCGCGAGATCCGCTCGACATCGTTGATCTCCGCGAGCGCCCGTTGCGGATTCGCATCCAGAAGCCTGCCGGCGAGTTCCGCCTTCAGCGTGATGCTCGACAGCGTGTGTCCCAGGACGTCGTGAAGATCGCGCGCGATGCGTTCGCGCTCGGCGACGCGGTGGTCGCGTTCGATCTCGGGATTCACCCGCGCCACGAAGGTCGTACCGGCGCTCACGAGGGCGGTCTGCATGGCCATGATCGTCGGGAAATCCATGGGCAGCTGCGGGTACGCCAGCCACCACTCGAGCAGCATGATGCTGATGACGCCGGCGACCGCCGCGATGGAGCGTGCGATGTTGCCGCCGACCGCGAAGGGCGCGAACGCACCGACCATCGAGAAGAGAATGACGCCGCTGGGACGATAGGCGAGAAACGTCATGGCCAGCGCCAGCACGCCCAGACAGACATTGCGCAGGATGCGTCGATAGCCCCAGTACATGAGCCCGACGGTGTAGAGCGCGACGAGGATTGCGAACGCGAGCGCCGTCACTGCCCATTCGATCCATCCGGCGCCCCGCTGATAGGGTTCGATGAATAGGTAGAGCATGAACAGCGACCAGCACAGGGCGCCCCACGGGGTTCGTACGCGACGCGGCGGCAACGCGATCTTCATGCTTCTCTCGATGGAACCGAACCGGTGCAATTGTGCCGCGCGCGGCTCTCTGCGTCCCATGACATTTGTCATCGTCGCGGCAATGACGAAGCACACTGCAGCCCGACGCCTTCCATCGTCACAGTAGCGTTCGCGTCTCGGCAGCGGCGCGAGCGGCCTTCGCCGGCTCGCGGACGCCGTTGACCGGTTCGCACTGTCGATCTCATGGATTCATGCGCATCATGCCTTCAGCTCGAAGGAACCGGGAGGGGAACAACATGCACAACGACATCGAAAGACTGCATGCGCTCGACGCCGTGCGGGCGGGCGCGCTGCTTCTGGGCATCGTGTTGCACGGCACGATGTCCTTCATGCCGTCGCTCACGACCCTGGGCTGGCCGATCGCCGACCATTCGCCGAGCGAATTTCTTCAGGCGGCCTTCTACATCATTCACATCTTTCGCATGACGGCGTTCTTCGTCGTCGCCGGTTTCTTCGCGCACCTGGTGTTCCATCGTCGCGGCGCGCGCGGCTTCGCCAGGGATCGTGCAAAGCGCATCCTGGTGCCGCTGGTCGTCGGCTGGATCGTGATCACGCCGATCGTGATTGCGATCTTCGTCTGGGCGACGCTCAACGCAGGCAGGCCGCTGACACCGCCACCGGCGCCGGATACGGCGCTCGCCGTTCCCCTGATCCACCTGTGGTTCCTGTACGTGCTCGCGCTGCTCTACGTCATCGTGCTCGCGGCACGCGCACTGATACTCAAGGTGTTCGATGGCGTTGCGCTGCGCGCCCGCGCCGATGCGGTCGTCGGCTGGCTGATGCGCTCGCACCTCGCGCCGATCGTGCTGGCGCTGCCGGTGGCGCTGTGTCTGACGGCATGGCCGGGCTGGACCGTCTACCAGGGCATTCCCACGCCCGATCAGTCGCTGATTCCGAATCTGCCGGCATTCGTCGGCTATGGCGTCGCGTTCGTCTTCGGCTGGCTGCTGCACCGGCAGCAGACGCTGCTGTCGGTTCTGCAACGCGCCTGGGCGGGCTACGCCGTCGGCGCACTCGTCGCGAGCGCGGCGATCATCGTCCTGGGCTCGATGCCACTGCCTCCTGCGGTCGGCGCCGTCGCGTATGCGGTCGCTTCGTGGATCTGGACATTTGCGCTGATCGGCGCCGCGATGCGCTTCCTCTCTGCGCATCGACCGGTGGTGCGCTATCTGGCCGACGCCTCCTACTGGATGTACCTGCTGCATCTGCCGCTCATCTTCGGATTGCAGGAGCTGATGTCCGACTGGCCGCTCCACTGGAGCATCAAGTTTCCGCTGCTCATGATCGTGACGGTCGCGCTGCTGCTCGTGAGCTATCGGTACCTGGTTCGCAATACGATCATCGGCGAGACGCTGAACGGCAGACGCTTCGACGATCGAGCCGCCGTGCCGGCGCCGGTCGCATCCGCGCAGCCGACGTCGCAGGCCGGTTCGCTGGCCTCGTTGAGCGGCGTGAAGAAGCGCTACGGACAGACCGTCGCGCTCGACGGCTTCGATCTCGACATCCAGCGCGGCGAGCTGCTGGCCGTGCTCGGCCCCAATGGCGCAGGCAAGACGACGGCGATTTCCCTCCTGCTCGGTCTGGAACAGCCGGATGCGGGCGAGGTCTCGCTGTTCGGCCTGTCGCCGACGTCGCTCGTCGCACGACGACAGATCGGCATCATGATGCAGGAGGTCGCCTTGCCGCCCGAGCTGCGCGTCCGCGAGCTGCTGCACCTCACCGCGGGTTACTACGCAACGCCGCTCGATCCCGACGCCGCGATGCAGATGACCGGCACCACGGCGCTCGCGCAGCGGCCCTACGGCAAGCTGTCCGGCGGACAGAAGCGGCAGGTGCAGTTCGCCATGGCGATCTGCGGGCGGCCGCAACTGCTGTTTCTGGACGAGCCCACCGTGGGACTCGACATCAAGGCACGCGAAACGATGTGGAACACGATTCGCGAGCTCGTCCGCGGCGGCTGCTCGGTCGTGCTCACGACACACTATCTCGAAGAAGCCGAGGCGCTCGCCGACAGGGTCGTCGTGACCGCAAAGGGCAAGGTGCTCGCGAACGCCAGCGTCGGCGACATGCGCGCACTCGTCTCGCGACGACGCATCGAATGCACCACGCGCACGCCGATCGAAACGATCCGGACCTGGCCGGAAATCGAGACGGTGACCGCGACGCACGGGCGCATCGTCATCACGACGAAGCACGCGGAGGCTGTCGTGCGCCGCCTGCTCCAGGCCGACGACACCGTGGCGGATCTCGAAGTACGCCGCGCCGGCTTGTCGGAGGCATTCACCGAACTCACGCAGGAGGCCGCCTGATGTCCCTCTCCACTGTTACCCCTCACTCGTTCGCGCCGATGTCGACGCGCCGCATCGTCGACTGCTATGCGCTCGAAACGAAGTACGCGTTCCTGCGCGCGATGCGCAATCCGGGTTTCGCCGTTCCGACGCTCGCATTCCCGGTGCTGTTCTACCTGCTGATCGGCTTCATCTTCGGCGCCTTCAAGAGCCAGGATCCGAACGTGCCGTTCTTCCTGTTCTGCGGTTTCGCAACGATGGCCGCGATGACGCCCGGCATGTTCGGCTTCGGCATCGGCTTCGCGCTCGAGCGGGAACAGGGGTTCTTTCGCTACAAACGGGCCGTACCGATGCCGCCGTTCGCATCGCTGTCCGCGAGCATGGCGATGTCCGCCGTGTCGACGGCGATCGCGGTCGCGCTGATGGCCATTGCTGCGCTGGCGCTCGGCGCAGTGCAGCTGTCGCTGCTGCAGATGCTGATCGTGATCGCGATCATGACCCTCGGCTCGATTCCTTTCTGCGCGATCGGCCTGTGGATCGGCTCGCTCACCTCGGGGCGTGCGGCGCCTGCCATCACGAACGTCGTGTACCTCGTGCTGCTCTACTTTTCGGGCCTGTTCATTCCGCTGCCCGAAGGCATTCGCGCAGTCGTGATGGCCTCGCCGGCGTTCTACCTGGATCAGCTGGCGCTGGCGGGCATCGGCGCGCAGAACTTCATCATCGGCTCGCCGCTCAACCACATCGCCGTGCTGCTGGGCATCACGGTGCTGTTCCTGGGCCTGACAGCACGGCGGATCGAGCGGGTGGGATAGGCGAAGGCCGCCGTAATACACTCGCCCGCATGACCCCCCAGTTCTGGCTCGACCGCTGGTCGAGCAACGAAATCGGCTTTCACCAGCGCAGCGTCAACGAGTATCTGCAACGGTACTGGCCGCAGTTGAACGTGCCGCCGGGCACGACCGTGTTCGTGCCCCTGTGCGGCAAGAGTCTCGACATGCACTGGCTGCGCGAACGCGGCCATCGCGTGATCGGCGTCGAACTCGCTCATCAGGCGGTGGCGGATTTCTTCAGCGAGTGGGGCGTGACGCCGGAGGTCGGGCAGGCCGGCCCCTTTGAGCGCTGGCGGGCGCAGGACATCGAGCTGCTGTGCGGCGATTTCTTCGATCTGACGGCCGCCGATCTCGCCGGCGTGCGTGCGGTGTTCGATCGTGCTGCGCTGATTGCGTTGCCGCCAGACCTGCGCGAAGCCTATGCGGCGAAGTTGCACGACGTCCTTCCGCCCGGCACCCCGACGCTGCTCGTCACCGCCGACTATCCGCAGCAGGAGATGAGCGGTCCGCCATTTGCGGTGAGCGATGCGGAGGTGAGGAAGCTGTTCGGAGCAGGCCGCGTTCAGCCGCTGGCCGAGAGGGACATCCTGCAGCGGCCGGAGAACGAACGGTTCCGGCAGCGTGGGCTGACGCGATTGATCGAACGGGTGTACCGCATCGACTGATCCGGATTCCCTCTCTCTCTTCCTGTGGGGCCGGCTTCAGCCGGCCTGTTTCAGAAGTTTCTGTAGGTCAGGCTTTAGCCTGACTCTGAAAGCGGCCGGCTGAAAGCCGGCCCCACAGTGAGAGCCCCCACCCTAACCCTCCCCCGCTGCGCGGAGGAGGGGATCAGACCAGGATGCCCGCATTGTTGACGAGGATGTCGAACCCTCCTCCGCAACATTTCCTTCCGACGCCACGATGTCGTGACCCGGCGATTGCTTATGGCGCCTGCAGCAGGCGCCGCAGCCGCAACAGCACGGCTTCCGGACGATGGAACAGATCGCGACGACTCACCGTAACGACCCGGTAACCCAGCGATTCGAGGAAGCGCGCCCGTGCTTCCGTCTCGCCCGGCGGACGGGTCAGGTCGATGACGAGCGCCTGTTCGGGACACAGGTGATCGACGATGAACGGACCGATCTCGCAGTCGCTGACGAAACGGCAGTGACGCAGGCTGCGCGAGCGCAGCAGCTGGCTCAGTGCATCGTCGGTGGAGTGAGATGCCCGCTCACGGACGAGCAGTTCGGTTCGCGGTCGGGATCGCAGCACGCCGGTAAGCATGCTGCGCACGATACAAAGTCGAGCGGCGTCGCTTTGTACGAATTAATGGATGGATGCGGAGAAACGCCGGGGAATCATTCCCAGCCGCGCGTCGACTGCACCGCCCACAGCGAGCACACCGGCGTGTTCAGCACGCGACCGACGCGACGATGACTCACGCCATTCTGCAGACAGCGCGGATCGCGCGCCCAGCGCAGCGCGTAGACGATCGGATCCAGTCTCGCAGTAACCAGTTCGTTCAAATGCTGCCGCCAGCGCTTGTTCGTGTTCATGATCGACTCCAATCCTGTCCATCATTCGAACGCCACCCGGATGAAGTAGTTCCTTCAACCCTTGGTCAATCCATCGGCGCGGATCGCGAAGGGTTGAATTTCCGACAGCGGACGTCGGGATCCGGCGACAGATAATGAGAACCGGGTCGCAGGTCGCCCCTGGCCTGCGACATTTCCGTCAATTGAGCCGGCAGCCCTGCAGCGGATTGCTGTTCAGCCCGATGTCCCTGCCTTTCACGTTGTCACGCAGACTGCCCGTCAATTGATACGCGCCGCTGCTTGCGTTCTTGTTGAACGTCGACGTGAAGACGTACTGATTGCCCGCGGCTGCGGCCGCGAACGTGGTGCCGCTCAGCGTACCTGTCACAGCGACCGGCTCGGCGCGGCCCTGATAATCGCGATCGATGATCGAACCAGTGATGCGATCCGCAGCATCGATTTCGAGATTGATCAGCAATGCGGTGCCGAGGGGAAAGACGTAGCCGCTGATGCGATAGACGGCGGTGCTCGATCCGCCGGAACGTGCGCCGCTGAACGTGCCGCTGTCAGGTCCATTGGTCCATGTTCCGGTGATGGTATCGGGTGTGCGGAAGCTGCCGGAGAACGTCGCGCCGTTCGTCGCGGTACCCGCCGAAAACGTCGGGAAGATGGACAGCCCGGTGCCGGACTGCTTTTCCAGCTCGAATCCTGCGCGGTCGACCGTGCTGTATCCCGCCCCGAACATGCGCGCGCCAGTACCGTAGGTCACCATCGTCCAGACGCCATTGTCGCCAGATCCGGTGTAGGTGCCGCGATAGATGCCGTTGTAGGTACACCAGGCAGTACGGACGAAGTGATCGCGCGCCGTGACTTCCGACGGCAATACATGCGCCGTGCCGTCGGCCGCGCTGGCGGCGGCGACGAGCGGCTGGACCGCCGTCGCGAAGTCGGTGTAGCTGGCGCCGAAGTCCGGCGTCGTCCAATCCACGGCGACAGCACGCACGGCCTCCGAGATCAGAATGCCGTTGTCGGGATTGCCATCGATATCCAGCATCTGCAGCAGTCGTGCCCGGTTCTCGATCTGCTGCGCAACGTTCGTCGGGGTGCCGATCAGGTGCATCGGGCTCATGAACGGCTGTCCGGGATAGCTGCCCAGCGTGAGGCCGCCGAGTTTGAAGGTGACAGTGTTGCCCTGGGCGTAGCGGAAGCCGCCGTCGGCGCCAGTCGTACCCATCAAGGCGACGCCGTCGCTGTAGTCGAGACCTTGCACGACGGAGTCGCGGAAGATGCCGTCGATGGGGGCACCGGCGGCAGGAGCAGTAGGTGGGGCGAGAGGGATGGTCCAACCGGGGCCTGCGGTGGCACCACCGTCGTCGCCCTCTGCTTCGTCATCGCTGGCACCGCTGCTGCATGCAGAAAGGATGACTATCGCTGCAACTGTCAGCAGCCAAGAGTTTCGCTTATTCATGCCCGTCCCTCGCTTATTCGTTGGAAGCGCCCGCATCGTTCGTGGCGCCTGAGGGAATCTGTGGCGTGAGTAGAATTCTTCTCAGTTCACGACCATGGTCACCGGCGGATTTGTTGCTTCCATATTGCAATCTTGTTCATATGGGACACGAAGTGCCGTGAATACAGCATTCGGACGCCGCATCTGTGCGGCAGGATTCGATCCAGGATTTGTACCTGAACACTTTGGTATAGGCGTCTGGTTTGCCAGAGGCCAACGTACTCACGACGCCCAGCAGTTTCGCGTCACTGCCTTGTTTAGCAGAACTCAATCCTCCGCCGCTGTCGCGCAGGTCGAATCCTGCAGTCGCGTCTCCCGCACACAGGGCATTCTGGGCAGACGATCCATACTCGCTTTGGCAATCAATGTCGGTTCTCATCTCCACGGCGGCGTAGCGCAAGTTGTTTGGACAGGTTCCAAGATTCCATTGTCGGTTCAAAATGTTGAACTGGTGCTCAGGCCCGCAAGCCCATCCGGCTACGAATGCCGGGTTTGCGCTCTCGTCATCCGACTCTGGCAAAGAGATGATCCCTGGCGCTTGGCTCAGTGCCGTTCCCAGATTCAGGAGCGCGATATCGTTTCTGATGACCTCACCCAAGGAGGTCGGCTTAGGATAATCGGGATGAAACACCATACTCGATCTCTTGACGATGAGCAGCGTTCCCCCTGCCGATTTGTTGTGAGAGCCCACTCTCACAGTTACCTTTCCGTTCATACCTATATACGGCAGACAATGTGCTGCGGTGACGATCCACTGCTTGTCGAGCAAGGCACCACCGCACTCCCGATTCGCGTTAGCGTCATAGATCCACACCTGCCACTTGAATGACAGCGGATCTGCAGGGGTACCCGCATAGTTTTCTTCATCGTGAATCAATACTCGCATCAACGGGATGACGATAAGCACTGTGGCAAACAATGCCAGCAGCATCGTTGTTGCGGTCAACCAAAGGCGAACTTTCTCACGCTTGTTCTTCACGATTTGATCTCCCTGATCCCTATGTTGACCTCGACGTTGACCTCGATGTGCGACTGATGGGGGTTAGCGAGATGGAACGTCACTCCGCACGGCGCTACTTTCCTGGATCGGTCTGAAGCTGGTTGGTCTGGGTCCGCCTGGTACGCTCCCCGGACCCGCCCCTCCTCCTTCGACCATGTAGACATCCGCAAGCAATCGATCGTGGTCGACATCATTCTTCTCGCTGCTATTCACTACCAGGGTAATAGCCACGCAGATGTCGTGTTCTGTTTTATCTTTTGTGGTGAATTTCGATGAGCCTATCCATTGAGCAACAGGGAAATGTGTCGCAGCGAAGATCATGCATTTCTCAGTTGCTTCGGGGATATCAGCATGAAGGCGCACTTCTCCCGGGTAGGAACCACAGATTTGGGGCGGGAGCTCGCCATCCCGACATACCAATTTCTCGTTCAGAATAAACAGACTCATATTCAGCAAACCGGAACGAAGTTGTCCTGACGTCAGGATGAGATCCTTCTCGTCTACGTAGTCCTCCCTGAATTCTCTGATTGCCGTGATGGGCTCGTACGGTCCCTTCTCCATTCTCCATGCGTGCCCCGCATGCATCTTCATTCTGGCTTGAACCGACTGTCCGCTCAGATCCGTGACCAATGCGCATGCGTGCAACAGCATTGCGATCAGGACAGTGAGAAGGCGAGCGATTGATGTCATGGCATGTGCTCTCGGATCGGAAAATCAGGTGCCGACTAGAATGTAGGCTCCCCAGTACCGCGGACTTTCCCATTTGGGATCATTCAGGAGCGTCAGTTGCGCAGTTCTCAATGCCTCTGCGGCAGACGCCGTTTCGGCGAATAGCTCTACATAGAAGCGCTCCATGACCATTACGCTGGGTACATCCGCAACTGACCATAGTGTGGACACAACGTAACGGCTTCCCAGGGCGAGAGCGGCGAACGAAAGACCGAGCACACCTTCACCTTGAATGCTGCGCCCGCCACCCGTCGAGCAACCGCTCAGAACAACCAGCTCCGCATTGAGGGGCGTTTCGAATAGTTGCGCGGCCGTAAATTCCCCATTCACATACCGGCCGCTTTCATCGTACGCCGCAAGGTGAATTGCGGAGTGCTGAGGCAGCTGTTCATTCGCTGTCGCGTGGGTTGCAAAGTGAATATAGCGGTATGCACCCAGGCCCTTGGCCAGAACTCTTGCTTGATTGGCGGCACAGCCTGTAAGCATGTCAACAGCGATGCTGTGCCTACCCAGCGACGCAGCAATCCGGTCGACTTCCGTTCCGGTACCACGCAATCGCCTGTACGTGGATTGGGGCGGAGGTGACTCCCGTGACATTCTTGCGTCCGCCGACGCGCAGCGTTGTCGCGCGTCCTCAAGATCGTAGACAGGATCGCCGATCAGCAACGCGCGCTTCGCGACTCCGGATCCCGGCTTTGTCGTGCGCGTGACTGCGAAATGGATAGAAGGAAGATGCCGGATGGCGAATCCTTGCGCCAGGTAAGTTCCGGATCGGCGGTCCCACAATGCCGCGAAGGGGATACCATACAATGGGCCATCTGCAACGACATCGAGTTCCGTACCGTGCAGGTATTCGCGCACTGGCTGAAGCACCAAGTCATACATCCGCGCAAGCGCAGGCCTGACATCCCCACGCGTGGACACCATGGCGGCACGTACGCTTGCCGCCGCTGTTGCAATTTCTGTGGCATTCGCCAGTTCCACACGAACCACCGTATCTCTCCGCAGAACCCATGCGTAACTGGCCTGCTCCCCAAGCATGTACTCCACGACGCTGGCGGTCGGCGGCAACGATCTTTGCCACACTCTCAGCTCATTGACCGCTATCCCACGCTCACGGGGGTCGATGATTGCCGAAGCCGCCGCCACACGCGTCTCGTGGTTGAAATTGAGCCTGGATCTCTCGATGTCGTCCTGTGTTCCTGCTCTTTCTGTTTCAGCCGCTCGTAGTATCTCGCTCACTTCATCGGAAGGAGAGAACAACCGCCGCGCCCATCGAGCGTCCCTGTCCACGGCATAGGCTTTGATCAGATCCGCAAGGACACGCGAGCGGCTTCTATCGCTGACAGAAAGAGTCATCAGCTCACGTCCATACCCGCCCGCATCATGTCTCGGGGATTGGAGCAGACTGTGCATCCAGTCCTCGTACATCTGCCGCCTGGACGAAAACAACACACCCCGATAGGTTGGATCGATGCTCGCTAGACTGATTTTTCTGAGCAATTCGTCCGCGCGCTCGAAATGCCGGTTTGCGACCGCTCCTTGTCCCATGCCCCGAGCCAGACGTGCTCGAGCCGTCGCGACTTCGAACTGCCCCTGGACATCGCCCAATGCCTCATAGCGCGATTCAGCTTCGACAAAGGATTTCTGCGCTGCCTGACTCTCGCCTCGGACAATCTTCACGTAGGCGTCCAGTTCCCAAGCTTTCGCCATATACAGCGGCGCGACTGGCCGTGTCATGTTCCCGGCCGAATTTGGCGCAAGAGGTGCAAATGCCTCGACGGCAGTTTTCTCTTCGCCGGATTTCAACAGATCTTCGACATATTCGAGCTGGGCTCCATAGTTCGAGATCGGGGTGGGAGCCAGTTTCATGGCCAACTGATGGCAGGCAATGGCTCCCGCATAGTCTTGTTGCATGCGGGCATGACTACCCAAGTCCCACGCTGCCCATAGAGCATTCAACCTCTCCTCCTTGTCGCTGTTGGCGATACCAACTGCGCCCTCGCACATCGTGCGTACGGAACCGACTTCCAGCAGCTCATTGTGCGAACCTGACGCGCTTGCGACCGCTTCACTGGTGCAACTGCGCTCGAGCGCAACCTTGTAGAAGCGCTTTGCCTGCTCGACGTCGCCGATTCCAAGCAACGAATATCCGATGCCATATAGCGAGCGCGATACACCACTGCATTCGCCGTATTTCTCATATGCATCCATCGCAAGCCGATGATGCTCAATGGCTTGGTCGAAACTCAGAACGGAACTCAACGCAAATGCCAGGTTGTCTTGGACATCGGCAAACACATTCGGATCTGATCGCACCGTGACAAGCGTGCTGGCGCGATAAAAGCGTTCGAAAGCCTCACTGATTTCGCCGGAGTCTCGACGGTAGACTCCCAGATTGCTCAGAGCCAAGGCTTCGCAACCTGTTTCATGCAACCGGTGGCAGGTTCTCTCGACTTCCTGCCATGCACGTGCCGATTCCTCACGCCGGCTGTTCCCGTCTTTGTCGACCATCCGGTACAGTGCGACACCTCGATATAGATCCACTTCAGCCATACCGATGTCTGAGCCGTGAGATTGATAGATTCGACGCGCTTTCAGGAAGTCCGCCGCCATGGTCTCGGTATTTTCTTCTGGGACACCTGCAATCTCGGCCCGAAGGGAAGCAGAAAGATTCAGCGCCGTCGCAAACAGGAGAGCATCGCTTTCCGACAAAGTCCTCTTCGCTAGATCAAGCAATGACTGTGCACGCGCGGAATCCGACAGCCGGTGTGCAATTAGGGTGGAAGCAGCAAGAGCGGACATGCCGGCCTCGCGCCCGCTCTTTCGTTGCAAGAACAGATTTGCCGCCGACTCGAACAACTCGACGCGATCTTTGGGCGACATGGCAACTTCGAGATTGGAGGCCTCGGAGTAGCGCAGACGGGCTTCGTCAGGCTCAGCGTTGACTGTTATGACCAGATGGAAAGAGCCGGAAACCTGCGGCAGTCGATCCGAGCCCACGCGGATGACATAGATGTCCGCACGGGGAGCGATCATGACTGCATGGTCCTCTCCATATCGACCTGTATTCGATTCGAATCGACCAAGGCTGGTGCCAGCCGAGTCCTGTATCGCTACGTAAAGATCCAGGCCGTCTTGTTTCAATACAATCTGGACTCTGTCTCCACGTTTTGCCCGCACGGAAAATTGCTGCTGCGTTTCCCCATGGATCAAATCTGAGTGGTCCAGGACAAAGTGGGTGTCGTCCGATCGACATCCACTGAAGCCCAATGCGAATAGCGCGCCGCACCGTAGCAAATGAGCGAAAGCCTTCCCGAGGGGCGCACCGAACCGGTCCATGCGGGTCTCTGCTGGCGTGAGTTCGTATTTCTGGTGAGTCCTTACCGCCGCGCGGCTAGAAATAACACATCTCGCCCTAAACAGGGATCTTCCAACAGTTGCTGGAATGGTGCGGCAGCATCAGAAGTTCGGTAATAATCGACGCGGCGGGAAAGCAGACAACAAAACGGAGGTACCCAGGGATGACTATCCGGATGTGGGCTGCAACGGCAGCGTGTGTGGTTTTGTCGACACCCGACTCCGCCGCGGCTGCTGATTACTTTCTTAAGTCACGCGAAGCTACCAACGACGTCTATCTCTACGTTGGTAGCGGCTGGTTCCATGACGGCAGCCAGGACACCGACTTCTTCGTTGCCCCGCTAGAAGCCAGAACGCTCACGGCGAGCGACTGGGAATTCAGTGCTCGCACGCAATTCTTCGATGGTTCGGTGGGAGGCCAGAGCGATTCGGCTGTGGGCGATCTGACGCTATCCGCCGCCAAGAATTTTCGGCACTTGGGCAAGCTCGATTTCCTGTCGCTAGAGGTCGGACAGGTTCTCTCTCACGCGCCAGCCTCCTTCAGCAACGATACCGACGCTTACTTCAAGTTGCGCATGCAAGCCGGCGAGACGCTCGCACAAGTTGAGTTCAATCTTATCGTAGCCGAAGTGGACAAAAAATTGGCCGGCTACGGTGACGTGCGGTCCACAGCAGCGCTCGGTCTGCGCTCTTGGCTGGGACAACACCACATTGGCGCGGACTTCGTCGCCACCAACCGGCACGGCATGAGCCAGGCAGGCTCAGTAGATCTCGTCTACATGTATCAATTCTGGAATGGCAACGCCTTCTACGTGATGCTGGAAAAGGGACTCAGCGACGCTTATGGCGGGTTTTACGGCGGGCTGGGCTTCGAATGGGCCGTCGGTTTCTGAAGCTCTCACTCTGTGAAGCGACACTCGGCAAGGGTAGAAATGGCAGGCAGTTGGGACAGGCAATCCGTTCTAGCCCTGATCGAATCCCAGTACACCGGGCTTCTGCGTCTCTTGCGGCAAAAGCTTCGCAACGAACAACTGGCTGCTGACGCGCTTAGTCAGGCGCTCATAACTACCCTCGAACACCTCGACGCTGGCCGCATCTCCGAGCCGCAACTCATTGGCGGCTATATCTTTCAGGTCGCGATGAATCAGATGCGCAATCACCGGCGCAAGATGGCTGAGCGGTCCGAACGGCGCGCGGACCCCGAGGCGGTCGATGCATTGCCCGCCCCCGATACCGGGATAGACAAGGATCTGGAGCCCGCAATCGCAACAAAAGTCCGCAGCGTCATCGAGGCGTTGTCGACCACCCGCGACCGCGAAATCGTCAAACGTTTCTATCTCGACGAAGAGGACAAAGCGTCCATCTGCAGCGACATGGGACTATCGGCGCTGCATTTCGACAAGGTGATCTTCCGGGCACGCCAACGCATGCGAGGCCTGCTTGAGTCGCAGGGTCTCAGAGGGTCGGACTTCTTCAGCCTATTGATCATCTGTGTAACCCTGATGTGATGTCGATCTTCCTTACAACAGATATCTCCTGGGGATGGGCCGCTCCGAGGGGTATGCACTCTGATGGCGCAATGATCCGATGAACCGCCAGTACATAGACGATCACCACCTCGTCGCGCGATATCTCGCGGACCAGCTTCCCGACACCGAGCGGGAGGCCTTCGAGGCCTATTACCTCGAACATCCGGAGATCGTGCAGGAGATGGAGGCGGCGGCGCGGTTCAAGGTCGGACTGGCCCAGCTCAGAGAATCCGGTGAGCTCGAGTCGTTGCTCAAGCCGACTCCGTGGTTTCGGCAGAAACAGTACCAGGCGCTCGCCGCGGGATTGGCTGTCATCGCGGTCGGTCTCTTTGTCTTCTTCGGTCGCGGGCCCGCGTCGCAGCCGGCGCTCGTTGCTTCTGCAACCGGGCTGGTCGACCGTCTGCGCGATCCGCTCCCGGTGGTGGCGACTGCGCCGATCATGCGGATGCGCAGCACGGCTGCTGACGCGGAACTTCGCCTGTCCGCTGCCGACCAGGTTTTCGCGCTGCGTGTGCTGCCGGAGGTCGAAGCAACGCCGCCGCGTTATCGCATCACGCTATCGTCCATCGGCACCGATGAATCGCTGCGCGGCGTCGGCGAGATCGGCGCGCTCGTTCCGGATGCCGAAGGATTCGTACCGGTATACGTCAACTCGACGAAACTCGCTCCCGGCCGCTACCAGCTCACCCTCTCCGGCGACACCGGCACCAGCGCCGCGAACGACTCCAGCACCTTCCTCATTCGGGTCATCCCACATTCTGATCATCGATGACGCGTCATGAACGACGCGCATGACTCCTGCTCGATCGCCACACATCGCATCCGCATCGCAGCACTTCACCCCCGCCTGCTGAATCTTTGATGCGATCCGCCAACGCCGTTGGCTATGATCCTGCCCCGCGTTCCATACCGGACAAGCCATTGGGGGCATCATGCAGTTCGAATACACCGACAAAGTGAAGACGCTGATCGCGCGTCTCGAAGCCTTTTTCGACGAGCACATCTATCCGAACGAAAAGGCCGTGGCCGAATTCGTCATGGGGCGCGAAGGCAAGGCGCGCTGGGAGCCGATTCCGATCGTCGAGGCGCTCAAGCCCAAGGCGAGGGCTGCGGGACTGTGGAACCTGTTCCTGCCGCATTCGGACAACGGCGCCGGGCTCACCAATCTCGAATACGCGCCCCTGTGCGAGATCATGGGCCGCGTCGGCTGGTCGTCCGAAGTGTTCAACTGCTCCGCGCCCGACACGGGCAACATGGAAATCCTCGACCGCTTCGCCAGTCCCGCGAACAAGGAGCGCTGGCTGAAGCCGCTGCTCAACGGCGAGATCCGTTCGGCCTTCTCCATGACCGAACCGGCGGTCGCCTCCTCGGATGCGACCAACATTTCCACGCGCATCGAGCGCGACGGCGACGAGTACGTGATCAACGGGCGCAAATGGTGGTCGTCGGGCGCGGGCGATACGCGCTGCGAAATCCTGGTGGTGATGGGCAAGAGCAATCCGGATGCGCCCAAGCACCAGCAGCAGTCGCAGATCCTGGTGCCGATGAAGACCCCCGGGGTGAAGGTGATCCGCCATCTGCCGGTGTTTGGCTTCGACGATGCGCCGCACGGGCATTCCGAGATCGTGTTCGAGAACGTGCGCGTGCCCGCCGACAACATCCTGCTCGGCGAAGGCCGCGGCTTCGAGATCGCGCAGGCGCGTCTGGGGCCCGGACGCATCCATCACTGCATGCGCAACATCGGCGTTGCCGAGCGCACGCTGGAGAAAACCTGCAAGCGCCTGCTGTCGCGCGTCGCCTTCGGCAAGCCGATCGCCGATCAGTCGATCTGGCTGGAACGCATCGCCAACTGCCGCATCCAGATCGATCAGGCGCGCCTCCTGGTACTGAACGCCGCCGACAAGATGGATCGTCTCGGCAACAAGGCAGCGCGGCGCGAGATCGCGATGATCAAGGTAGCGGCGCCGACGATGCTGAACTATGTGATCGACTGGGCGATCCAGGCGCACGGCGCCGCCGGCGTGACGACGGATTTCGGACTCGGTCACATCGCCGCGAGCGCCCGCACGATGCGCATCGTCGATGGCCCGGATGAAGTCCATCGCAACCAGATCGGCAAACTGGAACTCGCGAAGTACAAGTAAGACTCAAGACATTTCACACGGAGTTCACGGAGACCACGGAGATCGAGACAAAGAAGAATTTTCCACGGGGGGCACGGGGAAACACGGGGACAAGAAAAAGACCTTTCTGTTCCGGACCCCGTGTTCCCCGTGTTCCCCGTGGAAATTATTCCGGCTCTTGATTCTGGTCTCCGTGAACTCCGTGTGAAACCTCCCCCCTTTCCAAAGGAGCCACAGCATGGCCGTTTCATCGTTGTTCGATCTGAAGGGCAAAGTCGTCCTGGTCACCGGCGCGAGCCGCGGGATCGGCGAAGCCATTGCGCACCGCGTCGCCGAGCATGGCGGCAAGGTGGTCGTGTCGAGCCGCAAGCTCGATGCCTGCGAGAAGGTGGTGAATGCAATCACCGCGAAAGGCGGCGAGGCGTTCGCGCATGCCTGCAACATCGGTCGCAAGGAGGATCTGCAGAGCCTGGTCGACGCCACCGTCAGGAAGTGGGGCGGCATCGACGTGCTGATCTGCAATGCCGCCGTGAATCCCTACTACGGGCCGGCCATCGAGATGTCCGACGATGCCTACGACAAGGTGATGAACTCCAACGTGCGCAGCAACTTCTGGCTGTGCAACATGGTGCTGCCGCAGATGGCGCAGCGCGGCGGCGGCTCCATCGTCATCATCTCCTCCATCGCGGGTCTGCTGGGTTCGACCACCATCGGCGTGTACGGCATTTCCAAGGCCGCCGACATGGCGCTGGCCCGCAACATCGCGGTCGAATGGGGACCGAAGAACATTCGCGCCAACTGCATCGCCCCGGGACTGGTGCGCACCGACTTCGCCCGCGCGCTGTGGGAAAACCCGGAAACGTATGCGCACACCGTGAAAGCGTATCCGTTGCGTCGCATCGGCGAGCCCGACGAAATCGCCGGCGCCGCCGTGTTCCTCGCCAGCCCGGCCGGCTCGTTCATGACCGGTCAGACCATCGTCATCGATGGCGGCGGCGTGGTCGGGCGGGGATGAATCCAGGACCGGAGTATTAACCGCAAAGAACGCATAGAACACATAAAGGAGGGAACCGACGGAATTCGAGGGATGCAGGCTCGAGAACACCATCGAAACTCTGCATGGCGATCTCTTCTATGCGTTCTTTGCGTTCTATGCGGTTACTTTTTTATCTCTTCAGCAACGCATGGCCAACAACAACCCCACCGGTGCCGCCGTCCTGGTGCCGGTGCTCGAGAACAACCGCTTCGACGAGGCGCGGCTGACGACGTATCTGTCGTCACGCATCGACGGCTTCGGCGGCGATGTGCTGGTGCGCCAGTTCCAGGGCGGGTTCTCGAATCCGACGTTTCATCTGCAGACGGCGGAGCGCGCGTTCGTCCTGCGCAAGAAGCCGCCGGGGCAGCTGTTGCCGTCGGCGCATGCGGTCGATCGCGAGTACACGGTGCTCAAGGCGCTGCGGGATACGGATGTCCCCGTGCCGCGCGTTCATCTGCTGTGCGACGACGAGCGCATCATCGGCACGATGTTCTATGTGATGGACTACGTGGACGGTCGTGTCTACACGGATCGGCTGCTGCCCGGCTGTACGCCGCCGCAGCGATCGGAAATGTATGACGCAATGAACGACGTGCTGGCGAAGCTGCATCGCATCGACTACCGCGCCGTCGGACTCGACGGCTTCGGCAAACCCGGCGGCTATGTCGCCCGCCAGGTGGCGCGCTGGTCGAAGCAGTACCAGGCTTCGGCCGTCGACGACACGCCGGCAATGAATCGTCTGATGGAATGGCTGCCGCAACACTTGCCGTCGCAGGACGAGGCGACGATCGCGCACGGCGACTATCGCATCGGCAACCTGCTGTTTCATCCCATCGAATCGCGCGTCGTCGCCGTGCTCGACTGGGAGCTGTCGACCATCGGCCATCCGCTCGGCGATCTCGCCTACTGCTGCAGCGCCTATCACCTGCCGGCGAGTTCGGGACGCGGTTTCGACGGCAATGATCTCGCGGCGCTGGGCATTCCTTCGGAAGCGGAGTTTCTCGACAACTACCGGCGCCGCACCGAACGTGCCGATATTGCCGACTGGAAATTCTTCCTCGTGTTCTCGCTGTTCCGTTCCGCCGGCATTCTCGCCGGCGTCTACCGTCGCAGCGTCGACGGCCAGGGCGTGGATGCACGCATGGCGCAGGCGAAAGAGGCGTATCAGGACATCGCAGCGCGGGCGTGGATGATTGCGCGGGATGTCTAGGACAGGGGTTTCACGCAGAGTTCGAAGCAAAGAAGCCGGAAGGAATTTCCACGGGGGACACGGGGAACACGGGGTCTCGGAAGAGAAAATTTCTTTCCCCGTGCTCCCCGTGTTCCCATTCTTCCCCCCGTGGAAATTCTTCTTGTCTCACCCTTTGCTTCTCGGCACGAAGAAGAAGTCGCCCACCTCGTGCCCCGCTCCCTTGATCGACTTGAACTCGGGCTTCTGCACGAACTTGTTGCTCTGCGCCGCGACCTGGACGCGTTTGCTCAGGCGGTTGAAGAGTTCCGGGCTGGAAAGAATGCCGGTGTTCGCTTCGAGTTCGTCGATGAAGGCGCGGGCGAACACCGAGTTCTGACCGCCGCCCTCATCCAGCACCGGTGCATCGCCGCCCGAAGTAAGCAGCAGGCGCGAGCGCTTCGGCAGCTTGTAGGCGACGTAGTCCTTCGAATAGCTGACCTTGTCGTTCATGAACAGGTAGCTGGGATCGGTCGAGAGCAGGCCGGCGTAACAGGAGTCGGCGACGACGAGGACGCGTTTGGCCGGCAGGCGGCTCAGGTGTCCGGTGATCTGTTCGTTCGGTACCCAGAACGTGTCCTTGGGCGGCGCGTCGGCGTTGACCGGCAGCCAGTAGCCGGTCTGTGATTTGCCGCTGGCGAGGCGTTCGCCATGGCCAGCGTAGTAGATGAGCAGGTTGTCTTCGGGCTTCAGCACGGCATTGAGATCGTTGAGCGCCTTCAGCATCTGGATGTCGTCAGCGTCTTCGAGGATCTGCACGTTGAAGCCGTACTTGTCGGCGAGGACGCGCGCGGCGCGCTGCACGTCGTGCTTCGGCGTCTGCAGGCTTTCGATGGCCTGGTAGTTCTGGTTGCCGATGACGATGGCGTAGTAGCGCCCGAACTTCATGCCGGCGAGCGTGCGTTCGTCGGCCACCGCGGGCAGCTGCGTGAGCTGCGCCCTGGTCTGCGGCGAGCGCGTGGTCGGGATGCCCGCGAGGCGTTCGGCGCTCTTCTGCTTTTCGGCTTCGAGCTGTGCGATCCACTTCTTGAGGGCTTCGACTTCCTTGCTGTCACTGGTCTGCTGCGCGACGGGTCGCTTGGCGAGTTCCTTCTGCAGATCCTGCAGCTGCTTCTGCAACAGACTGAGCTGCGTATCGCGCTCACCGATCGCCGTTTCCAGTTCCTTGCGCAGTTCATCCTGTTCGCGCTGCGCGGCCGAGGTGTAGATGAGGCTGTCTTCCGACAGGCCCGAGGCCTGGCGATACAGATTGAGCGCCTTGAGCTGATCCTGCGGCACGCCGAGTCCCTGCTCGTAGAGCGTGCCGAGGTTGAAGATGGCGCGCGAGTAACCCTTGTCGGCCGCCTTCTGATACCAGGTCGCCGCTTCGGCATAGTTCGGTTCGACGCCCATGCCGCGCTCGTAGATTTCGCCGACGTTGGTCATCGCTTCGGGATCGCCCGTCTGCGCCGTGTCCATCCAGATGCGCAGCGCCGACTTGAGATCGGCGCGATCGTAGGCGACGTATTCGCCGCCGCGGATCGAACACTCCGCCGTGGTGGTGCGGATCGGCCGGCGCTGGGTGAGATAGGTCGAATTGCCGAGCTGACGCACCTGCCCCGGCAACAGGCAGTCGACGATCTCCAGATCCGAACGCTTCACCATGCCCTTCGTGGCCGCGGCCTTGTCGGAAGGTGTGGCTGCGGAGGCGACGATCAGAAACGCCGGCGCCAGCGTGAGCGCCGCGCGCAACAGGACATTCGGCAGGGATCGCGAATTCATCGAAGCCTCGCTGGCTGCGTCGTCGTTGATGTGCCGGTATTCGACGCCGATCGGCCGGCAGTTTCAATGCTTGCGTGTGACGGATGTCTGAATTTCACACGGAGAGCACAGAGACCAGAACGATCATCCTCTTCCTGTGGGGCCGGCTTCAGCCGGCCTCTTGAAGTGCAGAAGGCCGGCTGAAGCCGGCCCCACAGAAGAACAGCTCTCTGCGTGAAATCGCCTAGAAACTGTGCTGCACCCGCAGCCCGATCGCCACGTCCTCGAAGTTGATGTACTGGAAGCTTTCCAGTCGCTGGTACTCGACATAACCGGAGATGCCGTAGCGGAACTGGGCCGAGAGGCCGCCGGCGAAGCGCCAGTACGAGGTATCGGGGTTGTCGGTTTCGACCAGGATCGGCGGAGCGGCGCCGGCTTCCGGGTCCGCGGCGAAGCGCACGCCGAACACGTTCACGTCGTCTTCGAACTCGCGGACGAAATCGGCGCGGATCTGCGGCAGCACGACACCCCACGAGGTTTTCCACGCGTACGTCATGCGCAGGCCGGCATTCGCGGTGAGCGATTTGAATTTCTGTTCGTCGTACATGAGGTCGAGACCGCCGGCGCCGTCCTCGGTGAAACCGTCGATGGTCGCGTCGATGTAGAACACGCCGATGTTGGGCGAGAGCGTGAAGCCGCCCAGCAGGAAATCGTAGCCGCCGGACAGGCCGGCGCTCACGGTCATGCCGTCGGTGTCGCCATGGGCGTCGGCCGTGACCAGGCCGGTGCCGTCGACGTACGTGATGTTGCGTCGCGCATCGAAGCTCGACGGGGCGACGTTGACGATCGCGTCGAAGTAGAAGTTCTTCGCCGCGTACATCGAACCGTAGATCGATGCCGCCCACGATTCGGTATCGAGCGTGCCTTCGCCGGACGGATTGAAATCGATCGTGGCGCTGCCGTAGGAGATCGAGCCGCCGAGCACGGCGTTGTCCGTGAGGCGATAGTCGATGCCGGCGAGCAGTGACCATTGTTCCGCGTCGAAGCTCGGACTCGCGGCCGACGCCTCCTTGTCGCCGAAGCTGTAGTTGCCGCGAACCCACAGTCCCCAGCGATCGCTCAGCAGGCCGCCGGGTTCTGCGTCATCGGCGCTGGCGCCGCCGCCCAGCAGATCGCGCAGCATCTTCTCGATGCTGGCAAGCGGCACTGGCTTGCCGTCGACGATGACGTTGAGTCCGGCGAGGCTCAGGCCCTTCGCGCCGCCACGCAGCGCCATGAGTCGATCCATGATGCCCGTGTACTGCTGCGTCGCGAACAGCAGCGTCTGCGTGCGTGCGACGGCGAAGTCTTCGCCGTTCAGTTCATCGAGCGCGTCCTGCTGGTTCTCGGCGCTGTTGTTGAACAGCAGGCCGTTGCAGCGGACGAGTAGTTCCTGCTGTTCCGGCGTGAGCGTGCTTTCGGACTGGTCGAGCTGCGCACAGATGCGATCGAGCTGCGTCGCCATCTTCTGCTGATTCGGCGTCAGGTTGGGCAACTCGGACAGCACCGTCCGCTCGGGCGGCGCGGCGACAGTGATCTGCACGGTGTCCGAACTCACAGCGCCCGCGGCATCGGTGACCTGCAGTCGCACGACGTTCGTGCCGTCCGGAATCCGCACGCTCAGCGTGGCGCCGCTGCCGAGTGCCTGTTCGCCATCCGAAGTCTGCAGGAACCAGTCGTACGCGACGATCGTGCCGTCGGTGTCCGTCGATGCAGAACCATCGAGCTGCACCAGTTCGCCGGGCTGCGCATCCGAATCGGCAATGGATTGATCCGGACCGGCATTCGCCGTCGGCGCGGCATTCGGAAGCGGCGCAGTGACGGTGACGATGATCGAGGTCGAGGACACGGCGCCGCCGTCGTCGGTCACCTGCAGGCGAATGGCATTCGCGCCGTCCGGCAATGGCGTGCTGAGCGTGGCGCCCGTGCCGAGCGACTGTTCGCCGTCCCCGGTGTCGCGGAACCACTCGTACGCAGTGATCCTGCCGTCGCTGTCGGTCGAAGCCGAACCGTCCAGCGTGACGTTTTCGCCAGGCTGGCCATCGGTGTCGGCGACGGTGCGGTCGCCGCCTGCATTGGCGACGGGCCCCGCATTCACCACCGGTGCAGCCACGGTGATCGTGACGGTATCGGTCGCGGTGTTGGTCTGCGGGTCGAAGGAGTCGTCCGTCACGGTGAGCGTGACGACGTGAGTCCCGTCGGGGAGATTGATCGTCGGATTGACGCCGTCGGCGAGCCGCGCGCCGGACGCATCGGTCCAGACGTAGGTCAGCAGATTGTCGGGATCGGCATCCGTGGTGGCCGAAGCGTTCAGCACCACCGGCTCGCCGGGTTCGCCATTGGTGTCTGCGATCGTCTGGTCGATACCGGCATTGGCGACCGGCGTCGTATTCGGATCGTTGCAGGCGGGATCCTGCGGATCGACCACCGGGCCGGCCGTGTTGGTGATCGTGACCCGTTGCGGCCCGGCGCTTTGCTGGCCGAGATTCAGCAGCGTGATGTCGATGGCGAAGTTGTCGGTGCTGCTGCCGCCGAAATCCAGGTTGTCGATCTGGATGCAGACAGCTCCGGGCGCGGTGTTCGGCACCACGCTTGCCTGCAGCACGCTGGTCGGCTGGCCGTTGACGATGACCTCCGGCGAGACCTGCACCTGCAATGGACCGCTGCCGGAGATCACGCCCTGCTGGCGCAGATTGACGACCAGCGGCCCGTCGAAGTCGGGGATCTGTCCCACGACGGGCTGGCCGGTGATCGCCGGCGGCCCGGCCCAGGCGGGACCGTAGAGTGCCGCCAGCACCGGGACCGGCGCGATGAAGCGACGCAGCGCTGAGGAACGCGGACGACGGACTCTCATGCAGGACCCTCCGTGGGTACGAGTTCAGCGATACCGAATCGCACAGCTGTTTAACAGCACTGCGCGGTCCGCGCCCATGACCAGAAGTGCAAGCACGGTGCAGCAATTTACCCGGCGGCGGTGGCGGAAGTTGACATCGACCACCGCGAACCCCGCAATTGCGCGATGCGCTACCGACATTGCGGCCTCATTCTGCTGCTGGCACTGCAGGGCTGCGCGTCCAGCTCGCAGCGCATCGATGCCCAGGCCGAAGCGGCGGGTCTGTCGCGCTCGGTGGTCGCCGGCCGCGATTTCCGGCACGTCGTTTATGCCAATGCGCTCGCGCACGGCGACGCCGCTGCGCAGCGGCTGGTCGTGTACTTCGATGGCGATGGCCGGCCCTGGGGTTCGAGCGGTCTGCAGCCGGCCGCCGATCCGACGACCCGCAAGCCGCTCGCGCTGCAGCTGCTGGCTCGCACGCCGGCACCGGGCATCTACGTGAGCCGGCCTTGCTACCAGGAACTGAAGGATCCGGCATGCGAGGCAGCGGTGTGGACCAGCGAGCGCTATTCGACCGCGGTGGTCGATAGTCTGGTCGCCGCCATCGGGCAGTTTTCAGCGGCGAGGCCGCCGCGGGAGATCGTGCTCATCGGCTACAGCGGCGGCGGCGTGCTCGCGACACTGGCGGCGGAACGACTCGGGAACGTCGCGGCCGTCGTCACCATCGCCGCGAATCTCGACATCGACGCGTGGGCGCAATATCACGGCTATCTGCCGCTGACCGGTTCGCTGAATCCGGCCGCGAGCGGACACGATCACGCGTGGCGGGAAGTGCATCTGCAGGGCGCGGACGATGCTGTCGTTCCTGCTGCGACGACGGCGCGCTACTTCGCCCGCTATCCGGCCGCGCAGCAGCGGCAGTTCGACGGGTTCTCGCATGTGTGCTGCTGGGTCGAGCGGTGGGCGGAGATCTTTGCGGACGTGGCGCTGTGAAGACCCCCACCCTGCCCTCCTCCGCTCTGATCCCCTCCTCCGCGCAGCGGGGGAGGGTTAGGGTGGGGGTGCTTCCCGCGCACTCAGCGCCGTATCCGGAAAATCCGAAAACACCCCGTCGACACCCAGCTCATAGAACTGCCGGTACTCGCGCAGCACCTCGTTCGCATACTGCGGTGCCAGGGTCGCCGGCTCATTGCGGAAGGTATAGGTGTGGACCTTCAACCCGACGGCATGCGCCTGACCGATGACGTCCGTCTCGAGCAACTGAGCCGCCTGCACATCGCGCAGGATCTGACGCTTCCACGGCCCGATGGCATTCGCGTACCCGGCGATGTCGCGGAGCTGTCGCGGCGGCGTGCCTCCGCGTGGATCGTCGTACTGCGGGATGTTCACGCCGATCACCCGCGTACCCGTCTCGTCATACAGCAGCGCGCCATCGTCCAGCAGTTGCACCAGCGGCAGCGCCGTCCGCGAGCGCAGGTATTGCAGGTTGGCGCTCTCGAACGACTGGATGAACACCGGGCCGTTCGGCCGGTCGAGCCCGTGCCGGCGCAATGCTTCCAGCAGCGGCTCTTCGAGCGGCAGCTGCAGTGCCCGATGGAAGGCTGGATGTTTGGTTTCCGGATAGACGCCGATCGTGCGTCCGCGCCGGGCGGATTCGTTCACGGCAAGGGTGAGGATTTCCTCGAACGTCGGAATCTCGAACTGCCCGTCGTAATCCTTCGAGCGCGCGGGATTCGCCTGCCGCGCCCGCAGGATCTTGATTTCCCCCAGCGCGAAATCGCTGGCGAAGAACGCGGTGATCGACTTGCCATCGACGACGCGCGTCGTGCGCCGGGCGGAAAATTCCGGATGTGCGGCGACGTCGGTGGTGTCATCCAGCATCGGCTCGTGCCGTGCGATCAGATGACCGTCGCGCGTGGCGACCAGGTCGGGCTCGATGAAATCCGCACCCAGCTCGATCGCCAGCCGGTAGGACGCCAGCGTGTGTTCGGGCCGATAACCCGACGCGCCGCGATGCGCGATGACGATCGGAGCAGCACCATCGAGCGTCCGCCATCGCAGGGAATCAGCCATGACCGGATCTCCACAGACCATCGACAGGAAGACTGCACACGCTCCGGCGCGCCGGATCGCTGCATGGTTTTTCCGACACGGTTGCATCCCGGGCGTTATAGCGCAATGGCGCGACGTCGATGTGAATCCGCCTTTCTTCCCCTGTGGGGCCGGCTTCAGCCGGCCTTCCGAAGATGTCAGGCTGAAGCCTGACCTACAGCCGGAGGCAAGGCCGCTCCACAGGACAAGACAGCAGCGAATCGCGCGATGAAACGCTACACTCCCCGCGCGCCTCGAGTACCGCTGCTTCTGCGCGTGAACCTCGTCGAACGAAGCCGAGAAAATCGATTCTTGAACAACAAAGCCGTATCCAGCGCACTTGATACTGCGTGTGAAGTCCGTTTCGGGCAGGTCGGCCTGGTACAGCTGCGCTTGCGCAGCAGCGACAGCAAGGCGATCCACGATGAACTGTCGGCGCGCATCGCCGCCGCCCCGCAGCTGTTCGAACGCGCCGCCGCCTGCCTGGATCTGAGCGCGCTGGAAACCCAGCCCGACGAAGCCCTGGCGCGCGAACTGTTCGACACCGTCCGCAAGATCGGCCTGTTGCCGATCGGCGTCGCCTTCGACGGCACCGAGGCCATCAACTCTCTGGCCCGAACGCTCAATCTGCCGGTCCTCACCCAGTTTCGCGCCCTGAGCAAGACGCCGATGTCGCAGCGACCCGCGGGCGTTGCATCGATCGCCCCCGCCGTTCCAGCTGCTGCGCCGACTCCACCGGCGGCTCACCCCCCCTTGGCCGAACCCGCAATGCCCGCCCTGATGCAGCATCAACCGGTTCGCTCAGGTCAGCGGGTGTATGCGCGCAACCGCGACCTGGTCGTGACAACGGTCGTCGGCGCCGGCGCCGAAGTGATGGCCGACGGTTGTGTACATATCTACGGCACGTTGCGCGGCCGCGCGATGGCCGGCGCCCGCGGCGAAGTCACCGCGCGCGTGTTCTGCCAGGAATTCCAGGCCGAGCTGGTCTCGATCGCCGGCGTGTTCCGTGTTTTCGAAACCATCCCGCCCGAACTGCGCGGCAAACCCGTGCAGGCGTGGCTGGATGGCGACGATCTGCGTTTTGCGCGGATCGGTGGCTGAATGAAGAATCGGATTTCACTCTCCGACTGCAGGTCAGGCTTCAGCCTGACATCTTCGGAAGGCCGGCTGAAGCCGGCCCCACAGGAAGAAGGAACTCCGTGTGAAATCTTTTCTCGAAAATCACTTTTCAGGAGATCCGAGCTTTGACTGAGATCATCGTTGTCACCTCCGGCAAGGGAGGCGTCGGCAAGACGACGACATCCGCCAGCCTCGCGTGCGGGCTGGCGAAGCGCGGCAAGAAAGTCGCCGTCATCGACTTCGACATCGGCCTGCGCAACCTCGACCTGATCATGGGCTGCGAACGGCGGGTCGTGTACGACTTCGTCAACGTCATCCAGGGCGATTGCACCCTCAAGCAGGCGCTCATCAAGGACAAGCGGCTCGACACGCTCTTCGTCCTTGCCGCCTCGCAGACCCGCGACAAGGATGCGCTGACCGCCGAAGGCGTGCGCAAGGTACTCGACGAGCTGATCGCCGACGGCTTCGACTACATCCTCTGCGATTCCCCTGCCGGTATCGAAAAGGGTGCGCACCTTGCGATGTACTTCGCCGATCGCGCCGTGGTCGTGGTGAATCCGGAAGTGTCCTCGGTGCGCGACTCCGACCGCATCCTCGGCCTGCTCGCCAGCAAGACGGCGCACGCGGAAAAGGGCGATACGAAAGTGCAGGAACACCTGCTCCTGACCCGCTACAGCCCGCGGCGCGTCGCCACCGGCGAGATGATGAGCGTCGAGGACGTGAAGGAAATCCTCGGCCTCGACGTGATCGGCGTGATTCCCGAATCGCCCGATGTTCTCTCCGCCTCGAACGCCGGCAACCCCGTCATCCTCAACGCCGAGAGCGATGCCTCGATGGCGTACGAAGACTCAGTCGCGCGCCTGCTCGGCGAGACCCTGCCGCTGCGCTTCCTCGAAGAACCGAAGAAGGGCTTCTTCGCCCGCATGTTCGGAGGTTGAAATGGGACTGCTAGCCTTTTTCCGCCGCTCGCAGCCCACCGCCAGCCTGGCCAAGGAACGCCTGCGCATCATCGTCGCGCAGGAGCGCAGCTCGCGTAACGCGCCCGACTACCTGCCGCTGCTGCGCCGTGAGGTGATGGAAGTCATCCGCAAATACGTGAACGTCGATCCCGAAGCGGTGCAGATCAGCGTCGAGAAGGAAGACGGCCAGGAAGTGCTGGAGTTTTCGGTGGCGCTGCCGGAGAAGGCGGCAGGGTGATCATTGCCGGGACGGACTGCTTTCGTCCCGCGTCACCCGATAGATCCAGCGTCGGATTACGACGGGAACGTCTCGAACGCGGGCAGTGACTCCAGCGCACTGTCCCAGGGTGCCCGGCTCGATACGAAAATGTGAGCATTCGGCCGGAGGTCGATACGGCTATCCAGGCTGCCGGCCGGCACTACCAGCAGATCCCCGCTCGATGACTGGTGGGGAAGCGCCGAACCGCAGATCGAGCAGAAACTTCTCGCATGCCGCGTGGACGGCAGCCTGAACTCCGTCACCTTCTCGCGACCTGTCAGCCACTTCAGCTTCCCCGCAGAAACGAACAGGTTCGCCGCGTGAGCCGAACCTGTGTCCTTGCGGCAGTACTCGCAATGGCACAGGAAGAAGCGTTCGACTTCCCCTTCGAATTCATAGCGAACCTGGCCGCAAAGACAGGCGCCGGAATGGCTTTCGTTCATCGTTGTTCCATGAAGTGGCTGATCAACAGAAAGACACGTGTACGTCTTCGCCCCCAACGCCATTGCTCACGGATCTGTTGGGCACACTGCGCTCACCGAGGTACTCGTAGAACCGGAACAGATAACCGTCCGGATCGGAGACAAAAAACTCTCTCTGGCCGTGCAGGATGGCCTCCTGTCGATACCAGGATTCGACGACTGGTGCTGCCAACGGCACCGAAGCCCTATCCAGCCTCTCCAGGATCCCGGAAATCGACGGCACCTCGACCTGAAAGTGCAGCCCTTTGCCTTTTGGACCTGAGCGCTGCATTCGATAGACGGGAAGATCGATATCCTGCAGCAGCATTATCTGCGCGCCACCCAGGTCGAAATACCCAAAATTGTTCTCGGCCCGCTCGAAACGCAGAGAGAAACCGAAAACATCGAGGTAGAAGGCCTTTGATGCTGCGTAGCTGGCGACAACCAGTTCGGGAACCAAAGCATTCCATTCCATTGCACTTCCTTCCTCTTCCATGTCCGGCGCTACGGCTCACGCGGCGTGTTTGCTGGCGCGGTCTCAGCACTTTCCAGGCCGAGAACGCCAGGATTGTGGTCAAGGATGTGCTCGTCTCCGACGCGGTAAAAAGAGGCCAGCTCATCTTCTGCAATTGTGACCTGTAGATCGTTGTGCCGGACTGTGTAGTCAATGAATGAATGGTCTTGGGCGTAGACCCGGAAAAAGTAGCGACCATCAAAGGATTTGCACAGCACACCACGAACGCCGGCGGCGGGGCTAACGTCCGCCATATGGTTGCCATACTTAACTTTCTTACCTGCTGCCATATTCAAGACCTTTCGGATGCCGACGACGCAGTCAATCTGGATCGCGCGTGATCGGGTTGACCGGCTTGCTGTACTTTGATGTTGATGCCTCCCTTCGAGCGCTTTTCTTCGCCAGATGATACGTCAACGTTATTGCGATGCGGATTCTCAGTTCGCGGACAGGCACTGGACTGGAAGTACATCGCGTATTGCCCGCCAGGAACACTTCGGCAACTGCGGAATTCTCAAAGATAGCCATCGGCTCTTCTCGAAACGCAACCTTACGCGTCAGGCGCACGCATTTCGCGCGGAGACCGCACGCGTTTGTTGGCACTCTCTGGCATGACACCTTCAGCATAGACACCAAAGATCGAGCGCTTCTCCCGGACCCGCATGACCCCATGCTCCGGCAGAGCTTCGAACTCTGCGCCCGAAATGCAGATGTATCCGGCAGGTTGCCGTTTGATGTATTCGCCACGAATCTGGAAGTCGCATTCGCGACGCCCGAAGTGTCTCTCCTTCCGCAGCTGTGCGTGCGCATACACCTTCGTACCGGTCCATTTTGTGCTCATGCCCGGGAACGCAAACACTATCAGCGTGCAGGATACAAAGGATGCGGCGGCGAAGGCCGAAAGGTGGAACGGGATGCGAACGGCACGCTCAGTGAGATCGGCTCCGGTCATGTCTGCACACAAGCGACTGAACCAAGGAGTGATCAGTAGCGACACCGTCAAAGCAATGCTCGTCCCCCAAGGCAACCATTGCTCGCTCACCATGAACTCAAGCCGTAGTCCGAACCAACACGCGACTACCAGAGTTCCAATGACAGCTGCTGCAGCTTTCTTCGCTGGCAGCGGGTGCGGATCTCCGTACCAGAATCGGTTCCATCCGCTCATGTTCCGGTGCTAGCGCTCCTGAACTCGTGGAGACCAGTAACGTGGCCTGCGCCTGCGATGTGCAACAGCAACGACACGAATGATGTCTGCATCGCGGCGAAAGATGAGCGCATGCGGGAAGCGCTGCAATGGAAGACGGCGATGAGTCGGATCCAATTTCTCGCCAAGAGATGGAAGCTCGACGAGTACAGCCTCCAACAGGAACTCATTGCCCAATCCTTCGAGCTGGGTCTCATAGTGCTGGGTTGCCAATGCGCTTAAAGTGGAGGGAGGGGTGGCGAGGGTTTGTACGAAGCAGCTCATAGTTTTTGTCTGCAACCTCTCGAACCTCGCGAGGTAGGGCGTCGTACAGCGCCCAGAATCTACCCGAAGCGTGGTGATTCAAAGTTTCCGTGCCCGCCCGGCAGCGTACTCAGCCTTGGCCTCAGAAACTAAGTGATCCAGCTTCCCGGCCTTTGCATCCGCTGCGATTTGAGTGTCCCACGCTTTCCAGTCCTGGTCCAAAAACCACTCTCGAAGTTCTGCGAACTCCTCGCGGGAAAGCCTTTGAATCTGCTCCTCGATTCCTCAATCTTGCGCATATGTCACCTCGCTGACGGAGTATACGCCCGAGCGAAATTGTCGTCTCTTCTCATCGGCTAACGCTCAGCTTGAGGCGCGCGTGGCTTTGCACGCGCGTACTTGACGCGCTTGTTAGAGGGCGCCTTGGCCTGACCCGAGCTACGAGGCTGAATACCGCAACGGCACATGCTGCTGAGTGTACGCACAACGCCAGAAAACTAGCACCTGCCAGCCGCGGCAATGCGCCCAATGAGCCTGCGATGCCTCACCGAAATCTCTGAAGCGATGCCGGCTGCGGCATTGCACTCAACGACCCCGCGACCTGTCACCGGAATCTCTGAAGAAGGATGAGGAATGGCAGTAACGCTGGAGACCGGTACTCTTGGCCGCGCAAAGTGATGAACGATGACGGATGCCGCCAACTTCTGCTCCTTGACGATGGCACGCCCTTTCAATTCCTGACGTATCCCGCCTTCCTACTCTTGGCGCCTTCTAACGCTGCGCATCACGCGCGTGCGTCCTCGCACGTCGCGTGCATGCGTTTGTTAGATTTCATCTGCTCTGGAGCGCCAGTACTCGGGCGCGCGGTGAAGATGCGCGACAGCGATGACGAGAATTTCGTTCTTTGTTGCGACATAGATGAGGCCGTACGGAAACCGGTTCATCTGACAGCGGCGAATGGAAGCTGATAGCGGATGCCATGCTTCCGGGAATTTCTTGATGCGTTGAATCGTCTCCCACACCTCATCCCGGAACTCGTCCCCCAGACGCGGGCGGCTCGCGTTGTAATAGAGAACTGCGTCCTTCAGTTCTCGACGAGCAGGGACGAGGAAGCGAACCTTCAAATCCGTTTGCCTAGCTCGGCAAAGACCTGCTCAGCATCGACCGCTCCGAGTTCACCCGATTGGTACGCTGCGAGGCGATCCTCCGCTTCTTTCAGCCACTGGGCGTCTAAAGAAGGATCTGGCTTGTCCAAGCTCAGAATCAGATTCTCCACCAAGGCCGCCCGATCATTTGCCGGCAGCTTTAGTGCTTGATCCAGAATGACTTTCGCTGATGCCGCCATCGCTCTAACTCCACCTGATGTGCTGAATGTATCAGCGACTGTTCTTGAAATCTAACGTTCGCGTTAAGGCGCGTGCGTCTTCGCACGTCGCCTCTTGAACGCGTTGTTAGGCTTACCTCGCATCGCGTTCACGTACTTTCTGGAGAAATTGCTCGAACGCTTGCGACAACTGTAGCCGCTCTTTGTTTTCCGACAAGCTGTCGAAATGCATGAATGCGTCCCTCATACGCTCTTCGGTGAACCAACTGCCATAGTGCAGCAATGACTCCGGGATGTTATGTATCGCATTCATGAGTTCGCTGATCTCACGGATGTGTTCAGGTGTCACTCGCTCCGGAACGGCAGTCCTAGCACGCACATAGATTGCCACATGAAATAGCAACGCGAGCGCCGCGCTGAAGTATGGCTCAGGTGCTACCGACTTTGGCTCATTGAGCATCTTGTTCTCTGAAGCCTAACGCTGCGTTTCACGCGCGCGTTGCTTTGAACGCGGAGACTTCCTTCGAAAAAGTGGACACCCGCTGGTTAGAAACATGCGTTCTCGAAC
>OEIU01000452.1_pt1 | contig 38455 bp, 34 predicted proteins | sample 1539221 | NCBI WGS metagenome assembly OEIU01 (sample SAMN03792071, study PRJEB22550) | activated sludge metagenome | feature: wastewater treatment plant; material: activated sludge; isolation source: Wastewater treatment plant of a petroleum refinery complex | place: Argentina: Zarate | collected...
GATTGCCGGGCAGGGCATTCGCCTGGGTTCGAGCGCCGACGCCGGATGCCGTCGAATCCCCGAGAACGAGGATGCGCACCGGTCTCGGGCCGGTGAGCGTGCCCGTCCACGGAAGTGCGGCATCCGGAAGGCGGGGGATGATGCGGCGCAGCCTGCGCGACTGGGCAATCAGGATGGGCGCCAGCGGAATCGCGACGATGCGGCTGAGCTTGTTCACGTTGAGTCGACTAGCGCCGGACTCCGTCACGCGGTGGCGTTCATCACGCCGTGTTCGAAAGGTTCGGCACTCGCCGTCGCACCCGGTGCCGCGGACGACGGAAACGGTGCCGCAGCGCTGCGCCGAGGCGTGAGGTGCACTCCGGCGAGCATGCAGCGCACCGACCCGCCGGAAAGTTCAATCGTCGGCACATCGACGGCGACGATCCGGCAACTGCGTTCGATGATCGCCCGCTGTGCTGCAGTGAGGGTTCTCTCCGCCCGCCCCGACATCGCGAGGATGCGCCCGTGGGTGCCGGTCAGTTCGATCGCATTTCCGGCGAAGTCGCAGATCTGCTCGAAGCTCAGGTCGATGATCTCCCGGCCCCTGGCGCTCAGGCGCTCCATGATCTCGTCGCGGCGCTCGTCCGGCCTGATCATCGCGGTGCCGACCAGCACGAAGTCGGTGGCGATGCACATGAGCACGTTCGTGTGGTAAATCTGCGTTCCGCTCGGATCCACCGCGTCGAACACCATCGGCTCGTATCCGAAGTGCGTGCAGAACCGCTCCAGCGCGATCGGGTCCGCGCGGTTCGAGCGGGCGACGTAGGCGACGCGCTCGTCGTTGTCGAGCACCATCGCCCCCGTGCCTTCGAGGTAGAGGCCATCCACTTCGAGTCCCGAATAGTCGATGATGTCCTGCACGCGGTAGGCGGACTTCAGCAGGTCGAGGATGTCCTGGCGGCGCTCCAGGCGGCGGTTCGGCGCGAACATGGGATACACGGCCACGTGGCCGCCGATGTGCGTCGACAGCCAGTTGTTCGGAAACGCGCTGTCCGGCCGGTCGGTGCGTTCGTCCTCGAACAGGTGCACGCGCACTCCGGCGGCCTCCAGCGCTTCGGCGAGCGCCGTGGTCTCCTGGTAGGCGGCGGCGGCACGCTGCGGCGACTGGTTCGGCTCGGCGGACTGGAACACGTTGTCCGCCGCCGTCACCGGGTTCACATCGAAATGGTGCGGCCGGACCATGACGACCGCTTCAGGAGCCTGCGCGCTCATGACTAACCTCCTACCGGCGAGAAAGCGCCGACGAAACCGAACAGATCCTTGGGGTCGTCCGGGTTGGCGACCAGGTCGATGTCTTCGTAGAAGTCGGTGGCATCCACCGAATCCCGAACGTAGCGGAGCGCCGTGAAGTCCTCGATCGCGAACCCGACCGAGTCGAACAGGGTCACCTGCTCGTCGGAGGTGCGCCCCGGCGCCTCACCGGTGAGAACCTGCCAGAACTCGGTGACCGGGAAGTCGTCGGCGCGGTTCTGGATCTCCCCCTCGATGCGCGTCTGCGGCGGGAACTCGACGAACACCGTGGAGTCGTCGAGGATGGCCGGGTCGAGTTCGGTTTTGCCCGGGCAGTCGCCGCCGATTGCATTCAGGTGCATTCCCGGCGCAATCATGTCGCGGGTGAGCACCGTGGCGTTCGTCTTGTCCGCTGTGCAGGTCGTGACGACGTCGGCGCCGGCGACGGCATCCGTCGCCGAGCTCGCCACCGTGATGTCGAAACCGAGCGGGGTGAGGTTGCGGACGAACTTCGCCATCGCATCCGGGTCGGTGTCCCAAATGCGCAGGGTGTTGATTCCGACTTCGGAGCGGATGGCGCAGGACTGGAATTCGGCCTGGCTGCCCGTGCCGATGAGCGCCATGGTGTGGCTGTCGGGTCGGGCGAGGGCCTTCGCGACCATCGCGGAGGTTGCGGCGGTGCGCAGCGCGGTGAGCACGGTCATTTCGGACAGGAACGTGGGGTAACCGTTCTGAACGTCGGCGAGAACTCCGAACGCGGTCACGGTCTGGAATCCGCGCGCCGGATTCGAGGGGTGGCCGTTCACGTATTTGAACCCGTAGGTTTCCATGTCGCTCGTCGGCATGAGTTCGATGACGCCGAACGGCGTGTGGCTGGCGACCCTCGGCGATTTGTCGAACTTCGGCCACCGGCGGAAGTCGTCCTCCAGGTAGCCGACCAGACCGGACATGATGGCGGTCGGCCCATGGTGGCCGATCCAGCGCACCATGTTGTGAACGTCGACAAATCGGGTCATTACGTGCTCCTTGCTTCTGATCTCACGGTAAGACCGGACGATATGCAACGACAAGGGCGAGAATGCACACAATCTGACCATTCAATGTGCACACTGGTCACTACAATTGAGCAGTATGGCTACTACCGTGATGGATGAGACCGATCGCCGCCTACTGTCCGCGCTGCGCGAGGACGGACGGATCCCGGTCGCGGAGCTGGCGCGGATTCTGGGCGTGGCGCGGGCGACCGTCACGGCCAGGATCGAGCGGCTCGTGGCATCCGGGACGATCGTCGGGTTCACGGTGCGCGTGCGCGACGAACTGGACCCGCTCGCGGTGCGCGCGATCTCGCTCATCGAAGTGGAGGGGCGCACGACCGACAACGTCATTCGCCGGTTGCGCGGCCTGCCCGAGATCCGATCCCTGCACACGACGAACGGCGGATGGGACCTCGTCGCTGAGCTGGGCGCGGAGACGCTCGCGCACTTCGACAGCGTGCTCGGGCGCATCCGCTCGATCGAGGGCGTCGTGAACACGGAGACGAGCCTGCTGCTGAGCTCCGTCCTCCGCTAGTCGATCGCTTTCATCATTCAGGAGGGTGTGGGGCAGAAGTGATGAAAACCGTCAGGTGGTGAGGCGTTCGATCAGTTCGCGGTAGCGGGCTGCGGTGAGGGCGACGATGTCGTCCGGCAGTCTCGGCGGCGTTCCGGCGCCGTCCCAGTTTGCGGAAAGCCAATTGCGCACCACTTGCTTGTCGAAGCTGTCCTTGCGCTCGCCGGCCGCCCAGGCCGCGGCATCCCAGTAGCGGCTGCTGTCGCTCGTGAGCACCTCGTCCGCGAGCGTGATCGTGCCGTCGGGGTTGGCCCCGAACTCGAACTTCGTGTCGGCGAGGATGAGGCCACGCGCTTCGGCGATCGCGGCGGCGCGGACGTAAATGTCGAGGCTCAGCGATCGGAGGGACTCAGCGGCATCCGGTCCGACGATTTCGGCGGCCCGCTCGAACGTGATGTTTTCGTCGTGTTCGCCCAGCGGCGCCTTGAACGCCGGCGTGAAAATCGGATGCGGCAGCCGGTCGCCGAACGTGAGTCCGGCCGGGAGTTCGATGCCGCAGACGTGCGCCGTCGCCTGGTACTCGGCCCATGCGCTCCCCGCGAGGTAACCGCGCACGACGCACTCGATCGGGAACATGTCGAGCGTGCGCACGAGCATGGCGCGGCCCGCGAACTCCGGCGGCAGGAGGCTCGCAGCGCCGCCCGGAATCGAGTGATCGCTCACGAGGTGGTTGGGCACGCCCACAAGCTGGTCGAACCACCACAGGCTGAGTTGCGTGAGCAGTTCCCCTTTGCCGGGGATGCCGGGTTCGAGCACGTGGTCGAACGCGCTGACCCGGTCGCTCGCCACCATGAGGATCTCGCCCGGCCGCTCAGCGGACCGGTACAGGTCGCGCACTTTGCCGGAGTAGCTCAGCTCCCAGCCGTTCATTCGGCGGCCTTCGCGGCAATGTCGGTGCGGAAGTGCGACCCGTCCAGGCGGATCTCGGCCAGGGCACGGTACGCGCGGGCGCGAGCTTCAGCGAAATCCGGGGCGCGCGCAACGACGCTGAGCACGCGGCCTCCCGTGGCGAGAAGCTGATTGTCTTTCCTGGCCGTCGCCGCGTGCAGGATCGTGACACCCGGCACGGCCGCGGCGGCCTCGATTCCGGAGATCTGCCTGCCCGTTTTCGGGTCTGCCGGGTAACCTTCGCTCGCGAGAACCACGGTGACGCACACGTCATCCGAAAACTCCAGCGGGGGTTGTTCGGCGAGCGAACCGGTCGCGGCTGCGAGCAGCAGTCCGCTCAACGGCGTGCGGAGCCGAGGCAGCACCACTTGCGTTTCCGGGTCGCCGAATCGCGCGTTGAACTCGATCACCCGCACGCCCTGTGCGGTGAGGATGAGGCCGCAGTAGAGCAGGCCGCCAAACGGCGTGCCCTCCTCGGCGAGCTGGCGGATCACGGGGAGCGCGACCGAATTCACGACCTCCGGCACGAACCCGTCCGGCAGCCACGGCAAAGGAGAGTAGGCGCCCATCCCGCCGGTGTTCGGTCCGGTATCGCCGTCGCCGACGCGCTTGTAGTCCTGCGCGGGGGACAGCGGAGCGACGCTCGACCCGTCGGCGAGGAGGAACAGCGACACTTCCTGCCCGTCGAGGAACTCCTCCACGAGCACCGGCCCGACCTGCAGGTAGTGCTCGGCGTGGGCGAGGGCTGCGGCGCGGTCGGGGGTGACGAGAACGCCTTTCCCGGCGGCGAGGCCATCCGCTTTCACCACGTACGGCGCGCCAAACGCGTCGAGCGCGGCAACCACCTCGTCCATGGTGGCCGCGTTGGCGGCGCGACCGGTCGGCACCCCGGCGGCATCCATCACCCGCTTCGCGAACGCCTTGCTGCTTTCCAGCTGCGCTGCCGCCCTGCTCGGCCCGAACACGGGAATGCGCCGCTTGCGCACGGCGTCCGCGACGCCGGCGACGAGCGGCGCCTCCGGGCCGATGATGACCAGTTCGATCCCATTCTCGGCGGCGAAATCGGCGATGAGCTTCGGATTTTCCGGGTCGAGGGAGATGGTCTCCGCGTCCCCGGCGATGCCGGCGTTGCCGGGTGCGACCTTGATCTCGTGCCCCGCATTCTCGGCGAGCAGCGCGGAGAGGATGGCGTGCTCGCGCGCACCGGAGCCGAGAAGAAGAATTCGCACCACCACAGGTTACCCGGCCCGTCTTCGCCCACGAGTTCAGCTACCGTGGAGTGATGGGCAAAGCGAGAATCGTCGCGATCGTCGGTCAGGCCGCCGTGCGCATCACCCAGGAATCCGGCACCGACGCCGACGAGGCCGCCACCGCTTTGGCCGTGCGCTACCTCCTGCAGGTGCTCGCGGATGCGGCGCCGGGAAACACGGTCGAAGTCCGGGTTCCGCCGCTGGGCGCCGTGCAGTGCATCGAGGGTCCGAACCACTCTCGCGGCACCCCGCCCAACGTTGTCGAGATGGATGCGGAAACCTGGCTCGCGCTGGCCACCGGCGCTCTCGCCTGGGCGGATGCGGTGGGCGCCGGCCGGGTGTCGGCATCCGGAACGCGCGCAGACCTCGCCGACGTCCTCCCGCTCGAATGGAATGCGCGACAATAGGAGCATGACCCCGAACGACGCTGGCGAGGAGGAGCGCACGACGGTGACCATCCGGCGCGCACCGAAACTTGCCGTGTTCGTCGTCGCGGGGGCGCTCCTCGGCTTTCTGGCGACCCTCATCCTGACTTCGCTGTATCCGGCAGACCCCGCGGTCGGATTCGCCGCGTCGCTCGGCTACTTTTCGCTCTTCGGAATTCCGATCGGATGCGCGGTGGGCGCGCTGATCGCGATCGCCCTCGACGCCCGCGCAAGCCGCAGGGCCGTCACCGTGATCGCGGGTAAACTGGCGGTGCACGCCGACGAACACGCGCAATCAGGCGACAATTCTTCAGACCACAGCGCACAGCGCAACGAAAGATAGGGGCCAAGTTTTGGCCGGTGGCGATGGTCGGCTAGGTCACGAGTTGCTCCCCGGCGAGCAGGGGCCGCAGGATGCGTGCGGCGTGTTCGGCGTGTGGGCGCCGGGCGAAGAGGTCTCCAAACTCACCTATTTCGGACTGTACGCGTTGCAGCATCGCGGCCAGGAGTCGGCGGGCATCGCCACGAGCGACGGATCGAAGATCCTCGTCTACAAGGACATGGGCCTCGTGTCGCAGGTGTTCACCGAATCCTCCCTGAATACCCTCGTCGGCCACCTGGCCGTCGGCCACACGCGGTATTCGACGACCGGCTCGTCGAGCTGGCAGAACGCTCAGCCGACGCTCGGGCGCACGGCCGGTGGCACCGTGGCGCTGGGCCACAACGGCAACCTGACGAACACCGTGGAGCTCCTGAATCTCGTGCGGGAGCGGCATCCCGAACTTGACGGGGAGATCGCCCGCGGCAACACCACGGACACGGCCGTGGTGACCGCGCTGCTCACCGGCGACCTCGACCGCACCCTCGAAGCGACGGCGATGGAAGTGCTTCCCCTTCTGCAGGGGGCATTCTGTTTCGTCTTCATGGATGAGACGACGCTGTATGCCGCGCGGGACCCGCAAGGCGTGCGCCCGCTCGTGCTCGGGCGGCTTGAGCGCGGCTGGGTGGTCGCGAGCGAGACGGCGGCACTGGATATCGTCGGCGCCGCATTCGTTCGCGAGGTCGAGCCCGGCGAACTCATCGCGATCGACGAGAACGGTCTGCGGTCGCAGCGATTTGCTCCGGAGAAGCGCGCCGGGTGCGTCTTCGAGTACGTCTATCTTGCCAGGCCGGACACGACGATCGCCGGGCGCGGGGTGCACGAAGCCCGCGTCGACATGGGGCGGAGGCTCGCAGCCGAGCATCCGGTGGAGGCGGATCTCGTCATCCCCACCCCAGAGTCGGGAACGCCGGCGGCGATCGGATACGCGGAAGCGTCCGGCATCCCGTACGGGCAGGGCCTCGTGAAGAACGCGTACGTCGGGCGCACGTTCATCCAGCCGTCGCAGACGATCCGGCAACGCGGAATCAAACTCAAACTGAACCCGTTGCGCGATGTGATCAAGGGCAAGCGGCTCATCGTCGTGGACGATTCGATCGTGCGCGGCAACACGCAGCGCGCGCTCGTCGCGATGCTGCGGGAGGCGGGCGCTGCGGAAGTGCACGTGCGGATTTCGAGCCCGCCGATCACCTGGCCGTGTTTCTACGGCATTGATTTCGCATCCCGCGCCGAGCTGCTCGCGACGGGCCTCACGAACGACGAGATCTGCCAGACGATCGGCGCCGACAGCCTCGGCTACCTTTCCGAGGACGGCATGATCGCAGCCACCGAGCAGCCGCGCTCGAACCTGTGCACCGCGTGTTTCACGGGCAAGTACCCGATCCCGCTGCCGGAGGCGCACCTGATCGGCAAGAACCTCCTCGAGGGCGACCAGACCGCGCGCGAACTCACCCCCGTCTTCGGCGACCCCGGGCGGCAGGAGTGAGTTCCACAGATCCCGCGAAAGTGCACTTGTGGTCGTTCTGCTGGGCTCAAAGCAGCCACAACTGCACACTCGCGGGACGGCGGTGGGTGGATGATGAGTGACGCGTACGCGGCGGCCGGGGTGGATACCCGCGCCGGCGACCGTGCCGTGGAGCTGATGAAGGCTGCCGTGGCGAGAACGCACGGGCCGGAGGTGCTCGGCGGCGTCGGCGGGTTCGCCGGGCTGTTCGACGCGTCGGCGCTCACCAGCTACCGGCATCCGCTGCTCGCCTCGTCGACGGATGGCGTCGGAACGAAGGTCGCGATCGCGCAGGCGCTCGACAGGCACGACACGATCGGCCAGGACCTCGTCGGCATGGTCGTCGACGACATTGTCGTGGTCGGCGCTCGACCGATGTTCATGACCGACTACATCGCGTGCGGCCGGGTCGTGCCCGAACGCATCGCGGACATCGTCGCGGGGATCGCGCGGGCATGCTCCGCCACCGGCACGGCGCTCGTCGGCGGCGAGACCGCCGAGCACCCAGGTTTGCTCGGGCCGGACGACTACGATGTGGCCGGCGCCGCGGTCGGCGTGGTGGAAGCGGATGCCGTGCTCGGGCCCGATCGCGTGCGCGACGGCGACCTCGTTCTCGCCCTCGCCTCCTCCGGCCTGCACAGCAACGGGTTCTCCCTCGTGCGGCACATCCTCGCGGAGCGGAAGATCGCGTACACGAATGTCTCGGAGGAGTTCGGCGGCGTGATCGGCGAGGTGCTCCTCGAGCCCACCCGCCTCTACACGTCCGCGCTGCTGCGCGTCCTGGAGCGCTCGCCGGGCGGTGTGCACGCACTCAGCCACGTCACGGGTGGTGGCATCGCCGCGAACCTCGCGCGCGTGCTCCCGGTGGGAAGCTGGACCGAAGTGGACCGCGGCACATGGTCGCCCGACCCGGTGTTCCGCGTCCTGTCGGAGCTGGCCGGCACCACACTCGAGTCTGCGGAGGGCACCTGGAACCTCGGGATCGGCATGATCGCCGTGGTGGATCCGGCAGCTGAAGAGGCGATCATCCGGCAGCTGACTGCCGACGGCATCCGGACCTGGCCGGTGGGAACGGTGTCCCTGGCCGCACGCGATCTCGATGGGTTCGAGCAGGGTGCCAAAGGGGTCACCGGCGGTGCCGTCCGCCTGATCGGCAGCTACCTCACCTGACGGCAGTCATGCCGCGAACACCCGCGAGAGCCTCAAGTCAGGCGCGCGTGCCGCCGCCCTGCTCGGTGTCCTCACCGGCGTGGCTGTATTCGGGCCACTTCTCCATCGCCTCGTTCTGTTCGGCATGGGTGAGCTCGCGCTCGAGCGCGTCGTAGTTGGTGTTCGGGCTGAAATACTTCAGCTCTCTGGCAACCTTGGTGTGCTTTGCCTTCTGGCGACCACGTCCCACGGGTTACCCCCTTTACGATTCCAGACTGAGTACACACGATGGTGCTCAGAACTCGCCTACAAGGATTGCAAAACTAACTGCCAACTTTAGCATGAGGCCGGTACATGGCGGTGCCCTGTCGGAGTCCGAGTAACGTAACGGTGTGAGCGTCACTCCTTCCCACCCTTCGGTCGTCGTGATCGGTGGTGGGCAGGCGGGGCTTTCCGTGTCGTTCTACCTGAAGCGGCTGGGACTGGAGCCCGGGACGGACTTTGTCGCGTTCGATCGCGGGCCGGGTACCGGTGGCGCATGGCAGCTTCGCTGGGAGGCGCTGCGCGTGGGTTCAGCGCACCGCATCAACGATTTGCCCGGCATGGACGCGCTCGGAATCTCTTTCGAGAACGCGGACCGGACGCTGCCGGCAAAGGAGGTCGTCGCCGATTTCTACCGGCAATACGAGGAGTTTTATGACCTGCGGATCGTGCGACCCGCGAACGTGCGTTCGGTGTCCAACCGCGGACTGGATCTCGCCGTCGAGTACACGGATGGCCAGGGCGCACGCCACGAGATTCTGACCGACGTGCTCGTGAATGCGACCGGCACGTGGGGGTCACCGTTCATCCCGTGGTATCCGGGGCTCGATTCGTTTGCGGGACGGCACGTGCACACGAGTGATTACACCTCCGCGGAGGAGTTCCGCGGCAAGAAGGTGGTCGTGGTCGGCGGCGGAACCTCCGCAATCGGTTTTCTCCTCGAGCTGGAGGATGTCGGGGCGGAGGTCGCGTGGGTGAGCCGGCGACCGATCGAGTTCCTCGACGAGAGCGAGTTGAACCTTGAGGCCCGCGAATCATCGGTGGCCAAACAGGATGAGGCGGCGAGGGCCGGGCGGGCGCTTCCCAGCATCGTGAGCGGCACCGGGGTTCCGCGCACGCGTCGCATCCAGGCGGCGATCGACCGGGGCCTTCTCGTCGCGAAGCCGATGTTCGCCTCCATCGAGCCGGACGGCGTGCGGTGGGAGGACGGAACATTCCAGAAAGCGGATGCGATTCTGTGGTCCACGGGGTTCCGGCCGGAGCTGCGGCACCTCGCGCCGCTCAAGTTGCGCGAGAAGGAGGGCGGCGTCACCGTCGGCGATGGTTCGTCCTGGAAGGACAGCCGAATATTCTTTGCCGGGTATGGACCGCAGGCGAGCACGATCGGCGCGAATCGTGCGGGGCGCCAGATTGCCCGTCAGGTGATTGCGACCCTCAGCAACCTCTGACGGATCCGCTCACGCCGAGAGGAATTCCGCGAGGCCGGCGAGCAGCCTGTCCACGTCGTCGCTGTTCGTGTACGGGGCGAGGCCGACCCGCAGACCGCCGTCGTCGGCGAGCCCGAGCCGCCGACTCGCCTCCAGCGCGTAGAAGTTCGACGACGGCGCGTCCACGCCGCGGGCGGCGAGAAAGCGAGTGGCGTCCGACACGTCCCGACTGGCGAACGTGAGCAGGAGCGTCGGCGTGCGATGTGCCGCGCGGGAATGCACCACAACTCCGGGCAGCTCCGCGAGACCGCTCTCCAGTCGAGCCAGCAGCGCATCCTCGTGTTCTTCGAGGCGCGAGAACGCGTCGACGAGTTGGCCGCGGCGAGGCGCACCCGCGGGCTTCGCTCCCCCGCGCTCACCGCCGATCGTCGACAGGTAGTCGACCGCCGCGGCCACCCCGGCCAGGAACTCGTAGGGAAGCGTTCCGAACTCGAACCGTTCGGGCACCTCGTTGGTGGACGGGAGCAGCTTGTCGGGCTGGAGTGACTCGAGCATCGCCGGCGAGGCGGTGAGCGCGCCGAGGTGCGGGCCCAGGAACTTGTACGGCGAGCACGAGTAGAAGTCGGCGCCGAGCGCGTTCATGTCCGCCGCGGCATGTGCGGTGAAGTGCACGCCGTCCACATAGACCACAGCGCCGGCGGAGTGTGCCTGCGCGGCGATCGAGGCGACCGGCGGCTTCGTGCCGATGAGGTTGGATGCGGCGGTCACGGCGACGAGTTTCGTTCGGTCGGACAGGACGGTGCCGATGTCGTCGAGCTCGGAAGTTGCCGGGTCGAAGTCGAGCCAGCGCACGGTGGCACCCGCGCGTTCGGCCGCCTGCACCCACGGGCGGACGTTCGAGTCGTGGTCAAGGCGGGTAACGACGACTTCGTCCCCCGCTGTCCACGACCGCGAGAGCCACCGCGAGAAGTCGTAGCAGAGCTGGGTTGCGCTCCGGCCGAAAACGACGCCGCCCGCCTCGCCGCCGACGAGGTCCGCGATGGCCGCCCTGGCATCCGCGACCGTCTTCTCGGCGTTCGCTTCGCCTGCCGTCACGGTCCCGCGGTTCGAGAGGGGCGAGCTCAGCGTCGCGGAGATCGCGTCGATCACCTGCCGCGGGGTTTGGGTTCCGCCCGGGCCGTCGAAGTGGGCGGATCCGTTCACGAGTGCGGGGAAGTCTGCGCGAACCGCGTCGATGTCATAGCTCATGACTCGAATCTAGCCGCCGGATCGCCAGAATGATCACCGAGTTGGCGGCGGTGTCACCGCACGTCGATGGTGGCGCCGGACGCCGCAGCAACCTCCCCGTCCGGAGTGACCCGGATGGACACCGGCGAGCCCCGGAACCGGATTCCGGAAACGTTGAGGAGGCCGACCATCCCCGACGGCGAAACGCGCAGGACCTCCTCCTGGGCGTTCGCCTCGAGGCCGAGAATGCTGGAGAGTACGGAGACGGCCGCGGCGGCCGACCACGCCTGCGGGCGGCATGCCGCCGGATACGGGACCGGGACGGCCAGTCGCGTCGCCGTGTCCCCGGAGTGGAGCTCGGGCATCCGGAAGTCGAATCCGTTCGCCGCCGAAAGGAGCCCGGAGATCAGGGATGAGGCCTGAGCTGCGTGCCCTTCGCGTACCAGCCCCGCGATGGCGATCGCGGTGTCGTGCGTCCAGACGCTGCCTCCGTGGTAACTCAGTGGCCAGTATCCGGTGGAATCGGTGGACATGGTTCGCAGCCCGAATCCCGAATTCAGCTCAGGCGACACGAGCCGCCGCGCGACGAGCCCGGCCTGCCGCTCGTCGAGAAGCCCGGTGCCGAGCAGGTGGCCGAGGTTGCTGGTGACCGTGTCGACCGGCCGCTTCGCTGCATCCAGCGCAATCGCGGGGTAGTCGCCGTCCGGGGACGCGATCCAAAACGTCTCGTGGAACTTCGCCTTGAGCGCGGATGCCCAGGCGCGCCACTGCGCCGCGCCGTCGAGTCCGAAGTGCTCGAGCAGGTCTGCGCCGTGCGTCGCCGCTTCGTACGCGTAAGCCTGAACTTCGCACAGCGCGATGGGGCCCTCGGCGAGCGCGCCGCTGCGCCACTGCACGGAGTCGCCCGAGTCCTTCCAGCCCTGGTTCGCGAGGCCGTGCCCGGTGTGGTCGATGTATTCGAGCAGGCCGTCGCCGTCCGCATCGCCGTAGTCGCGCATCCAGCCGAGCGCAGCGACGAGGTTCGGCAGAAGTTCGCGTACGTGCTCGTCGGCGAGCCCCCACCGCCAGGCGTCGTGCAGGAGGCACACCCACAGTGCCGTGGCATCGACGGTGCCGTAGTAGAGCGGGGGAAGCGCAATCGCCTCATCCGGAATGTGCAGGGTTTCCCTGCGCAATTCGTGCATGATCTTGCCCGGCTGCTCGGCGCTCGCCGCGACGTCATCGGTTCCCTGCAGCCCGCCGAGCACGCGCAGGGTGTCGTGCGCGAGTTCGGTTCCGAGGGGAAGCATGAATCGTGCGGCCCAGAGGGAATCCCGCCCGAACAGCGTGAAGAACCAGGGTGCACCGGCGGCGAGGAACACGAGGTCGGGTTCGGCGACCGTGGCCATGCGCAGCGCGTCCAGATCACCGAGGGCGGTGTCGAGCCAGCGAGGCAGCCGGTCGTCATCGGCGTCGACGTCCGGCATCGACCAGCGTGGTGGCGACTCGACCCCGATGACCACGGCCTGCTCGTCCGAAGCCGTGATCGTCCAGGTGACGCTGGCTTCGCCGTGCGGTGGAACCTCCAGGGGCCAGGAAAGCTCGATTCGTTCCTCGGACACCTGCACGAGGGAACCGGGAGCGTCCAGCCGAGCGTGCACCGAGCTGTTCGACCACGTTGCGGAAGTGCCGAGCACGTCGACGGACGGTCTGGCCGGTTCGCCGATGCCAGCCTTGACCCCGTCCATTTCGCTGAGATCGGCGGCGAGGGTGACCACGGCATCCGTCGTGATGGGCGTGTCGAGGTGCGACGACACCGTGAGGGTTTCGCGGATGGTGGTCGCGGTCGCCGTCCGGGTGTGATTGAGGCGCACTTTGGGGTCTGCGGCGCGATCATCGAGATGGCGCAGCAGCGTGACGAACGTCATGGAGTCGGCGCCGAGAATCTCGGTCGCGATGTGTTCGCCGTCGGCGCCCCCGACCTGCGCGGCCAGGCGCGAGATCACCCGAACATCCGAGAAGTAGAGCCCATGGATGGGAGCGGTGCCGAGGGAGCCGTCGCGCGAGGACCACGCCTGGGTGGGGGCTCGAAGCACGACAAGTTCGTTGTGGAGAAGGGGCTGCAACGGTGCTGACATGCGACTTTCGCTGCTCCTCGCTCGTGTCGTGTGGTTGTCGGTCAACCGTCTCTGGCAGAAAAGTCATTGACTTTCGACTCGCTTGAGGTAATGTAACACCAAGAATTTGAACGATCAAACAAAATCCACGCTGAAATGACGGTTCCCCCGTCGACGCGATGACTTGAACGATCAAATCTCAAGGATGAGGAGGCGCAATGGGACAGCTCCCCACGGTGGAGGATGTTGCGCGGGCCGCCGGTGTCTCCCGGCAAACCGTCTCCAACGTCCTCAACTCGCCGCAAATCGTGAAGCCCGACACGATGACCAGGGTGAAGGCGGCAATCGCGGAACTCGGTTACCGCCCGCACGCCTCAGCGCGGCGTTTGCGCACGAGAAAGTCCTCCACCATCGGGGTTCGCCTCGACCCGATGACCAACGGGATCTCCGGGTCGCTCCTGGACCGATTCCTGCACGCGCTCACCGAGCAGGCCGCAGAACGCGATCTGCGCATCATGCTGTTCACGGCGCAGGGCCCGGACGGCGAGATCGACGAATTCAGTCGGCTTCGCGACGGTGCGGATGTCGACGCGTTCGTTCTGACCTCAACCGTGCACGACGACCCTCGCACGGCCTGGCTGCTTGAGCATGACTTCCCCTTCGTCACGTTCGGCCGGCCATCGGGCGCGGACGATCGTGGCGACCCCATTCACCCCTGGGTCGACGTCGATGGCTTCAGCGGCGCGCAGCAGGCGACGAGCCATGCGATCGCCGGAGGCGCGCGCCGGGTCGGCTACATCGGCTTCGCCGACGAATCCACGACGGCGCTCGAACGCAGAGCAGGCTGGGCCGCAGAGTCCGCACAGCACCTCGGGCTCGACGGTGCGGAGCTGGACGCGCTCTCGCTCGCGGTCGTGGACGGCGTGCCTCAGGGAAACGCTGCCGCGCTGCACCTCCTCGGGCTGCCCACCCCACCGGACGCCCTGGTCTGCGCAAGCGACTCCCTCGCGCTCGGCGCGATGATGGCGGCGGCGAGAATCGGCCGGGGAGAGCTTACCGTCATCGGATACGACAACACGCCCGTCGCCGCTGCCGTGGGCTTGTCGAGTGTGGACCAGCCGCTCGACCTTGTCGCCCAAAGCGCACTCGAACTGCTGTTCGGGACATCCGGCAGCACCATCGTCTCTCGCATCCACTCGGCAACCGACCCGCTGTATCGGCTGCTCACACCAACTCTCGTCGCGCGTACCCCAACACAATTGGCGCGCGTCGAGACTTCCGGGTCCCCTGTGGCCGGCAATCACAATGAAAGGTAGGACAACTATGAACACGAAGAAACTGGGCGCCGGCCTCGCGGCGGTCGCCCTCGTCGCGGGTCTTGCTGCCTGCTCCTCCGGGGGGACGACAACCCCCGGCGTCACCACCGGTCAGAAACTCACGATGCTGATCGGCTCCAGCGGCGACGCGGAGACGAACGCGGTCCAGGCGGCGGCGAATGCGTGGGCAAAGACGAGCGGAAACACCGTCGAAGTGGTCGCCGCGAGCGACCTCACGCAACAGCTCAGCCAGGGATTTGCCGGCGGCACGCCTCCGGACATCTTCTACATGGGCTGGGACCAGTTCGGAACCTACGCGCAGAACAAGTACCTTGACGCGTACGCGAAGGACCTGCCGAACGCGGGCGACTTCTACCCGTCGCTCAAGGACACGTTCACCTACAAGGGTACGTTCACGTGTGCCCCGAAGGACTTCTCCACGCTCGGCCTCATCATCAACACGGACATGTGGAAGGCTGCTGGCCTCACCGATGCGGACTACCCGAAGGACTGGGCAGGGCTCGAGTCGGTGGCGAAGAAGCTCACGACCGACAAGGTCGCCGGGCTTTCCTTCGGGCTCGAGTACGCTCGGGTCGGCGTCTTCATGAGCCAGGCCGGCGGGTCGCTCGTGAGCTCCGACGGCAAGACGGTGACGGCCGACACTCCGGAGAACCTTGCCGGGTTGAAGGAGATCCAGAAACTCCACGATGACGGCGTGCTGAAGTTCCCGTCCGAGATCAATTCCGGCTGGTCCGGTGAAGCTCTCGGCAAGGGCGCGGCGGCAATGGTCATCGAGGGACCGTGGATCAAGGGCATCAAGGGCGACTTCCCCGACACGCACTACCAGGCGGTCGAACTGCCGGCAGGGCCGGGCGGAAAGTCGACGTTCACGTTCACGAACTGCTGGGGCATCCCGGCAGGCTCGAAGACGACCGCTGCCGCGGTGGATCTGGTGAAGTTCCTGACCAGCGACGAGCAGCAGCTGAAGTTCGCGGACGCCTTCGGCGTGATCCCCTCGACCGAGTCCGCGGCGAAGCAGTACGCGACGAAGTTCCCGGAGAACGCCTCCTTCGTGAAGAGCAATGACTACGCGGTGAGCCCGGTGAACTTCGCCGGCTCGGCAACGGTCATCTCCGACTTCAACTCGCAGCTTGCGAACCTGATCGGAGGAGACGCGAAGGCTATCCTCGCTTCTCTGCAGACAACACTGCAGGCGGCGCTGGATCAGGCTAACTCGAAGTAGCACCTCGGTCCGGATGCCGCTACCTGAGCGGCATCCGGACCGAACATCCCAGGGAGCAGAACATGGCGAAGGGAATTCGCGGTGGGGAGGCCAGCCGGGGCTGGCTGTTCATTTCGCCCGCGCTCATCATCATCGGACTGTTCCTCGTACTGCCGATCCTGCTCGCCCTGTGGGTCAGCTTCAGCGACTGGAACGGCCTAGGGTCACCGCTCAGCGGCAACACGAGCTTCGTCGGAACGAAGAACTACGAGAAGCTGTTGGTCGACCCAGGGCTGTCGCAACGCGACTTCGGCACGTCGATCCGCAACAACTTCTACTACGTGATTCTCGTGGTGCCGCTGCAGACGGCGCTCGCGCTGTTCCTGGCCGTCCAGGTGAATCGGCGCATCCTGAAAGCGCGGGGGTTCTTCCGCACCGCGTTCTACTTCCCCTCGGTGACGAGTTCAATCGCCATCACCGGAATTTTCATCTTCCTGTTTTCGGCGTCCGGCGCGATCAACGCCCTTCTCGGCTGGCTGGGGATCAACGGCCCGAATTGGCTGGCGGACCCCAGCGGCGTGATCCACAATTTCCTCAAACTTTTCGGCGTGAACTCGGCTCCCGCACCGTTGGCGGCAGCCGGGCCGCTCGGGATCAGTTGGTGGGAGTGGTTGGCTGGTCCGTCCGTGGCCATGTGCATGCTCATTACCCTCGCGATTTTCACGACCTCGGGCACGTTCATGCTGATCTTCCTCGCCGGCCTGCAGAGTATCGGTTCGGAGATTGACGAGGCGGCGCTCATGGACGGCACCGGTCCGTTCCGAAAATTTTTCTCCATCACCCTGCCCATGCTGAAACCGACGCTGTTCACCGTGATCACGCTCGGGCTCATCGGCACGTGGCAATTGTTCGACCAGATTTACCTGACCGGCGGCGGGGCACCGGGGAAGACGCTCCTCACGCCTGCCTACCTCTCGTATCAGACCTCGTTCAAGGGCCTCAACTGGGGCGAAGGGGCGGCGATGGCGTTCCTGCTCTTCCTGCTGATCGTCGCGCTGACCCTTCTGCAGCGCTACGTCCTCCGGGATCGGCGCAAGGGCGACAGGCTCGACAAGACGATGAGACGTGAAATCGCCACGCAGGCGGAGCTGGCGAAGGGGAAGTCGATATGACGAAGCTTCGCGCGAGCGCCATCGCCAGCTACCTGATGCTCGTCATTCTGGCGCTCATCTACATCTATCCGTTCCTCCTTTCCCTCGCCGGAAGCGTCAAGACGGATGCGGATGCGACGAACAATCCGCTGTCGCTGCTCCCGCAAACCTGGTCGTTCGCTGCCTACGAGCGCCTGTTCACCCAGGTCCCGTTGCCGCTGTGGGCGATGAACTCGATGATTGTCGCCGTCATTGTGACGCTGGGGCGGGTGTTTTTGGATTCTCTCGCCGGTTACGCGCTGTCCCGATTGCAGTTCCGCGGCCGCAATGCCGTGTTCGCGGGCCTCATCGCCGTGATGGCCGTGCCGAACGTGGTCCTGCTCATTCCGCGGTTCCTCATGATCAAGGAGCTGGGAATCTACAACACCTATGCGGGCATGATCATCCCGCTGCTCGTGGACGCCGCAGGAATCTTCATCATGAAGCAGTTCTTCGAATCGATCCCGGTGAGCATCGAGGAGGCCGCGAGAATCGATGGTGCGGGGATATTCCGGACCTTCTGGAGGATTGTGCTGCCCATGGCGCGTCCGGCACTCGTCACCCTGTTCATCCTGAGTTTTCAGGGGTCCTGGAACGAGTTCGCGCACTTCATCATTTCCCGGCAGAGCACCGACCTCAACACTCTGACGACCGGTGTGGCATCCCTGTTCTCCGGCCAGCTGGGCAGCGGCAACCAGTTCCCGCTCAAACTTGCGGCAGCGGTGTTGATGACCGTGCCGGTCGCGGTGCTGTTTTTCATCTTCCAGCGGAAGATCATGAGCACGACGGAGGGCGCGGAGAAGGGTTAGCCGACGAGGCCCAGCGTCACAACGTAGCCGAGGCTGCACGCGCCGAAACCCGCCACGAGGTTCGCGCCGACGCTGATGGCGGCGGAGCGCCAGCGTCCGTGCGTGACGAGCTGGATGGTTTCGACGCTGAACGTGCTGAACGTGGTCAAACCGCCGCACACCCCGGTCAGGATGAGGAGTTGCAGGTCAGTCGACAATCCGCCGAGATGGGCGAGCCCGAGCGCGACGCCGCCGATGCCGGAACCGATGGCGTTCACGATGAGCACGGTCCATGGAAACTCTTCGGCTCGAGAGGGCCCCGCGAGTGCGACGGACAACGCATACCGGAGCGTGGCCGCAACGCCGCCGGCGAAAAGCGTGACGATGATGATGGCGGGGCTCATTCGTCCACCCAGTCGATGGGGGTCGTGACGCGGCCGACCCGCAATCCGATGGCGGCGGCCGCGAATCCGAGAACGAGCGTGATCACGAAGTAGACCACCGCGAGCAGCCACAGCTCGTGCGCGCCGTGCGCGACGAGGGACACCATGACGGCGGAGAACGTCGTGAACGATCCGATCAGGCCGGTGCCGAGCCCGGCCTTCAGCCACGGCGGAGTACCCGACCAGAACCGCGCAACGAGAAGCCCCAGCGCGAACGATCCGAGCACATTGACGAGGAGCGTGCCGAACGGAAATCCGGTCTCAGTGTTCGGGATGAGCGTGTCGGCGAGCAGGCGAAGGCCGGTGCCGACGATCCCGCCCACGAGCACAGCGATGAGCGGCTTCACTCAGCTTTGTTTCCGTCGGGAGATTCTCGCGGGCGGAAGCGGCTTGCGGACCACCGCTCGTCGCACCGGCTCGCCCCTGCGCTCCTGGCCGGGCAGCGGCCGCCCCGGCTTCTTGTACAGTGCCTGGGAGGAGTCCAGCAGCCACGGCACGAGGGCAACGGTCACGCCGTGGGTGAGCATGAGTTTGTGGCGGATGCGGCGGGCCTTGTGATTGTGGAGGAGGTTCTCCCACCAGTGTCCGACGATGAACTGCGGCATGTACACCGTGACGACCTCGGCACCGTGGGATTTGCGCCGCCTCTTGATGTATTTGATGAGAGGGAAGCTGATGTCCCGGTAGGGCGACTGGATCACCTTCAACGGGACCTGGATGTTCATCTTCTTCCACTGCTTCTTCAATTGCGCGGTCTGCTCGTCGTCGATGGAGCAGTGCACCGCTTCGAGGCTTTCGTGCCGCGCCGCAATCGCGTAGTCCAGCGCTTTCAGGGTCGGCTTCTGCATCCTGCCGACGAGCACGATGGCGTGGTCGCCGCTGGACCCGAACACCGTGGTGTCGTCCACGGTGAGGTCGCGTTCGACATTTCGGTAGTAGCGGTTCACCCCGAGCATGAGCACATACAGGATGGGTCCGATCACAAACACGATGTACGCGCCGTGGGTGAACTTCGTCACGGTAACCACGAGGAGAACGGTGCCGGTGAGCACCGCGCCGAACGAGTTGATGGACAGGCTTCGGATGATCTGTCGGCGGTTCGGCGCCCCTTCGCGCAGCGTCCGAAGCCAGTGTTTCACCATGCCGGTCTGGCCGAGCGTGAACGAGACGAAAACACCGATGATGTAGAGCTGGATGAGGTGCGTGAGGCTTGCCTGGAACGCGACGAGCAGAAGCACGGCGCCGAGGCCGAGCACGAGCACGCCGTTCGAATACACGAGACGGTCGCCCCGCGTGGACAGCGACTTGGGCGCGTATCCGTCGCGGGCGAGAACAGACCCGAGGAGCGGGAAGCCGTTGAACGCCGTGTTCGCGGCAAGCAGCAGCACGGCGGCCGTCGCACCCTGCAGCACATAGAACAGAATCTGTGTGTCCCCGCCGAACACGGCAGCCGCCAGCTGCGCCATCACGCTGCGTTGCGGATTGGTGGCGCATTCCGCCCACCCCACGAGATGGCAGGGATTCTCCACGTAGTGAACGCGGCTGATCAGAGCGAGGGTCGTGACGCCCACAAACAGCGTGATGGCGATGGTGCCCATCAGCACGAGTGTCCGCTTGGCATTCTGGATTTTCGGCGTGCGGAACGCGGGGACGCCGTTCGCGACCGCCTCCACGCCGGTGAGGGCGCTGCATCCGCTCGCGAATGAGCGAAGCAGCAGCAGGACGATTCCGGCCTGGGTGAAATCCTCCGCCTTGATCGCGTACTGGGCGGACTCCGCAACGGGGGTGTCGCCGAGGATTGTGCGAATGACGCCGACGACGATCATGAGGAGCACGCTGGCGATGAACAGGTAGGTGGGCAGAGCGAACGCCTTGCTGGATTCGCGCACGCCGCGAAGGTTGATCGCGGCAAGGAGGATGACAAAGCCGACCGCCATCTCCACCCGCCACGGGTTGAGACCTGGAAACGCCGAAATGATGTTGTCGACGCCGCTGGCGACCGAGACGGCAACGGTGAGGATGTAGTCGATGAGAAGGGCGCTGGCGACAATGAGCCCTGCCTTTTCGCCGAGGTTCCTGTGCGCCACCTCGAAGTCGCCGCCACCCGAAGGGTAGGCCTTGATCAGCTGGCGGTAGGAGGCCACAACGGTGATGAGTACGACGACGACGGCGGCGGCAACCCAGGGGGCGAACGTGAGAAAGCTGAGACCCCCGAGGGTGAGGATCATCAGGAGTTCCTGGGGCCCGTACGCCACGGAGGACAGGGCATCGCTCGCGAAAATCGGCAGCGCCAGATGCTTCGGCAGGAGCTGGCCTTCGAGTTTCTCGGACGGCAGAGGATCGCCAATGAGCCACCGCTTGGGGGACCGGGCTTCGTTTGTCACGAGGAGCGACACTACTCCTATCCGGCTTGTGCGCAAGTCGGATTCGAATAGTCGCTGTCAGTTCATTCGGAAGAGCCCCGCCCGAACGTCGTCAAGTCTCGCTTTGAGGTCCTCGACGGTCGCCGCGGTGAGCTCATTGCGCGCCGCTTTGCTGCGAAGATCCGAGCGAAGCTGGTGGCGGAAGTCGTTGATCGCGATCTCCGCCTCCCGCAAACTCCCGCTGGCGGTTTCGCGGATGTCCATCCGGATCGTACGACTTGCCTGCCGCGCCTCGTTTCTGGCGTCCCGCGCTGCGGAGGCGAGGTCGGCGCGGAGGCTCTTCATGGCCTCATCGACGCTGTGGCGCACGTCGTCCGCGAGCCTGCGAACCGAATCGGTGACGTCGCTTTCGATTTCGTCGAGCTCATGCTGGCGGGCGGCCAGCTCTGCCCGGCCGGCATCCGTGATTTCGTACACCGTTTTGCGGCCGTCGACCGTTTTTGTGACGAGACCTTCCTCCTCCAGTTTGGCCAGCCGCGGGTAGATCGTTCCGGCGCTCGGGGTGTAGGTGCCGCCGAACCGCTCCTCGAGCGACAGGATGACGTCATAGCCGTGCATGGGCGATTCGGCGAGGAGGCTGAGCAGGTAGAGGCGCAGGTGCCCGTGCGCGAAGACCGGGGGTGTCATCGGCTCGTGCTTGCGGTTTCCCGTGCGTGGAGGACGGCGACGTCTCCGGACACGGTGGACGCGCTGAATTCGAGCCACTGGCCGTGGAGGTCGCCGTGTTTGCCCGTGTACTGGCCGCGCACTCCGGATATTTCGGAATCGTCGAGCTGGAGCTTGCCGGAGACGGTGTTCACCTTGTATTGCGCGGGAACTCCCGCCTCGAGCCGCAGGGTGATGTCGCCGGACACCGTCTTGACGTTCGCGCTGTCCGGGATGCCGGTGAGGTCCAGGAAGACGTCGCCGGAGACGCTGTTCGACGTGAGCTTCATGATCTCCCCGCTTGCGGTGAGGTCTCCGCTCACCGTCTTTGAGGTGATGTTGCCGTAGTGGTTGCGGACGCTGATTTCTCCGCTCACGGAGTTGAGCTCGAGGTCGCCGTAGACGTTGTCGACCACGACATCCCCGCTCACGGTGCTGATCTTTGCATCCTCGGTGAGCCCGCTGATGAGTCCGGAGGCGGAGACGACGCCGAACTTGAGTGCGACGTCCCGCGGAACCATGATGCTCACGTCGGCCTGGGCGTTGTTGCTGAAGGACTTGAAGACTTCAATGAAGTTGTCCCAGCTCAACTGCGGGTGGTCGATCTCGAGCGTGTCTCCGTCGATCGAAACCTTGAGGGGTTTCTTGCTGACGGAGTGCACTTCGACCCGTGCGGTCGGTTCGTCGTGTCCGACGATGTCGACCTTTCCGCCGATGAGGCCGACCTTGAGGTTGCGCACCATGTCGACGTCGATGATCTTTTCACCGTCGATGAGCCATTTTTCGGAAGCCATCGATTTCTCCTTCTCTCAAAAGACTATGCAAACTCGCGCTATATCGCGTTGCGCTGTAATCAAGATATATCGCGTTTCCTCCCACCGCAAGTACTTTCATCATTCAGGAGGTGATGTGACCGGTGTGGCAGGTAGATTCGGGGCATGACTGCAGCGGATACCTTCCCCCTTGATCCCGTCGAGCTCACCCAGGCGCTCATCCGCATCGACTCGGTGAATCCGGAGCTCATCCCGGGCGGCGCAGGCGAGGCCGAGATCGTCGAGTGGTGTGCGCGGTGGTTCGCGGCCCGGGGATTCGAGGTGCACCGCCTGGGTACCGCCGAACGCCCGACGGTGGTCGGAATAGTTCGGGGCAGGGGCGGCGGCCGCTCCCTTATGCTCAACGGCCATCTGGACACCGTAGGGGTTGCCGGATACGACGGTGACCCGTTTGAGGCACCGGTCAGCGACGGCACGGTGTTCGGCCGTGGCGCGTTCGACATGAAAGGGGGTGTTGCGGCGATGATGGCGGCGGCGGCCCGTGCCGGATCCGCGGAACTTGCGGGCGATGTGATCGTGACCCTCGTCGCGGACGAAGAATTCGGCAGCGTGGGCACCGAAGATGCGCTCGCGGCGTTCACCGCAGATGGCGCGATCGTCACGGAACCGAGTGAGATGCATCGTGTTCTGGCGCATCGCGGCTTCGCGTGGTTCACGATCGACCTGATCGGCGTCGCGGCCCACGGGTCGATGCCCGAGCAGGGTGTTGACGCGATCCGGCATGCCGGCCTCGTGATTCGGGCCATCGATGAGCTGCAGAGCGAGTTCACCGAGCGGCCAGCGCATCCGCTGCTGGGCCACAGCTCGGTCAGGGTCGCCACGATATCGGGAGGTTCGGATGCCGCGACGGTTGCCGGATCCTGCACCCTCACCATTGAGAGCCGAACGTTGCCGGGCGACACCCCCGACTCGGTGGAGGCCGAACTTCGCGCGGTTCTGGACACCATCGCGGCGACGACGCCGAATTTTCGCTATGAACTGAAGCGGCTCATCGCCAGGAACGCGTTCGAGGCGGACCCCGAGTGGCCGATCGTTCAGGCCGTGGCAGCCAGCGGGGAGCGCGTGACCGGCTCTCCCCTGCCGACGCGCGGCGAACCGTTCTGGACCGACGCCGGGCTCATCCACGACGCAGGGATTCCGTGCCTGCTCATCGGCGTGGATGGCGGCGGCGCGCACGCCGATACCGAGTGGGCAACGACGAAGTCCATCGAGCAGTTGACGGACATCCTGGAGGGCACGATCCGCTCGTTCTGCGCGTGAGGCCACTTTCATTATTCAGGAGGTGGTGATGCCAGAGTGACCACCATCGGCATCACCAGTCACACCACCTCCTGAATGATGAAAGTGCTTGACATTGACGTTGCGTCAACCTTTAGCGTGGTGGGTGAGCGCTGAAGGAGGCGGACATGGACTGGTCCATCCAGGACATCGCACGGTTGTCGGGAACGACGAGCCGCACGCTGCGCCACTATGACGATGTCGGGCTCCTGAAGCCCAGCCGGGTCGGCGCGAACGGGTACCGCTACTACGACGAGGACGCGCTCACGCGGCTGCAGCGCATCCTGCTGCTTCGGGAGCTCGGGCTCGGGCTGCCGGCCATCGCCGACGTGCTCGCCGGGCAGACGCGCCACGCGGATGCCCTGCTCACCCACCTGCACTGGCTGCAGCGGGAGAAGGAACGGCTCGACCGCCAGATCGGCGCCGTCGAGTCGACGATCACGAAACTGGAAGGAGGTGAACAACTCATGGCAGAAGACATGTTCGACGGATTCGACCACACGCAGTACAAGGAAGAGGTCGAGGAGCGGTGGGGCAGGGACGCGTACGCAAAGAGCGACAGCTGGTGGCGCTCGCTGACCCCGCAACAGAAGGCCGAGTGGCAGGAGAAGCAGAAGAGCCTCGCGGCCGACTGGTCGAGTGCGGCGGAGGCCGGCATCGACCCGGAAAGCGACGAGGCCCAGGCGCTCGCCGCCCGGCAGTTCGAGTGGCTGCGCGGCATCCCAGGGACACCCGGCGGTGGAGCGGCAGGGCCGACGAAGGAGTACTTCACGGGGCTCGGCGAGCTGTATGTCGCCGACGCGCGCTTCGGCGCGAACTACGGCGGCCAGCACGGCGCGGAGTTCGTGCGCGACGCGATGGCGGTGTACGCCGCCCGCAACCTGTAGCACTGACGTCCCAAATGAAGGCAATTCAAGGCATCCGGCGCCGCGTGAGCCCGTAGCGCCCGTGCTGCGAGCGCCGGATGCCTTCATTTGGGACCAATCAGGGCGGGTTGGGCGATCCGGTGTGGAACGATGAGCAGGTGCGCCACATCGTTTTTGCCCTCATCGCGGCGATCCTGTTCGGTACGACCGGAACCGCGCAGGCGCTCGGTCCCGGCAGCGCATCCTCGCTGTCGGTCGGCTCGGCCCGCATCGTGATCGGCGGTGCTGCTCTCGCGCTCGTAGCCTGGTTGCTGTCCCTGAGATCGCGGAGGGCGCTGCGCAACCTGAAACCGGGGCAGCCGATCACCGACATGCTCACGCTGCACATCCCGAACCTCTCCGGGCCGGATTCGCAATCCACGAAAGCGGTCTCCGCGCGCTGGCGCGCATGGCCGACCATCGTGATCGGGGCCGCGGCGATCATCGCCTACCAACCCACGTTCTTTCTCGGAATGAGCATCAACGGGGTCGCGATCGGCGCCGTCGTCGCGATCGGTTCCGGGCCGATCTTCACCGGCATGTTCGAGTGGTTCCTCAGCCGACGCTTCCCCGGGTACGCGTGGCTGGTCGCGACGATCGTCGCGGTCATCGGGATCGCGCTGCTGTCCGGGTTCGGGGAGACCGGCGTCACGAGCGCAACCGGGCTGCTGCTGTCCCTCGGCGCCGGCGCGAGCTACGCGTTCTACGCGCTCGCGGCGAAGAAGCTGCTCGTGGACGGCTGGACGCCGATCGGGTCCGTCGCGGTCATTTTCGGGTGGTCCGCGGTCGGGGCGCTCCCCATCCTCCTGCTGTCCGACCCCCGCTGGCTCGCCTCCCTTGACGGCGCGGCGATGGGGCTCTGGCTCGGCATCGGCACGATCACCGTCGCCTGCCTGTTCCTCGCCTACGGGCTCAAAGCGCTCAGCGCATCCACCGTGGCCACCCTGGGGCTGGGGGAACCGATGACGGCGACGCTGCTGGGCGTTTTCGTCCTGCACGAGACGCTCAGCGGCCGCGCGATCGTCGGCCTCGTGCTCGTGGTGTTCGGTCTCGTGCTTATTGGGTTGCTGACGGCACGGAAGGCGACTCGGGCTTAGTCAGCGCGGCCGGAACCATCAGGAACGGGATGGTGTAGTGCACGAGCGGCCCGACGAGCAGGGCGAACGCGAGCGTGCCGATGCCGACATCCCCGCCGAGGATCCAGCCGATGATGAGCACGATCACTTCCAGCGAGGTCCTCACGATCCACAGCCGGATGCCGAACTTCGCGTTGATTCCCGTCATGAGGCCGTCGCGCGGGCCCGGCCCGAACCGAGCGCCGATGTAGAGGCCCGTGGCGACCGCGAGCAGAAGCAGTCCACCGACGAACAGCAGGATGCGCACCCAGAGCACGGTCTGCTCCGGGATGAGCCACAATCCCACCTCGGCGCTGGGGCCGACGAGCAGCGCGTTCAGCACGGTGCCGACGCCGAGGCGCTGGCGGATGGGAATCCACAGCAGCAGGACGACCCCGCCGACGATGTTCGTGACGAACCCGAACGGGATGCCGGTGTGGATGGAAATGCCCTGCGCGAGCACATCCCACGGGGAAATCCCGATGGCGGCGCGCAGCATCATCGAGATGGCGATGCCGTACAGGAACAGGCCCAGCATCAGCTGGACCCATCGTCGGGTCATCAGAAACGCCGGGGACATACGTGTAGCCAATAGCCAAAGTCGCTGAATTGCAAGGTCACGAGTTCCCGGGAAAAGCCACAGAGTCCCGGAAGGGGTATATCGCCGTCGGAAGACGATGAAATACTAAGGCACGGCACGCAGTCGTGCGCCGTTGTTCGTGCGCCGTCGCCCGTGGTGCCTGACTCAGGAGTTTTCCTTGCATCTGCTTTCCGTGTTCAGCCTGCGCAACCGGGCGCTCATCGCCCTCGTGACGATCGTGGTGGGCGTATTCGGCGGGATCGCGCTCACCTCGCTCAAGCAGGAACTCATCCCCTCGGTGTCGTTCCCGCAAATGGTGATTGTCACAAGCTATCCGGGTGCGGCTCCGGATGTCGTCAACGACGACGTGAGCACGCCGATCGAGACGGCCATCCAGGGTGTTCCGGGCCTGGAAAGCACCACGGCAACCTCGACATCCAACCTGTCGTCGATCACCGCGGCGTTTACCTACGGCACCGATCTCCCCACCGCTGAGCAGAAGGTCCAGCAGGCGATCAACCGCATCAAGAGCACACTTCCGGACAACTCGGATCCGCGCATCATCACGGGCAGCATCGACGATTTCCCGGTGATCCAGATTGCGGTGACGAGTGGCCTGAACGAGAACGACCTGGTCGCCCTACTTCAGTCGTCCACGATCGTCGAGCTCCAGAAGCTCGCCAACGTGCGCGAGGCGAGCCTCCAGGGCGCGATCGGCCAGCGCGTCACCATCACTCCGGACACCGCGAAGCTGTTCGTCGCGGGGTTGAGCACGCAGGCCATCCGTGACGCGCTGAAGTCCAACGGGGTGCTCCTGCCCGGTGGAAACATCACCGAGGGCGACACGACTCTGACGGTGCAGTCCGGTTCGCGGATTCACACCGTCGAAGAAATCAAGGCCCTCCCGCTCGTCGGCTCGGCGCAGGCCGCCGTGCCGGGAGCGCCAGCAGCCGCACCGCTCACGATCGGCGACGTCTCGAATGTGGCGCTCGTCGCCAACCCGGTGACCAGCATTTCCCGCGTCAACGGGGAGCCGGCGCTGACCATCGGGGTCACGAAGACGCCGGATGGCAACACGGTTGCGGTGTCGCAGGAGGTGCAAAAGGCGCTCCCCGGCCTGGAGGCGGCTCTCGGCAGCAACACGAAGTTCACGATCGTGTTCGACCAGGCGCCCTTCATCCAGCAGTCGATCGACTCGCTTGCGACGGAAGGCCTTCTCGGGCTCCTGTTCGCTGTTGTCGTCATTCTGATCTTCCTGCTGTCGGTGCGGTCGACGCTCGTGACGGCGATCTCCATCCCCGTCTCCGTGCTCATCACGTTCATCGGGATGCAGGTGACCGGGTATTCGCTCAACATTCTGACGCTCGGCGCGCTGACGATCGCGATCGGTCGGGTGGTGGATGACTCGATCGTGGTCATTGAGAACATCAAGCGGCACCTCACCCTCGGGCAGGAGAAGGCCGAGGCGATCCTGACCGCGGTGAAGGAGGTCGCGGCGGCGATCACGGCATCCACCGTGACGACGGTCGCGGTGTTCCTGCCGATCGCGCTTGTCGGCGATATTACGGGCGAACTGTTCCGCCCCTTCGCGCTCACCATCACGATCGCGCTCGCCGCGTCGCTGTTCGTCGCGCTCACGATCGTGCCCGTACTTGCTTACTGGTTCCTCGGGAACGCGAAGAAAGCGGTGTCTGCGGTAGTGGAAGAGGACGAACCTCAACACGCGATCGAAGACGCCGAAGGGCACCTCATTTCGCGCCGCGACCTGCGTGACGGCGTCGTGTCTGCCGAAGACGAGCTGGAGAAGCCGACCAGGTTGCAGCGCGGCTACCTCCCGGTGATCCACTGGACTTTGAAGCGCCCCGTCGCCACCATCATCGCCGCCATCCTGGTTCTCGGCGGCACTGTCGCCCTGGTTCCGAGCCTCACGACGAACTTCATCGGCGACAGCGGGCAGAACACGATCAGCGTCTCCCAGACGCTCCCCGTGGGGACGAGCCTCGACGCGAAGGACCGTGCTGCCTCGAAGGTCGAGAAGGCGCTGCGCGCCATTCCCGGCGTGGACACCGTTCAACTGACGATCGGCGGAGGCAATTCGCTCGCCGCGGCGTTCGGCGGCGGTGGCGGCATCCGCTTCTCGATCACGACGGATCCGAACGCCAACCAGGACGCCCTGCAGAAGACGGTGCGCAGCGACCTCGAGAAACTCACCGATGTCGGCACGGTGTCGCTGTCGACCGCCGGGTCGGGCTTCGCGTCCTCCAGCATCGATGTGAACATCACCGCGACGACGCAGGCAGATTTGGGCACCGCCGCCTCGAAGATCCTCACCGCCGTTCAGAGCCTTCCGGTGACCGCCGAGGCCACGAGCAATCTTGCGGAAACCCAGCCGTACATCGCGGTGGTTGTCGATCGGAACAAGGCCGCGGAAGCGGGGCTCAGCGAAATCGCGATCGGTTCGCTGGTGTCCCAGGCCATTCAACCCTCGCTTGCGGGTACGGCCGTCATCGACAACAAGACGATCTCGATTTACCTCCAGACTGCGGATGCGCCCGCGACGATCGACCAACTGAAGGATCTGGCGATCCCGACGCGCGTCGGCCCCCAGAAGCTTTCCGCGCTGGCCACCGTGGCGAAGTCGGACGGGCCCGCGAGCATCACCACCATCAAGGGTCTGCGCGCCGCCACGGTGAGCGTCACCCCGAATGTGGCCGACGTGGGCACCGCATCGATCTCGGTGCAGGAAGCAGTCGACACGGTAAAGCTCCCGGCGGGCACCTCGGTGAAGCTGGGCGGTGTCACGTCGCAGCAGGCGGATGCCTTCAGCCAGCTGGGTCTCGCGCTACTGGCCGCCATCCTCATCGTGTACGTGGTCATGGTGGCCACGTTCAAGTCGCTCCGTCAGCCTTTGCTGCTCCTGGTTTCGGTGCCGTTCGCGGCAACCGGCGGCATCATCCTGCAGGTCATCTCCGGCATCCCGCTCGGGGTTGCATCCCTCATCGGCGTGCTCATGCTCATCGGGATCGTGGTCACGAATGCGATCGTGCTCGTCGACCTGGTGAACCAATACCGGGAGAGAGGTATGAAGGTGGGCGAGGCGATCGTGCACGGGGCGAGCCGTCGTTTGCGGCCCATCCTCATGACGGCACTCGCGACAATTTTCGCGCTCCTGCCCATGGCGGTCGGGCTCACCGGGCACGGCGGGTTCATCTCCCAGCCGCTTGCGATCGTCGTGATCGGCGGGCTGGTTTCGTCGACAGTGCTCACCCTGGTCGTGCTGCCCACCCTGTACTACCTGGTTGAGGGCGCGAAGGAGCGGCGCGCGGATCGCCGCGAGGCGAAGGCCGCGGCTGCTCCAGCGCCCGCTCCCTGAGGAGCCGTCGTGGCCGGTGTCTCTCCCGCTCCCTGAGGAGCCGCCGAAGGCGGCGTCTCGAAGGGGGCCATGAGGTGACTGTTTGGTTCCCTTCGAGGCTCGCTCCGCTCGCACCTCAGGGAACGGCACTCACCCGACGAGCGGCTGGTTGCGTGGCGGTCGCTTTCGGGCGAAGCTTTCCACCGCGAGCAACGCGAGCGCGAGCCCGATCATGAGGTACGTGGGCAGTTCCCTGGCCGGTAGCGGTTCGCTCAGCACGAGGGCCGCGGCGAGGGCGAGCAGGATCGGCTCCAGGTAGCTGAGCAGGCCGAACACGCTCATCGGCAGCAGCTGGCTCGCGCCGATGTACAGCAGCAGCCCGATGGAGGCGACAATGCCGAATCCGATCATGCTGAACGCCGTGCCGGGTTGCTGGAGCGTGCGCATCGCAGGGTCGTCCAGCAGAAGGAGGAGGAGGGCAACGGGAAGGGTGAGCATCATCTCGGCGCTCAATCCGGCGCTTCCGCCGATGCCGGCAAACCGGCGCACCGTGAAGTAGATCGGATAGCCGAGGGCAACGACGAGGGTCTCCCAGGAGAGGCCGCCCACCTGAATCGTCTGGTAGGTCACCGCCGCCGCCGCGACGGCCACCGCGGTGATGCGCCATGGTCCCAGGCGCTCCTTGAACACGATGCGTCCGATGAGTGCGAGCATGATCGGCATGATGAAGTAGCCGAGCGCGACCTGGAGGCCGCGACCCTGTCCGGGCGCCCACGTGAACAGCCACTGCTGCAGACCGAGCATGGCGGCGGTGAGGAGGAGAGCGAGGCCGATTGCCGGGCGCCCCTGGATTCGGCGGGCAAGCACCTTGATGCCCGTCCAGCGTCGGGCCAGGGTGAGAAACGCCACGAGCATCGCCACGGTGAAGAACGTGCGCCAGCCGAACAGCTCGTTGGCGGTGGCGTCGAGGTGCGCCGAGAGCACGAACACGACGGCGAAAACGGATGAGGAGGCAATCGACGCCGTGACGCCGAGCTGGGCTGCGGATCTGCCCCGGATCATGATGCTCCTTCGTGGGGCTCGACATCGCCGACGGTGACAACCCGCCCTGAATCTATTCTCTCGCGTGGCGGGGTGCTATCCCTTTGCCGCGCAACAGGGTACTGTAGTCCAGTCGGCTCTAGACATCGCGCGTTCGCGCGAATGGGTTTGTAAGTCTGCTGGGCCGGTTCCCCTGGATGTTTCCATAGGCATCCGCACGTGCGGGGATAACACGCAAGTGAACGGTCCTGGCCAAAGTCTGCCCGGGTTCCTGCAGTAAGCACCAATGATTCGTTGTGCTCTGCCCTGCAATTGACATAACCCGGAAAGAACCATGCCGAACTATAAGAAATCCCCTGCGCGCCCCGCGCGCTCGTCCACTCCCGCCCACAAACCGGGCAGCAAGAGCCCGAAGCACCGCGGATACCGCCCGTCTGAGGCAACTGTCGCGCCGGCCAAGAAGCGCTGGAGTGCGGAGGATCGCGCGAAGCGCACCGACACCCGGTACCCGGAGCGCGGCGGCGATCGCCGCACTGACCGTAGCGCCGACCGTGGCGCTGACCGTGGCGCTGACCGTGGCGCTGATCGCGGTGCCGAGCGTCGCCCTGACTGGCAGCCTCAGGGGACTGCGCCGCACCGCAGCGCCCGCCCCGACCGCAGCACACGTCCCGACCGCAGCGCGCGTTTCGACCGGAATGCGCGACCCGAACGCCATGCTCGCCCGGAGGGTGACAGGACTCCTCCCGCGAAATACAGTCGCGATGACCGTCGCACTGATGCCCCATTCGGCGGCCAGCGCCCGGACCGCGGCCAGCGCACGGATCGCACCGAGCGACCGGTGCGCGCCGACCGGCGTGAGGCATTCGAGCACCGGCCGCGTCGCGATGACCGGCCCCGCAACGATGATCGGTCCCGCAACGATGACCGGCCGCGCCGCGATGACCGGCCGTACCGGACCGATCGGCCGCAGCGCGAGGAGCGCCCCCGCCGCGACTCCGACTTCTACCCGAAGCGCGACGCCGCGGAGAAGAAGTACACGGCTCACGAAGATGTCGTGCTGGAGCGCCTCGAGGCGGACGCCATTCAGGCATCCGACGTCGTTGGCGTAACGTTCGGCGACCTCGGCCTCGGCGCGAACATCGTTCGCGAGCTCAGCGCCCTCGGCGCAGAATCACCGTTCCCCATCCAGGCTGCGACGATTCCGGATGTGCTGAAAGGCATGGACGTGCTCGGTCGCGGAAAGACCGGCTCAGGCAAGACCATTGCCTTCGGCGCTCCGCTGGTCGAGCGCCTTCTTGAAAATTACGGTGCCAAGTCGCGCAAGCCGGGCCGCAAGCCGCGCGCCCTCATCCTCGCGCCGACCCGCGAACTCGCGCTGCAGATCGACCGCACCATCCAGCCGATCGCGCGCAGCGTGGGCATTTTCACCACCCAGATTTACGGCGGAGTCCCGCAGCACCGCCAGGTGATGGCCCTGCAGCGCGGCGTCGACATCGTCATCGGAACGCCCGGTCGCATCGAGGACCTCATCGACCAGGGCCGCCTCGACCTGAGCGAGGTCACCATCACGGTGCTCGACGAGGCAGACCACATGTGCGACCTCGGCTTCCTCGAGCCGGTGCAGCGCATCCTCAAGGAGACCGCGCCGGATGGCCAGAAGCTGCTGTTCTCCGCGACCCTCGACAAGGGTGTTGCCTCACTCGTGGACGAATTCCTCGTGAACCCGAGCGTGCACGAGGTTGCCGGTGAGGATCAGGCTTCCTCGACGATCGACCATCGCGTGCTGCTCATCGAGCAGAGCGACAAGCGCGCCATCATCGAACAGCTCGCCTCCGGCGACGGCAAGACGCTCATCTTCGCGCGCACGCGCGCGTTCGCCGAGCAGTTGGCGGATGATCTGGACGACGCCGGAATCCCCGCGGTCAGTCTGCACGGCGACCTGAACCAGGCCCGCAGGACCCGCAACCTGGAGAAGCTCACGAGCGGGCGGGTCAGCGTGCTCGTGGCGACGGATGTCGCCGCGCGCGGCATCCACGTCGACGACATTTCGCTCGTCATCCAGGCGGACCCGCCGGACGAGTACAAGAGCTACCTGCACCGTGCGGGCCGCACCGGTCGCGCCGGCAAGAAGGGCACCGTCGTCACGCTCGTGAACAACCGCCGCAAGCGCAAAATGGACGAGTTGCTGGGTCGCGCGGAGATCGCGCCCACGTTCGACCGGGTTCGTCCGGGCGATGGGCTGATCTCGGAGCTCGCCGCGCTGTAAACCTCAATCGGACTGGCCGCTACGATTTCGTGGCGGCCGTCCCGATTCCGTACTACTGTCGGTGAATGGCCGACGCAACGACGCACGAACGCACCATCGAGTCCGAAATTGTCACGGACTTCAAGGACCGGATGAGCTACGGCTCCTACCTCCAGCTGGACAGCCTCCTCAGCGCCCAGGTCCCGGTGAGCGACCCGGTGCACCACGACGAAATGCTGTTCATCATCCAGCACCAGACGAGCGAACTGTGGCTGAAGCTCATGCGGCACGAACTGATGTCGGCGAAGGAACTCATCGCGAACGACGAACTGCAGGTCGCGCTCAAACGCATCGCCCGCGTCAAACACATCCAGAAGCAGCTCACCGAGCAGTGGTCGGTGCTGGCCACCCTCACACCATCGGAGTATGCGGAGTTTCGCGGATACCTCGGCAACGCGTCCGGATTCCAGTCCTACCAGTACCGCGCCGTCGAGTTCCTGCTCGGCAACAAGAACGCCGGGATGCTGAAGGTGTTCGAATCGCATCCGGAAGCCCACGAGCTCCTCGAAGGGATTCTGCACGAACCGAGCGTGTACGACGAGTTCCTGCGGTACCTGTCGCGGCACGGACACGATGTCCCGCAGGCGGTGCTCGAGCGCGACGTCACGAAGGGCTACTCGATGAATGAGGATCTCGTGCAGACGTTTGCGCGCATCTACGAGGATCCCGAAAAGTACTGGCTCGAGTATGAGACGTGCGAGGAGTTCGTCGATCTGGAGGACAACTTCCAATTGTGGCGTTTCCGGCACGTGAAGACGGTGCTGCGCATCATCGGCACGAAGCGCGGTACCGGCGGATCCAGCGGCGTCGGGTTCCTGCAGAAAGCGCTCGACCTCACGTTCTTCCCCGAGCTCTTCGCCGTGCGGACCGAAATTGGCTAGCGAGCCGCCGCTCCCTGAGGAGCGTGCGCAGCACGCGTCTCGAAGGGGGCATCCCGGTAGGCTCCCTTCGAGACGGCCTTCGGCCTCCTCAGGGAGCGGAGATGCCGGATGGGCCGGTCCCTCGGGGAGCGGGTTCTGCTTCACCGTCGACGACTGCTGGCTTGACGGCTGGCACGGTCCGACGGCGATCGTCGCGGATGCAGGCGGATTCCGTCTCGCCTCGGATTCCGACCCGACGGCATCCGCCCACCTCGCCGGCACCATCCTCCCCGGCTTTCGGGACGCTCACGTGCACCTCGGCCTGATCGACGGCGCAGCGCTGCTCGGCGGCGGAATCGCCGTGGCCCACGATTTCGGTTGGGGGCTGGAGTCCGCCAGAACCTGGCCAACCGTCACGGCGCTGCCCGAGGTGCGAATCGCCGGCCAGCTGCTCACTGCCCCGGGGGGATATCCGACCGCGAGCGGCTGGGCGCCGCCCGACGCATCGCGGGAAGTCGCCATCCCCGACGACGCACCCACCGCCGTGGACGAACAAATCGACGCGGGGGCGACGTTCATCAAGGTCGCGCTCAATTCGGATGCCGGTCCGGTCTTCGAGGACGCGACCCTTGCCGCGATTGTCGGCCACGCCCACGAACGGCACGTGGCGGTGGCCGCGCACGCGCAAGGGGCAGGGCAGGCCGCCCGCGCGTTCGCTGCCGGAGTCGACCTGCTGGCGCACGCGCCGTGGAGCGAACGCCTGCCCGACGATCTGATTGCCGCCATGGCGAAGGCGATGAGCTGGGTGAGCACCCTCGACATCCACGGCTGGGGGCGCTTCAGCGAAGATTTCGCGGTCGCCAACGACAACGTGCGCCGCTTCCACGCGGCGGGAGGGCGCATCCGGTACGGCACCGACCTCGGCAACGGGCCGTTGCCGGTGGGAGTCAACGAACGCGAGCTTCTCGCGCTCGAACACGCGGGGCTCGAACTCGACGCACTCGCGGCGGCGATCGCCCCCGCGCCCGCCCCCGGCACACTCGGCCAGCGCATCAGCCGAATCACTCATCCCCAGCAGGATGATCCCGCCCACTGGCTCGCCACCGCACGACTCATCGATCACGACAATCTGGAGGAGCACCTCACATGACCGAATCCCGCGCACACGAGCTCGACTCAGCCGACCCGCTGGGCGGCTTCCCCAACCGTTTCGTTCAGTCGAACGACGTTATCGCCTACCTCGACGGGAATTCGCTCGGCCGGCCCACGACGGCGACCGCCGACCGGCTTTCCAGTTTCGTCACGGACTCGTGGGGCGCCCGCCTGATTCGCGGCTGGGATGAAAGCTGGTACAACCTGCCGCTCACCGTCGGGGACCGGATCGGCGAGATCACCCTCGGCGCGGCCGCGGGCCAGGTTTTCGTGGGCGATTCCACGACAGTCATCCTGTACAAGCTCATCCGCACGGCGCTCGATGCCCGCCCCGACCGCAACGAAATCATCGTCGACACCGACAACTTTCCTACCGACCGGTTCATCCTGCAGGGCATCGCCGCAGAGTGCGGCAAGACCCTGAAGTGGGTCACGCCCGACCCGAACGCCGGGGTAACCGCAGAGCAAGTGGCGGACGCAATCGGGCCGGACACCGCGCTCGTGGTGCTCAGCCACGTCGCGTACCGGTCCGGGTACCTGGCGGATGCACCGGCGATCACCGCCATCGCCCACGACGCCGGGGCGCTCGTGCTGTGGGATCTGTGCCACTCGGTGGGGTCGGTGCCGATGGACCTGGATGCGTGGGGCGTCGACCTCGCGGCGGGCTGCACCTACAAGTACCTCAACGGCGGTCCGGGGTCTCCCGCGTTCGGATACGTCCGCGCGGAACACCAGGACACGTTCCGCCAGCCCATTCAGGGCTGGATGGGGACGACCGAGCCGTTCGTGATGGGGCCGGAGTACGAGCCGCACGACGGCATCCGCCGGTTCCTGAGCGGTACGCCGGCAGTCATTGGCATGCTCGCGATCCAGGACATGCTCGACCTCGTCGCCCAGGCGGGGATCGAAGCAATCCGCGCGAAGTCGGAACAACTCACGACCTACGCCGTCGACCTCGTCGACGAGCTGCTTCTGCCCCGCGGCGTCGCGTTGTCGTCCCCGCGCGATCCGGCCCGCCGCGGCAGCCACATCACGATCGACCATCCGTCGTTCGCCGACGTGAACGCCCGGCTGTGGGCACGAGGGATCATCCCCGACTTCCGCCGGCCGAACGGGCTGCGGCTCGGCCTCTCGCCGTTGACGACACGGTTCGACGAGGTTCGGATCGGGGTTGAGGCCATCGCCGCGGAGTTGCCGTGAGCAGCTATCGCTCCGTTCGGGACGGTCGCACCGCGACCCGCTCCGGCGGTGACCGGACGGTGATCCCCGACGACCTCGACTCCCGCCCGGGCAGCGCGACCTCGGTGCTGCGCACCATCATCGGGTGCTACCTGCGCGGCCTCGGCGGGTGGATATCCACTGCCGAACTCATCCGACTGATGGATGCGGTCGGAATTCCGAGCTCCCACGCGCGCACCGCGGTGTCGCGGGTGAAGAGCAAAGGGCTGCTCCTGCCCGAGACAGTCAACCGGCAGCCGGGCTACCGACTCAACCCGGCATCGCTGCCGATGCTGGAACGCGGGGACCGCATGATCTTCGGTTCCCGGCAACAGCGCGACGGAGGCCCCTGGTGCCTCGTGTCGTTCACCGTCCCCGAGTCTCAGCGAGCGGCCAGGCACCAATTGCGCAAGCGGCTCGCCTGGATCGGTTGCGGCAAAGTTTCCACCGGCCTGTGGATCGGACCGACGGCGCTCACCGACGAGGTGGAGGAGATCCTGGCCGAACTGGAGCTCCGCCCGTGCGCGACCGTGTTCATCACGGACACCCCGCAACCGCACGGCTCGCTGAGCGCGGCGGTCGCCCGCTGGTGGGATCTCGACGCGATTGCGACGCTCCACCGCCGATTTCTTCGCGCTTTCGGCGACTATGGTCCTGCGGATGACCCAGTCCGTGCGTTCGCGAACTACGTGACGATGTTGGATCGGTGGCGCGTGATCGCCTATCTGGATCCTGGCCTGCAGCCGGCCGTATTGCCCGCCAACTGGCCGGGATTCGGGAGTGCGGAGTTGTTCGACCGCCTCAATTGGGAGCTCGCGGCGGACGCCGATCGGTTCGTGAGCGGCTGACCGGTCAGGTCGGCGAGTCCCCGGCTATGCGACGGCGAGCATCCCGGCGGCGATGAGCGCAAGCACGAGTCCGATGGCCTGGACCGGCGCAATGCGTTCCCTCAGCACGATCGCGGCGAGGATGATTGTGCCGGCAGGGTAGAGGGCGGTCAGCACCGAAATCACGGACAGATCGCCCAGCCTCAGGCCGACGAGGAGAAGAGCATTCGCGGTCGCGTCGATGACTCCCGCCAGGACGGCGATCCCCAGGCCGGCGCGCCACCCGAGGCTCAACATCCCGACGCGCGGTTCGACGGGTTCCATCGCGAGCTCGCCGCCCGCGGGTTGCTTTCTGCGCCGCATCCACAGGGCAAGCACCCCGACGACGGCAAACATGATGATGCCGTTCACGGCGCGGTTGGCGATGAGCGGAACAAGCCCGGCGTCATCCGGCGTCAGGTCGATGAGGATGAGGAATGCGCCGATCATGGCACCCGAGCTAATCGCCATGAGCAGTGCTTTCAGGCTCGGCCGGATCGCGCCCTCTTCCTTCACGAAGCCGACCAGAACGACCGCGACGAGAGCGATGCCGATCGCCACGTATCCGAGAGTCGTGAGTCGTTCGCCCCGGATGACACCTGCCATGAGCGGCACGAACGCGGAGACGAGCGCGGTGAGCGGGGAGAGAATGCTCATCGGCCCGATCGCAAGGCACGCGTACAGCAGCGTGATCGCGATCGCCCCCGTGATGCCCGAGATGCCGCCGTACAGCAGCGCTTCCCACGACCAGCGCCCGCCGATGACGGTTTCGGCGGCGAACAGGACGACGAGGCCGGATGCGGCGCCGATTGCCGTCACCCGAATCGGGCTGATGCGCCGGGACGCGATACCGCCCAGGAAGTCGGCGGAACCGTACACGAGCGCGGCGGTGACACCGACGAGGACAGTGAGCATTCAGGACCGTTCGAAAAGAGTGAGATCAACTCTAAGCGCTGGAAGGTGCTCACAAAATTCGCGCGAGTTTCGGCCGTTCACCGGTGGAAAACGCACGGCGCATTTCCGGTGCGCCGTGCGCCGACCTACCGTGGAGAGGAGACTGGAAAGAACACAAGGAGTCGTGATGTCTGCACCTGCGTCGCAGAGCCAGCTTTCCGCCGAAGTGGATGAGCACCTCGACAGTGCCGCCGCAACGAAGGGTGCCGCCGCATCCGTCGACGTGAAGGTTTTGAACGACCTGCTCATGGGCACGTGGGGCGACGTGCGGCGCGAAGCTCGCGAGTTCGTGAAGGACCCTGCACTGCACCGCAGGGATGGCCTGTCGCTCGAAGAGCAGAGGGAGCGCGCGCTCGCCCAGCTCCATCTGCTCGTCGAACACGGTGCGGTGCATCGCGCGTTCCCGATCTCCGTCGGCGGGCTCGAGGACAATGGCGGCAACATCACCGCGTTCGAGGAGCTCGTCTCCGCCGACCCGTCGCTGCAGATCAAGGGCGGCGTGCAGTGGGGGCTGTTCGGCTCGGCGATCGTGCAGTTGGGCACCCAACGGCACCATCACGTGCTTCCGCCGCTCATGAAACTTGAGCTTCCCGGCGCATTCGCGATGACGGAGATCGGCCACGGATCGGATGTGGCGAGCCTCGCGACGACGGCGACGTACGACGAGGGGACGCAGGAGTTCGTCATCAACACTCCGTTCCGGGC
>OEIU01000453.1_pt1 | contig 38377 bp, 33 predicted proteins | sample 1539221 | NCBI WGS metagenome assembly OEIU01 (sample SAMN03792071, study PRJEB22550) | activated sludge metagenome | feature: wastewater treatment plant; material: activated sludge; isolation source: Wastewater treatment plant of a petroleum refinery complex | place: Argentina: Zarate | collected...
TGACCGAACAGGTGTGGCAGCCGATGCACTTGTCCAGGTTCAGCACCATCGCGATCTGGGCACGGATCTTCATGCGACCTCTCCATGAGCTTGAGTGGAACGGACGTGCTCTTCGCCGACCGGCGTATCGAGCCAGTCGATCTTGTTCATCTTGCGCACGATGACGAATTCGTCGCGGTTCGTGCCTATCGTTCCGTAGTAGTTGAAGCCGTACGCGAGCTGCGCATAGCCGCCGATCATGTGCGTCGGCTTGAGCACGATGCGCGTCACCGAGTTGTGGATGCCGCCGCGCACGCCGGTGATCTCGGCCCCGGGCGTGTTCACGATCTTCTCCTGCGCGTGGTACATCATCACCATGCCCGGCTTGACGCGCTGGCTGACCACCGCGCGCGCCGCGATCGCGCCGTTGACGTTGAACAGCTCGACCCAGTCGTTGTCGGCGATGCCGGCCCCCTTGGCGTCCTGCTCGCTGATCCAGATGATCGGCCCGCCGCGGCTGAGCGTGAGCATCAGCAGGTTGTCGGTGTAGGTGCTGTGGATGCCCCACTTCTGGTGCGGCGTGATGAAGTTGAGCACGATCTCCTTGTTGCCGTTGCTGCGCTGGTTGTGCAGCGCGCCGGTCGCCTTCAGGTCCACCGGCGGGCGGTAGCTGCTGAATCCTTCGCCGAAGGCGATCATCCACGGGTGGTCCTGGTAGAACTGCTGGCGTCCGCTGAGCGTGCGCCACGGGATCAGCTCGTGCACGTTGGTGTAGCCGGCGTTGTACGAGACGGTTTCGCTCTCGATGCCGCTCCAGGTGGGCGAGCTGATGATCTTGCGCGGCTGCGCCTGGATGTCGCGGAAGCGGATCTTCTCGTCCTCGCGGTGCAGCGCCAGGTGCGCGTGCTCGCGGCCGGTGATCTTCGACAGCGCCTCCCAGGCCTTGACGGCGACGTGGCCGTTGGTCTCGGGGGCGAGCATCATCACCGTCTCGGCCGCGTCGATGTCGGTGACGATGCGCGGCAGCCCCTTCGTCGCGCCCTCGTCTGCGACCGCGCCATTGAGTTCCGCCAGCGCCCGCACCTCGTCCTCGGTGTTCCACGCGATGCCCTTGCCGCCGTTGCCGATGCGGCTCATCAGCGGACCGAGCGCGGTGAAGCGCCGGAAGGTGTTCGGGTAGTCGCGCTCGACGACCGTCACCTGCGGCGCCGTTCGCCCGGGTTCGAGTTCGCATTCGCCGCGCTTCCAGTCGCGCACGTCGAGCGCTTGCGCGAGTTCGCCCGGCGTGTCGTGCATCATCGGCGTGAGCACGACCTCCTTCTCGACGCCGAGGTGGCCGACGCAGACTTCGCTGAACTTCTTCGCGAAGCCCTTGTAGATCTCCCAGTCGGAGCGCGACTGCCACGCCGGGTCCACCGCGGTGGACAGCGGGTGGATGAAGGGGTGCATGTCGCTGGTGTTGAGGTCGTTCTTCTCGTACCAGGTGGCGGTGGGCAGCACGATGTCGCTGTACAGGCAGGTGGTGCTCATGCGGAAGTCCAGCGTCACCAGCAGGTCCAGCTTGCCTTCGGGCGCCTGCTCGTGCCAGACCACTTCGCTGGGCTTGGCGTCCTGAGGCCCCAGGTCCTTGCCCTGCACGCCGTTGCTCGTGCCGAGCAGGTGCTTCAGGAAGTACTCGTGCCCCTTGCCGCTGGAGCCGAGCAGGTTGGAGCGCCACACGAACAGGTTGCGCGGCCAGTTGGCCGGGTGGTCGGGGTCGGTGCAGCTGAGCTTGAGCGAGCCGTCCTGCAAGCCCTTGGCCACGTGCTCCTTGGCATCGACGCCGGCCGCGGCGGCGTCGCGCGCCACCTGCAGCGGGTTGGTCTGCAGCTGCGGCGCGCTCGGCAGCCAGCCCATGCGCTCGGCGCGCACGTTGTAGTCGATCATGCTGCCGCCGTACTTGCTCTTGTCGGCCAGCGGCGACAGCACCTCGTCCATGCCCAGCTTCTCGTAGCGCCACTGGTCGGTGTGCGCATAGAAGAAGCTGGTGCTGTTCTGCTGGCGCGGCGGGCGCATCCAGTCCAGCGCGAAGGTCAGCGCCGTCCAGCCGGTCTGCGGGCGCAGCTTCTCCTGGCCGACGTAGTGCGCCCAGCCGCCGCCGCTCTGGCCGACGCAACCGCACATCATCAACAGATTGATGACGCCGCGATAGTTCATATCGCTGTGGTACCAGTGGTTCATGCCGGCGCCGATGATGACCATCGACTTGCCGTGCGTCTTGTGCGCGTTCTCGGCGAACTGGCGCGCGACGGTGATGATCTGCTCGCGCTTGACGCCGGTGATCGCCTCCTGCCAGGCCGGGGTGTAGGGGGCGTCGTCGTCGAAGCTCTTCGCGCCGGAGCCGAAGCCGCGGTCGATGCCGTACTGGGCCGCCTGCAGGTCGAATACCGTCGCGACCATCGCATAGCGCTCCTCGCCCGCCTTGCCCAGGCGCAGCCGCACCGCCGGCACCTTGGCGCGTATGACGTCGCCCTGCTGGGCATTGGCCGGAAAGTGCGGCGTCGCGACACCGCCGAAGTACGCAAACGCGACGTTGGCGACGTCGTGCCCCTGGTCGCCGCCCTCGATCACCGAGAGCTTGAGCTTGACCGCCGTGTCGTTGCACGCCTCCTTGTCCTCGAGGTTCCAGCGGCCGGCATCAGCACGGCCCTCCGGGCCCCAGCGAAAACCGATCGAGCCGTTGGGCAGCACGACCTTGCCCGCGGCGTCGAAGGCGAGCGTCTTCCATTCGGCGTTGTTGGCCTGTCCGAGCTTGCCGTTGAAGTCGCTCGCGCGCAGGTAGCGGCCGGGAACGAGCGCGGTGCTGCCGTCGGCCAGCGTCGTCTCCTCGAGCAGCACGAGCATCGGCAGGTCGGTGTAGCGGCGCGCGTAGTCGTCGAAGTACGCCGAGCGCCCGCCCGGCAGCGCGGCGCTGTCGGCGCCGAAGAAGAACTCGCGCAGCACGACGTGGCCCATCGCCATCGCGACCGCCGCATCGGTGCCCTGCTTCGGGTGCAGCCAGATGTCGGACAGCTTGGCCACCTCCGAGTAGTCGGGCGTCACGGCGACCGTCTTCGCCCCCTTGTAGCGCACCTCGGTGAAGAAGTGCGCGTCGGGCGTGCGCGTCTGCGGCACGTTGCTACCCCAGGCGATGATGTAGGTCGAGTTGTACCAGTCGGCCGATTCGGGCACGTCGGTCTGCTCGCCCCAGACCTGCGGGCTGGACGGCGGCAGGTCGCAATACCAGTCGTAGAAGCTCAGGCAGACGCCGCCGATAAGCGACAGGTAGCGCGCGCCCGACGCATAGCTGATCATCGACATCGCCGGGATCGGCGAGAAGCCGATGACGCGATCCGGTCCGTAGGTCTTGGCGGTGTAGACGTTGGCGGCGGCGACGATCTCGTTGACCTCGTCCCAGCTCGAGCGCACGAAGCCGCCGAGGCCGCGCACCTTCTGGTAGTCGCGCCGCTTGGTCTCGTCGGCCTGGATCGAGGCCCAGGCCTCGACCGGGCCGTGCTGCAAACGTGCCGCGCGCCAATGCTTGAGCAGACGGCCGCGCACCATCGGGTGCTTGACGCGGTTCGCGCTGTAGAGGTACCAGCTGTAGCTCGCGCCGCGCGCGCAGCCGCGCGGCTCGTGGTTCGGCATGTCCCAGCGCGTGCGCGGGTAGTCGGTCTGCTGCGTCTCCCACGTCACGATGCCGCCCTTGACGTAGATCTTCCACGAGCACGAACCGGTGCAGTTCACACCATGCGTGCTGCGCACGATCTTGTCGTGCGCCCAGCGGTTGCGATACGCGTCTTCCCAGGTGCGGTCTTCGCCGGTGGCGACACCGTGTTCGCCGGAGAAGGGTTCCTTCGGCATCGCGAAGAAGTTCAGGCGATCGAGAAAGTGACTCATGAGGTTTCCTTTTCTAGTGCACCGCAACTTGCCGGTGCGAACCGCGGATGCGCATCGATCGACGGGCCGCGTGGACGGCCCCTGGCGATCACGGATTCTTGATATACGCGTTCTTTCGCAGATAGAACCACCAGTTGAGCAGCAGGCACAAAGCATAGAACACTGCGAAACCGTACATCGCGACCTGGGGTGTCCCGGCCTTGATCTGCTCGCCGATGACGATCGGCGCGACGAACGCGCCGTAGGCGGCGACCGCCGAGGTCCAGCCCAGCACCGGCCCGGCCTGACCGGGGCCGTAGATCACGCCGATGGTGCGGAAGGTCGAGCCGTTGCCGATGCCGCTGGCGAAGAACAGCAGCATGAAGAGCCCGAGGAAGGCGGGGAAATACTCTTCCGGCGTCGCCGACTGATAGGCCTGCATCATCACGTAGCCTACCGCGACCGAGGCGGCGACCATGACCGCCGAGATGATCTGGGTGACGATCGAGCCGCCCCACTTGTCGGAGATCCAGCCGCCGATCGGCCGCACCGCGGCGCCGACGAAGGGGCCGATCCAGGCGTAGGTGAGCACCGGGGGCGCATTCGGGTTGACCAGCGTGTGCTGCATCACGCCGTTCGCGTCGGGCACGTGGCTGATGCCGAAGATGACCTTCATCGACAGCGGCAGCGCCATCGAAAAGCCGATGAACGAGCCGAAGGTGACGATATAGAGCGCGGTGAGCGACCAGGTGTGCTTGTTGCGAAAAATCGCGAACTGCGCCTTCACGGCATCCTTCATCGGCCCGAACGCGGCCAGCCGCATCACCGTCAGCGCGGCGATGATGTCGAGCGGAATCGCCACCCACATGCTGATCAGCCCGAGCCCGGTGGGCGCCGGCAGGTACAGGTACAGCCCGAGCAGCGACGGGATGAACGCGAGCGTATAGAGCCAGGTGATCTTGCCGAAGGCGACGAGCGGGTTGCCGGTGTCGGGCGAAACCGTCTTCAGGTTGTTCATGCCGAACCAGCACAGGATGCCCAGCGGCACGAGCGACAACACCCAGGCGAAGCCGCCGTTCTGGATCCAGATCTGGGTGCCGGCGGGGATCTTGCCGAAGATCCAGCCGCTGGCCTTCTGCAGCGTCATCGGGTCGCCGCTCAAGGCGCCGAGCAGCGGCACCGACATGACGAGCGGAATGACGATCTGCATCGTCGTCACGCCGAAATTGCCGAGCCCGGCGTTCAGCCCGAGCGCGGTGCCGCTCATGCGCTTCGGGAAGAAGGTGCTGATGTTGGACATCGACGAGGCGAAGTTGCCGCCGCCGACGCCGCACCACAGCGCCATCAGCTGGAACGACCACAGCGGCCAGTCGGGGTGCTGCAGCACGATGCCGGTGCCGATCGCCGGCGCGAGCAGCATCGTCGTCGTCAGGAAGATCGTATTGCGCCCGCCGGCGAGGCGGATGAAGAACGACGCCGGAATGCGCATCGTCGCGCCCGAGATGCCGGCGATCGCGGTCAGCGTGAAGAGCTGCGCCTGGGTGAATGGGAAGCCGAGGTTGAGCATCTCCACCGTGATGATGCCCCACATGCCCCAGACCGCGAACCCGCACAGCAGCGCCGGAATCGAGATCCACAGGTTGCGGTAGGCGATCTTCTTGCCGGTGGCCTCCCAGAAGGCCTCGTCCTCGGGCCGCCAGTCCTGAATGTCTGCTTTGCTCATGAGCTTGTCCTCAGCCTGCCAGGTGGAACTCGGTCGCCTTCGGTCCCATGACCTCGGCCCTGCGCACCTCGGTCCAGTACATCCAGATCAGCGAGACCCAGACCACACCGTACATCAGCATGAAGGCGCTGGAGCGGATGCCGGTCAGGTCCATCAGCGCGCCGAACATGATCGGCAGCACGAAGCCGCCCAGGCCGCCGGCCAGGCCGACGATGCCGCTGACCGTGCCGATGTTCGCCGGATAGTCGTCGCTGATGTACTTGAAGACGCTGGCCTTGCCGAAGGCCCAGGCGATGCCGAGGATGAACATCAGCGCGGTGAAGGCGTAGACGTTCAGGCCGATGTGGAAGGTCTTCGGTCCGTCGACGGTGGTGATGGTGAATTGCGTCTGCGGATAACTCAGCAGGAACAGGCAGATCCAGCTGACCCACAGCACCCACCAGGTGACGCTGTGCGCGCCGTGCTTGTCCGACAGCCAGCCGCCGACCGCGCGCAGCACGCCGCCGGGCAGCGAGAAGCAGGCCGCCAGCAGCGCGGCGGCGCGGATGTCCAGGCCGTACTCGCCGACGTAGTACTGCACCATCCACAGGCTCAAGGCGACATAGCCGCCGAAGACGATGCTGTAGTACTGGCAGTATTTGATGACCTTCGGATCCTTCAGCATCTTCAGCTGGTCGCTGAATTTCGTATTGCTGGGCACGAGGTGCGCCGGGTCGCTGGCGCTGAAGATCCAGAACAGCACCACCGTGCCGAGCATGATGGCGGCGTAGACCTGCGGCACCATGGCCCAGCCGAAGGCCACCACCAGCGCCGGCGCGACGAACTTGTTGACTGCCGCGCCGGAATTGCCGGCGCCGTAGACGCCCATCGCGAAGCCCTGGCGGTTCTTCGGGAACCAGCGCGCCACATAGGGCGTGCCGACCGAGAACGAGCCGCCGGCGAGGCCGACGAACAGCCCGATCGCCAGGAAGTGCCAGTACTGCGTGGCGTAGGCCATCAGCCAGATGGCGGGTACGGTGACCAGCATCAGGATGGTCATGACGATGCGGCCGCCGTACTTGTCGGTCCAGATACCCAGCGGCACGCGAATCAGCGATCCGGTGAGCACCGGCGTCGCGGTCAGCAGGCCGAACTCGGTGGCGTTGAGGTCGAGTGCCTTCTTGATCGGGATGCCGATGACGCCGAACATCATCCACACCATGAAGCACACCGTGAAGGCGAGCGTGCTGACGATCAGCACCGACAGCGCCTGTCTCTGCTTGCTCATGAAAGTTCCCCTTCGTTGTTCATGCAGCGACTGTAGGAAGGCACCCGCCGCTTGAACATCCTTCGCTGGCATCGAAGGCCGAGCCGAAAGAACGATGGCACCGCGCCGCGCCATCGTCCGGAAGAACTATGTCGGCCCGGTCGCCCTTTCGACTTGATCTATGTTAGGACAAGATGCGCCGGCATCCCACCCGCCGCAACGCGCCGGGACGCCCGCGGCGGTCAGCGCAACCCGTGCTCGCTCGCGAAGACGGCAGCCTGCACGCGCGAGTTCAGGTCGAGCTTGCGCAGCACGTGCTGGACGTGGATCTTGACCGTCGTCTCGGCGATGCCGAGCTCGCGGCCGATCTCCTTGTTGCTCGCGCCGCGCGCGATCAGCCGCACGATCTCGAGTTCGCGCGGCGACAGCGCATCGATCGGCGACGGCGCCGGCGCGGGTGCCGGGGCCGTCGCGCTGGACGCCTGGAAGGCCGCGACGAGCTTGCCCGTCATCTCGGCGGCGATCACGTTCTCGCCGCCCATCGCGCGCCGTATCGATTGCGCGAGCGCGTCGCCTTCGATCGTCTTCAGCAGATAGCCGCAGGCGCCGGCGCGCAACGCGGCGGAGAGGTCGCGCTCGTCCTCGCTGACGGTGAGCATCAGCACCCGCACCGCCGGTGCCGCCTCGCGCAGCGCGGGCAGCACGTCGACGCCGTTCACGCCGGGCAGGTGGTTGTCGAGCAGCACGAGGTCAGGCTGCAGATCGGTCACCCGGCGCAGCGCCTCGCCGGCATCGGCGGCATCGCCGACGACCTGAAACTGCGGTTCGCGCGACAGCAGCGCCGTGAGGCCGCGCCGAAAGAGCGTGTGATCGTCGACGACGACGATGCGGATCGGCTTCGTTGCGTTCATGCCGTCGCCGCTTCGGGAACCGCAGCCGCCAGCACCCGCTGCGCCGGCAGCGTGAGGATGACGGACGTGCCCCGCCCCGGCGTGGACATCACCTCGAGCGCGGCGCCGATGCGCTCGGCGCGCTCGCGCATGATGCGCAACCCGACGTGCGTCTCGCCGATCGCCCCCGGCGCGTGCGTGAAGCCGATGCCGTCGTCGCGCACCTCGAAGCGCCAGCGCGGCTGCTGCTCGACATCGAGCCAGACCCGGCTCGCCCGCGCGTGCTTGCGCACGTTCGAGAGCGCCTCCTGCACGATATGCAGCGCCTGGATCTGCAGATCGGGCGCCAGCGGCAGGCCGTGGCCCTGCATCTGCAGCCGCGCGGGCACGCCGCTCTGGTGCTCGAACTTGCGCAGCGTCGTCGCCAGTGCCGGCTCGATATCCTCGGCGTTCGCGCGGGTGCGAAAGTGCATCAGCAGCTCGCGCACGTCGCCGTAGCTCTCGCGCACGCCGGCGTCGATCTCGGCCAGCACGCGGTCGATCTGCCGGGCGTCGCCGCCGGACAGCGCATCGCGCATCAGCTGCACCTGGATCTTCAGGAAGGCGAGCGACTGGGCGATCGAATCGTGCAGCTCGCGCGCGAGCAGCGTGCGCTCCTGCGAGACGGCCGCCTCCATCTCGAGCGCATTCAGGCGCAGGTTCTCCATCGCGCCGGCAAAGTGGCTCGCCAGCGCCTCGAGCAGCGAACGCTCGGCCTCCGAGAGCGTGCGCTCGTTGTGAAAGAGCAGGTCCAGCTCGCCCGTCGTGCGCGCATGCAGCCGTACCGGCACGGTCACGAGCGTCGCGAAGCCGAAGCGCGCGCAATGCGGCTGCGCCTCGCCCGCGCTGTGGATCGGTATCACGCGCAGCTGCGGCGCCGGATCGGACACGCCGCAGCGGCAGGCGCCGGCGTCGATGCACTGCTCGAGGTCGGTCATCGCGTCGGGCAGGCCCTCGGCGGCGATCATCAGGTAGCGCTGGTTCGCCTCGTCCGACCAGCGCACGACGGCCGCGTCGGCGTGCGCGATGCGGGTGATGCGGGCGACGAAGCCGTTCGCCAGCTCGTCCAGCGTCGTCGCGCCGGCGACGAGCGCCGTGACTTCGTAGAGCGCCTGCAGCCGCTCGCGCTTTTCCTCCAGCTCGGCCGTCTTCTCGCCGACGCGCGCCTCGAGCTGGCCGTACATCGATTGCAGGTGATCGGCCATCCGGTTGAAACCTTGGGCGAGGGCGCCGAATTCGTCGCTCGAAGCCGGCTCGACGCGCGCGCCGAGGTCGCCTTCGCGGATCGCGAGCGTCGCCGTGCCAAGCGCGCCGAGCGGCTCGATGACGAAGACGAAGCCGGCGTAGACGATCGCCGCCGCCGCCGCGACGGCAAGCGCGAGCATGCCGACCTGGCACAGATAGAGCAGCGCCGTCCAGCGCGACATGTGGGCCTCGATCGCGGCGACGAAGGCGTCGACATACGCGACGAAGGCTTCGGTGTCGGCGGACACGGCCCGCGTGTCAGGCGCCGTCGTCTGCTGGCTGCCGCCCGCCGCGAGACCACCGTCGATCCAGCGCTTCTGGAACTGCGCCCAGTGCGACTCGACGTCGCCGAAACGCGCGCGAACCGCTTCGTCCCACGGGACGAAGAGCGGCCGATCCGGATCGCCCACGCGCAGCAGCTCGAGGCTGCGGTCGAATTCGGCGCGCCGCGCGCGCAGCGCCGGGACATCGTCGTGGACGGCCGACATCGCCATGCGCCAGGTCTGCATGCGCAGCCGCCCCGCCTCGTTCAGTGCCGCCGCGCCGCCGTCGAGTTGCCACGATACCCACATCGTCAACGTGACGGCAAGCAGCGCGAAGACGAGAAACGGCACGCCGACCAGCGTCAGCTTGCCGCCCAGGCTCCAGTCGCGGGCGCTTTGCATGCGCGCACTGTAGACGCCCCGGCAGCGGCCGTCTTGACAGAAGTCAAACCAGAAGTCGCCCCGGCAGCGGCGCCCGGGGGTCGATCACGGCGTCACGCGAGGCCGCGCCGCGCCGCGATCGGCAGTCGTCGTCAGTGCGCGGCTTGCAGCCGCTTGCCGCCGCTGTTGCCCATCACCTTGTCGGTCAGCGCGATGCCGATCGCCGAGAGGATGAAGACGCAGTGGATGATGGTCTGCCACATCACGCTCGCCGTCGTCGCCTTGCTGCACGGAATGCGCGCACCGAGCGCCGCCGCGTCGCACATCGGCAGTCCGAGCTGGCCGGCCTCGATGAAGGTCTTGAGCAGGTGGATCGACGAGATGCCGATGATCGCCATCGCAAGCTTCACCTTGAGTACGCTCGCATTGACGTGGCTGAGCCATTCCGGCTGATCCGGATGGCCCTGCAATCCGAGGCGCGAGACAAAGGTCTCGTAGCCGCCGACGATCACCATCACGAGCAGGTTGGAGATCATCACGACGTCGATCAGGCCGAGGACGATCAGCATCACGCCCTGCTCGTTGAGCGAGCCGACGTCGCTGATGAGATGCCAGAGCTCGTTCAGGAACAGGTAGACATAGACGCCCTGGGCGACGATCAGGCCGAGGTACAGCGGCAGCTGCAGCCAGCGCGAGAAGAAGATCAGGTTCGGCAGCGGTTTGAGCTTGGGGGTCGACATGGTCGGCGCGGAGTCGGTAAGGCGGGCAATTATCAGGCTGCTGCGGGTGGGCCGGCACCGGCGGGCGCACCGTCCGTCATGCTTGCGCCCGCGCGGCGCCCGGACCTGACGCAAGCGCCGTCGTCAGCGCCGTCGTCAGCGCCGTCGTCAGCGCCGACGAGCGCGGCGCCCGCGGCCCGACGCCGCGCCGTTGCCGGTCATCGGGTCAGAGGCTGAGAGCTTTTCGGGCGTGCCAGAGCGGCGCGCCAAAACGCGTCCGATCAAGGCGCAAAGCGCAGCCATAGCTCGGGCTATGGCGAGCATTTGCAACGCCGAGCGGGCGCGTTTTGGCGTGTGGAGCGGGCATGACCGAAAGACTCTCAGCCTCTCAGGCGTAGAGGGCCTCGATCTCGGCGGCATAGGTCTGGTAGATGCTCGCCCGGCGCACCTTCATCGTGGCGGTCACTTCGCCGTCGTCGTGGTCCAGCTCCTTGGTCAGCAGGTGGAAGCGCCGGATGTGGGCCACATCGGCGAGCTGTGCATTGCCGTTGCGGATCTCGGCGTCGATCAACGCGCGCACCTGTGGCTGCTCGACGAGCGAGCGGAAGTGGGTGAACGGGATGCGCTGGGCCTCGGCCCACTTGCCCACGGTCTCGTAGTCGATCTGCACCAGCGCGCCGACGAATTTGCGGCCCTCGGCGACGACGATGCATTCCTTGACGTAGGGGCTGCCCTTCATCGTGTTCTCGATCTCGGAGGGCGTCAGGTTCTTGCCGCCGGCGGTGATCATGATGTCCTTCAGACGGTCCACGATCCTGATCTGGCCGCCCTCCTCGCGCACCACGTCGCCGGTGTGCAGCCAGCCGTCGCGGATCGCCTGCGCGGTCGCCTCGGGGTTCTTGTAGTAGCCGGCGAATACCATCTCGCCCTCGAGCTGGAGTTCCCCGCCGAGCGCATCGTCGCCCGAGGCGATGCGGTATCGCACGCCCCGAATCACCGGGCCGACGGTGCCGGCCACGACGCGATCGCGCAGGTGGCCGGTGACCATGCCGGTCGATTCGGTCAGGCCGTAGACCTCGACCAGCGGCACGCCCAGGGTGCGGAAGAAGCGCACCACGGCGGGCGCGATGGGCGCGGCGCCGGTGAGCGCCACCTGCGCCCGGCGCAGGCCGATGAAATTCTGCAGCGCACGCAGCACCGTCCAGTAGCTCAGGGCGTAGGTCAGGCGCTCGGCCGCCGACCAATCCTGGCGCGGCTTCTCGGCCAGCGGGGCGCAGGCCCGCAGCGCGCGCTCGAAGAGCTGCCGGCGCAGGCGTCCGGTTTCCTGCATCTTGATGCTGATCGCCGCGTGCAGCTTCTCCCAGATGCGCGGCACGCCGAGGAACATGGTGGGCGCGACCTCGCGCAGATCTTCCTGCACGGTGCGGATGGACTCGCCGAAATTGACCTGCGATCCGAGGTAGACGGGAACGAAGGTCGTGAGCATCTGCTCGGCGACGTGGCACAGCGGCAGGTAGGACAGGTGGGTGGTCTCGCGCGAGAGCACGAGCCGGTCGACGATGCCGGGCACCACGCCGCGCATGTTGCGCCAGGAGATCATCGCCCCCTTGGGCTTGCCGGTCGAGCCCGAGGTATAGATCATGAGCCCGATATCGTCGAGCGACTGGCGCGCCAGCGCGGCGTCGATCGCGGCGCCGGCGCCGGCCTGGGCGCCCAGGCGCTCGACCTCGCCGAAACTCGCGATCAGCGCGCGCGCCTCGGGCGCGAAGCTGCGCAGGCCCTTGGTCTCGACGACGATGATCTTCTTCAGGCGCGGCAGGTCGGGCAGCGCCTCGAGCACCTTGTCGGTCTGCTCCTGGTCTTCGCAGACCACGACCTCGATATCGGCGTGGCCCACGACGTAGGCCACTTCGGACGTCGGGCTGGTCGGATAGACGCCGACCGTGATCGCGCCGATCAGCCCGGCTCCCATCTGCGCCAGCACCCACTCGATGCGGTTCTCGGAGATGACGCCGACGTGGCCGCCCGGGGTCACGCCGAGCGCCGCGAGGCCCTGGCCGAAGTGGCAGGCGCGCTCGTGGTACTGCGCCCAGGTGCAGGGCTTCCAGATGCCGTAGTCCTTCTGCCGGATCGCGACGCGCGCCGCGTCGCGCCGCGCGCGCTCGCGCAGCATCTGCGGCAGGGTGAGTTCGGGCAGTGCGTCCGCCATGGCGAGCTACGACAACCAGCGCTTGCGGCGCTTGTAGTGCTTGACGTCCTTGAAGCTGCGGGCTTCGCCGCCGCCGCCCATGCCGAGGTAGAACTCGCGCACGTCGGGGTCGCTCGCCAGGCGCGCCGCGGAACCGTCGATGACGATCTTGCCGTTTTCCATGATGTAGCCCTGGTGGGCCACGGCCAGCGCGACGGTCGCGTTCTGCTCGACCAGCAGCATCGAGGTGCCACGCTCGGCGTTGATGCGCGCGATGATCGTGAAGATATCCTCCGTGAGCTTGGGCGACAGGCCCAGCGACGGCTCGTCCAGCAGCATGAGCAGGGGCTGGGCGATCAGCGCCCGGCCGATCGCCAGCATCTGCTGCTCGCCGCCCGACAGGTATCCCGCCAGGCCCTTGCGCCGGTCGTGCAGGCGCGGAAAGTAGCTGTAGACGAGGTCGAAGTCGGGTGCGGCGGCGGCCGCGCGGCCGGTGAGCGCGTAGGTGGAGGCGACCAGGTTCTCCTCGACCGTGAGGTCCTCGAACACGCGCCGCCCTTCCATCACGTGCGACAGCCCCTGGCGCACCAGCTGCTGCGGCGCGGCGCCGGCGGTATCGCGGCCGTCGAAGCGCACGACGCCCGATTCGAGTTCGCCGTTCTCGAGCCCGAGCAGGCCCGAGATGGCCTTGAGCGTGGTGCTCTTGCCCGCACCGTTGCTGCCCAGCAGCGCGACGATCTGGCCGCGCGCCACGGACAGCGACAGCCCGCGCAGGGCCTGCACCGCCCGGTTGTAGACGACCTCGATATTGTTGACCTCGAGCACGGGCCCGGGGGCGTCGCGCGTCATGCCCGCGGCCCCCGGCGCCGTCCGTCGCGCCCGGCGCGGGATGCGAAGCGCCGCACGACTGGCATCAGAGCTTGATCCAGTCGGATACGGCGACCATCTTCTGCGCCTTCATGTCGGCCTTGTAGATGCGCCCCACCGGAATGGAGTTGCCGGCGATCGTGATCGGCACGCCGATCAGGCCGCCGGTGTCGAAATCCTTCAGGGTGTTGAGCGCGGCCTTGAGGTTGCCGCCGGTCAGCGGCTTGCCGCCATCCAGGCAGCGCCTGGCCGATTCGAGCAACAGCATGGCGGCGAGGAAACCCTGCGTATACGCCGTGCTCTGGTATTCCGGGCGCATGGCGCGGATCTTGTCGAGCATCGGCGCCTTCTCGGTGTCGTAGTAGTAGCGATAGGGCATCACGCCCATGAAGCCGTCGCCCACCTCGCCCATCTTCATCACGGTCGAGCTGTCCATGGTCCAGAAGGTGCCCATCCAGTGGCTCGTCATGCCCTGCTGCTTGCCCTGGGTCATGAACTCGGGGATCGGCGCCAGGACATAGCCGTGGAAGATGGTGTAGTCGGGCGCGGCGCGGCGCAGCTTGATGACCTCGGTGGAAACGTCCACGCTGCCCGGCGGGGTCATGATCTTGACGACGACCGACAGCCCGAGCTTCTTGGCGACGGCCTCGCTCTCGTCGATCGGGTCGCGGCCGAATTCGGAGTCGGAGTAGACGAAGGCGACCTTCGCGCCCGGCTTCTCCTTCGCGATGTGGCGCAGCAGGATGCCGAACATCTCGGTGTAGTCGGGCCCGACCATGAACTGGAACGGAAACTTCTTCGGGTCGTTCAGTTCGGTCGCGAAGGACGCCCCGGTCATCAGGATGTTGCCGTTGCGCTCGAGTTCGGGATTGATGGTCTTGGAGAAGCCGGTGGAGTCGCCGTAGTAGAGGTTGACCTTGTTCTGGCTCGTGATCTTCTTGAAGGCGGCCACCGACACGTCGACCTTGTAGCCCGTATCTTCGGGCACGTAGCGGATCTTGCGCCCCTTGATGCCGCCGGCATCGTTGATGATCTTCACGTAGTCGGTGATGCCGGCGTTGATGCCCACGCCGGCGAATGCGAAGACGCCGGTCATCGGAATCGAGCCGCCGATGACGATCTCGTCGGCGCCCTGCGCCAGCACAGTGAGCGGATGCGTCAGCGCGGCCGCGGCGGCGCCCAGCATCAGGCTGCGGCGCTGGATGGGAATGCTTTGCTTGTCCATGTCGATCTCCTTGCGTGAGGGTGGCGGGATGCTCAGTTGCGAAAGGGCCACAGGTGGAAGAACCGGCGCACGCGGCGCCACATTTCTGCGAGCCCCAGCGGCTCGAAGACCAGAAAACCGATGATCAGGGCGCCGAAGACGACCAGGCGCAGCGGCGAGAGGAACACCACCAGCTCGGTGCCGCCGGGCAGCAGGGCGACGACGAGCTTGAGCAGTTCGGGCACCATCGTCATGAAGGCCGCGCCCAGGATGCCGCCGAGGATCGATCCCATGCCGCCGACGATGATCGCGGCGAGGAAGAAGATCGACATCGTCAGCGGAAAGCTCTCGGGCGTGACGACGCGAAAGAAGTAGGCCCACAGCCCGCCGGCCACACCGGCGTAGAACGACGACAGGCCGAACGACAGCAGCTTGTAGCGCAGCAGCGGGATGCCCAGCACCTCGGCCGAGATGTCGCGGTCGCGGATCGCGATGAAGGCGCGCCCGATGCGGGTGCGAAACAGGTTGGCCGCGCCCAGCAGCATCAGCACCGTCACCGGCACGATCAGCCAGTAGATGCGAAACGACGTATCCAGGTCGATGCCGAACGCGCGCGCCGGCTGCATCGAGAGACCCGCGGTGCCGCCGGTGATCGTCAGGTTGGAGAACAGGGAGTGGGCGATGAACGAGGCGGCGATGGTGGCGATCGCCAGGTACAACCCCTTCACGCGCAGCGAAGGGATGCCGACGATCACGCCGCCTATCATCGCCACCGCGCCGCCTGCCAGCAGGTTCAGCGCGAGCGGCGTGCCCCAGCGCGCCTGCAGGATGGCCACCGTGTAGGCGCCCAGGCCCATGAACGCCGCCTGCCCGAGACTGACGAGGCCGGTGTAGCCGGTCAGGATATTCAGCCCGGCTGCGCTCGCCACGTTGATCGCGACCAGGCAGGCCATGTAGAGCCAGTAGTCGCTCGCCATGAAGGGAAACAGCACCAGCAGTGCGGCCGCCACCGCCAGCCACGCCCTTTGCGTGCGCGAGTCGAACAGCGCCGCGTCGGCGATATAGCTTTCCTTGAGGGTTCCGATGCGCATGGGACGGTCGCTTTCAGAGACGCTCGATCTCGTGCGTGCCGAACAGGCCGTAGGGGCGCAGCATCAGGATGGCGACCAGCACAAGAAAGGTCGCCAGCAGCTTGTACTCGCCGCCCAGGAAGGTGCCGGCCAGCGCTTCGACCAGGCCGATGAGCAGGCCGCCGACCAGCGCGCCGAGCACGCTGTCGAGGCCGCCGACGATGACCACCACCAGCACCGACAGGCCGAACACGCCCATGCTGGACGAGATGCCGCCGATCGAGCCGACGATGATCCCGGAGACCGCCGCGAGCATGGCCGAGACCACCCAGGCCAGCGAGAAGATGCGCGGCACGTTGATGCCCACCGAGTAGGCGGCCGCCTGGTCGCTCGCGGTGGCGCGCAGCGCGACGCCGCCGCGCCAGTAGCGAAAGATCAGCAGCACGGCGGCGATGAAGACGGCGGCGATCACCGCGCCCCAGAATACCTTGGGCGCGAGGAAGGCGTCGCCGATCATGATCGGCTGCGCGGGCATGAAGTCGGGCAGGCGGCGCTGGTCGGCGCTCCAGATCATCTCGACCAGGCCGACCAGCACCGATCCGAGGCCGACCGTGACCATGAAGACCGAGATCGGGGGCTCGCCCAGCAGCGGGCGGATCACGGTGCGCTCGATCACCGCGCCCAGCAGGCCGCTGGCCAGCACCGCGGCAGGGATGGCCAGCCACAGCGGCAGCGCCCACATCGCGGCAAACGTGAAGAACAGGTAGGCGCCGGCCATCAGCATCTCGCCAATGGCGAGATTCACGACGCGCGTCGCCTTGTAGACCATCACGAAGGCGAGCGCCGCCAGCGCATACAGGCCGCCGCCGGCCAGGCCGGTGAGACTGATCTCGAACAGGTAGGCCCAGTCCATCACGACGCCGCTGGCGCGGCGGCCTCACCGTGCAGCCGGCGCCGCAGTTCGCCCACGTCGCCGGAGCCGAGATAGGCGCGGTTCACCTCGGGGTCGGCCTGCACCGCCACCGGCGTGCCCTGCGCGATGACCTGGCCGAAGTTGAGCACCACGACGTGGTCCGACAGGTCCATCACCATGCCCATGTCGTGCTCGACCATGAGCACCGTCACGCCCCACTCGGCGCGCACGTCGAGGATGAAGCGCGCCATGTCTTCGGTCTCCTCGCGGTTCATGCCGGCCACGGGCTCGTCGAGCATCAGGATCTGCGGCTGCATGGCGAGCGCGCGCGCCATCTCGACGCGCTTTTGAAGGCCGTAGGGCAGCGCCGCCACCGGCGCGTGGCGGATATGGTCGATCTCGAGGAAGTCGATGATGCGCTCCTCGATATCGCGCCGCAGCTCGGCCTCTTCGCGGCGCGCGCGGCCCACGTAGAGCAGCGCCTCGAGGACGTTGGTCTCGAGGTGCGCGTGGCGGCCGAGCTTGATGTTGTCGAGCACCGTCATGCCGCGAAAGAGGGCGATATTCTGGAAGCTGCGCCCCAGTCCCAGGCGTGCGCGGCGCGGCGCGGGCATGCGCGTGATGTCCTCGCCCTTGAAGCGGATGCTGCCGGCGCCGGGCCGGTAAAAGCCCGAGATGGTGTTGAACAGCGAGGTCTTGCCGGCCCCGTTCGGGCCGATGACGGCGGTGATGGAGCCGGACTGCACCGCGAACCCCACCCCGCTGAGGGCACGCACGCCGCCGAACGCGAGCGTGACGCCGTCCACCTGCAGGATGGGGGTGGCGGCCGCGGCCGGTGCTTGGGAACTGGACATGTCGAGTCGGGCTTGTCCGGGGTCCGTGAAACTACCGATACGTAACATACTTACCGGCGAGTAGATTTTCGAAATCCGTTCCGGCTTTGGCATCGGGATTTTCCCGACGCGCCGCCGATGCCCTCCATGCCCAAGACCCAGCGCGCCTCCCCGGCCGGCCAGACCGGACCTGCATCCCCACCGGCCCCCGCGCCCGCCCCGTCACCCTGGGTCAGGATGTCCGACCGGCGGCAGCAGCGCGAAGTCAAGCGCCTGGCGGTGCTGTCGGCCGCGGCGCAGCTGTTCAACGAGCGCGGCTACCACGCGACCTCGCTGGACGATATCGCGGCACGCCTGAACGTCACCAAGCCGACGCTGTACTACTACGTCAAGAGCAAGGACCAGATCCTGCTCGGCTGCGTGAACCAGGGCCTGGCGATGACCCTGGAGGGGATCGAGGCCTCGCGCAAGGCGGGCGGCAAGGCGCTCGACCAGCTCGTCGCCTGCATGCGGGTCTACGCCAGCATCGTGACCATGGACTTCGGCATGTGCCTGATCCGCGTCGGCGACGAGGAACTGCCGGCGGACAGTCGGCGCGAACTGCGCCGGCTGAAGGCGGCGATCGACATGGAGTTTCGCCGCCTCGTGGCCCAGGGTGTCGAGGAAGGCGCGCTCGAGCCCTGCGACCCGAAGATGACGGCCTTCGTCATCGCCGGCGGGCTGAGCTGGATCGGGCGCTGGTACCGGCCCGACGGCGGCTACTCGCCCGAGCAGATCGCCGAGCAGTGCATCCGCACCCTGCTCGGCGGCGTGGTGAAGCGCGCGCCCGCCGCTGCCAAGCGGTAAGAATAGGCCTTCGCGCGGGGTTCGCCTGCCGCACCGCACTTCGCCTCTCACCCACGCACCATGCCCGGCCACATCCGCTATGAAGCGCAGGGCGCCGCGAACGGCGCGGGCATCGCCCGCCTGACGCTCGCCAACCCCGGCAAGCACAATGCGATCGACATCGCGATGTGGCGCGAGTTGCGCGCGATCTTCGAGCGGCTGCAGACGCTCGCCGCCGGGGACGCGCCACGCGCCGTGATCGTCCAAGGTGAAGGCGGGCAATTCGCTTCGGGCGGCGATATCGCCGAATTTGCCGGCTTTCGCTTCGACGAGGCGCGGCTGCGCGACTTTCACGAGCAGATCGTCGCCCCCGCGCTCGGCGCGCTGCTCGGCTGCGACATTCCCCTCGTCGCGCAGATCGACGGCGCGTGCATCGGCGGCGGGCTCGAGATCGCCGCCTGCTGCGATATCCGTATCGCCGCCGAGGGCGCGCGCTTCGGCGCCCCGATCGCCAGGCTCGGCTTCCCGATGGCGCCGGGCGAACTGCAGCTGTTGTGCGGCGTCGCGCCGGCGCCGCTGCTGCGCGAGATGCTGCTCGAAGCGCGGCTGATCGACGCCGCGCGCGCACTGCAATGCGGCCTCGTGCATGCCGTCGTGCCCGCTGCGAAGCTGCCCGAGGCCGCCGCGGCGCGCGCACTGGCCATCGCGGCGCTGTCGCCGCAGGCGGCGCGCATCAACAAGCGCACGCTGCGCCAGATCGCAGCCGGCGGCCCGAGTGACGCCGAGCGGCGCGCACACTACGGCTATGCCGACAGTGCCGAGCATCACGAAGGCATCGCCGCCTTCCTCGAAAAACGACCGCCGCGCTTCGAGCGCGGCTGAACACCGATGAACGACAACCTCTTCGTCGCGCTGCGCGACGCCTTTCCCGCCGACCTCGATGCGACCGCGATCGAGGCGGCCGATGCCAGCGCCTTCTACACCTGGCGCGACCTCGACCGCGCGACGGCGATGATCGCCAACCTGCTCGCTTCGCTCGAACTGCCCGCCGGCAGCCGCGTCGCGGTGCAGACCGAGAAATCGGTCGAGGCGCTGATGCTGTATCTGGCCGTGCTGCGCGCGGGCCTCGTCTACCTGCCGCTGAATACCGCCTATCAGGCGGCGGAGATCGAATATTTCATCGGCGACGCCGAGCCGGCGGTCGTCGTCTGCGCGTCGCGGAATTTCGGCTGGATTTCGAGGATCGCATTCAAGGCCGGCACGCGCAACGTCTTCACGCTCGACGACGACCGCGGCGGCACGCTGCTGCAGCGCGCGGCGCAGATGAGCGACGCGCATGCGCCGGCGGTGCGGCGCGCCGACGACCTCGCCGCGATCCTCTACACCTCGGGCACGACCGGGCGCAGCAAGGGCGCGATGCTGTCGCACGGCAACCTGCTGTCCAACGCGCTGACGCTGAAGGCGTACTGGGGCTGGCGGCCCGGCGACGTGCTGATCCACGCGCTGCCGATCTTTCACGTCCACGGCCTGTTCGTCGCCAGCCACGGCGCGCTGCTCAATGCGAGCAAGATGATCTGGTTCTCCAGATTCGACGCCCGCGCCGTCATCGCCCGCCTGCCCGACGCAACCATCTTCATGGGCGTGCCGACGCTCTACGTGCGGCTGCTCGCCGAGCCGGCGCTCACACGCGACGCCTGCCGCCACATGCGGCTCTTCATCTCGGGCTCGGCGCCGCTCCTGATCGAGACCTTCGATGCGTTTCGCGAGCGCAGCGGCCACACCATCCTCGAACGCTACGGCATGAGCGAGACCTCGATGCTCACCTCCAACCCCTGCGCGGCCGAAGACGGCGAGCGCCGCGGCGGCACGGTCGGGCGGCCGCTGCCGGGCGTCGGCCTGCGCGTCTGCGACGAGCAGGGCCGGCCGGTGCGCAGCGGCGAGATCGGCGGCATAGAGGTCAAGGGTCCGAATGTCTTCAAGGGCTACTGGCGCCGGCCCGAGAAGACGGCCGAGGAATTCACGACCGACCTCTGGTTCAAGACCGGCGACGTCGGCACGCAAGACGCCGACGGCTATGTGACGATCGTCGGCCGCAGCAAGGACCTCATCATCAGCGGCGGCTACAACGTCTACCCGGCCGAGATCGAGGGCTTCCTGAACGAGATGCCGGGCGTCGCCGAAAGCGCGGTGATCGGCGTGCCGCACCCGGATTTCGGCGAGGCGGTCGTCGCCGTCGTCGTCGCCCGGCCGGGCGCGACGCCCGAGGCCGACACGCTGATCGAGGCCTTGAAGGCGAAGATCGCGAATTTCAAGGTGCCCAAGCGGGTCTTCGTCGCCGCCGAGCTGCCGCGCAATGCGATGGGCAAGGTGCAAAAGAACGTGCTGCGCGAGCAGCACCGCGCGCTGTTCGATGCCTGAGACGCCCGCCACCGAATCGCCGAATGCCGCTTGCCCGCGCTGCGGCGCGGCATTCCACTGCGGCGCGCAGGAGGCGAGCTGCGATTGCGCGCGCGTCGCGCTCGACGCCGCCACGCTGGCCCGCCTGCGCGCCGACTACGGATCGCACTGCCTGTGCAATGCCTGCCTGCAAGCGCTGCGGGCCGCGGTCACGGTGCAGATCCGCCTCGACGACCTGCGCTGCCCGGAGATCGCCGCCCTGCTCGACGAACACCTCGCGCACATGCGCAGCATCTCGCCGCCCGAGAGCGTGCATGCGCTCGACCTCGACGCACTGCGCCGGCCCGGGATCAGCTTCTGGACCGCGTGGTCGATCGACGGCGCGCTGCTCGGCTGCGGCGCGTTGAAACAGCTCGACCTCTTCCACGGCGAGATCAAGTCGATGCGCACCGCTGCCGCCGCGCGGCGCGGCGGCGTCGCCCGCGCGATGCTTGCCCATATCGTGGCCGAGGCGACGCGCCGCGGCTACACCCGGCTCAGCCTCGAGACCGGCGCCGAGCCGCCATTCGCGCCCGCGCGCACCCTGTACGAGCGGTTCGGCTTCGCCCGCTGCGGGCCGTTCGAGGGCTATGCCGAAGACCCGAACAGCGTCTTCATGACGCGCACGCTCGCATAGCCGCGCACACGCACGCTCAGCCGCGCGGCGTGCCGGCCCCTGCGCCGTCGTTGCGCCTGCGCCAATCGCCGCGGCAGCCGCGCGGGCGGCGCAGCAAGAGGGCGACGCCGAGTGCGATCAAGAGGAGCGGGCCGATCAGATGGAACGATACGGCGGAAATGAGGCCGAAGTATCTGGCAACGCCGAGTGCGCCGATGACGATGAGTGCGATGGGGAAGATCCGCATGATGGGCTCCGAATCGAGTCGAGGGGTGAGGGGTGGACGGTTCGAGCAGGAGGGGCGTCAGCGCGGCTCATCGCGTGCCGGCGCTTGAACCAGGCGGCCCGGCGCCGGATCATCGGTTGCCGAAGCCGGGGCGGACGGCTCGGCCGCAGTGCGGCCATGGCAGCGCCGCTGCCGCATCCCGCTGCGAAAGCGCTCGCGCTCTTCTTCGCTCAGTTCGGCGCCGCGTCCGCCATGCCGGTGCATGTCGCGCTCCCGGCGTTCATGCATGCGCTCACGCATGTCGGCGCGCCAGCGTGGACCGCGCACGAGCATCGCCACGCCGAGGCCGATGAGCAGCAGCGGCCACAACAGATGCACGAATGCCGGATCGATGAAGCCGAAGTGCTGGAGCAAGCCGTACACCCCAATCGCGACAAGGACGAGCGGAAATATGCGCATGTTTCTCTCCAGGACTTCGATGTTCGGGCGCCGGCACCCTAGACGATGAGGTCGCCATACTCGGCGCGCAGCCGCGCGCGCAGCGCGAGCACGGCGTAGCGCTTGCGCGCGAGCAAGGTGTTCTGCGGCACGCCCCATCGCGCGGACATGTCGGCGAACGAAAGGCCCTCGATCTCGTGCGCCAGAAAGACATCGCGCTGCTCGGTCGGCAGCGCCTGCAGCGCGGCCTGCATGGCATCGAGCAGCACCGATCGGGCGTAGGCGGCGTCCGGCCCCAGCGCGGGGTCGGGCAGGTTCGCTTCGATCCAGTTGCCGCCTTCTTCGTCATCCGCGCTCGCGAGCGGCTGCTCCTTGATCTTGCGCGCGCGGTCGACGATGCGGTTGGCGGCAACCCGCAGCAGCCACGCGCCGGCCTGCTCGATCGCCTCGGTCGCGGCATAGAACTCGAGCAGCACGTCCTGCAGGATGTCCTCGGCTTCGGCCGCATCGCGCACCCGGCCGCGAATGAAGCTGGCCAGCCGCGAGCGCTCGCGCCGGGCGATTTCGGCAAAGCGCGCGGCATTCGGAGGCATGCGCAAGGGGGTCGGTGACGGCCGGGCGGCCAGGGCGTCCATATCCGATAGACGAATGAGCGCGGGAAATATTGTGGACAGGAAAGATTCGCGATCGCCCACCGCGCCGGATAGAGGCACTTGTAGGACAACAACTACGGCCGCGCGCGTTGCCGTCCGCTACGCACCGGGCAGCACGATCGTCACACTGAATTCGACGATGCACCCGCATCGACACCAGGAGGACGATCATGAACTTGCATACGACCTACCTCGCCGCCATCGCTGCCATCGTCTTGGCCGTGAGCGGCTGCTCCAGCATGTCCGAGCGCGACAAGAGCACCGCCGTCGGCGCCGGCGTGGGTGCGGTCGGCGGCGCCGTCCTGACGGGCGGCAGCGCGGCCGGAACCGTCGGCGGCGCGGTCGTCGGCGGCGTGATCGGCAACCAGGTCGGCAAGGACAAGAAGTGAGCCTGGCGGCGGCAATTTCACCCCGCGCTGCCGGCGCCTGGGCGGGCCCATGCCAGCGCCGCGCCGAAAGCGCCGGCGGCGCCGCTGGCGTCACATGCCGGGCTCGATCAATTTGTCGACGGCGCCGCCGGCGGCCTGCCAGTCGTTGAACGCACCCAGGTTGTAGACCTCGGTATAGCCCAGATCGAGCAACGCCTTGCCGGCCAGCGCCGAGCGGCCGCCCGAGGCGCAGTACAGGACGACCGGCCTGTCCTTGCGGAAATTCGCGTCGTGGTACTGCGATTGCGGATCGGCGCGGAACTCGAGCATGCCCCGCGAGACATGCAGCGCGCCGGCCACGCGGCCGGTGGCGAGAAGTTCGGGGGCATCGCGCACATCGACGATCAGCGCGCTGCCGCCGGCCGCCATCTGCTGCGCCTGCGCGGGCGTGATGCGCGGCACGGCGGCGTTCGCCGCTTCCAGCAACTGCTTGACACTGGTCGTCATGAGATCGGCTCCATGGGGTTGGTGTGGCGTCTATCGTGGCCGAATCGGCCGGCCGGCGCAAGCGCAAGGCTATGTCTGCGCAGCAGGGGCCGGCGCGGTGCGCAGGCGCTGCGTGATCCACCACAGATGGCCCTCGGGGTCGAGCGCGCCGTAGCTGCGGTCGGCCCAGTAGCCGGCGCCGTAGTCGTGCAGGCTGGGCTCGTCGACGATGCGCGCACCGGCGGCGCGCGCCCGCGCGCAATGGGCGTCGACATCGTCGACATAGAGCATCAGGCTCTGGGTGTCGCCGCCAGCCGTCAGCGGGCTCAGCATGTCGCAGCCGAAGCGCGCCACGCCGATCCGCTCGGGGCCGACCATGACGAGCCCCTCGCCGTCGGCGCCGTAGCAGAGTTCGCTGTGCTCGATGGCGCCGTTCTCGCCCTCGACCTTGAGCCGCAGCGTGAAGCCGAACGCCGCGCACAGCCAGTCGATCATGCGCGCCGGGTCGCGGTAGTGAAGGCTGGAGGAGATGCGCGGCCAGCCGGGTGGCGTCGGATTCATGGGTGGCTCCCGAATCTGCAGAAGGGCCGCATGATGTAGCGCCGCCGCTCGCGCGTCCAGACCCCGGGAATTGACGATGCCTGCGCCGCACACGCCTGGCGCGGCCGGATGGGCGGCGTCGCGCGTTGCGTACCTCGCCCTGCTATCGCGCGAAGTCGCCTTCGTAGGCCGGCTTCAGGAACCCGGCGAATACGCGGGCCGGCACGTCGACGGTCTGGGTTCCGTATACGTAGGGCGCGACCTGGTACGGCGTGAAGATCAGCGTGAGCCCGGGGCTCGCGGCGCCGCCGCTGGCGCCGGCGCGAACCGTGAAGAGAGCATAGTTGTCCGGCGTCGGCTTGCTGCCCTCGTCCAGCATCTGCAGCATGTTGGACTTCCATTCCTGCAGCGCCTGCGCGGTGCCCTCGCCGGGCTTGGGCGCGTCGGCCATGAAGCGCTCGAGCAGCGCGTCGTGCGCGAACCGCGCGAGCGCCTTGCGCGCGGCGTCGGGGTCGGCGAACAGACCATCGAGCGTCACGAGTCGCCCCGCCCGGCGGTCGAAGACGAAGCTGGCCGCCACCGGTATCGGGTGCGCGCCGCCGGTGTCCATGGCGCCGGACTCGACGACGCTGACGAATGCCGGCGTGCTGGCCGCAAGCTTGAAGTCCAGCGCCAGCTGGAGCTGTCGGTCGGCAAACTCCGGCAGTTGCTGCGGATCGGGCAGCCCCTGCATGAACTCGCGCTTGGCGTCGTCGGCGGTCGCGCGCAAGGCGTCGGCCAGCGGCTGCTGCTGCGCGGACAGCGCCGGCAGATCGATCGCGATCTTGTAGCGGCGGCTGCTGGCGTGATCCGCGGGCAGGCCCGAGGCAGCCGCGGCCGCGATCGCGATCGCCGGCGTCGAGGCGCCTGCGGCGGGCGCTGCGCCGGCCGGCGTCGACGCGTCGGCGGCGGATGGCGCCGGCGCGGGCTCGCACGCCACCAGCATCGAAGCGGTCGCGGCGCCCGCCAGAGAAAGGACGAACCGTTCGGCGAAGTGCATGCTTGCGGCTCCCGTCATCAGTCCGGCCGCACCGCGAGCAGGCTGGTGCGCAGACGCTGCAGCACCTGCTCGGCGGTATTGCCGAGCAGCTTGCCGGCGATGCCGCTGCGGCCCACGGTGCCCATGACGACGATATCGGCCTTCAGCCGGGCGGCGATCGCGGGCAGCACGCGATCCGGCGGGCCGGCCTGGATCAGCACATCCTCCGCGGGAATGCCGAACTCCCCCGCCAGCGCGGCGAGCGACGGTCCGAGCCGGGTGCGCGCGCGGCGCTCCAGCGCCGCCGGGTCGACGAGGTCCATGTCGCGCGCCACGGCCGATACCGCGACGACGTAGGCCGCGTGCACCCGCGCGCCGAGCGCCGCGCGGAGCGCCGCCGCCGCCGCCAGCACCTTGCGGTTCAGCGCCGTCTGCACCGGATCGGTGCTGCCGGCGTCGACCGTCGCCAGGATGCGGTGCGTCCTGCCGCGCGGCCGCGGGCCGGCGATCAGCACTGGCGCCGGGCAAGCGCGCAGCAGCCGCCAGTCGGTGGGCGTGTAGAACAGGCCCTCGCTGCGATGGCCGGCCTTGACGACGAGGCCGATGCCGTCGCGCGTCGCCGCCTCGACCACCCAGTCCACCAGATCCGGCGTCCAGACGACCTCGATGCCGCAGCGGTCGCCGCCCGGCAGCAGGCCGGCCACATGGCGCTCGAGCCAGGCGCGCTTGTCGGCGCGCAGCGCGCGCCGCAGCGCGGCCGCGGCCCTCACCGACAGCACGCCGGGCTCGTCCGCGGCGGGTTCGTGCACGAAGCCGGCGACGCGCAGGCGTCCCGACGCCGGCAGCAGATCGAGCGCGGCGCGCACCGCAAGCTGGCGCGGGTCGTCGCGGTCGGCGATGGCCAGGATGGGGTCCAGCTTCATGGAAAGTCCGGCGATGCTTTTGGCACGAAAGCGGCTATGGTCAGCGCAGGCGATGCGTCGACGCCGATCCTACAAGCAACGACGCGCCGCACGAACCGAGACCCCGGATGAGCCAACCCAACCTCGCGCAGGCCTTCCTGCAGAATTTCCTGGGCAACGCGCCGCCCTGGTACAAGCACACCATCATCGGCTTTCTGGTGCTCAATCCGCTCGTCTTCGCGGTTCAGCCCTATGTCGCCGGCTGGCTGCTGCTGTGCCAGTTCCTGTTCACGCTCGTGATGTCGCTGCGCTGCTATCCGCTGCAGCCGGGCGGGCTGCTGGCGATCGAGGCGGTGGCGATCGGCATGACCTCGCCGCATCAGGTCTACCAGGAGGTGGTGCGCGGCTTCGACGTGATCCTGCTGCTGATCTTCATGGTCGCGGGCGTGTTCTTCCTGAAGGACCTGCTGCTGTACATGATGACCAAGCTCGTGATCCGCATCCGCTCGAAGACGCTGCTGATGCTGTCGTTCACCTCGGTCACCGTGCTGCTGTCGGCATTCCTCGATGCGCTCACCGGCATCGCGATCATCATCAGCGTGGCGATGGGCTTCTACGGCGTCTACCATCGGGTCGCGTCGGCCCGCCACATGGAGCACGACGAGGCCGCCGCGCCGGCCGCCCCGGCGCCACCGCACGCCGCCGACGCCGACGCCGAGCAGCTCCACTCCATCCTGCAGGCCACGAGTTTCGAATGGGACCTGGTGCGCCTGGAGGATCTGGAACAGTTCCGCGCCTTCCTGCGCAGCCTCGTGATGCACGGCGCGGTGGCCACCGCGCTGGGCGGCGTGATGACGCTCGTCGGCGAGCCGCAGAATCTGCTGATCGGCTCGCTGGCCGGCTGGGACTTCCGCGAGTTCTTCGTCCGCATGGCGCCGGTGTCGATCCCGGTCGTCATTGCCGGGCTGCTGACGTGCGTGCTGCTCGAGCGGCTGCGCCTGTTCGGCTACGGCGCCGAGCTGCCCGAATCAGTGCGTGCGGTGCTCGTCGCCTACGAGCAGGCCGAGAGCCTGCGGCGCAACCGGCGCGATACCGCGGTGCTCGTCACGCAGGCCGGCGTGCTCGTCTTCCTGATCGCCGGCCTGGCGCTGCACCTGACCGCCGTCGGGCTGATCGGCGTCTCGGTGATCATCCTCGCGACCGCGTTCCTCGGCATCGTCGACGAGCGGCGGCTCGGCCGCGCGTTCGAGGAGGCGCTGCCCTTCACCGCGCTGCTGGTGGTGTTCTTCGCCGTCGTCGCTGTGATCCACGACCAGCACCTGCTGCGGCCGGTCTTCGGCATGGTGCTCGAACTGCCGCGCGAGCTGCAGCCGCCGGCGCTGTACATCGTCAACGGCATTCTCTCGACGATGACCGAGAACGTCTTCATCGCCACCGTATTCATCACCGAGGTCAGCGACGCGCTCGCCAGCGGCCGCATCGACCGCGCGCAGTTCGACCTGCTGGCGGTGGCGGTGAATACCGGGACCAACGTACCCAGCGTCTCGACGCCCAACGGGCAGGCGGCATTCCTGTTCCTGCTGACCTCGGCGCTGGCACCGTTGATCCGGTTGTCCTACGTGCGCATGACGCTGATGGCGCTGCCCTACACGGTGGCGATGACGCTGACCGGTTTCGTGGCGGTGACCTGGCTGCTCTAGGGCGGCAGGGCGCGGGCCGGCGACGCACGGCTCTACGAAGCGCAGGCAGCCCGCACACGGGCGGGCGACACCGCCTGCGCGCCGGCGATGGAACCGATCCGCCTCGCCTCCCCTTTCGCGCCGCAGTGGGCCCGCACCACCAGCCCCCGAAAGCCGCTCCGCCGCCGTCCGGGTCGCCCGCCGCGGCGGCGGCAAACGCCGACTGGTGGTGTCACTTCGACGGCCAGCGCCCCGCGAGCCCCGTCGAGCGCGCCGCCCCGGCCCGGGGATCACCTTCGGACGGAGCGATCGAAATCACCGCGCCGATACATCGCTGGTCGTGTCCACGATGATCGACATGTAACAAGGCGATATTTTTCGATGTATTCGTACTAATATAACGCTGTCTCTACTTTTCCGGTATTCGCCATGCACCCGTCCTCCAAGTTCCTCGTCATCGGTCGCGCGCTGACCGCCTGCGCCCTCGCCGTCGTCTTCGGCGCCCATGCCCAGACCACGACCCAGTTCAAGCTCAGCGGCGCCATCGATAGGCCAGGGACCTTCGACCTCGCCGCGCTCGAGGCGCTACCGGCGATCCAGCAGACGGTGACGTACCAGAGCGGGTCGGGCGAGCAGACCCACACCTTCGTGGGCGCCTCGCTGTGGGGAATGCTGAACTCGGCCGGCATCCAGACGGACCCGGCAATCCGCAACGACCGGAACAACCGTATCGTGGTGGCCCAGGGCAGCGACGGCCATCGCGGCGTCTATTCGCTGGGCGAGTTGAACCCGAGCTTCGGCAACGTGCAGTCGCTGGCAGCCTATGCGGCGGTGATCGATGGCTCGACGGTACCGCTGGGCGACAGCGGCTTCGCGCGCAGCACGGCGCCCGGCGACGTCCGTGGCGGACGCTACGTATCCAACCTGACCGACGTGCAGTTGCAGCGCACGGCATCGACCGTCACCGGCATCGGCGGCGGCCCGTCCACCAGCTTCACGGTCAGCGGCGACGTGCTGAACCCGATGACTTTCGACCGGGATGCGCTGCTGGCGCTGCCGTCGACGACGCAGCTGGTGGGCGCTGACGTCTACACCGGCGTCAGCTTCTGGGGCCTGCTGAACGACGTGGTCGGCATCAAGACCAACCCCGGCGTGCATAACGACCTGCTGGGCATGTACGTGGTCGCGACGGGCAGCGACGGCTACAAGGTGGCCTTCTCCATGGGCGAGCTCAGCCCCTCCTTCGGCAACAACCCGGACCTCATCGCCTATGACATCAACGACGAGCCCCTGTCGTTCAACGGGTTCGCGCGCTTGATCGTGCCCCACGACGGGCAGCGCGGACGCTTCGTGTCGAACCTGATCAGCCTGGAGGTATTCCACGCCTCCCCCATTCCGGAGCCGCAGACCTATGCACTGCTTGCGCTCGGCTTGCTGACGCTGGGCTGGCGCGCGCGGCGCGGCCGCAGCTGAAGGCCGGCGGTTCTCGAGCAAGTGTGGTCTTGCCACTTTGCCTGATTCCCCACGAGAGCGGGCCTGGTTTGGCCCGGCCTTGCGGGCGTTCGGAGGCGCAGAGGTAGTCGAGCGCGGCCGAGCAGGCTCTGCAAGGCGGGTCCAATCAAGGCGCAAAGCGCAGCCATGGCTCGGACGATGGCCAGCATCTGCAACGCAGAGCGGCCTGTTCGCGGAGGACGAGCGGTCATGACCGATGGGCTCTGAGCCGCTTGCTCAGGCCGCCTTCGCGTGAGGCTCGCGTCGTCGATCGGCACGCCGACGGCCCCGCGAGGCTCGAGCCCGAGTCCCGTCCTCGAGGCCGGGTGACCACCGCCATCGCCGGTGTGCCGCCTTAGACCTCGGCCGTCGCGCCGGCGTTGACCGCGCCCGGCGCCACGGCCGTCACGGTGCTTTCGTGCGTCGCGGTAGCGCTGCGCCGCGCCCGCCGGGCAGTCCGAGTTCGATCTGGTCATTGACGGCACCGACCCGGATGGAGCGCACCGCGCCGATCCACAGATCGCGCGCACCGGCCCTCATGTTCAGGGCCTTCGACACCAAGAAGTTCTGGCGCAGGCCCATGGCCTCGCGGCCCGGCATCGCGTCGATCGCGCCGCGGCGAACGCGCGAGAATGCAGTCCCGACCAAGCCGTGCCCGCCGGGCACTTGGAGCCGCGACACCATGCTGACCCTGACCCAGAATCTCGCCGTCGTCATCGCGGTGATGATCGTCTCGATGGGTTTCATGATCGGGCTGAACCGCGTCTGGCCGATCAGGAAGCGCTACTCGGGCAACGACCAGATCGGCTGGCAGCTCAGCGTGCTCGGCACGACCTACGCGGTCATCCTCGGCTTCATGCTCAACAGCGAGTGGAACAACTTTCGCACCGCGAGCCTCAACGTCGACCTCGAGGCTAGCGCGCTACGCAATGTCTTCCGCCTCGCCGAGGGGCTGCCGCAGCCGCAGCGCGAGCAGATGGAGGCGCTCACGCGCGGCTATGCGAAGGTCGCCATCGAGCAGGACTGGCCGCAGATGCAGCAAGGCGTGGTGCCCGAGGGCAGCCACGCCTTCAACGAGCGGATGTGGAAGACCCTGCTCGCGGTGCGCGCCGGCAGCGGCGCCGAGAGCATGGCGCTGGACCACGCACTGTCCGAGGTCGTCTCGCTTACGACCCACCGGCGCACCCGGTTGCTGCAAAGCAGCGAGGGCCTGCCGGCCATCTTCTGGTGCGTGCTGCTGGCCGGCGGCCTGATGACGACGCTGTCGGTATCGATGTTCGGCTCGGTGAGCCCGAAGCTGCACGCTTTCCAGGTATTCGCCGTCACGCTCCTCGTCACGCTCGCGATGCTCGCGATCGCCGATGTCGGCAGCCCGTTTCGCGGCTGGGTGCATATCGACGGCCTGCCCTTCGAGCGCGCGCTGCAGAACATGGCGGAGATCAGGTAGGGCGCAGCCGGTACGAGAGGATCGACGGCGTCGCGGACAGGCCGGCGAACCGGGCGCGGCGTGGCGCGGGCTCGACCCGATCGAGGCGCTGGGGGCCGCATGAAGCCAAGCGGCATGCGCTCGGAGCCGAGGCGGGCGCGGGGGCGAAATCAGGCATGTGGGCGACGCCCCGGACCCGCTACATTCGACGCTGACAAGCCGGGGAGGCGATATGACGCAAGCGCCAGGTATCTGTTTTCCTCCGGGACCGGACGGGAAGGCGAGTTCGCGCATTGCCGGGACGCGGATCATGGCCGCTGCGCTCGGCGCGCTCGACGCCGGCCACGCGAGCGAAGCGCTCGCCGAACCGCGCTGGCGCCACGCGTACCCGCTGCACTTCAGGCGGCTCGTCGCGGGTGCGATGCATTCGCACGAGGCCGCGCTCGCGAGTGCCCGCGCCGGCTTGGATGCGGCCTGGAACGAGCTTGCCTTCACCCGCGCCGACGGCACGGGCACGACGCTGCGCAAGGCGCTCGACGACGCCGCACCGGATCTCCACAGCACGACGTTTCAGGGCCGCGGCGACGCGAGACCCGAACCCTGGCGCGTGCCGCTGCGCGGCGCGCTGCTCGAGGGCGACGCGCTCGCGCGGCAGATCGACGACTGGCTGGCGCGCGGCATCATCGAAGCGAGCGCAGCGGCCGCGCTGCAGCGCTGCCGGCGCCATCCCGAATGGTTCGATCTGTCGGACCGCAGGCTCGTGCTGCTCGGCGCCGGCAGCGAGGCCGGGCCGCTGCGCTGGCTCGCGCGCTGGCGCGCCAACATCGTCGCGATCGACGTCGCGCGCGAGCCGGTCTGGCAGCGCATCGCCGGCATCGTGGCCGAAGGCAACGCGCGCCTCGTCGCGCCGCTGCGGCGGGCAGCGGCGAAGCAGGCCGGGCCCGCGCAGTGGGCGTCCGACGCCGGCGTCGACCTGCTCGCCGACGCGCCGGCCGCTGCGGCGTGGCTGCGCGCGATCGCCGCCCGCGAAGGCGGGCTCGACATCGCCGCCCTCGGCTACCTCGACGGCGAGCGCCACGTGCGTCTGTCGCTTGCGATGGACATGGTGCAGGCCGTGCTTTGCGGCGCCGATGCACGCACCACGCTCGCCTGGATGGCGACGCCGACCGACGTCTTCGCCATTCCCGAGGCCACCGCGCGGCGCGCGCTCGTCGCCTACGACGCGCGGCCCGCGCTGCAGCGCGGCCTGCAGGCGCCGCTGCGTCTCGCCGCGGGCGAGCGGCTGTTTCATCCGAATGTCGAGCGCATCGCGCACAACGACGCCGGGTTCGCCTGGGGTCTCGCAGACAGCCTCGTCGTCGAGCAGGGCCCGAACTACGCGCTTGCCAAGCGATTGCAGCAGTGGCGCGCCATCGTCGCGCGCGACGCGGGGCATCGCGCGGTGCTCAATATCGCGCCTTCGACGACGACCGAGACGGTCGTCAGGAACCCAGCGCTCGCCGCCGGATTCGCCGGTGCGAGCGCCTTCGGCATCGAGGTCTTCGAGCCGGCGACGACGAACGCAATCATGGCCGCGCTGTGGGTGCACGACCTGCGATCCGACGCTTCGGCGGCCGACCCGCGGCGCGAACTCGCGCATCCGCACGAACTCTTCATGGACAACGCCTGCCACGGCGGGCTGTGGACCGGCGCCTACCGCGCGCGCTCGGCGCTGCCGCTGGCCGCCGCGCTCGGTTGGCTGCGCGGCAGGCTGGGGCTCGACGACTCGGCCTGATCGTCTGCACGGGTCGCGCCTGCGCACGGCGCCGCGCAGCCCCGCTGGCGCGCTGCGGCCAGTTCAGTACTTCACCCGCGCGAAATACGTCTGCTGCGCCGCCTCGCGCGCCTGAGCGAGGGTGTGGATACCCTTCTCCGCAAGCAGCGGGATCATCTTCAGGAAGACCTCGGCGGTGACGATCGCGTCGCCGAGCGCGGTGTGGCGGCCCAGCACCGTGACGTCGAAGCGCGCGGCGATCTCCTCGAGGCTGTGCGACGCCTGGTTCGGATGGACGACGGCCGACAGCAGCAGCGTATCGAGCACCGGCTGGTCGAAGACGACGCCGCAGGCCTCTTCCTTCAGCTGCAGGAAGCGCATGTCGAACGCCGCGTTGTGGGCGACGAGCACGGTGTCCTGCGCGAAGGCATGAAACGCCGGCAGCACGGCATCTATCGCCGGCTGGCCGGCGAGCATCTCGGGCGTGATGCCGTGGATCGCGATGCCGGCCTCGGGCAGCGGGCGGCGCGGATCGACGAGCTGCTCGAACGATTCCTCGCGCCGCAGCTTGCCGGCGACGATGCGCGTCGCGCCGACCTGGATGATCTCGTCGCCCTGCGACGGCGCAAGGCCGGTCGTCTCGGTATCGAAGACGGTATAGGCAAGTTCGGCCAGGCGCCGCTCGCCGAGTTCGGCGGCCTGCGGCGAGACCTTGAAGAGGTCGAAGTCGTAATACTCGGGCCGGCTGTCGCCGTGCAGCAGCTGCTCGGCGGCGAGCTGCTCGTGCTCGGTCGCGAGCGGCAGCAGGAAGCGAAAGAACGCCTCGTGGCGCACCCGCTCGCGCTCGAACCAGAACGCGCCGGCGTGGCGCTCGACGACGTCGCGCACCGTGAGTGCGCTCGTCTCGGCGCCGACCTTGATGGCGTCGGTCTCCCAGTTCGTCACCGTCTCGGTGCTCATCGCCTGCCCGGCCCAGACGAGGTCGAGCTGGGCGCGCGCGCCGACGCCCGCCAGCCGCAGCCGCACCGTCTTGATGCCGTACTCGTCGACCAGGCGGCCGACGAGGTAGGCGATCGCCAGCAGCAGCGAGTAGCTGTCGACCTTCAACCAGAGCGCGGCGTCGACTTCGCCCGCGCTCGCCCGGCAGCCATGCAGCGCTTCGATGCGGCGCACCGCGGCAGCGGCGAAGTCGGCGCCCTGCATTTCCTCCAGCGGCCAGCGCGCCTTCTGCAACTGCGCGGTGTGGCTGGCGAGGGTGCGGATGCGCTCGCTCATCGCGTGCACCTCGTCGCGGATCACGGCATGGAAGCGCTCGCGCGCCGCGGCGTCGACATCCTCGTAGTCGAGCATCTCGACCGCCGCCTGCAGATTGCCGAGCGAGGCGCGGCTGCCCTCGGTCAGGTTGTTCAGCAACTGGTCGCGCGCCGACTCATCGGCGAAGTCGCGCGTGATGTTGTCGAGCATCAGCACGAAGCCGCTCAATGCAGCGCCGCCCTCGCCTTGCTCCGCGCTCGCACGCACCGGCGCCGGGCCGGACGCGATGTCGCGCACCGGCGCCGGGCTGGACGCGATGCCGCGCTCCGGCGCAGGGCTCGACGCGATGGCGCGCACGGGCGCAGGGCTGGACGAGATGGCGCGCACCGGCGCCATCTGCACCCGCAGCAGCTGCCCGCCGCGCGTGCCGGTGACGAACTGCGCCGACGGATTGGCGGCGCCGCGCGCGAGCCGTTGCTGCACACTCTCGAGCGCGTGGGCGACGAGCGCGCGGTCGAGCACGGCGTAGATCGAGCGGCCGATGCCGATCAGCTCGGCGCCGTCGGCGAGCGCCGGCTGCGCCGAGAGGGCACGAAACTGCAGCCGCGCGCGGTTGTTGTAGAGCAGCACGCGGCCGTCGAGGTTGCAGACGACGACGCTTTGCGTCAGCTCCGACATCAGCGCCGCGAGCCGGCTGCGCTCCTGCTCGATGTCGCGGCTCGCCGCCGCGACCTTGCGGTCGATGTCGGCGCGCAGGTCGTCGCGCTGGCGCGCGAGCGCGTTCAACGCAGCGCCGAGGGCGCGGTTCTCGGCGCTGCCGTCGGCGTCGATCTCGCGCCCGGCGTCGGCCGCAAGCAGCGTGCGCGCGTGCTCGACGAGCCTCGCGGGCGCGACGACCCAGCGCAGGTAGGCCATGCGCGCGAGCACGCCCAGCAGCACCGACAGCGCGAACCAGCCGAACAAGGCGATCGCAACGCGCGGCCCGAGCATCGCACCGAGCGCGGCGCGCTCGCCCGCATCGAGCGTCAGCGCGAAGGCCAGACCCGCAGCCGCCATCAGCAGCGCGAGCAGCACCGCCGGCGCTAGCGCGGCGATCCACTCGCGCGCCTCGCCGCTCCTCATCGTGCGCCGCTCCTCATCGCGCGCCGCCCCTCACTGCGGCGCGCCGGCGAGCAGCTCGCGCACGCGCTGCGCCAGCTCGCGGGTCGAGAACGGCTTCGTGATGTAGTCGGTCGCGCCGATCGCCAGGCCCTTGGCGACGTCGGTATCGCGGCCCTTGGCGGTGAGCAGCACGATCTTCGTCGCCGCCAGCTCGGCGTCGGCTCGCACCAGGTCGCAGACCTCGTAACCGGTCTTGCCGGGCATCATCACGTCCAGCAGCACGAGCGCCGGCCGCTCGCGCCGGATCGCGGCCAGCGCCTCGTCGCCGTCGCGGGCGACGACGACCTCGTAGCCCTCGCGCTTCATCAGATATTCGAGCGAGATCAGGATGTTGGGCTCGTCATCGGCGATCAGTATCTTGTGCATTCGCTCGCGCCTCCTTGTCGTCCTGCGTCACGTTCCAGGGTAGCCAAAAACAAAAGCGCGCGCCCTGCCCCGGCACCTGGTGCAACCAGATCCGGCCGCCGAAGTGCTCGACGATGCTGCGGCTGATCGTGAGCCCGAGGCCGGTGCCCTTGGTGCGGCTCGTCTCGTCGCTGCCCTGGCGGAATTTCTCGAAAACGTCGGCCTGCAGTTCGGGCGGCACGCCGGGGCCGTTGTCCTGCACCTCGACGGTCGCGCCATCGTTAGCCGCGACGAGCCGCACGTCGACGCGGCCGCCCGCGGCCGGCAGGAACTTGGCGGCGTTCGTCAGCAGGTTGAGCATCACCTGCGTCAGGCGGTCGCGGTCGGCGCGCAGCCTCGGCAGCGCCGCTGGCGGCAGGTGCAGCGCGACCTCGGCGCCGCGCTCGCGAAACATCTCGCGCGTCGTCTGCACCGCCTGCGTCAGCAGCGTGGAGAGATCGATGTCGGTGTTGTGCCACTCGGCCTGGCCGGACTCGATCTTCGCCATGTCGAGCACCTGGTTGACGAGGCGCGTCAGGCGCTCGGTCTCGGCGACGACGATGGCGAGGAACTCCTGGCGCTGCGCGGCTTCCATCTCGGCATCGTCTTGCATCAGCTCGACGAGCGCACGGATCGATGTCAACGGTGTGCGCAATTCATGCGACACCGACGACATGAAATCGTCCTTCAGCCGGTCCAGGCTCTTGAGCTGCTCGTTGGCGGCGCGCAGTTCGGCGCTCGCCCGCTCGAGCGAGAGCGACTTCTCCTCCAGCGCGTGCGAGTACGCGCGCAGCTGCGACGCCTCGTCGACGATGCGCATCACGTCGTCGATCGCGAGCGTCTCCTCCTCGACGACCGAGGCGATGACGGCGCGCGCCGAGACGCTGCCGATGGCGCCGGCAAGCTGCGTCTCGGCAAACTGCACGAGCTGCGCGTCGGGCGGAATCTGCGCGATGCCGGCGACGCCCAGGCGCCCGGCGTACTCGGCGAACGCGCGCTGCGCCGCGTCGCGGCCGAGGAAGCGGCCGACCGTCGCGAGCAGGTCGGCGACCTTGGCGCGGCCGCGCCAGAACACCGGCTCGGGGCCGGCCGTCGCGGTGCGCTCGAAAACGTCGACGAAGAGCAGCGCCTGGCTCGTCTCGCGCGCCGACGGCGCGCGCCACAGCGAGACGCCGACAAGAAGGCCGACGTTCGCGAGCAGGCTCCAGAAGAGCGAGTGCGTCAGCGCATCGAAGCCGGTGAGGCCGAGCCATTGCTCGGGCTTGAGCAAGGCGATGCCGAACGGTCCGTCGCGCAGGAAGCCGTCGTCCAGCCAGCCCGACTTGGCGATCGACGGCAGCATCAGCGTGTAGGCCCAGAACGCGAAGCCCGCGGCGAGCCCGGCGATCGCGCCGGCGCGCGTTCCACCCTTCCAGTACATGCCGGCCAGCAGCGCCGGCGCGAACTGCGCGACCGCCGCGAAGCTGATGAGGCCGATGCTCACCAGCGCGTAGGCCTCGCCGGCAAGGCGGAAGTACAGGTAGCCCAGCAGCAGCAGCGCGACGATCACGCCACGGCGGATCGGCAGCAGCCAGCCCGAGAGGTCGCGCTGCGCGGCGGCGCCGAAACGCCGGGTACGCAGCAGCCAGGGCATGACGAGGTCGTTGCAGACCATGGTCGAGATCGCGATCGCCTCGACGATCACCATCCCGGTCGCCGCCGACAGGCCGCCGATGAACGCGACCAGCGCGAGCGTGTTGCTGCCCATCGACAGCGGCAGCGTCAGGATGAAGGTCTCGGCGTTTACCTGCCCCGGGCCGAAGTGCAGCAGGCCGGCGAGCGCGATCGGCAGCACGAACAGGTTGATCGCGAGCAGGTAGAGCGGAAAGGCCCAGACCGCACGCTTCAGGTGCCGCTCGTCGACGTTCTCGACGACCAGCATCTGGAACTGGCGCGGCAGGAAGACGACCGAGAACATCGACAGCAGCATCAGCGTGAACCACTGCGCGCCGGCGAAGCCCGAGTCCGGCTCGAGGCGAAGCACGCGCGCCGCCTCGGGCAGCGCGCGGGCGCGCGCGAACAGATCCGCCGGCCCGTCGAACATGCCCCAGGTGACGAAGATGCCGACCGCCAGGAAGGCGGCGAGCTTGACGACCGACTCGAACGCGATCGCCGCCACCATGCCCTCGTGGCGCTCGGTCGTATCGAGGTGGCGGGCGCCGAACGCGACCGTGAAGCCGGCCAGCGCGAGCGCGATGTAGAAGGTGCTGTCGCTCCACCACGCGCCGGCCGCGGCGTGCGGCGCGCCGACCGGCGCGGTCATCACCTCGAAGCCGATCGCGATCGCCTTCAACTGCAGCGCCACATAGGGCAGGATGCCGATCACCGCGATCAGCGTCACGAGCCCGGCGAGCAGCCGGCTCTTGCCGTAGCGGCTGGCGATGAAGTCGGCGATCGACGTGATGCGGTAGCTGCGCGAGATGCGGATCATCTTGCGAACCACCATCCACGCCAGCACCATCGCGAGCGTCGGGCCGAGGTAGATCGGCAGAAACCACAGACCCTGCGTCGCGGCGCGGCCGATGCTGCCGAAGTAGGTCCACGCGGTGCAGTAGACGCCGATCGACAGCGCATAGACCCAGGCGTTGCCGATCACCGAACGGCCGGCGATCGCGCGCCGGTCGGCGAACTCGGCGATCGCGAACAGCAGCAGCAGGTAGGCAAACGCGGCGGCGACGACGAGCGGGGCGGCGAGCATGCGTCAGCTCTCGAAGCCCGAAACCGCTCCTCGCGTCGAGGACATCAGTCCATGCCCTCCGAACGCTCGACGGTCCAGGCGACGAGTGCGATCAGCAGCGCCCAAGCGACGAACACCGCGAGCGGCAGCAGCGGAATGCCGAATACGCTCGCGTCGACATTCCACAGGCCGAGCAGCGGAAACGTGAAGATCAGCCAGCCGAAGACGAATAGCGCCAGCAGGCGCTGCGCGGCGAGGCGCTGGAACATGGCGCGGTCTCCTTGCAGTCGCGACGCCTCGATTCTGGACCCTGCGCTTACAGGGGTCTGATACGGGTTTGCGCTCAGGCTCGGCGCAGCGGGCCGTCTGCAGGGGCCGGCTACTGGTGTGCCACTCTATCGAAAGGCCGGCAAGCGTTCTTCGGAGGCGGCGAAGCTGGCGCGGGACAGGTGGCGGCGAAGCCGGCGCGGGGCAGGCCGCGACGCTTCGGCGCGGCGGTCGGCTGCGCCGACTGCCCTGCGGTGCTCGCAGCCAGGGCCCCGGCGCAC
>OEIU01000454.1_pt1 | contig 38343 bp, 28 predicted proteins | sample 1539221 | NCBI WGS metagenome assembly OEIU01 (sample SAMN03792071, study PRJEB22550) | activated sludge metagenome | feature: wastewater treatment plant; material: activated sludge; isolation source: Wastewater treatment plant of a petroleum refinery complex | place: Argentina: Zarate | collected...
GCCGTCGCTGGCGGGGGAGGGGGGACTTGGTGCGGGGGGGGGCCCCTTGCCCGCGGCGAAAAGGGGGGGGGGGGGGCGGGCGGGCGGGGGGGGTGTTTCGGGGGGGGGGGGGGGGGGGGGGGGGGGTTGACACGCTCGGGTGGGGGCTGGTGCCCTCGTGGGCGAAGGACCCGGAGGGATCCGGTCTGCGTCGGCCGATCAACGCGCGGAGCGAGACGGCCGCGTCTTCGCCGATGTTCCGGGGGCCGATGCGGAAGCGCCGGTGCGTGGTGCCGGCGAGCGGGTTCTACGAGTGGCAGGCGGGCGGGGGGGGCGGGGAGAGGCAGACCAAACAGCCGTGGTACATCACCCCCGCCGATGGGGAGGTGTTTGCGATGGCCGGGGTGTGGGACGAGTGGCGCGGGCGGGGCGATGGCGGCGGCGCGGGCGCGGGCGCGGCGCTTCGGACGTTCGCGATTCTGACCACCGGCGCGAACGACGCCATGAAGCCGATCCACGACCGGATGCCGGTGATGCTCACGCGCGAGGGGGTGGCGGCGTGGCTGGACGGCGGGGTCGAGGACGCGGCGGCGCTGCGGCCGCTGCTGCGGCCGTGCGGGGATGAGGCGCTCCGGCTCCGGCGGGTGGGAACGTGGGTGAACTCACCGGCGCACGACGATGCGAGGTGCATCGAGGAGGCGCAGGCGCGGGCGGATGCTGCGCCCCCAGCGCGGGGGCGCCGGGCGGGGCCGGAGGGGCCGGGGCTGTTCGGAGCCGCGTAGACGGGAGGGCTACCTCGGCCGGTGGCCGTTGTTGAGCACGCGGATGTGGCCGTCTTCCTGCACGACGGTGACGCCGAGGACGCCCAGGGCGTTGAGGGCGGCCTGCTGCTCGGCGGCCTTCTTGCTGGCGCCCCAGCAGGAGGGGAAGCGTCGGCCGTCGATCTCGACGGCGATCTCGAAGCACTTGGCGTGGTCGGGCCCTTTCTCGTCGAGGACGTGGTAGGCGGGGGAGCGCCCGAAGCGCTGCTGGGAGAACTGCTGGAGGACGCTCTTGAAGTTTTCCTGGTGGCCGCTGTCGGCGGCGCGCAGGACGAGCGGGCTGAGGAGGGGCACAAGGAAGTTGCGCACGGCCCCGAGGCCGGCGTCGAAATAGATGGCGGCGACGACGCTCTCGAGGGTGGCGGCCGAGAGGCTCTGGGGCAGGGCGCGAAAGCCCTGCATGCCCTTGCCGAGGGTGAGGTGCTTGTCGAGCTCGAGTTCGCGGGCGATGGCGGCGCAGGTCTGGCGCGAGACGACGGTGCTCTTGATCTTGGTCATCTCGCCCTCGAGGAAGTCCGGGTAGAGGGTGTAGATGAGCTCGCAGCAGACCAGGCCGAGGACGGCGTCGCCGAGGAACTCCAGGCGCTCGTTGGAGTCCTTGCGGACGTCGGTGACCGAGGCGTGGGTCAGGGCGCGCCGGAGCAGCGAGACATCGGTGAAGCGATGTCCGAGGCGGGCTTGCAGGGCGTCGAGTTCTTCGGGGGTCATGCGCGATCCGCCGGCCGATCCCGGCTGGTCGAGCGTCGTGCGCACGCGCGCCCGCCGGGGCAGAGGGAAATACCTGCTGCGCCGGGCGCGCCTGCTCAGCCGTCGAGCTGGTCCGGGAGCGTGCCCCGGGCATCTCGGCGGGCGAGCAATCGCACCCGACCCATCCACGAGGAGCCTCGCACGCGGCTCCGGAATCAATATACACAACTTTCACCCATCGGCACGCAAGTCCACCGGGGAGCGGGAGTAATCGCGTGGCGGGGGCGATTTGTTTGGTCTCTGATTGGAAACTGGCGGCGGTATTGGCCGCGGGGGGAAGAGATACCTACTATCCCGACCCGTCCGGGAGACCGTAGGAGTCCGGGCGCATTTCTCCGATCGCACACCCTTGTTTCCTCGCCGGAGCCTCCCATGGGCATGCACTACCCCAAGCGTTTCAGCCGCAAGACCCGCAAGCGCCGCCACGGGTTCCGCAATCGCATGAAGACCAAGAACGGGCGGAAGATGATCAACCGCAAGCGTGCCGCGGGCCGGTCGCTCAATGTCGCGGACAAGTGATCGCGACGATCGGGACTCCCAATTCAGCCAAAGTGAAGGGGCCCGCGCCGAGCGCGGGCCCCTTCTGTTTGGAACAGGGGTGCGCGCTATGGGCAGCCGGAGAACCACCGGTTCAGGAACGAGAAGACGTCACCGACAGTGAGAGTTCCGCTCAGATCGTCATCGGCGCGACACGCGGTGCCGGGGGTGAAGCCGATGGAGTCGAAGTAGGCGACGGATTGGCCGCTGTCGATGCATCCGACATGGAGTTCGATGCGGTTGGAGCGATCGGCACCGAGGGCGCCCGGGATCAAGGTCTGGCAGGCGATCACCCGAACGTCGTCGACGTACCAGGTGGCGGTGCCCTTGTTGTAGTCAGCGACGCCTCGAAAGCGGTACCAGCGGTCGGGCTGGACAGCGATGTTCGTGCCCTGGATCACCAGGCCGCTCGCGCCGGATCCGACGAAGCCGCACTGGAGCGAGCCGTGGTCTCCCTGATAGTCAACGGTGATGTCGTTGCACCCGCCACCGGGATTGGTGGACTCGCTGCTCCAGCGGAGGCAGAACTCGAGGGTGGCGGAGTCGGCGGTGGACTTCCAGGTCTGGCTGCTGTGGATCTCGCAGGCGTTCGCCGCGCCGGCGACGAGCTTCATCGCTCTGTTGCCGGAGAAGGTCGGCGAGGCGACGACGGCCTGCGAGACGCCGGCGAAGCGGGAGGGCCAACCGGCCGGAGCGGACGCGACGGAGTCACCCTCGAAGCCGTCGCCGAAGGTGGTGGGGGGTGTGCAGCACGTGCCGATGTTCATCAACTCGGCAACATCCCCGGCAGAGAGTTCGCGGGAGTAGAACCGGACTTCGTCGATCGACCCGACGAAGCCCTCGCGGAATCCCGACGGAGTGTCCCATGCGCCGATGTGGATCGGTGCGGAGTTGGCGACACTGTTGGTCGCGCCGACCTGGTCCGGGAGCGCGATGCCATCCACATACACGCGAGCATGCCCGGTTGTCCGGTTGCGGACGAACACCAGGTGGTGCCAGCTGTCGTTCGCGACGTTGGCGTTGAACACGAGGATCGAACTACTCCCCAGGCCGAACGTCGGCTTTCCGCCACCGGTGAGAGAGATCCACCAGTCGTTGTTCACAGTACCGATGATGTCCTTGTCGATGATGATCCCATCGGTCGCGGTCTTGATCCAGAACGCCACCGAGAAGGCCTGGTCCATGGCGTTGAGCGCCGCGTTGGTTCCGACGTTCACGTACGCGCCCGAGTACGGAGTGGGGGGGACATTGGCCGGCAGGTACACGGCGGAGTCGGAGCGACCACACCGGTCGGTTGTCATGACCGCACCGTTCTGCAGAGTGCCGTTCGGCCCGGCGCCGGTTGTCTCGCCCGCGGATCCATCGAGCGAATAACCGGCGATCAGGCCGGTCGAGGTGTCCGCCAGGGTTGCGGAGCATGCGGCGGTTGATAGGACTCCGGCGATGATGAAGTTCCGAGCGATCATGTTCGAGCCTCCGATGTGTTTCGTGGTGTCGGCCTCGCCCGCGGCGGGGCTGCACCAGAGAAACGCACCGGCGCCCGATGCGCAGGCCCTGCTAGCGAGATTCGCGCGGCGGGTGGGCCGGTAGTCCCGGCGCGGGCTCGTCGCCGTCTTCGATTCCCGGCGACCACGAGAGCCTCTCCCACGAGACGGCGCCGGTGAGTTGCGTGTATCGGTTCGAGGGAGTGCCTCGCTCAACCTCGCCGGTGCTCGAAAGATCCCACTGGACGTGGACGAGCCCCAGCGGGTCGCTACCCATGGCGTGGAGTATGGCGAGGTCGCCGCGCTGTGCGGGATCAAAGGAAGGCCCAACCGTCGCATCGTTCAGAACTACGCAGGCGGAGAGCGGCCGAAGGTACCTGTACCAAATCAAGGAACTGGGCTCGCCGGGCTTTGTGCCGACCCAGTGCTTGGGCATGCCCGGTCGCGGGGCCAATGCGAAAACAATCGGCACGCATCTGGACTCGCCGGTGGCGAGCCTGGTCGCCGCCAGAGCGTCCGGGTGATTTGTCACGCCCGCGACGACGAGCACCTTGTCCCCGGAGAGCCATTGTGCGGAATGTACTCTTCCAAAGTGCCACGCCTCGAAAAGAACCTCTCCTTCGGTGGTATACACGCGCACGCACGACTCGCACGAGGATTGCTCCGTGAAAATGGCCAACACCTCTTGACCGGGAACTTGGGGGAACACGTCGGCGACATCCGCCCACGCGACGCGATACCGACCACCCGGCTTGGCGTCTTGGGGCGCCACAAGATCGGGGTCGCCCGGCTGGCTTATCAGGAATGGGCTTTCCGCCCGGTCGAACCTGAACATGACAAGGCGCTCGCCCAGCGGGCCCGAAGCACAACCCCGCAATGCCAAGACGCCGATGCGCTCGTCACCGCGCCCAGTGCGGGCCTCGCCGCCGAACACCACATCGTGGGGAGATGTCCCCCCCCAGGACATCAATGGGAGGGCAGCGCGGGAGACAAGCTTGACGGTCGTTCCTGCGTCGTCGACAACCACCCGATCGGGTTGAAGCAGGTACCACCACCGATACCCCGCGATGCTTGCGACACTCGCGCAAAGCATGAGCATGCACAACGCGCCGGTGGTGGCGGCGGGATGGCCGGTGATCCATTCGATTCCACGGGCCCATCGCCGGGCCTGGGCCCGCACGGGCGTTCCATCCAACCACCTCCGCAGGTCGTCTCCCAACTCCCGTGCACTGGCGTACCGCCCCTCGGGGTCCCGCTCGCACGCCCTGCGCAACACCGCCGCCAGCGGCCTGGGCATGTCCGGCCGGAGCGATCGGGGATCGCGAGTCTGGCCCTCGGCGGCCTCCTTCAATCGGGCCAGGGTCGTGGTCTTCTCCTGGCGTGGAGGACGGCCCGTGAGGACGACATAGGCCGTTGCGCCCAGGCTGTACACGTCGGCTCGGACCGAGCGCAGCGATGCCTTGTCGCCGAGGGCGACCTCCGGAGCCATGAACGGCGTGGTGCCGATGACCTCGCCCGTGAGCGTCAACGTCGCGCCGGACTCGTTGTCGTCGAGCCTGGCAACACCAAAGTCAACGATGAACACCCGGCCGCGCTTGTCCACCAGGATGTTGGAGGGCTTGAGATCGCGATGCACCACCAGGGCATCGTGGATGGCCGAGACCGCGTCGCAAACCTCGGCGAGTAGTTCGACCCGCTGGCGCATGTGGAGTTGGGCTCGGGTGCAATGCTCCTCGAGGTCGGCGCCCGGGACAAGCTCGGTGGCGATAAACATTCGACCGTCGGAGGTGCCCCAGTCCAGCACGCGCGGGACGCACTCCAGGCGAAGTTCGGAGAGGATGTCCAGCTCTCGCCAGACGCGGGCCAGGCCCGGGACGTGTCCGGCGCTCCCGAGCGGCTGGCGGATGACCTTGAGGGCGACGGGCATCTGCGACCCGCCGACGCGAAAGGCCTCGTACACCTGCCCGCCGCTGCCCTCTCCGAGGAGCCTGGCGAGGCGATAGGCCGGGATGCGGGGCCATGTCGCGTCCACGTCGCTTGGGGAGGCCTCACCGTCCGCGTGCCCCGGGAGCAGCGCTCCGGCCAAGACGGCCACCGGAACCACGGTTGGGCGAGAGTTCGGTGTTGCGGCCGACGCCATGTTTGGTAGTCTACCAGAACGGGCCACGATTCGAGCAATGGATTCTTCATTCCCGACTCTCCAACGCACGGACCGGCCTGGCGCAGGGAGAGTTGCGCCTTTGAGGAGATACTTTGTCTACACGCACCGCACAGGCCGATGCCACGCACACGCACTGGACTCTCGTCGATCGTGTGCGGGAAGGGGGGGCCGGTGCGGCATCGGCTCTCGACCACCTTTCAAGGTTTCTCTACCCGCCCGTGCTCGGGCTGATCCGGGGCATGGTGCACGACGAGCACACGGCGGAGGACCTGACGCAACAGTTCTTCCTGGATGTGCTTCTCTGGCGCAGCCTCATCGAGCGGGCGGATCGCCGACAGGGCCGGCTCCGCACGGTCGTCTTTCAGGCCGCGCGAAACTCGGTTCGGGACTATTGGCGCCGGGAGCGGGTCCGGGCCCCGGTGCGGGGCGCGGCGTCGCTCGACCGGTTCGAGGCAAGCTCGCTGCGGGGGTCGGAAGAAGCAATCGATCCGGCGTTTGAGGCCGCGTGGCTCGACGGCCTGTGTACCGAGGCGTGCCGGTGCTGCGAAGAGCATTTCATCGCAGGAGGACTCAAAGGCCATTGGACGCTGTTTGAACGGGCGCGGCTGTTTCCGCTGCTGCGAGGCACCGAGCGGCCCGCGCGCCTGGACGAGATCTTCGCGGAGCATGGATTCCAATCGGTGAATCAGGCCCGCGGGGCGATCGACACGGTGGTCAAGCGGCTCCGGGCGCTGCTGCTGGAGATCGCGGGGAATGCTTCAATCGGGGACGATGATCGGCAGGAGCAGTTGCGGGCACTACGCTCGCGCGGCCTGGATGTATGACGCAACGGCAGAGATTGCTTTTCTGTGCGCATCCGGAACTCGCCGGGGGCATGCAACGCCTTGCATTGACGTGGTTCGATTCATGAGGGGATTGCGCGGTGAACGGGCCCGAAACACTCGGAAAAACCCCCATGTGGAGATCGGAATCACTCCAAGAGCGGCGAGAATCGCCCGGAATGGGCGAGCGCTGCTCGATACAGGCCCGCAAGGTTGCCGAGCAAAGTTCGGTGAAGTTCGGTGGAATGGGCGAATCTGCTTGGCAGGGGACGCAGACTTTGTTAGACTGAAAAGTGGGAGAAGCGGGGGTCGTACCCGGAGAACCCGCCATGTTCACGCGCACACTCAAGCTCCTCTGCGGGGCGACGATGGCGTTGGTGATGACCGTTCCCGCCCATCGGGCCCGGGCCGACGACCCGGCGGCGAATCCGCCGACGGCGCTGACGGACGCGGAGAAGGCGAAGATCAAGGACCTGGTCAAGCTGATGTGGAAGATGCAGCGAGACGCGGCGCCCAACGAGACGCTCGACGGCGCGCTCAATCCCCCGGGGCAGGGAGGGTTGCAGACGTGCTACGAGACCACGACGCACCCGCCGCCGTTCAACGCGACCAATCCCACGAAGATCACCGACGCGCTGCGTGAGTATCTGAAGATGATGCGCAACGACAAGCTGGTGAAGGACCCGTGCATCTGGGGCGCCGCGACGTGGCCCAAGCCGGGCCTGGGCAACGACAAGGTGGCCATCAGCGGGAAGGTGCTCGCGCTCTGGTGCGACCCGCTGGAGGCTCCGGCGGTGCGGGCCAAGGCGAAGATGCAGATGATGGCCTCGATGGCCAACGAGATCTCGCACGTGTACCAGAAGCCGGCGATGGCCGCGGCGGGGGACCCGCCCTACACCCCGGCGCAGGTGGACCTGGTGGAGTGCGACGACGAGCGCGACTCGGACATCATGTCGATCAAGTTCCTGCAATACGCCAAGAGCCTGCTGACGACCCCGCTGGGCGTGCCCCACACGAGCCTGGCGCAAATCTCGGCGGAGGGCCGGAGCGGCGAGTGCCTGGCGGAGTGCCTGATGAATCTCGGCGCCGACACGCCGGCCGAGCTGGCGGACATCACCGCGTTCGTGTGCGCCCGGCTGGACCACTACACCGACCGCGAGTCCAACCTCTTCTCCAACGCGATCAACAACACCAACTCCTGGAGCGCCCTCTACTACGACGGGCTGTACCACAGCCCGCTGCGGCTGAAGGTGGACCTGTCGATGATCCTGACGCGGATGATCAGGCTCTGCTACGACAACATCTTCTTCAACATCACGGTCCCCAACGACGGCAAGGCGATCGTCAACTACATCGTGACGGTGAACAAGAACGGGCGGGTGATCATCATCGTCATCACGATGGGCGCCGACGGGTCGATCTGCTTCCACACCTGGGAGGACACCAACGACAACGGCGTCCCCGACACGGGGCCCACGACGGTGGCCATCCCCGGGTTCCCGTTCTTCGGCGACGCCGTGCCCGCCCTGCACGACGGCTGGCTGCTGCATCCGCCCTTCGTCGGCCTCGGGTTCAACGACACGCTGGCCTACCACGATCGGCGCAACGGGTCGCTGACCGTCTTCGACATGAACAACGCCGGCGTGCCGACGGGCGCGTACCGCACCCTGCTCCGCGGCACCCTGATCGCCGATCCGCTCGCCGGCAACCCCTCCGCGGGCGGCTACAAGTCGCTGCACGTGATGGACTTCACCGCCGTTCCCGGGTCCATCAAGTGTGTCTTCCGCAACACGGGGCTCGTGAGCGCCACGCCCGAGAGCAGCGCCGTCGTCGGGCTCCACAACATCGCCACGGGCATCGGCGCGTTCCAGGCGCCCACGACGCTCGCCTCGGCCATCGCCCCTATCAGCGACCTGGGCGTGGACCACATCCCGCCCCACGACTCGGGCCTGCTGGTCATGAGCCACCCCGGCGACACCTTCATGCTCAGCTCCATCGGGCACGGGTCCTCGCAGTTGATCACCCTGGGCACGATCGGGCCCAACGGCTCCAACAACGCCGGCTCGCCGCCGATCCAGCCCGGCCCGGATGTGTTCCGCCTGCAATCGCTGATGGACGGGGCGACCACGCTCTACGCCAAGTGCGGCCAGGGAACGACGCTCGAGATGCTCTCGCTCCAGCTCGTCGGCGGCCCGAGCCCCGACCTGCTCGTGCTCTCGGGCTTCCCGGGACGCCTGGCGGTGTTCAACGGCGATGCCGCGCCCAACTACCAGTGGCAGGCCGAGGTGGCGACCCAGGAGGCCGACCCGGGGATGCTCTTTGCGCCCGGCCCGACCGGGCCGGTGTTCGTGACGAACTTCCTGGGCGACGTGCAGGTGCGGCCGATCCCGGGATCGCCGCTGGTGGCGCAGGGACTGGCGGATCTGGATGGGGATGGCCAGGCGGACGACGCGGCGGTGATCGCGCGCCTGCCATCCTCGCCGAACTTTGTCGTGTACATGGTCCTCAACGCGACATCGCCCACGGCGAACGTCATCCAATCCGTCCCCATCCCCTTCGAGCCGGGCGGATACTCGTACGTGAACGTCAACGGCGACAACCGGGCGGACCTGCGCATCGAGGATGCGCTGGGCGGACCGGCGCTCTGCCTGATCAGCAACGGTCCGGCCGGCTTCGCGCCCGGCCCGTGCCCCGAGCCGTGCGTGGCCGACTTCAACCACTCCGGCACCCTGGAGGTGCAGGACATCTTCGACTTCCTCAACGCGTGGTTCGCGGGCAACCCGGCGGCGGACGTCAACGGCGGCGGGCTGGCCGTCTCGGACATCTTCGCGTTCCTGAATCTGTGGTTCGCGGGCTGCTGAGCCCGAGAGCCCGGGCGCCTCGCTCAGGCGGGGCGCTCGGCGCGCCGGGCGCTCCTTGCCGAGCCCTCGCCGACGAAGGGAGGCAGAACGCAGCGATCGTTGTAGTGCTCGCCGATCCATGAGATCTCGCCGCGCTCGTGGAGCCTGGCGAAGGCCTCGACGCACTCGGCGCAGTAGCGAGAGCCCACCCCGTCGCGGAGCTCGCGGATGGCGTTTCGTTCGGCCTCGGGGCCGATGCTCCGGCGGTAGGGGCGGAGGCTGGTGAGGGCGTCGAAAGAGTCCACCACGGAGAAGTAGCGGGCGGGCGCCGGGATGGCGTCGCCCGCGAGACCGTCGGGATAGCCGAGGCCGTCGAGACGCTCGTGGTGGTGGCGGACCAGGTCGAGCACGAGCGGGTCGGTCTCGCCCAGGGCGAGCAGGCGGGCGTGCCCGGCGCCCGGGTGGGCCTTGATGATCTCGAACTCGTCGGGCGTGAGGGGACCGGCCTTGCGGAGGATGGCGTCGGGGGTCTCGACCTTGCCGATGTCGTGGAGGGCGGCGGCGATGCTCAGGCGGGCGATCGCGTCGCGGTCGAGGCCGAAGAACTCGGCGAGGGCGCGGGTGTAGAGCACGACGCGCCAGGTGTGCGCGGCGGTGACGTAGTCCTTGGATTCGATCTCGCGGAGGAGGAGTTGGACGGTCTCCGGCGGCGGCATGGATGGAGCCTGCGGATCGGGCGGGGACGGGATCAGGCCGACTTGCGGAGGGCCGTCTCGCGAACGAAGTCCGAGAGACTGCGGAAGCCCTCGCGCTTGGAGAGGGCTTCGAGACGCAGTTTCTCCTCCGCGCTCAACCGGATGTTCACCTGTTGATCGCGGCGAAGGCCGGAATCCGCCGCGGGGGGGCGCTGACCTTGCTCGATCATGGCGGCGATGGCGGCAACGGTTGAGTCGAGAACGCTCCTGGCGCAGGCCGCGATGGACCGGCCCTCGCCCATGGCGAGGGGCATTTCGAGGGTGTATCCGAAGAAGCCGACGTCGGGATCGGGCGTGATGACGAGGCGGTATCCCTCGGCGATGCGGCGAGCCTTGGCGAGGGCCGCGGCGGAGAAGGGGCGGGAGAGAGCGCGAGCGGCGGTGTCACTTGAACGAGACACCGAGCGTTCTTTCGATCTGGCGGATGTAGATCGGTTTAGCGCGCCCTTTGTGGACGGGGATACTGATCGTCGGGGAGTTGGGCCTCCCGAAGATGTGGTGCGAGCCGGAGATGCGTTGGAGCGTGTAGCCATGGTGCTCGAGGAATCTTCGGATATCGGCGAAGCGGAGTTCACCGGGCATGGGCGCACGCGACCTCGTCGCGGCACCCGTCCCCGGTGCCGATGTGCGCCCTGTCTCACACCGCCGATACTCAATCGACGCGCACAGCTCTTGGACTTTCGCCGCACAGGACAAGGACAGTATAGCGCACGCTATACGCCCGAGCAACCCAAGTTTCTCAGGCTCCCCGCGCCCCGTCAATCAGGTTCGCCATCGTCGTCTGCGTCTGCCGGTCGATGTCCGTGAGCATGTCCGCCTGATCGTCCGCGTGATACGACGACCGCACCAGCGGCCCGCTCTGCACCACCTTGAACCCGCGCCCAAGCCCCTCGGCCCGGAACTCATCGAACCGCTCCGGCGTGACCCAGCGGGCGATCGGGAGGTGGTTGCGGGTGGGCTGGAGGTACTGGCCGATGGTCAGGATGTCGCAGGAGTCGGCCGTCCTCGCCCTGGTCGCCGCCTGCACGTCGTCCATGAGCGACAACACTTCCTCGTCCTTCTCGCCGATGCCGACCATGATGCCGGTCTTGGCCACCATGCCCGCCTCCTTCACCCGCCGGAGCAGTTCCAGCGAGCGATCGAACTTGGCGCTCGGGCGCACCGCCGGGTACATGCGCCGGACGGTCTCGAGGTTGTGGTTGATGATGTGGGGCTTGGCGTCGATGACCTGCCCGAGGGCATCCCAGTTGCCCTCGAAGTCCGGGATCAGCACCTCGATGGACATCTGGGGGCAGGCCCGGCGCGAGCGGGAGATGGTCTCGGCCCAGACCGCCGCGCCGCCGTCGGAGAGCTCGTCGCGGTTGACGCTGGTGATGACGATGTGCTTGAGGCCGCCGTCGGCGTTCATGAGGCGGAGCGACTCGGCGACGCGCCTGGGCTCGTCCAGGTCGAGGGTGGGGGGGCGGCCGGTCTTGACGTTGCAGAAGCCGCAGGCCCGGGTGCAGGTGTCGCCGAGGATCATGATGGTGGCGACGCCGCGGGCCCAGCACTCGCCCATGTTCGGGCACCCGGCCTCCTGGCAGACGGTGTGGAGTTTGTGGTCGTCAACGATGCCCTTGAGGCGTTCATAGCCGGCCCCGCCGGGGACTTTGGCGCGAAGCCAGGCGGGTTTCTTCCTGACCGACAGGTGGTGGGCGTCGATCTGGTTGTTGAGGACCATTGCGCCGAGTGAAACCACCGGCTTGTCCACCCTTTTGAGGGGATCGCCGCCGAGCGGGCGGGGGTGTCGAAGGGACGTGCGCGCGACCGCGGAAGAGGGCGTCGGCGGGGTGGGTGTCGGGCCGGGGTCTGGCATGGTGGGGTCTGGTCGGGCCAGCATCGGCGCGCCGGCACAAACTCTAGGCGAGAAGGAGGACGCGACCGACAGGTTGTTCGGGCGCAAGTTCTGCCGTTCTCCAAGGTTATTGGCCGATCAGTATTCTGCCGGAGAGAACAAGCAGCGGCGCCGGCGATGTTGGCGCCGGGAGTTTGGAATGGAGAGTTGTGCGCATCCTGTCGCGAGTCGAGGAAGCGAGCCCGGCGGACAGGATGGATCGGGAGAGCCGGACCTACTCTTGGCACCCGCATCGGAACGGATTCCGTTTGTCGGTGCAAACATCGAGCGGGTCGCGGGTCGTACAAGGCCCCACCTACACGCCGCGATCGCGGCCGGGCCATTGAAGGAGCGTCGTGTGCGAATGAACGGACAACCCCCCTCCCATCCCGCCCGCCCCGGTTTCTTTCGGATTCGCCGCACGGGCGCGGGCGTGCTCGCGATGGCGGGGATGTGCGCCGGGATGGTCGGGTGCGAGGCGAACTCGTTCTTCGATCCGAGCAAGGTGGGCAACTGGAAGAGCACGCCCACGGTGATGCCGATCCTCGATCGGCTCAGCGTGATCGAGGACGAGCCGGCGGAGTACGTGCAGACCTCGCCGGTGATGCCCAGCGATCTGCTCCCCGAGGTCGATCAGGCGAGGTTCTCGCCCGGCGACGTGGTGGAGGTCCGCATCCAGGACTTCTTCCAGATCGGGCGCGAGGAGTCGTTCGACAAGCAGGTGGACCAGCGCGGCAACATCGAGCTGCCGGGCCTGGCCCCCGTGCGGGCCCAGGGGAAGACGACCTCGGAGCTGGTGACGGGGATCGAGAACGCGGTCCGGGCGGCCCAGATCACCGACCGCCCGCGGGTTGCGCTCAACGTGAAGTCGCAGCGGAAGCAAACCTTCTCGATTCTCGGGGGCGTGCAGAACGCGGGGACGTACTTCATCCCCGCGCCCGACTATCGGCTGCTCGAGGGGATCACGGCCGCGGGGGCGATGAACGAGAGCATCCCGTTCGTGTATGTGGTCCGGCAGGTGCCGCTGACCAAGGCCGCGGCGGGAGAGTACATCGAGGCCGAGCCGACCAAGCGACGCTCGCCGGGCCGTCCGCCCACGGGCGGGGCGGGGCTGCCCACCGACGGCGGCGGGGGCGAGGGCGAGGATCTGAATCGGGTCATCGACGACCTGATCAAGAAGCCCGGCGCCGACGAGCCGCGTGCGCCCGGCGCGATGGGGGGCGCGGGCTCGAGCGCTCCGGTGCGTGTGGACCTGGCCGAGCCCCCGCCGATCGACCTGCCGGATCCGAGTCGGGCGCTGGCCCCGACGCAGACGATCTCCCAGGGCGGCGGATGGGTGTTCGCCGACGGCAAGTGGGTCAAGCTGCGCCCGGGCTCGACGGTGGGGGAGGCCGTGACGGAACAGACGCTGGTGACGCAGCGCGTGATCAAGATCCCCGTGGGCCCCCTGCTGGCGGGGGCCGCGGATGTGAACATCGTGCTGCGCCCGGGCGACGTGATCCGGGCCCCGGTGCCGCGCGGCGGGCTGGTGTACGTCGCCGGCGAGGTCGCCCGTCCGGGCCCGTACAGCCTGCCCACCGAGGGCAAGCTGACGCTGCAGCGGGCCGTGGACGCGGCGGGCGGCCTGAACAGCATCGCGATCCCGGAAAAAGTTGACGTCACCCGCATGGTGGGCAACGACCGCCAGGCGACGATCCGGCTGGACCTTCGGGCCATCGCGGCCGGCGCCCAGCCCGATATCTACCTTAAGCCGGACGATCGGATCAACGTGGGCACGAACTTCTGGGCCCAGCCGCTGGCGATCATCCGCAACGGCTTCCGTGCCTCGTACGGGTTTGGATTCATCCTCGACCGCAACTTCCAGGGCGAGGTGTTCGGTCGCGACCAGGCGGTGAGCAGCTTCGGCAACTGATTCGAAGGGCTGCCCTCCCCGAGGGTGGGGGCCGCGTGCGCGGAATCCGGGCGGATTCTTCCGGCCGGTTGTGGCCAGAGAGCGCCGGGGCGACCAAACTTCGACCCGTGGCTGGTCGATGCGGTGTTTGTTCCGGAGTGGCCCGGAGCGGCCCGTTGGCGGGTCCTGTCGAACATTCCCCTCTCTCGGGGCGTACCCCGCCTATCGCCCCTGTTCGGGGGCCGCTCAATGGAGAACTGGTGTCCACCGTGTCGGCCGTCAAGTCGCCCCAGTCGCCCACAGGCATGAGCCCGAACGCATCGGGAGCGGCACGGGCGGCGATCGCGCCCCCGGGGACGCTGCTCCTGGAGAAGCTGGCCGATCGACGGGTGCTGGGGACGATTCTGGTGCTGCTGGCCGGGATCGTGGCGCTGTTCTGGCGCTGGTTCCTGGCGCAGCACGAGCACTCGTGGGGGAATGGGGACTGGTCGCACGCGTACTTCGTGCCGCTCATCGCGGTGTATCTGCTCTGGCAGAACCGGGCGGCCCTTGAGCGCGAGCGGATGAGCGTGTTCTGGCCGGGGGCGATGCCGCTGGTGATGGGGGTGTGGTGCTATGTGTACTTCATCGTGGGGGTGCCGAACCATTTCGGGCAGGGGCTGTCGCTGGTGCTCACGGTGTTCGGCCTGACGCTGCTGTTCCTGGGCCCGCGGGCGATGGAGCACCTGTTCACGGCGATCGGGTTCCTGGTCTTCGGCATCACGGTGCCGGAGATCATCATGAACTATCTGACCTATCCGCTGCAGGACCTCGCGGCGCGGGCGGGGTACTTCATCCTGCGGCTGATGGACGTGAACTGCGACCTGTCGGGGAACATGATCAACGTGATCACCTCCTCGGGCGCCGGCGTTCCCCTCGACGTGGGGACGCAGTGCTCGGGGATGCGCACGGTGATCGCGTTCGTGGCGCTGGGCACGGCGGTGGCGCTGGCGGGGACGCGCACGTGGTGGAAGCGGGTGGTGCTGGTGGTGACGGCGCTGCCGATCGCGATCGTCCTCAACGCGCTGCGGATCGCGACCCTCGGCGTGCTGTCGCTCTACAACCCGAACTTCTCGCAGGGGCAGATGCACATGTTCATCGGCACGCTGCTGCTGGTCCCGGGGTTCCTCGCGTACATGGGCGTGCTGTGGTCGCTCAACACCGCCGTCCCCGAGGACGCCCGCGGGAGCGCCGCATGAGCGGGTCGCGATGGCCATCCTCGCGCCGGGCGGCTCTGCTGCTGAGCCTGGCGGTGCTCTTTGGCAGCGCGGCGGCGCTGGGCGGGGCGATCCGCTTCTTCAAGCTCTACACGAAGAAACTCCCGATCCAGGTGACGGCCAAGTGCGCCTCGGTGCCGGCCACCACGGCCCACTGGGAGCGCGTCGGGGGCGACGAGTACCTGAAGGAGGAGGTGATCGAGACGCTGGGCACGACCAACTACGTGTCGCGGACGTACGTGGAGAGGCAGCCGAAGGACCCGAAGTCGCCGCGGGGCGTGCAGTTCCACCTGGCGTACTACACGGGGATGATCGACACGGTGCCGCACGTGCCCGACAGGTGCTTCGTGGCCGGCGGGGCGGTGATGGCCGGGGGGCCGTGGGTCGTGCCGGTCCCGCTCGATCGCGCCGAGTGGACGATCGACCCGGCGGCCAGCGCCGACGTGCGCGACGCGACGGGCGAGCGGGACGTGGCGATCTACTCGGCGCGCATGGGGCCCGACTCGGCCGCGCCGGGGAACCGGGTGCGCCTCCCGCGGGGGATCGAGCACCTGGACATGCGGGTGTTCGAGTTCAAGTCGCCGGGCTCGGACGAGCCCATGTACTCGGGGTACTTCTTCATCGCCAACGGGGCGCTCACGTCGCTGGCGCAGAACGTTCGCCTGCTGGCGTTCGACCTGCGGAGCGACTACGCGTACTACATGAAGGTGCAGTTCACCGCCACCCGGATCAAGGGTCCGGAGGAGCTGGCGAAGATGGCGGGCTCGCTGCTCGACGACCTGCTGCCGGACGTGATGCTCTGCACCCCGGACTGGACCGAGGTTGTCCGGGGCGAGTATCCCGCCGATAACCCGCGTCGGAAGACCTCGACGAGCGAACATCGCGCCCCGTAGGGGCATACTCACTAAACCGCCCCGCGCCCATCCCCAGCCCAAGGAAGTACCGACATGGCCTCGCGTGTGAATCTCAAGTTCGTGTTCGGACTCGGCAGCGTCCTGGTGCTCATCGCCGTGGTGGTGGCGTACTTCGGCCTGCGGAACTGGATGGCGCCCGGGGTGGAGCAGAATCTGGAGCGCGGCCGGCAGGCGGAGAAGGAGGGGGACCTCAAGAAGGCGATCACCTTCTACGGGCGCGCCGTGAACAAGGACCGGGGCAACCTCGAGGCGATCAAGATCTGGCGCGAAGCGCTGGAGCGATACACGCCGCCGGCGCGCCAGGCCTACGAGGACCTGTACTACGGCGAGTACCTGGGCGCCCTGCGGGCGACGGCGATGGCGGACCGGAAGAACCCCGAGGCGTTCCGCCGGTTCCTCGACGAGCGGTACAAGTGGACCGAGCGGGCCATGTCGACCCTGCGCGGGTGGGAGAGTTTCGCCAAGGAGTACGACGACCTGATGCGGAACTTCCAGGGCGACGAGGCGGGGAAGAACTCGCTGAGGCGGTACCGCGGGCTGGCCCGGGCGGGCATGCTGGCGAGCTACGCGGATCAGAGCGAGACGATGATCAAGGAGGGGATCGAGGACCTGAACACGGCGCTGGCGGCGGACGCGGGCGACTCGGAGGCCGTCATCGCCCTGTCGTCGATGGAGCGCGCCCTCGCCGATCGCGCCGAGCGCATCGGGCGCCAGGGCGAGGCGGACAAGCAGATCGCGGCGATCAAGGCCCGTCTGGAGAAGTTCGTGCAGGACCATCCCGGGGCGCAGCGGGTGCGGTACATGGTGCTCTCGGAGGAGATCCGAACCACGGCCCGCGAGATGGCCAAGAGCGCCGAGCCGGGGACCATGCTCGATGCGCTCAAGGCCAACCGGGCGGGGATCCGGGCCCTGGTGGACTCGATCATGACGACGCCGGCCGAGAAGGCCGACACGGTCATCGTGATGAACATCGCGCCGTGGGTGATGGTCGCGATGGACAACGGCGGCGAGGCGATGGACGCGATGATCGCCCACGTTCGCAAGGGCCACGCCACCGATCCGATGTTCCTGCTGGGCTGCGCGCGGCTGGAGAACGGGCGGGCACGCTTCGGCGACGCGATCGCGCTGTGCAAGGAGGCCGCGGGCCTGCCGGACAAGCCCCTGAGCCTCGACGGGCTGCTGCTGCACTCCTTGCGTGCCAGAGCGCTGCTGATGCAGGCGGACGCGATGTTCGCGTGGTGGGAGCGGGAGAAGGACGCGGCCAAGCGGGAGGAGCTCCTGACGCAGATCCGGGCGATCCGGAAGGACCTGGCGGCGCGGATGGGCGAATCCGACTCGGCGGTGCTGGGCGTGGACGGCCGTCTGGCCCTGGCCTCGGGGGACGTGCCGGGGGCCCGCACGATGATCAGCGCCTACAACGACCAGACGCAGCAGAGCGACGAGTCGATGCTGATGCTCGAGGCGGAGATCCTGTCTCGCATCGGCCAGAAGGGGGCGGCCAAGACCAAGCTCGAGCGCGTGCTGGCCCTCGACGAGAAGAACGTTCGGGCCCTGCGGAGCCTCGCGATGATCGAGGTCGAGGACCGCGACTATCGCTCGGCCGCGACCCGCCTGAAGTTCGCCTCCTCGCTCATGCCCAACGACGCGGGCCTGAAGGACCTGTACGACCACGCCAGAGAGCTCGCGACCGGGAAGTTCGAGAACGACCCGGTCGTGGAGGTGGTTCTCAAGGCCCAGAACGCGGTGATGGGCACGACCGGGGACATCAACGCCGCCATCAAGATCCTTCGCGACGCGCTCGACGAGCCGAGGTACGCGGGCGACCTGCGGATCTCGGTGATGCTGGCCCAGTACCTGGCGATGAACAAGGACCTGCCGGGGGCCAAGGTCGTTCTCCAGCAGGCCGCGGCCAAGAACCCGGACAACGCGGTGCTCAAGACGATGCTCGAGCGGATCGACAAGGACCCGGTCGAGATGTACATGGAGCAGATCGACCAGGCGGCCGTGACGCCGGTCCAGAAGTGGCTGATGCGGTACGGGCTGTACACGCGCCTGGCCAAGCCCGAGGACGCCAAGCGGGCCCTGGCGGAGGCGGCCCGCCTCGAGCCGGACAACCCCGCGGTCATCGACACCCGGTTCGACGACGCGATCATGCGTCGCGACGAGGCGGAGCAGGACCGGATCGTGGCCAAGGCCCGCGAGCTCAACCTCGACCGCAACGGGGGCGAGCTCTACGCCTCCCGGGCGCTCATCGCCCGCGGGAAGGTGGCCGAGGCGATCGGCGGTTTCCGCGAGGTGGTGAGCAAGGACAAGCTCAACATGCTGGCCTGGCGACTGCTGGGCATGGCGCTGCTGGACCAGGGACGCCACGGCGAGGCCATCGACGCGCTCAAGACCGCCGTGGGGATCAAGCCCAACGACATCCCCTCGATCACCTCCTACCTCCAGGCGCTCGTCTCGGCCCACCGCGAGGCGGAGGCCCTCGCGCTGGCGCGAAAGTCCGAGGCCGTGGCGGCGAGCGATCCGACGTTCTTCGAGATGTACCTGCTCCTCGAGTCCAGCGCGCCGGGCGGGGACAAGAAGAAGGCGATCGCGGCCCGGCAGCGCCAGGCGCAGCGAGCCCCCAACGACCGGGGCAACAAGTCGCGCCTGGCCTCGCTGCTGGTCAACGCGGGCGAGCTCAAGGACGCGGCCGACCTGATCAAGGACCTGCGCACGTCGGACCCCAAGGACCCCATCGCCCTGCAGATCGAGGCGGCGTTCCTGGGCCGCCAGGGCAAGGTCGCCGACGCGGTGGCCCTGCTCCAGCGGTTCATCGACGCCCTCAAACCCGAGGAACGCACCGCCGAGCTGTACATCAACAACGCCCGTCTGCTCCGCCAGCTCGGCCAGCCCGACGAGGCCAAGCGGACGCTCGAGGCGGCCCGGCCGGTCCAGGATCCCAAGACCGCGCTGATCGATCGCGAGCTCGGGGACATGATGTACGACCTGGGCAGCAGCGTGCAGGACTCCGACCCCGAGAAGGCCAGGGCCAAGGCCGCCGCGTACCTGGACGAGAGCCTCGCCGCCTACCAGCGGGCCCTCGAGGGCGGCGGGCCCGACGCCGACAACGCCATCCGCAAGCGGATGATGGAGGTCTGCCTGCGGGCGGGCAACTTCGAGCGGATGGGCCGGATCGTCGGCGAGCTTCCCCCATCGGCCCAGGGCGAGGCCACGGTGCTGCTGCTGCAGGCCGAGGCCGCCGCGGCCCAGAACGAGCGCGAGAAGGCCCTGAAGTTCTACGACCAGGCGGTGGCGGCCGACCCGAAGGACCCGATCGTGTTCTTCAAGCGCGGCGACTTCAAGGCCTCGATCGGACGCGTCAAGGACGCGATCGCCGACTACGAGCAGATGATCCGCGTGGACCAGTCGAGCGTGCTGGCCCGGGCCCGGCTGGCCAAGTGGCTCAGGGCCGTCGGACGCGACGCGGAGGCGGTGCAACGCGTGAAGGAGTGCACCACCATCGAGCCCTACAACGAGCAGTTCCGCCAGGCCCTGATGGTGATGCTCTCCGAGCTCGGCAAGCCCCTCGAGGCGGCCCAGGCCGCGGAGGACGCGGCGACCACGTTCGGAACCAAGCAGTGGAAGTTCAACGCGGGCCAGTACTGGGCCCGGGTGCCCAACTGGGAGCGGGCCGTGGGGCACATGCTCTCGGTGTGGATGGACGAGAAATCGGTGAACGTGGCTGTGCCGCTCATCGAGTTCCTGCTCAACAAGGGCGACGTGACCAACGCGTTCAACGTGCTCCAGGCCCCCGAGCTGGCCCCGCTGATGGGCAAGTCGCTCCCGCTGAAGATGCTCCGGGCCCGGGTGCTGGCCCGGAGCAACCGCACGGGCGAGGCGGTGCAGCTGATCTCCGAGGCGCTCAAGAACAACGTGGACATGGATTCCAACGAGGCGACCTCGCTGTTCATGTCCGGCATCACGGGCATCTACCCGACGCCGACCGACCAGATCGAGCTGCTCGACCGGCTCGAGGCCACGCAGCCCTTCGCGGGTTGGCTGGCGCTCAAGGCCAACGGCATCCGCCTGCGCGACGGTGCCTCGAAGGCCCGGGCGCTCCGGGCCCTCGACGCGCTCACCAGCGGCACGACCCCGGACAAGGTCAAGGCGGCAACGTGGTCGCTCCTTGGAACCGAGTCCTTCACGGCCGGGAACTTCGCCGAGGCGCGCCAGCGGTTCGAGCGCGGGCAGGCCCTGGATCCCGACAACATCGAGCTGTGCAACAACCTCGCCTACATCCTCGCCGTCAAGCTCCATGAGTGCGACAAGGCCCTCCCCTTCGCGCTCAAGGCCTCCCGTGGAGCCCCCCAGAACTCGGGATATCTGGACACCCTGGGCGCGGCCCAGGTGTGCGGCAAGAAGTGCGATGAGGCCGTTCGTACCCTCGGGCTTGCGCTCAACGCGGCGGTGAACGACGCGGAGCGAATCCCCGTCTACATCCACCTTGGCCAGGCCCGCCTGTGCCAGGGAGATCGGATCGAGGCACGCCGACTCGCCGACCAGGCCCGCGACCTGATGGCCGGCATGCCCTCGGTTCGGCAGCAGTACGACGCCGACCTCAAGGAGTTGGATACGTCGATTGATGCGAGACAGTCCCAAGGCCGATAGCACAGCAGACCCGGCTCGACCCCGGCCGAGAGAATCGTCCGATAACGCCATGCACACCCCCTGATCGCGGGATGGAATACACGAAATGTCTAGCGCCGCCTCTATTCGACCCCCGTCCGCGACCCTCCAGCCTCGCCCCGTGGGCGGACACGCTCCGTCGGGCCCCGGCATGTCGCTCGACCCGGTGCGCCTGCTGAAGAAGTACTACGGGCTGCTGCTGGGCGCGGCGGTGGTGGGCGCGGTGCTGGGGGTGGCCTCGCACTTTATTCTGGCCAAGACGTACCCGCAGTTCACCTCGGCGACGACGTTCGCGGTGACCCCGCCCCAGCGAGACCCGACGGTGTCGGTGGCCGAGGCCATGACCCAGGACGAGCTGCTGCGATTCATGGGCACGCAGATGGCGATCATGATGTCCACCAGCACGCTCGACAAGGTGCTCGACGACGCGGACGTGCTGGCGACGAGCTGGGCCCAGGACTACTACTACCGGGGCAGCTTCCAGAAGCAGAACGCGGAGCCGGACCTGGAGAAGCTCCTGTCGGTGCGCCAGGTGCCGCAGACCAACCTGATCCGCCTCTCGATGACGTACCGGAATCCCGACGACGCGTACGCGATCGTGCGGACGATCGCGAAGATCTACCTGGACGATATTCGCTCGGCCGGGTCGGAGCGCTCGGTGCGTCAGCGCGAGGTGCTGGGCAAGCAGGTCGCGTTCAACCTGGGCCTGATCAAGGACCTGACCGACACCCGGGACCGCCTCCTGCAGGCCAACGACGTGACCGACATCAACGCCGGCGTGGCCCAGGAGGACGAGAAGACCAGGGAGTTGAGCCAGCGGTACGTGACCACCGTGTCGTCGATCGCGGCGGTGGCCTCGCAGTACGAGCGCTACCGCAAGATGCAGGAGGAGAGCAGCATCGTGCAGTTCCCGGACAACATCCGGGACACGGCCGGAAAGGACCCGGTCGTGCAGACGCTCGACCAGCAGGTGGCCAACTACCGGACCGACTACAGCACCCTCAGGAACCAGGGTTTCGGCGAGGAGCACCCCACCGTGGTCTCGGTGAAGATGCGGATCGCCGCCGTGAACCAGGAGCGTCAGGAGACGTTCGAGCGAACCCTCCGCAAGGTGTTCGACGCGGAGGTGGACATGCTGCGCGGCCAGCTGGACGCGATGCGGGCCACCGAGGCGCAGATCAAGGAAGAGTTCAAGATCGTCGACAAGCGCAAGCAGGACCTGACGCGCCTGCGGATCAGGCTTCAGGACATCGAGAACGAGGTGAAGGCCAAGACGGAAGAAACCTCGCGCCTGCAGGCCTCGCTCAAGCAGCTCGAGCTCCTCGGCGACCCGATCTTCACCCGCGTGCAGGAGGTCGTCCGGGCCCAGAAGCCGCAGATCATGAGTTTCCCGCAGCTCAAGATCCTCATCCCCCTGGGCACGGTCCTGCTGCTGGGCCTCACGGCCGGCCTGGTGGTGCTCCGCGAGGTGCTCGACCAGCGGGTGCGCGGCCCGGCGGACCTGGCCACCATGGCCCGCATCCGCGTGCTGGGCCTCGTGGCCGACGCCCAGGAGGACCCGACGCGCCCGTCCAACCTCGCCACCGCCTTCCGCGACGCCCCCACGGGCGTCACGGCCGAGTCCTTCCGCCTCCTGCGCGCCCCGGTCATCAAGGGCATGGACCAGGCCGGGCACAAGACGCTGCTGGTGCTCGCGGGAATGCCCGAATCGGGCGCGACGACCGTCGCGACCAACCTCGGCCTGGCCTGCGCCGGCGCCGACGAGCGGGTGCTCATCATCGACGCCAACCTGCGCCGGCCCGGCGTGCAGAAGGCCTTCGGGCTGCCCGACGCGATCGGCCTGGGCGACGTGCTCAACGGAGCGGCCAAGCTCGACGAGGCGGTGCGCCCCACCAGCGCCGACAACCTCTTCGTGCTCACCGGCGGCTCGGCGGCCAACCGGGCCATGCCCGAGCGCCTCGCGTCCGAGGCGATGTCGCGCCTGCTGGCCGAGGCCAAGGGGAAGTTCGACCGCGTCATCATCGACTCGGCCCCGGCGATCGTGTCCGGCGACGGTTTCACCCTGGCCAATCGCGTGGACGCCGTGGCGCTCGTCGTCCGGGCGATGGTCGAGAAGCGCGGGCTGGTCGCCCGCCTTCGGGCCCAGTTCGGCGAGTGCCGCGGAGAGTTCCTCGGCGTGGTCGTCAACGCGGTGCAGGCCTCGGCCGGCGGCTACCTCCGCGGCAACATCAAGGCCTCCCACGAGTACCAGCACGGCAGCCAGGCGGCATAGGCCCGGGCCGCGCCCTCCCTTCGACCATCCCTCCCCCGAGCCGTGGAGCCCCACCCTTCCCAACGCCCTCCCGACGCCGGGCCCCCCAGCGGGTCCGGCGTTTCTCCGCGCACGCTCGTCACCGGCGGCAGCGGGTTCATCGGATCCCACCTGGTCGAGCACCTGCTCGCCACCGGCGACCACGTCACGGTGATCGACGACCTGTCCACGGGACGGCGCTCGAACCTGCCCGCGGGCCACGAGCGCCTGCGTTTCATCGAGGCCGACCTGGCCGGCGCGCTGAGCGTGCTCGGGCCGGGGGAGCGCTTCGACCGCATCTTCCATCTCGCGGCGGCCGTGGGGGTGAAACTGGTGGTCGAAAACCCGGCCCGGTGCATCCGGACCAACATCGAGCTCACCGAGCGGCTCATCGAGTTTGCGCTCGGCCACGGGCCGCGCGAGGGCTCGCCGGCGCCCACGCTCATCGCCTCGTCGAGCGAGGTGTACGGCAAGGCGGACAAAACACCGTTCAGCGAGGACGACGACGTGGTCTACGGCCCGACAAGCCGGACACGCTGGTCCTACGGCATGACCAAGGCGATCGACGAGTACCTCGCGCTCGACGCGCACAAGCGGCTGGCCCTGCCCGCGATGGTCGTGCGGTTCTTCAACACCACGGGGCCGCGACAGGTGGGGTCCTACGGCATGGTGCTGCCGAGCTTCGTGGCCGCCGCGCTCAAGGGCGAGGACATCCCGATCTTCGGCGACGGGAAGCAGGTGCGGTGCTTCGTGGACGTTCGTGACGTGGCGGAGGTGCTGCCGCGCCTGCTGGCCGAGCCGAGGGCCCACGGGGTGGTGATGAACCTGGGCTCGGATCGCCCGGTGACGATGGAGGAACTGGCGGACCTGGTGGTTCGGACCCTCGGCTCCCCGTCGCGCAAGCGGTTCATACCCTACGACGAGGCGTACTCCGCGGGGTTCGAGGACCTGCGTCGGCGCGTGCCGGACCTGGGCAGGGTTCGGGCGGCCGTGGGGTTCTCGCCGCGATTCACGCTCGAGCAGACCATCCGCGACGTCGCGGATGCGATGCGGGAAGGAGGCGGTCCAGGATGACCGAGCCGGCCACGACGATTCCCTCGCTCTCGCTCTCGCCGATGCCGACCATCGGCCTGTCCGCGCCCCCTCCGGATCTGGCCTCGCAGATCGCCGACCTGGCCAGGCAGGAGGCGGCGCTGCACGAGAAGATGCAGGCCCTGGCCGTCAAGGCCGAGGGCGTGCGGTCCGCGGCGCAGGAGGCCGGCCACGCGGCGGTGGGGAGCCTGGGTCGGCTGGAGATCTTCCACGGGTACATGTGGGTGTTCGTGGTGTCGTTCCTGGTGGCGCTGCTGGTGACGCCGATCATGCGTCGGCTGGCGATCGCCAACGGCGTGGTGGACCGGCCGAGCGTGGCCCGCAAGGTCCACCGGACCCCTGTGGCGTATCTGGGCGGCGTGGCGGTGTACCTGGGCATTCTGGCGGGGATCTTCTTCGCCTACACCCAGCCCTGGCACGGGGCGCTGACGTTCCACCCGACGGCCCGCGACGTGGCCGGCCTTCCCGGCGGCGTGCCGCTCTCGGTCGTGCTGGGGATGACCGTGATCATGCTCTGCGGCCTCTGGGACGACGTGGTGGGGATCGACCCGCGGGCGAAGATCGCGGGGATGCTCTTCGCCGCGGCCGCGCTGGCCTCGAGCGACGTCGGGGTGAAGGTCGCCTCGGGGGTGCTGCTGCCCATGGCGCGTGCGCTGGGGATTCCGACGACGGCCTCGGCGACGCCGGGGGGGCTGGCCACGATCGCGTTCCACGTCCCGCTGCCGGTCGAGATTCTGGGGTACCACGCGATTCCGATCGACGTGGTGTACTGGGTGGGCACGGCGGTGATCGCGGTGTTCGTGCTGGGGGCCTGCAACGCGTCGAACCTGATCGACGGCCTGGACGGGCTGCTCTCGGGGACGACGGCGATCGCCAACATCGGGCTGCTGATCATCGCGCTGGGTCTGGCGATGCACGACGACGGGCCGCTCGACGGGGCCCGGATCGTGATGGGCCTGGCGGTGCTGGGGGCGTGCCTCGGGTTCCTGCCCCACAACTTCAACCCGGCGACGATCTTCCTCGGCGACGCGGGGTCGCTGCTGCTCGGGTATTGCACCATCGTGATCGTGCTGATGCTCGGCGACACGGGCCAGACGCACCTGGTGCTCGCCGGCGTGATCATCTACGCGATCCCGATCATCGACACGACGCTGGCGATCGTCCGGAGGAAGATGTCCGGCCGGAGCATCTCCGAGGCCGACGACCAGCACCTGCACCACATCCTCAAGCGGGCCCTGGGGGTGAAGGGGGCGGTGTTCGTGCTCTACGGCATCGGCGTCGGCTTCGCCGCGCTGGGCGTGCTGCTCTCGGAGGGACGCCAGCGGGTCGTGTACGGGCTGGTGGCGGTGGTCGCCTCGTACATCGGGGTGATCGCCCTGAAGATCGGCCGGCGCGAGCACATCGAGCGCGAGATGAACGAGGCGGAGGCACGGCGATCCGGCGCGCCAGGGAATCCGCCCGCTCCGAAGGCCAGCCAAGACTCGAACGAGCCACGGACCCCGACCCAGACCGGCGCGGCCCGCTGAAATCGGCGGAAGCCCGATTGGTCCCGGGGGTTCGGCGCGCCCAAGATTGCGGATGCCCAGCGCCAAACGCCGACGCCCCGCGCCCAAACGCACAGCCCGCGGGCCCGGCGCGTCCACGCCCGAGCCCGTGCCCTCGGGGCTCGACGTGCGCCAGACCACCGCGATGCGAGACCTGTTCTGGAACAACGTCGTTCGCGACATGCTCAACGGGCTGGCCATGCTCTCGCAATCCCAGCCGGAGCTCTTCGACGGCCGGTTCGGCGTGCTCACACGCCAGGGCGAGCGCATCCCGATCGCCCATGTGCACCCCGTGTTCGCGTGCTCGGTGCCGGGGACGCAGTCGGATCGCGACGTGAGCGCGGCGGTGCAGTGCACGGTGTTCCGCGTGCAGACGCCCGAGGGCGAGGTCTTCACGCTGCCCGTGCAGGAGATCCGCGCGATCCACACCATGACGCCGGAGCTCATCGAGAAGCTGCAGGCGCTGGCCGAGAGCGAGGCCGAAGGCGGCTCGGGCGCCGGCGAGAGCCATCCGTTCGGGCTGGCGGCCTTCGCCGCCCTGCCCAGGGGTCCGACCATCGCCGCGCCGGAGCATCCGACGGAGTGACGACCATCGGGAGGGATCCCGCGGCGCGCCGGGAGCCGGGAGCGTGTCGATCCCGATGGGGAACAGGACGAAGCGGGCGAGAGAGCCGGTGGACGGGATCGGCCCGGGGCCCCGGAGGTCGGAGGAGATTCCGGGGATGCGCGAGCCGCCGCCCGCCCCGGCGATGTTCATGGCGAGCCTCCCGGTGTGCCGGGGGCAGGAGGGGCCGGCCCGACGGGAGCGGAAAAATCGAACCGGAATCGGGCGTCGCCTGTATTGATAACGGTCTATGTTTGATCGGACCCCCATGCGGACACTCATCGCCATCCCGGTGTACAACGAGGAGCGATACGTCTGCCGCGTGCTGGCCAAGGTGCTCGAGTACGCCCAGGACGTGCTCGTGATCGACGACGGCTCGACGGACTCGACGGTGGCGACGCTGCCGAAACTCCCGGTGGACGTGATCCGCCACGGGACCAACCAGGGGTACGGGCGCTCGCTCCAGGACGCCTTCGCGTGGGCGGACCTGCGCGGGTACGACTGGGTCATCACGATGGACTGCGACGAGCAGCACGAGCCGGCCGCGATCCCGGAGTTCATCGCGACGGCGCGCGAGAACGCGGCGGACATCATCAGCGGGTCGCGGTACGCGTCGGCCGACGGCGTCGGGGACCTGCCCCCGGCCGACCGTCGCGCGATCAACGCGACGATCACGCGCGAGATCAACGAGCGGCTGGGGCTTCGGCTGACCGACGCGTTCTGCGGGTTCAAGGCCCACCGGGTCGAGTCGCTGCGGAAACTGCGGCTGACGGAGAATGGGTACGCGTTCCCCATGCAGCTCTGGGTGCAGGCGGTGGCGCAGCGGCTGCGGATCCGGGAGATTCCCGTTCGCCTGATCTACAACGATCCGAACCGGAGTTTCGGCGGGCCGCTGGACGACCCGGAGATTCGTCTGCGGCACTATCGACGGGTGCTGCACTGCGAGATCGAGCGCTGGGCGGATCGGCTGCCGCGCGAGTCGCTGGTGGGGGTGGAGGGCGGGTGTGGGGGGGAGTAGGTGTCAGTGCCCAGTGCCCAGTGCCCAGTGCCGAGTGCCGAGTGCCGAGTGTGAGTAGCTGCGAGATAATCGTTCGGCCGGATGGGACGAAGTGGGGGGGGATGGTGCGCCCGCGACCTGGGGTGGACGATCGGGCTCGCCGGTTTCGGGCGCAGCTGGGGTTGCCGGTGGACCGGCCCGTGGTGCTGGCCGGGCATCAGGCGCAGATGTGGCATCCGGGGATTCTGGCCAAGGCGCTGGCGCAGGCGGCCGCGGCGCGATCGCTCGGCGCGGGCGGGGCGTGGGTGGTGGTGGATCAGGACGACCACGATCCGTGGACGATCCGGTATCCGGTGCGGACGGCGGAGGGGAGCCTGGAAGTGCGCCAGTGGCGCGTGGGTGGAGAGCACGCGACGGGGCCGGAGCATGTCCCGATCGCCAACGGGCCGGCGGCGCGTCCGAGCGGTATTCCAGCGCTGGAACGCGGCGAGCGTTTCGGGGCGCCGGGCGTGGGCGAGGGCCTGGACGCGATCCGGGCGGCGATCGGGCGCCACGCGGGGGAGCGCTCGGCGGCGCGACAGATCGGCGCGGCGATGCAAGAGCTCTTGCGTCCGATCGCGCCGGACATGGCCACGGTGTTCGCGACCGATCTGGCCCGCACGGAGGTCTTCGCCCAGGTGGTGGAGGCGATCGGGCGGGACCCGGCGGCGGCGGTGGGCGCGTACAACCGGGCGACGAGGGCGCATCCCGGGGCGCGGATCGCCCCGCTGCGAGCCGACGGTGATGCGGAGTTGCCGCTCTGGCACATCCCGGCGAAGGCCGGCGCGGCGCGCCGGCGCGTGCCGGCGTCGATGCTCGGGTCGATCCCGGTCGAGGAACTCGCGCCGCGGGCCCTGCTGATGACCGGGGTGCTGCGCATGGCGGGGTGCGAGATGTTCGTGCACGGCCTCGGGGGCGCTGGTGGGGACGGCTCGTCCGGGTACGACGCGATCACGACCGCGTGGTTCCGCGAGTGGCTCGGGGCCGACCTGGCGCCGACGGCGACGGTCTCGGCCACGCTCCGGCTGAATCTGGAGCCGCCGGGCAGCGGGGCGCGCCCGACCCCCGAGCAGATCGCCCGGGCCCGGTGGACGGCCCACGCGGCGCGCCACCGGCCGCGGATGCTCGGGGACGCGGCGGCGGAGGCCCAGCGAGAGGAAGCGCTGGCGACGCTGCGCCGGCTGCGGGGGAAGCGCGACGCGCCGTCCAAGCGATCGAAACTCGAGGCGTACCGGGGGTTGCACAAGACGCTCGAGGCCGCGCGGGCGCGCCGGCCGGCGGAGCTTGCCCGGTACGAGTCCGAGGCGGCGGCGGCCGCGGCCTATCGCGAGGAGGCGGAGATCATCGCCGATCGGACGTGGGCGTGGCCGCTGTACGAGGCGGGGCAGATCGCCGAACTGAGGCGGGCGATCGATGCGGCGTTCGGGCTGTAGGAACGCGATCAGGCGGGCGGCGGCGTCGGCTCGCGAACGGCGCGATGGAAGAGCCACTTCATCTCGGCCATCCGCAGGAGGTTCGAGAGGGCGAGGTACGCCACGCCCCCGACGCCCGTCCCGAGCGCGACACGCACGACCTGCCACGCCCAGTCCGACGCGAGGGCCCTGGGGATCGTGGGCGAGACGAGCGGCGAGGCGGTGGGGAGGAGGCGCAGGAGCGTCCACACCAGGCCGCCCATGATGGCCGAGGCCACAAGGACCTTGGCGGTGGCGCCGGTGGCGTGGGCGTCGAGCATCGGCTCGTGGGCGCCGACGCGCCGGAGCATCCGCGTGCACAGGATGCCCAGCACGAGGGCCTGGAGCATGGCGCTGATGGCCGTGGACCACGCCAGGCCCGACTCGCGCACGCCGGGGATCCAGATGAGCGAGAGGTTCAGGACGACGTTGATCGCGATCATCGCGAGCGAGACGGTCATGGGCGTGCGGGTGTCGCCCTGGGCGTAGAAGGCGCGGGTGAGCACCTGGTTGAGCGAGTACCCCCAGATGCCGATCGAGAAGCCCGTGAGCACGGCGGAGGCGCGAACGATCGACGCGCCCGTCCATCCGAGGCGCCCGTGGCCGTAGAGCACGCCGATGGCGTCGGGGCCGATGAGGCTCATGCCGACGGTCGCGGGAACGCCGACGAACAGGGCCAGGCGCAGAGCGCGCCGGAGGGTGTCGGTGAAGTGGTCCGGCTCCTTGGCGTGGCGGGCCAGCAGGGGAAAGGCCGCGCTGGCGATGGCGACGCCGAAGACGCCCAGGGGGAACTGGTAGAGGCGGGCGGTGAGGGCAAGCAGAACGTTGCTGGACGCGTCGAGGGGATAGGCCAGGCCGAACATGGTGGCCGGCCCGCGAACGCCGTCGGGGCCGAGCGGGCCGGGGAACCAGATAGGCCACATGGCGATCACGGTGTCGAGGAAGGTGTTGAGTTGGAGCGTGCCGAGGCCGATGGCGACGGGGATGAACCTGCGGAGCATGATCGCCGCCCGTGGCCGGACGGAGGACCACGCGCTATTCCACGCGAACTGGCGCCGGAGCAGGCCGGCGAACCAGCAGCACTGGGTGACGCCGCTGAGGACGGTGGCGATGCCGAGGATGTAGGCGACGGTCTCGCCGCCGGGCCGGCCCGTGAGGATGAAATAGAGGCCGGTGGCCACGATGAAGGTGTTGAGGATGAACGGGCCGCTGGCGGCCGGGCCGTAGCGCCCGTGGACCTGGAGCATGGCCGCCTGGATCGCGACGGCGCAGATCAGGGGCATGAACGGGAGCATGACCATCACGAGCCTGATGGACAGGTCGCGCTCGGGGTCGCGCGGGGCGAGGACGAGCACGCCCCACAGCACCAGCTCGATGACGACCGTCAGCGCCGTGGTGACCAGGCCCAGCGCGGTCATGGTGAGCGACGCGAGGCGGTCGGCCTCCTCGCGCGAGTGCTTCGAGGCGTCCGTGTAGGCCGGGATGAACGCGGCCGAGAGCGCGCCCTCGCCGAAGAGCCGCCGGAACATGTTGGGGATCGCGAACGCGGCCTGGAACGCCGAGCCGACCAGGCCCGTGCCGAACATCCGGCCGACGACGACGTCACGGACGAGGCCGCCGATGCGCGAGCCGAACGTCACCAGGCTTGTGGCCCTGACGGCGCGCGAGAGATGGCCGTGCCGGTCGGCGTGGGCGCTGGGCGGCGGGTTGGGCGGGCGGTCCGGGTCGGTCATCCCGCCCCGATCATCGGATGAACACCAGCCAGTTGACCACGAGAACCGGGAGGAGGATCAGCACCGAGTAGAGCAGGTAGCCCAGGAACGAGGGCATGGCGGTTCCGAGGCGTTTCTGCCCCGGCGCGGCGTCGGGACGCAGCGCCTCGGCGCGGGCCGCGTCAACGATCGACTTGACCATGAAGTTCGGGCCGTTGCCGATGTAGGTCATCGCGCCGAAGAAGACGGCGCCGAGGGCGATGCCCTCGAGGAGGGTCTGGCCCTTGAAGACCACGGCCGCGGCGGAACCGTGCGAGAGCTCGAAGGTCGATGCGATGAACTGGTGCAGGCCCTCGGGGGACATGGGGAGGTGGAGCGTGGCGGTGGCGGCCTGGAGGAAGGAGAGGTACGTGGGGGCGTTGTCCAGGCCCGCGGAGAGTCCGCCGGTGAGGAAGTAGTACTGCGTGGGGGTCTCCAGGCCGAGCGAGCCGGCGTTGGCCTGGAGATAGCCCAGCGCGGGAGCCATGGTGAGGAAGATGCCGGCGAAGAGGAAGGCGACTTCCTTGACGGGCTCGAAGGTGAACTGGTTGGAGTTATGGATGGACGGCCGGGCGAGGAGGTAGGCGAGCACGGCCATGGCGATCTGGAACGTGGCCCCGATGGGGAGCCCCTCCACGGCCTTGACGCCCGCCCGCTTGAGCAGAGGATCGACGAACACGCCGGCGACCAGAAGGATCAGGCAGAACACGGGGGCGCCCCCGGTGACGACCTTCGGGGAACGCCCGCTGGGGTCGAAGATGCGCTGCGCGGGGAGGTCGGCGCCCGCGGCGGGGATGCGCGTGTCCATGACGAAGAACGCCGCGAGGAGCAGGCCGTTGACCAGCAGCCACATGGGCCAGAGGTGCGTGAGCGTCCACTCGAACGGGACGCCCTTGAGGTAGCCCAGGTAGAGGGGCGGGTCGCCCACGGGCGTGAGGCAGCCGCCGCAGTTGGAGACGATGAAGATGAAGAACACGACGTGGATGGGGCGGAGGCGGCCGCGGTTCATGCGCATGAACGGCCGGATGAGCAGGACGCTCGCCCCGGTGGTCCCGAGGATGTTGGCCAGCACGGCGCCGACGGCCAGGAGGAGCGTGTTGCGCAGGGGCGTGGCCCGATCGCGGATGTCCACCAGGATGCCGCCCGAGGCGACGTAGAGGCCGCCGACGAGGGCGATGAAGGCGTAGTACTCCAGCCCCGCGTGGAGCATGTCGTGGCGACCGGAGGCGCCCATGGCGGAGAGGTAGTAGCCGAGGACGGAGGCCCCCAGGAAGAAGGCGACATCCGGATAGTGGGCGTGCCAGAACTTCCCCGCCAGCAGCGGGAGCGTGGCGATGCCCAGGAGCAAAAGGCCGAACGGGATGCACAGCCAGAGCGGGATGGCGGGCGCGCCGTGGGCGCCGGCCGGGGGGGCCGTGGGAGCGTCGCCCGGCGCGGGGGCGATCGAGCCGACGGGGATCGTTGTGCCGTCCACGAGCCGCTCGACCTTCGAGCCGTCGGGGTTGATCTGCACAACGCGCGCCGCCTCCGTCGCGGGGCCGTGCGAGGCCGGCGTGCCGGCGGTCTGCCCGGGCAAGAGCACGCCGCCGACGATGCCGACGACCAGCCCGATGAGCGCGGAGAGAGCCCAGCACCTGGGCCCGTGGAAACCCGCGTGGCCCGTGGAACGGTCTGTGGGTTGATCGTCGGTCGGGGTCATGCAGATGGGGGAACCGGATGCCGGTCGGATGTGGTGGCCCGAGCGGCCCGAGTGGTGGAGACAAGCGTGGCAACCAGAGCGGCGAACGCGCCGAGGGCGACCCCGACACAGTTGGCAGCGTAGTCGTCCCACGCGCAGGTGCGCCGGACCCACGGGATGGCCTGCAGGCCCTCATCGACCCCGGCGTACACGCAGGCGACAACCACCGCCAGCAGGATCGATCGGAGGCGAAGCGGTTCGCCGACATAGGCGGTGAGCCAGAACAGGCCGAACCACGCGGCGAAGATCACAAAGTGCACCACCAGGTCGGGGCGCCGGATCATGGGGACGTCGATCCGGAGGGCGGGCCAGTGGGTGCCCACGAACAGCGCGCCGGCAAAGACCCAGAAAAGGACTCGAAGGGTCTTTCGATATCGGACCAGCCGGTCCGCGAGCGAGGTCATGCGCCGGCCTCGGTGGCGCTGGGCGCGGCGCGCCGGGGCGGGATGGTGGGGGTCAGCCCATCGCCGGACGCGGAGCGCGAGGCCCGGGCCGCGCCGATGAACCCGTCCCACTCGGCCACGAGCGAGTCCGCGAGGGCCTTGTAGTCCAGCGCGCCGGGGGCGAAGGGGGCGTACTGGAAGATGGTCTGGCCGAAGGAGGGGCACTCGGCGAGCTTGATGTTGCGGCGGACGGGGGGCCGGAGAACGCGCGCGCCCTTCCAGGGAACATCCGCCGCGCTGGAGCGCGTCTGCTCAAAGAACGAGATAAGGTCGGCGACGACTTCCTTGACATGGGCGGAGGCGGGGTCGTGCATGCAGAGGATCACGCCGGTGACGGTGAGGCTGGGGTTGACCGATTGCCCGACGCGCTGCACGGTCTCGAGGAGCTTGCTCACCCCTTGCAGGGCCAGGAAGTGGGCCTGCATGGGGATGATGACCTCGCGGGCGGCGACGAGGCCGTTGAGCGTGAGCACGCCCAGCGACGGGGGGCAGTCGATGAGGATGAACTCGAACTGGCCGCGCAGGCGGTCGAGAATCGCCCGAAGGCGGGTCGTCCGCTCGGCGGGCGGGAGTTCGGAGAGCTCCGTCTCCAGCGCGGCCAGATCGGTCTCGGCGGGGATCACCGAGAGGCTGTCGTTGACGGCGTGCAGCGCGGGCCCGGGGTCGAGGGAGGGATCGTGGAGCAGGTCGTAGATCGAGCGGGCCCGCCCGTCGGTGTGGGCGGGGAGCGTGGCCGGATCGACGCCGAGATGGAGCGAGGCGTGGGCCTGCGGGTCGAGGTCGATGACGAGCGTCCGCCGACCGGCCTGCGCGATGCCCGCGGCGAGGTTGACGGTGGTGGTGGTCTTGCCGACGCCGCCCTTCTGGTTCATCAGGGCGATGGTGCGAACAAATGGTGGGGAGAGGTGGGTGGCGGCGAGATCGGGCATCGGGCCCAGTATAAGGGACTTGGGTACCCCGCCACTCCGTGGCGGGCGTGTTTGCCACTGGTTTTCTGCCACCAGCAGAATCTTCCCTACCCTTCGCCCCCATGCCTTCTCCCGGCCCTGTCATCACCCGTTTCGCCCCCTCTCCCACCGGCCACCTGCACATCGGCGGGGCCCGCTCGGCCCTGTTCTGCTGGGCCTTTGCCCAGCGGGCGGAGATGGAGCATCGGGCGCGAGGGGGAACCGCGGGGGGGGGCGGGCGGTTCATGATCCGGATCGAGGACACCGATCAGGCCCGCTCGTCCGAGGAGTCGGCACGCGGGATTCTCGAAGACCTTGCGTGGCTGGGAATTGAGTGGGACGACGGGCCCCGGCTGGATTACGAGCCCTTCGCGCAAGCGAAGGATGGACCGGCTCCTCCCACGCTTGCGCGTGGGGCTCGTAGAACCATCGGAGCCGAGGCCCGCGATGTCGGCTCCTACTTCCAGGCCCAGCGGGCCGCGGCCGGGATCTACAACGCGTACATCGAGTCCCTCGTCAAGGCCGGGCGCGCGTATCCCGCCTTCGAGACCCCCGAACAGACCGAGGCCATGCGCCGCGAGTTCGTCGCGCGCAAGCAGACCTTCAAGTACCCCCGCCCCGCCGATGTGCTTCCCGGCGTCTTCAACGAGGCCCGCTGGGCCCGGGCCCGGAAGGGCGACCGGCACGTTGTGCGTTTCCTCATGGATGCCGATGCGGTCGTCGTCCACGACCAGGTGCTCGGCGACGTGAGAATCGCCCCCGGCGAGGTGGACGACTTTGTCATCCGCAAGGCCGACGGCTTCCCGACGTACCACTTCGCCGTCGTGATCGACGATGAACTCATGGGCGTCACGCACGTGCTGCGGGCCCAGGAGCACCTCGCCAACACGCCGCGCCACGTCGCGATGCAGCGGGCCCTCACGCGCCTGGACACGGGCGAGCCCTTCCGCCACCCCGTGTACGCCCACATGCCGCTCATCTTCAACATGGACGGCACCAAGATGTCCAAGCGCGACAAGGCGAAGACGGCCCGCAAGGCCGTCAAGGACGCGATCGCCAAGGACAGGTCGATCACAGTCGCAACGCTCGCGCCCGCCCTCGGCGTCGCGGAGAAGGACCTCGCGGGGTTCATCGCCGCCGACAACGACAGCATCGATATCGCCGCGGCGCTCGCCGGGCGCCTCAACGTCAACCTCCCCGAGATCGAGGTCTACGACTTCCGCCGCAACGGCTACCTCCCCGAAGCCATCATCAACTTCATCGCCCTCCTGGGCTGGAATCCCGGCATGAAGCTCGACGACGGCAAGGACCTCGAGAAGTTCGACCGCGACTTCCTGGCCAGGCACTTCGCCATCGACCGCATCGGAAAGACCAACGCGAAGTTCGATCGCGCCAAACTCCTCTCCTTCAACAGCGACTACATCGGCAAACTCTCGGATGCGGAGTTCGCGGCCCGGTGGCGCGCGTTTCTCGCCGAGTACGAGCCCGAGGCGCTGGCCGCGCTGTTCCGGAGCCCCGGCGGTCACGCCGGGGCCACGGGGATCGATCGGTTCGCCCTGCTCGCCTCCACCATCAAGCCGCGAGCCAAGACGCTGCGCGACGGGCTCACGGCGGCACGGTTTGCCCTGGTCGCCGACGGCGGGTACGAGTTCGATCCCAAGGCGATGGACAAGCTCCGGGCCGGAAACGGCGTCGATCTGCTGGGCCAAGCCCGCCAGCGGCTGGCGGGGCTGGGCGCACCCGACTGGGCCCCCGCAACCGTCCACACGCTCCTGGAGCAGTTGGCCCGCCAGCTCGGCCTGCCCGAGGGCAACGCCGGCGTGGGACAGCTTGCCCAGCCCCTGCGAGTGGCGGTGACGGGCACGGCCGTCAGCCCCGGAATCGCCGAGACTCTGGCGATTCTGGGCCGGGAATCGACCCTGACCAGGATCGACCGATGTCTGGCGGCCGCGGCGGTCTGACGCGTCCCTCGGCGTGCCCCCGCGGGCGGTTTCCGGCGATTGCAGGGTGTTCCCGCGTTCGTCGCGTTGTCTCCATAGACTTCCAGCGGTATCGCATCCCTCGCTCCTCGAAAGGTCCGCCATGATCCGTCCGATGCTTCTCACCGTGCTGATCGCCTCCGGTGTCGCCCTCGCCGAGCCGCCCGCCGGCTCGCACCCGACGGCGACTCCGCCGAAGACCGACCAGCCCAAGCCGGTTCCATCCAAGAAGGTCGTGCCAACGGGCAAGCGGCCCGCGCCGGCCAAGGAAGCGACGCTGAAGGTCGGCTCGAAGGCCCCCGCCATCACCGCCGACAAGTGGGTCAAGGGCGCCGAGGTCAAGTCGTTCGAGAGCGGCAAGGTCTACGTCGTGGAGTTCTGGGCCACGTGGTGCCCGCCCTGCGTGAAGAGCATCCCCCACCTGACCGAGCTGCAGAAGACGCACAAGGAAGTGACGGTGATCGGCATGGCCTCCAGCGAGCACAAGAGCGCCGACGGCCCCGACAAGCGCCTCGAGAAGGTCGAGAAGTTCGTGGCGGCCAAGGGCGACGAGATGAACTACACCGTCGCCTACGACGCCAACCGGGCCATGTCCAAGGACTGGATGCAGGCCGCGGGCCAGAGCGGCATCCCGACCGCGTTCGTCGTCGGCGGGGACGGAAAGATCGTCTGGATCGGCAACCCGCTGAGCACCGAGAAAATGACCGACGCCGTGGAGAAGGCCCTCAAGGACGCCAAGCCCGACAGCGCGACGGCCGACCCGAAGCCCGCCAGGAAGGGCTGAGCCTCCCGGACGCACGGTTTTCATGAAGCCCGTCGCTCGACGGGCTTTTTCCTTTTCCTAGGATGACGGGCCCGAACCCGCCGCACGGATGCACCCCCATGACCACACGCCCCCTCGCCGTCGTGCTCGCCGCGTGCCTTGCCGCCCCCGGGGCCCTGGGCCAATCGCCCGCGCCGGCGCCCGAGAAGCCGGGCGCGATCGAGAAACCCGCGTCCAAGGCCGGCGAGAAACCCGCGGAGGCCAGGCTCAAGGCGGGTGACAAAGCCCCCGGCATCAAGTCCGACGGCCCCGGGTCGTGGGTGCGGGGCGAGCCCCTCTCGGCCCTCGAGCCGGGCAAGGTGACGGTGGTCGAGTTCTGGGCCACGTGGTGTCCCTCCTGCCGCGAGGCCATGCCCAAACTGGCGCGCCGGGCCAAGGCCCACAGGGACGACCTCACCATCATCGCCGTGGCCTCGAGCGAGAAGCGGTCCAAGGCGGCCTCGCCGCCAACGGCCGAAGGCGATCCGCGCCTCGACGGCGTCGCCCGCTTCGCCAAGGACCGCGAGGCCTCGATGCCCTACCGCGTGCTCTTCGACGGCTCGCGCGCCATGGCCAACGACTGGATCGTCGCCGCCGGTCAGAAATACCTGCCCTTCGCGTTCATCGTGGACCACACCGGCACCATCGCGTGGCAGGGCGATCCGCGGATGACCGAGTTTGACGCGGCGCTGGATCGAACGCTCCGGGCGGCCGCGCCGCCCCCTCCGCCCAAGCCCGACCCCAAGCCCGATCCGAAGAAAACCGCCCCCAAGCCCGCCAGGCCCAAGCGATAGGCGTGCCGCAAGGGGCCGCATGAATACCCTTCGCCCCTATGGCCGAGCCCAGTTCCGCCCCACCGCCCGCCCCCCAGACGCCCTCGCGCCCACCGAACTTCATCGAGCAGATCGTCGATGCCGACATCGCCTCCGGAAAGTGGGGGGTGTGGACCCAGGCCGACGCCGGGATTCCGCCCAAACTCTCCGCCGACGGCCGCGAGCACGGCGCGGCCGCCGGCCCCGCCCGGCGCATCGGCAAGCCCCGCGTCCACACGCGGTTTCCCCCCGAGCCCAACGGGTGGCTCCACATCGGCCACGCCAAGAGCATCTGCCTCAACGCGGGCCTCGCCGCGAAATACGACGGCAAGTTCAACCTCCGCTTCGACGACACCAATCCGACCAAGGAAGAGATGGAGTACGTCGAGGCCATCATGCGCGATGTGCGCTGGCTCGGCGCCGACTACGCCAACCCCGACTGGTCCGCCTTCCATTCGTCCTCTTCGTCCCATGGGACCTATGAGCCCGACCGCGAGAGCGCCGGGCCCGCCCCAACACCCCCCCCGGCCGGAGGCGGCGGCGGCATCTACTGGGCCAGCGACTACTTCGACCAGATGTACGAGTTCGCCAAGGAGCTGATCTCCAAAGGGAAGGCGTACGTCTGTGAGTTGAGCGCGGATGAAGTGGCCAAGCGGCGCGGCACGCCGAGCGTTCCCGCCACCTCCCCCTTCCGCGACCGCCCCCCGCAGGAGTCCATGCGCCTCTTCCGCGAGATGAAGATGGGCAAGCACGCCGACGGCGCGATGACGCTCCGGGCCAGGATCGACCTGGCCAGCCCGAACTTCAACCTTCGCGACCCCATGATGTACCGCATCATGCACGCTCCGCACCACAACACCGGCACCAAGTGGTGCGTCTATCCCATGTACGACTGGGCCCACGGCATCGAGGACTCGCTGGAGGGGATCACGCACTCGATCTGCACACTGGAGTTCGAGAACCACCGGCCGCTCTACGACTGGTTCATCAACGCGATCAACGAGGGTCGCTCGGGTACCCCGCCACTCCGTGGCGGGCGTCCCCCGCCCGGCGCGCCCCCCCCCCCACCCGCCCCCGGGGGGCGGGGCGCGCGCCCACCCCCCCGAG
>OEIU01000455.1_pt1 | contig 38195 bp, 35 predicted proteins | sample 1539221 | NCBI WGS metagenome assembly OEIU01 (sample SAMN03792071, study PRJEB22550) | activated sludge metagenome | feature: wastewater treatment plant; material: activated sludge; isolation source: Wastewater treatment plant of a petroleum refinery complex | place: Argentina: Zarate | collected...
AAACAATCAACATCTCTCATGCTGGCGCACTCAATGTCGCCGGATCAAAGGGGGGGACGGGTCCATCCCATTATTGGAGCTAGAGCCGGATGGGCTCTGGCTCACAGCTCATCGCTCGCTGCTCGCAGCTAGATGCTCCTGATCCCGTTCATCAGCATCTGCACGCTGATCATCACCAGCAGCATGCCCATCAGCCGCTCCATCGCGATCAGTCCGCGCTGGTGCAGGATGCGATAGAAGAACGGCGCTGCCAGCAGGATCGCCGCCGTCAGCCCCCACGCCGCCGTCACGGCGATCCACAGGTCCCAGGTCGCGCCCGGTTCGGTACGCTGCAGCAGCAGGAGTGCCGCGAGCGTCGACGGTCCGGCAATCAGCGGGATCGCCAGCGGCACGACGAACGGCTCGCCTTCCGGCGCGTCGGCGTGCAATCCGCCGGGCGAGGGGAAAATCATGCGCAATGCGATCAGGAACAGCACGATGCCGCCGGCGATGCTGATCGTTTCCTGATCGAGATGCAGCACCTGCAGAATGTGGCGTCCGAAGAACAGGAAGGCCAGCAGCACGACATAGGCAATCAGGACTTCGCGGATCAGAATGATCCGGCGCCGCGCCGGCGGGACGTCCTTGAGGATCGAGAGGAACACCGGCACGTTGCCGAGCGGATCCATGATCAGGAACAGCGTGACGATCGCGGACGTCAGATCTTTCATGCGGCCGATTCTGGCATGCGTGAAGGCGGCGCGACCATCGTCGGGAGAGTGGAATGACTGCGAAATACGACCATGATCTGCTGGTCATCGGCGCCGGCTCGGCAGGCGTGCGTGCCGCGCGCATTGCCGCGGGCCACGGCGCCCGCGTTGCCATCGTCGAGGATCACCGCATCGGCGGCACCTGCGTCATCCGCGGCTGCGTGCCCAAGAAGCTGCTCGTGTACGGCTCCCAGTTCGCCGAGGATCTCGAAGACGCCGAGAACTTCGGCTGGTGCATCGACGGCGCGCGCTTCGAGTGGCCGACGCTGCGCGACAACGTGCTGAACGAAGTCTCGCGACTGAGCGAGATCTACACCCAGACGCTCGCCAATCACGGAGTCGTCATGCATCGCGGCCGCGCCGTCGTCACTGGCGCGAACAGCGTGCGCATCGACGACCGCACCGTGACCGCGCGCATCATCCTCATCGCGACCGGTGCACGGCCAGAGATGCCGGAATTTCCCGGTCGCGAACATGCCATCACCTCGAACGACGCGTTTCATCTGCCGGCATTGCCGCGGCGGATCGCCATCGTCGGCGCCGGCTACATCGCGAACGAATTCGCCGGCGTCTTTCATGGACTCGGTTCGAAGGTCACGCTCATCCATCGTTCCGACCAGATCCTGCGCGGCTACGATCAGCAGATCCGCGACCGCCTGCTGCAGATCTCGATGGCGAAGGGCATCCAGTTCCTGCTCAACACGGCCGTCGAGCGCATCGAGAAGAACGGCGACGGCGCACTCGCGCTGTCGCTGAGCGGCGGGGTGACGCCGGCCTGCGCAGCCGTGCTCGCGGCGGGCGGCCGTGTGCCGAACACGGATGGCCTGGGTCTCGACAGCGCCGGCGTGCGGCTCGATCCGAAGGGCGGCGTCTGCGTGGACGGCAACAACTGCTCCACGTGTCCGTCGATCTACGCGGTGGGTGATGTCACGAACCGCATCCAGCTCACGCCCATCGCCATCCGCGAAGGCCAGGCCTTTGCGGATTCCGTGTTCGGCAATCGACCGACGCAGCTCGACTACGAATGCATTCCTTCAGCTGTCTTCAGTCATCCGCCGCTCGCGGCCGTCGGCATGACGGAAGCCGAGGCGCGCAACAAGCTCGGCGAAGTGAAGGTCTACACGGCGGATTTCCGCCCCATGAAGAACGTGCTCGCCGGTCGCGACGAACGCGCGCTCTACAAGCTCGTCGTCGATGCCGCGACCGATCGTGTCGTCGGCGCGCATCTCATCGGTCCCGATGCCCCGGAAATCGTGCAGATACTCGCGGTTGCCGTGAAGGCAGGCCTGAGCAAGTCGCAGTTCGACGAGTGCGTCGCCATCCATCCGACCATGGCGGAAGAACTCGTGCTGATGCGGTAAGAGAAGGCTGGGAATTTCACACGGAGAGCACGGAGATCAGAGAAGAAGAATTTTCCACGGGGGACACGGGGAACACGGGGCTCGGAACAGAAAAAATCTTCTCTTGTCCCCGTGCTCCCCGTGTCCCCCGTGGAAATTCCTCTTCTCTTCTCCGGTCTCTGTGCTCTCCGTGATCTCCGTGTGAAACTCCTCGTCTTCTCCGTGGAATCTTCACGCAGCCCCGTAAATCGCCTTCAGCGCCCGCGCAGCCGTGTCGTAGCGGAACTCGAACCCGAGTTCCTGTGCACGCCGCGGAATGACGCGCTGGCCTTCTACCAATAGCTGCGACATTTCGCCGAGTCCCGCCCTGACGATGGCGGCGGGCACGCGCATCCAGATCGGTCGATGCAGTGCGCGGCCGAGCAGGCGATAGAACTCGTCGTAGCGCACGGGTTCGGGCGCCGTGCCGTTGATCGCGCCGCTGTAGCGGCCGTTGTCGAGCGTCTGCAGCAGCAGGCGGATGAGATCGTCGATGTGGATCCAGCTCAGCCAGTGATGGCCGCTGCCGAGGATTGCGCCTGCGTACCAGCGCACGGGTCGCGCGAGGCGCGGCAGGGCGCCGCCGTCGCGGCTCAGCACGACGCCGATGCGGATGCACGTGACCCGCATGCCGGTGGTGGCTGCGGCGAAGGCGGTTGCCTCCCATTCGCTGCACAACCGGCTCTGGAACATTGCCTGCGCCGGGTCGCTTTCGTCGACCGGTTCATCGCCACGCACGCCGTAGTAGCCGACGGCCGAGCCGTTGACGAGCACGGCCGGACGCGTGTGCAGGCGATTGCACAGTCCGACGATGCCGCGGGTGATGTCGATGCGGCTTGCCAGCAGTCGCCGGCGGCGCGCGGCGGTCCATGGCCGTCCGAGAATGGGTTCGCCGGCCAGATTGACGATGCCGTCGAGAGACGCTTCGTCGGGGATGTCCGCGAGCGAAGCCACGACGTGAACCCTGGCGCCGAGCTGGCGCCGCGCGCGTTCGGGCCGGCGCGCGAGTGCGACGACGTGATCGCCGCGGCGCAGCAGCGGTTTGATCAGATGACTGCCGATGAAGCCGGTGGCACCGGTGATCAACCAGGTACGACCTGCCGATGGCCGCGGCAGCCAGGCCGAGGTCCCGTTCCCCACGATTGCTTCCCCTGCGCTGCGTCGTTGCGCGACGGCATGACATGCGCGAGGTCGATGCTGACAGGCGGGTCACGTGCCCGACATAGGGTTTTTACGCGCGAAAGGCGCGCTTTGCGTCGCTCTGTGGGGCCGGCTTCAGCCGGCCTGAGCTGTCAGGCTGAAGCCTGACCTACAGTCAGAGGCCGGCTGAAGCCGGCCCCACAGCCAGAGGCCGGCTGAAGCCGGCCCCACAGGGAGAGGGGATTCAGTCCGGTTGTTCGCCGGAGAACCTGATGGCCGTCGCGCCCGTGACCGGACCGATCTGCGCGCGGTCGCTCACGTAGAGTTCGACTTCGCGTTCGAATTTCAGCTCGCCCTGCACGACGGCGTCGGGCCCGATGACGATCACCGGCGGCTTGCGATTGCCGAACCAGTTCGTGCCCCGGAGTTTCTCGACGAGGATGCCGCCCTCGACGCGTGAACCGCGACCGACGGTGATGCTGCCGTTGGTCGTCTCGAGGCCGCCGCCCACGTGCGCTGCATCGAGTTCGATCCGGCCGTTGACGTTCTCCACCTCGCCGCGCACGTCCGTGCCCTTCGCCAGCGAGATCGAGCCGTTCACGGCCGAGACATCGCCGCTGACCTGCGCGCCGGCGCCCAGCCGCACGCTGCCGTTGACGGTGTCGACCGAGCCCGTCGTCGCCTGATCGCCCAGGCGGATGCCGCCGTTGACGCTCTCGATCTTGCTGGTGGCTGCACGATTGCCGATCGTGATGGAGCCGTTGACCGTTTCGACCGACTTCGCCGTGGCGCCGTCGCCGATCGTGATCGATCCATTGACCGTGCCGACGTCGCCGACCACCTGTCCGGCCTCGACGCGAATCGCGCGGTTGACCTTCGAGATGTCGTCGTCGGCTGCCGCGAGCAGCGGAAGGGTCAACAGCAATGCATACAGCAATCGGGTCATGGTGGTCTCCTGTCGTGATGCGGTTTGGACGCGGGCCGCGACGCAAGGGTTGCAATACGTCGGCGGGGAAGATTCGTGTATGGTTGCCGGCGTCCAGTCCGGAGATACGTCATGAAGCTCTACTACGCCCGCGGTGCCTGTTCCCTTTCTTCGCATATCGCCCTGCGCGAAGCCGGGGCCCCCTTCGATCTCGTCAGGGTCGATACCAAGACCAAGCTGATGGACGCCGGCGCGGATTTCCGCACCGTCAATCCCAACGGCTACGTACCCGTGCTGGAACTGGATTCCGGCGAGCGCCTGAGCGAGAACGCGGCCATCCTGCAGTACATCGCCGATACGTATCCGGCCGCGAATCTGGCGCCGCCGCCCGGCAGCATGGCCCGCTACCGGATGCTGGAATGGCTGACGTTCATTACCTCGGAAGTGCACAAGGGCTACAGCCCGCTGTTCAATCCCGCCACGCCCGAGGACTACAAGTCCATCACGCGCGAGCGGCTGGCCGGGCGACTTGCGTACGTGGATCAGAAACTCGCCGGCCGGCAGTACCTGCTCGGCGATACGTTCTCGGCCGCCGACACCTATCTGTTCGTCTGCGTGAACTGGTCCGGTGCGGTGAACGTCGACGTATCCGCATTCGCCAACCTGCAGGCGTTCCAGGCGCGCGTCGCGGCGCGTCCGGCCGCGCAGGCGGCGATGCAGGCGGAAGGTCTGATCAAGAAGGCCTGATCCGGCGCAGGACGGTCGAACAACAAGAAAGAAGCCGCATCGCAATGACCCTCACCGATTCGCTGTTCCATGTCACCGGCGTCGCGCAGGTCATTCAACTCGCGGTTGCGCCCGTCTTCCTGCTGGCCGGCGTCGGCACCACGTTGAACGTGCTCGCGACGCGCATCGGCCGCATCATCGATCGGGCGCGCCTGATGGAGGATCGATTGCACACGGCCTCGCCGGAACATGCCGAGGAGCTGCATGCACGACTGCGCGTACTGTCGAAGCGCGCCAGCCTGATCAATCGCGCGATCGCGCTGTGCGTGCTGTGCGGCCTGCTCGTGTCGCTGGTGGTTGCCGCGCTGTTCGTGAGTTCCTCGCTGCACATCGATCTGGCGATGCCGATCGCGATCACGTTCGTAGTGGCTTTGCTGAGTCTCGCGGCGGCATTGATCTACTTTCTGCGCGAGGTATTCATCGCCACGGAAGCCACGACGTTCGGCGGCGCAAGGAAGGAACACCCGCCGAAGTGATCGGACAACGCCCGAGGCGTCGCCAGGCAATGACACAAAGCAACCAAACGTGTCAGTCGCGCCGACGAGCGGTCGCGACCGCACCGATTTCCGTGATCCAGTCCTCACCGTACGCGGTGCCCGACCGGCAAACTGCCATCGAGGAACGCGCTCGCGTTCCGGAGAATCCGAATGTCGGCAGCCCGTCCGGAAATGCTGGTCCAGCCTGATGCGTATCTCGTCTCGAAAGGCGAGTCGCAGCTCGTTGCCGAGCTGACGGCGGCGCTGGCGGTGTGCGTCTACGACGACACGCAGCCGGTCGCGGGACTTCTGCATCTGCGCTATGTCGCGACCGACAACGACCAACCGCTCGATCTCACCGACAACACCCTGAGTTCCGACTTGCTGCTGATGGATCGCTTCTGCAAGGAACTGCGGGCGGGCGGCGGTCGCAAGCAGAGCTGGCGCGTGAGCATCTTCGGCCATACGCCGACCACGCCGGGCATGGCTGATCCCGCGGCCACCGTGATCGACCTGGCCAAGGCGTATTTCTCCGACGGCCGCCTGCCGGTGGAGTGCAAGGAAACCGTGCGGCCGCTCGGCCTCGTGGTGCGGCTCGATGCGCGCGAAGGCAGGATCTGGGTCAACGGCACGCCGGGCACCGCGAGCGGCGCGCGATTCGCGGCGCCTGCTGCGTAGAACTTCCTCTTCTTTGATTCTTCCTGTGGGGCCGGCTTCAGCCGGCCTTGCACTTGAAGAGCCGGCTGAAGCCGGCCCCACAGGAAGAGCTTCCTGTTTCTTTGCATCCGCCGGACGCGGCCGCGCTTGCAACTGCGACCGTCGTCGGTAGCCTGTCCCGGTCGCCTATAACAACGATGCCGGGTCATGGCCACCGACGCAGCTCCGCAGCCCTTCTATCGCACGCTGTATTTCCAGGTCCTCGTCGCCATTGCGATCGGCGTGCTGCTCGGGCACTACGCTCCGGAAGTCGGGGCGCAGATGCGGCCGCTGGGCGACGGCTTCATCAAGCTCGTGAAAATGATGATCGGCCCGATCATCTTCTGCACCGTCGTTTCCGGCATCGCCGGCATGGAGAGCATGAAGTCGGTCGGACGCACCGGCATGCTGGCGCTGCTGTATTTCGAGATCATGAGTACGGTCGCGCTCATCATCGGCCTGGTCGTCGTCAATGTCGTGAAGCCCGGCGCCGGCATGAACATCGACGTCTCGAAGATGCAGGTCGACGCGGCGGATGCCGGCAAACTCGCGGGCTACGAGCACGCGGCGCAGGAACAGAGCACCGTCGACTTCCTGATGAACGTGATCCCGACGACGGTCGTCGATGCCTTCGCGCGCGGCGAAATCCTGCAGATCCTGCTGTTCGCGCTGCTGTTCGGTTTCGCCCTGCACGCAGCGGGCGAACGGGCGCGGCTGGTCTACGAGTTCATCGAGCGCCTGTCGCAGGTGCTGTTCCGGATCATCGGCATGATCATGCGGCTGGCGCCCATCGGCGCCTTCGGCGCGATGGCCTTCACGATCGGCAAGTACGGTGTCGGCAAGCTGGGGGATCTGGCCTGGCTGATGATCTGTTTCTACGCCACCTGCCTGCTGTTCATTTTCGTCGTGCTCGGTGCAGTCACGCGTCTGCACGGTTTCGGCATCGGCAAGTTCGTGCGTTACATCCGCGAAGAACTGTTCATCGTGCTCGGTACCTCGTCGTCGGAATCGGTACTGCCGCGCATGATGACCAAGATGGAAAACGCCGGCTGCTCCAAGCCGGTCGTCGGCCTGGTCATCCCGACCGGCTATTCCTTCAATCTCGACGGCACGTCGATCTACCTCACCATGGCCGCCGTGTTCATCGCCCAGGCGACCAACACGCCCATGACCCTGCTGGATCAGCTCACCCTGCTGGCCGTGCTGCTGCTGACTTCCAAGGGCGCGGCCGGCGTCACGGGCAGCGGCTTCATCGTCCTGGCGGCGACTCTATCGGCCGTCGGTACACTCCCGGTCACCGCGCTGGCCCTTATTCTGGGCATCGACCGGTTCATGTCCGAGGCGCGCGCCCTGACGAACCTGGTGGGCAACGGAGTCGCGACCGTCGTCGTCGCGAAGTGGTGCGGCGAGCTGGATGAAAAAAAGCTGCAGCAGGAGCTCGACGGTCCCTGATACCTTGGCGGTCATGACGCTCACCTTCGACCCCGCGCGCACCGACGCCGACATCGCCGCCATTGCCGAGTTGGCCCGGACCATCTGGTACGAGTACTACGTGCCGCTGATCGGGCGCGATCAGGTCGATTACATGGTGGAAAAATTCCAGACCGCAGCGGCGATGCAGCAGCAGGTGCGCGAGGGTTACGCCTACTTCACAGTGCGGCGGGACGGTTCGCCCATCGGCTACACGGCGATCCGACCCGACAAGGACGGCAGCCTGTTCGTCAGCAAGTTCTACCTGCTCCGCGAGGCGCGCGGCGGCGGAACCGGCCGCGCCATCATGACGTTCATCGAGGAATGGGCGCGTCAGCGGGATCTGGGTCGGCTATGGCTGACAGTCAACAAGGGCAATCCGGCAGTCCAGGCGTACCAACGCCTCGGCTTTCGCATCGCCGCACCGATCGTGATGGACATCGGCGGTGGCTTCGTCATGGACGACTACCGGATGGAGAAGACGCTGATCCAGCAATAGCGCCAGAAATTGTGGGCAGGGCAGCACCCACGTTGGTCGGGTCCGGTCGGGAGCGAGCGACAGATGTGCGTCTGCGTCGCGTCTCATAGACTTCGACCGCAATGAGTGTCTCGATGAGCAACGGGCCGAGCGACGAAACCGCCGATGCACGCGGCGATCTTGCCATCTGGCTGGACGATTACACCGCCGGCCGGTGCGATCGTGCGCAGATGCAGGCTTCGTTCCTGGAGATCTGTCGCAGCAATCCGGAGGCGCCGTGGGATGCGCTGGCGCTGCTCGATCAGTACCAGCGGCGCGGCCGCGTCGATCCGGCGCTGGCGCGCACGCTGAAGAGCGATATCGCGCAGCTCGTCTTCGGCGTCGTCAATCAATCCGAAGACGAGGACGAAACAGCCTCGCGTCCGACGTCGCCCACGACGGATCCCGCGCCGGTGTCTGCGGACACCACGGGCACCCGCTGGCGCCGGATGGCCGCGGAGCAGGAGACGCAGGCCAGCCGGCCCGCCGCGGCATTCGTCGATCCCATGCAGTTCGTGCGGGAAGCGCCGCATTCGCGCCCGATGCCGCCCGTGCGTCATCCGGCGGCCGATGAGAGTGCGCCCGGCGGTGTGCTGCGCGATCGTTACGAACTGCTCACGATCCTCGGCCGCGGCAATGCGGGCACCGTCTACAAGGCGCTCGATCGGCATCGCGCGCATCTCGATCCTGCCGCGCAGTGCGTGGCGCTGCGCGTGCTCAAGCGCAATTACCGCGATCGCCCGCAGGCGCTCGGCGAACTCGAGCGCCAGTTTCATATGGCGCAGTCGCTGTCGCATCCCAACATCGTCAGCGTCTTCGATCTCGATCGCGACGGTCCGACGTACTTCCTGGTGATGGAACTGCTCGAAGGCGAACTGCTCTCCAGCCTGCTGCAACGTCTCGATCACCGGCCGATGCCGCGCGAACAGGCGCTCGCCATCCTCGGCAGCATCGGCGCCGGTCTCGCGCATGCGCATCGTCGCGGTGTGGTGCATTCGGATCTGCGGCCGGGCAACGTGATGATTGCGGCCAACGGCGAGGTCAAGCTGCTCGACACCGGCTTCGCGCGCCGCGAACAGGTCGACACGCATCGACCCGAACCCTGGATCGGCGATCCGGTCCTGGGCGGTCGCCAGCCCGCGGTCAATCTCGCGTATGCGAGCGAGGAACGCGTCAATGGCGAACCGGCGGAAGCGGGCGAAGACGTCTACAGTCTCGCGTGCATCGCGTATGAACTGCTGTCCGGACAGCATCCCTTCGGCGGACGCTCGGCGCCGCTGGCGCGCGCCCAGGGCCGGCCGCCGCAGCGCATCGCGGGATTGACCAGCAGACAATGGACGGCGCTGCAGACCGGACTCAAATGGTCGCGTGCCGAACGCAAGATCGACGTCGTCGAACTGATCGCGGCGCTCGGCTGCGCGGAAGTGCCGCAGCGGCTGATGCCGCCGCAGATGATCGTCGCGGCGCCGAAGCGGCGGAAGCTCGGCGGCCTGGGAATGGCGGCGCTGGTGCTGTTGCTCGCGGGCGGCGCGGCAGCGGCTTACTGGTTCAATCGCGATTCGCTGCCGCAGCTGGCAACGCCCACGGCGCCATCGCCGCCGGCGGGCGATGCCGAAGTCATCGCCGATCCGGCGCCATTGCCTGCTGCACAGCTGCCGGCTGAAGCCGGGGAACCTTCCGACACGCCGCCGGAGGCGATCGCCGCGGCGCCGGTCGAATCCTCCGCGACGAAACAGGGCGATCCGACGCCGGCACCCACGGCGCGACAGGAGCCCGCGCAGCAGCCTCCGAAGGCGGCCGAAGCCCCGGCGGGCCGCAGTACGATCGCCTTCGACAAGGACACCTTCGTTTCGACCGAAAGCGACGGCAGCGTGAAAGCCACGGTGAAGCGTTCGGGCAGTGCGGCAAAGGCGGTGACCTTCGAATGGCACCTGTTGCCGAACTCCGCCGAGGCGGGTAATGATTTCGCCGGCATCGGCCCGGGAACCGAGACGATTCCCGCTGGCGCACGCTCCGCGACCATCACCATTCCGCTGGTGTCCGACGCAGTGAAGGAAAGCACCGAACTGTTCCTGATCGAACTCTCCGATCCCGGCGACGGCGCCGAGATCGGCGAACAGTCGCGCGCCGCGATCATCATCGTCGACGACGATTGAGCGTGAACGTCCGACTCGCAGAGGGTGCCGTTCGCATCCGCGTCTCCCGCGGCGAATTCGATACGCTGCTGTCCTCGCGCGCGCTGACGCTCAACGTCGCGCTGCCGCGCAATCATGTGTTCCGCGTGAACGTCCGCCCCGCCGCGATCGGCGGCTGGTCGCTCGACAGCGATCCCACGGGACTGTGGCTCACCATCCCGCGCGCCGATCTGGAAACGTTGTCGCAGTCGCTGCCGAGCCGCGATGGGCTCGAACGTGCGTTCGAGCTGGCGAACGGCGGCAGCGTGGTGGTGAGTTTCGAGGTGGATGTGAAGGCGCGCCGGGCAGAATAAGGAAGAAATGGCCGCAAAAAGGCGCAAAGATCTCAAATCAGAGATTCCAGGCTCTGATTTTTGAGTCTCTTGCGCCTTTTTGCGGCCATTCTCTTTCTCTTCAGTTACTTCCCTCTGTTCTCCCTCGCGATCGCCCGATACCCGATATCGCGACGGAACTGGATGCCGTCCCAGTGGATGCGATCGACGAGGGCGTAGGCGTTCTGTTGGGATTCGCTCACTGATTCACCAAGACCGACGGCGCACAGGATGCGGCCGCCGTTGGTCATGACCTTGCCGTCGACGAGCTTCGTGCCCGCGTGAAAGACTTTCCCCGGCAATTGCGCCGCGGCGTCGAGTCCATGAATGACGTCGCCCTTGCGGTAATGGTCGGGATAACCGCCCGCAGCGAGCACGACGCCGACGGCGGCGCGTTCGTCCCATTCGGCCGCTACCTCAGCGAGCTTTCCCGCGAGTGCAGCTTCGCACAGGCCGGTGAGATCCGATTTCAGGCGCGCCATGATCGGCTGCGTTTCCGGATCGCCGAAGCGGCAATTGAATTCGAGCACGTTGGGCGTGCCGTCGGGTGCGATCATCAGGCCCGCATACAGAAAACCGCAGTAGGGCGTGCCGTCGCTGATCAAGCCGCGCACTGTCGGTTCCATCACTTCGCGCATGACTCGTGCGTGGATCTCGGGGGTCACGACGGGCGCGGGCGAGTAAGCGCCCATGCCGCCCGTGTTCGGACCCTGATCCGCATCGTCGCGGCGCTTGTGATCCTGCGAGGTGGCGAGCGGCAGGATGTCGGTGCCGCTGACGATGGCGATGAAGCTCGCTTCCTCGCCTTCGAGAAATTCTTCGACGACGACCTTGTCGCCCGCGGCGCCGAACTGACCCTCGAACATCGCCTGCGCGCTGCGCACGGCTTCTTCCTGGGTTTCGCAGATGATCACGCCCTTGCCGGCCGCGAGGCCGTCGGCCTTCACCACCAGCGGCGCGCGCTGCGCGCGAACCCAGGAGGGATCGAAACTGGATTTCGTGAACGTCGCGAACGCCGCTGTCGGAATGCCGTGGCGCGTGAGGAAGTCCTTGGTGAAGGCTTTCGAACCTTCGAGCTGCGCCGCCGCCTTGCGCGGCCCGAAGCACTTCAGTCCTGCCGATTCGAAGGCGTCGGTCACGCCGATGACCAGCGGTGCTTCGGGGCCGACGATGGTCAGGTCGATCTGTTCCTGCTTCGCGAATGCAACCAGCGCCGGAACATCGTCGGATGCGATATCGACGTTCTTCACGCGCGGTTCGAGCGCGGTGCCCGCATTGCCAGGGGCGACGAACACCGCAGCGACGCGAGGTGACTGCACAACTTTCCAGGCGAGGGCGTGTTCGCGGCCGCCGGAACCGATGATGAGGACTTTCATCGCGCTCTCCGCGCACCGGCGGCTGGCGACTGGCGACTGGCGGCTGGCCAGAATGTGAAGAGACGAGTTGGCATCGAATTTCCCTGCAGTGCGATCAATGGTACTGGCCCTCTCAGACAAGTCAGAACCGCAGTCTGGCCAGTCGCCAGCAGCCAGTTGCCCGCGGCTCGTTCAATGCCTGAAATGCCTCATCCCCGTGAACACCATCGCCATGCCGTGCTCGTCGGCGGCGGCGATGACTTCGTTGTCGCGGATCGAACCGCCGGGCTGGATCACGGCCTTGATGCCGAACTCTGCCGCGACATCGAGGCCGTCACGGAACGGGAAGAAGGCATCGGAGGCCATCGCGGCGCCCTGCACGACGAGGCCTTCGTCCTTCGCCTTCATCGCCGCGATGCGGCTCGACACGACGCGGCTCATCTGGCCGGCGCCGACGCCGAGCGTCATGCGATCGCGCACGTAGATGATGGCGTTCGACTTGACGTACTTGCACACGCGCCAGGCGAAGAGCAGATCGTCGAGTTCGGCGGCGGTGGGCTGGCGCTTCGTGACCACTTTCAGGTCGGCCTTCGCGACCATGCCTTCATCGCGCGTCTGCACCAGCAGGCCGCCGTTGACGCTGCGGTATTCATGACGCAGGTTGCTGGGCTTGAGGCCACCGGTCGACAGCACCCGCACGTTTTCCTTGCGCGCGCAGATTTCCAGGGCTTCGGCATCGACTTCCGGCGCAATGATCAGTTCGACGAACTGACGCTCGACGATGGCGCGCGCAACATTGGCGGTGAGCGGGCGATTGAACGCGATGATGCCGCCGAAAGCGGAGGTGGGATCGGTCTTGAATGCCTTGTCGTAAGCCGCGAGCGTGTCGGCGGCGATGGCGACGCCGCAGGGATTGGCGTGCTTGACGATGACGCAAGCCGGTTCGTCGAACTGGCGCACGCATTCGAAGGCCGTGTCGCCGTCGGCGATGTTGTTGTACGAAAGAACCTTGCCCTGCAGCTGGGTCGCGCTGCCGATGCTGGCGCCCTGGGCATCGGCGACGGTATAGAACGCGCCAGTCTGATGCGGGTTTTCGCCGTAGCGCAGGTCGATGCGCTTGCGGAAATGCAGGGCGAGCGACTGCGGGAATTCCGCGGAGGCGCTTTCGGTGACGCGGCCGAGGTAGCTGGCGACGGCGGAGTCGTAGCTCGCCGTATGTGCGAAAGCTTTCGCGGCGAGCCGCTTGCGCGTCTGTTCCGAGACGCCGCCGCCGGCGGTGAGCTCATCGAGGAGGACGCTGTAGTCGAGCGGATCGACGACGACGGCGACGCGATCGTGATTCTTGGCCGCCGCGCGCACCATCGCCGGGCCGCCGATGTCGATGTTTTCGATCGCGTCTTCGAAGGTGCAATCCGGCTTCGCGATCGTCGCCGCGAACGGATACAGGTTCACCACCAGCAGATCGATCGGATCGATGCCGTGCGTTTTCATTACGGCGTCGTCGACGTTGCGCCGCCCGAGCAATCCGCCGTGGATCTTCGGATGCAGCGTCTTGACCCGGCCATCCATGATTTCCGGAAAGCCCGTATGCGCCGAGACTTCGGTCACCGGCACGCCGTTCTTTTCCAGCAGCGAGGCCGTGCCACCCGTCGAAAGAATGACCACGCCGCGCTGGTGCAATGCGCGAGCAAAATCGACAAGGCCGTCCTTGTTGGAAACGCTGAGGAGGGCGCGGCGGATTTTCTGGGTCATGTGAGGCAGCGATCAGGTGATGGAGTGATGACGCAAGAACGGGCACATCGGAAACCGCGGGCGGGCAGGTGTTCTTGCGCGATCACCTGATCACCCGATCACTGCATCGCGCTAGTTCGCGAGCCCATACGTCTTCAGCTTCTTGCGCAGCGTGCCGCGATTGATGCCGAGAATGTCCGCAGCGCGGCTCTGGTTGCCTGCCGCGTAATCCAGCACGGCGCGGAACAGCGGTTCTTCAACCTCGCGCAGCACGAGATCGTACAGCTGACCCGGCTTGTGACCGTTCAGCGACTCGAAGTAGGAGTTCAGGGCTTCCGCAGTCATCGTGCGCAGCGGCACTGCGCGGGAAGCGGCGGGTCGGACAATCGGCTCTCTGCGAGCTCTCGTTTTTTTCTTCGGCGCCATGGGCTCTCCGCCAATTCGTTCCAGGATCTGCGGGCATCAAGCCGCGTCGTTCAACTTCTCCTGGGCATCGGCAAGCGCATCGAAATACGCCCGGGCCTGATCGAGTTGTGATCGCGCGTCTGTTGCCTGCATCAAGGCATGTCGCAGGGCATGCGCACTCGCGCGGCCCTTGGCATACCAATCAATGTGTTTGCGCGCGACCCGGACTCCGACGTCTTCCCCATAGAAAGCATGCAGGTCGCGCAAATGGGTGAGCATGATATCACGTACTTCCGCGATGGAAGGCTCGTTGCTGACGATGCCGTCGCGCAAATACGTTTCGATCTCGCGAAAAATCCACGGACGGCCTTGTGCGCTGCGTCCGATCATCAGGCCGTCTGCGCCCGTTTGTTCAAGTACAAGCTTCGCCTTGTGCGGCGAGTCGATGTCGCCATTGGCAAAAATCGGAATCGCAACGCTTTGTTTGACGGCGCGGATCGTTTCGTACTCGGCATTTCCCTGATACATGCACGCGCGCGTTCTGCCGTGGACCGCCAGCGCCTGAATGCCGATGTCCTGCGCCATGCGGGCAATGGCGACTGCATTGCGCGTCGTCGCGTCCCAGCCGGTGCGCATCTTCAGCGTGACCGGCACATCGACTGCCTTGACAACGGTTTCGAGGATCTGGCGCACCAGCGGCTCATCCCGCATCAACGCGGAGCCCGCAGCCTTGTTGCAGACCTTCTTGGCCGGACAACCCATGTTGATGTCGATGATCTGCGCGCCGGCATCGACATTGCGCTGCGCGGCTTCGACCATCATTTCCGGATCGCCGCCGGCGATCTGTACGACGCGCGGTTCGGACTCGCCGCTGTGATCCATGCGCCGTCGCGATTTCTCGGTGTGCCATAAACGCACATCGGAAGTCAGCATTTCTCCCGCAGCAATTCCCGCTCCCATGCGCCGGCACAACAACCGGAACGGCAGATCCGTCACGCCGGCCATGGGCGCGAGCGCGAGGTTGTTCGGGAGCTGGTAGGGGCCGATGCGCATGGAGGCAGCTTACCTACTGCGGTACTTCCGACGCACACACCACCGCATTCGTCCTGCTCCGCAGGCAGATGTCGAAGCGGAAGCCTTCGGCGTCGGGACCGGGATCCACGATGGTGATCGTGGCGTTCGTCGGCTGGCCGGGCGGCAGCAGGCGGTTGGTCGGCGTGCCGGGGTCGAGATATTCCGCCGGTTCGAATTCGCGGGCGCGGACCTGGTCGCCCCAGCGGTCTTCCAGCATCAGCTTCAGCAAGGGATAAGGCTGCGGGAAGCCGGCCCGATTCGTGACGCTCGCCCGCACCTTGAGCGTGCCCGGCTGCGAGGCGTCGGAGACGACGCCCCACTGCTTCACTTCGTACGCATGCAATTGCCAGTCGGGCGTCAGCTGGATGCCGAAGGTTTCGTAGATACGCACGACGAGCGGCCCGAGCGTCGGATTGCGGGCGAAATCCGCACGATAGTGATGGACGAACTGGGCCAGCAGCGCCAGCACGAGCGGTGCGGCGAGAATGCTCCATAGCAGTGGCGTACGCGTCGCGCCCGATCGCCCGGCGAGCGCGTGCAGTTCCTCGTCCGACGTCGATTCTTCCAGTACGCGTTGCCGTCCCGACGCGAGGCGCCGCGCAAAGCGTTGCTGCTCGGATTCGTCGGCGGGCGGCGCCGAAATCCCTTCTTCGTCGACCTCTTCGACCGCCTCGAATTCGTCGATGTCTGCGTCGTGTTCGGAAACCTCGATACCGTCGTCAGCCGGCGGTTCGTCGGGGATTTCTTCGTCCACCTCGTCGAGATCGACCCATTCTTCCGTGACTTCCTGGCGGATCTGCGGATCTTCCGGATCGTCCATCACGCGATAGGTGCCGGTGATTTCGATGTGCCGGCCTTCGAGCGTGATGTCTTCCTGCGCCGGCGGTTCGTCGACTTCGATGGCGGCGGCAGGCGGCTCCGGCTTCACGTAGCGGCCGGAACTGGTCTCTTCGACTTCGTTCTCTTCGATCAGCCGTGCCAGCGCATCGAACTGCGTGTGGCAGCGCCCGCACCGCACCTGACCATGCGCGACGCGCAGGATTTCGCTGGTGATGCGAAATATGGTCTGGCAACTGGGGCACTGGGTCAGCAAGCGCGGTCCTTTCGAATGCCGTCGATGCGTGCCCAACCGTCGTGCACGCTTACGGGGGCGATATCAAACCATGGTGTGTAGTGCGTCGCCACCCGTTCGGCTTGCTCGGTCAACAGGCCGGACAGCACGATGCGGCCGCCGGGTTTGACGAGCGAAGCCAGCGTTGCGGCGAGCGTCGTGAGCGGTTCGGCAAGGATGTTGGCCAGCACGACGTCTGCCGGTTCCGCGGCCATCTCTGCCACCGTGCAGACCGCGAGGCGCTCGGCGACTTCGTTGCGAGCCGCGTTGTCGCGCGTGGCGATCACTGCCTGCGGATCGATGTCGACGCCCAGGGCAGAACGTGCGCCGAGTTTCAGGGCGGCAATCGCCAGGATGCCGGAGCCGCAGCCGTAGTCGATCACCGTTCTGTCGCGAAGCTCCGCGCCATCGAGCCAGGTGAGGCATAGCGCCGTGGTGGGATGTGTGCCGGTGCCGAAGGCGAGGCCGGGATCGAGGTCCAGGAAAACGGGTGCGAGAGGCGCGCGTTCTTCCCCTCCTCCGCTTGCGGGGGAGGGCAGGGTGGGGGCTGTCTCCAGTTGTTCCGGTCGCATCCCCGCCGGGCAGATCCACAGTCGCCGGCCGAAGCGCATCGGCCGGAAGTCCTTGAGCCACTCGCGTTCCCAGGGCCGGTCGTCGAGCGTTTCGAACTGCAGCGCCGGCAGACGCGCTCCCAGTTGCGATCGCAACAGCGCTTCGATGACCAGCGGATCGGCGCCGGCATCGAACAGCGCCTTGATCCTGACGCTCGGCCACAGCGGCGTCGTGCCCGGCGCCGGCTCCAGCACCGGATTGTCTGCCGCGTCCTCGAGCGTGAGAGACACGGCGCCGGCGGCGAGCAGCGCGTCTTCGAAAGGCTCGGGATCGGCCGAGCCGACGGGGAAGGTGAGTTGGAGAAAGGGCATGGTGACTGTCGTCACCGTCGTCACTTGATGCCGAGTCTCCGCTCCAGATAGTGAATATCCAGTCCGCCGGCCTTGAACGCCGCGTGATTGAAGATTTCCTGGTGCAGCGGGATGTTGGTCTTGATGCCTTCGATCACCATCTCCGACAGCGCGTTCTTCATGCGCGCAATGGCGGTATCGCGGTCTTCGCCGTAGGCGATGACCTTGCCGATCATCGAGTCGTAGAACGGCGGTACGACATAGCCGCTGTACAGATGGCTGTCGACGCGGATGCCGGGACCGCCGGGCGGATGGAACAGCTTCACCGGGCCGGGCGAAGGAATGAATCCTTTCGGATCTTCGGCGTTGATGCGGCATTCGATCGCGTGGCCGCGGATCTGGATGTCGTTCTGGGTCCAGGGCAGCTGTTCGCCGGCGGCGATGCGCAACTGCGCCTTCACGATGTCGATGCCCGTGATGAGTTCCGACACCGGATGCTCGACCTGCACGCGCGTGTTCATTTCGATGAAATAGAACTCGCCGTCCTGGTAGAGGAATTCCAGCGTGCCCGCGCCGCGATAACCGACGTCGCGGCAGGCGGCGATGCAGCGATCGCCGATCGCCTTGCGCTGCTTCGGGGTGATGCCGGGCGCAGGCGCTTCCTCGATGACCTTCTGGTGGCGGCGCTGCAGCGAGCAGTCGCGCTCGCCCAGGTGAATGACGTTGCCGTAGTGATCGGCCAGCACCTGGATCTCGATGTGGCGCGGCTTTTCGAGGAACTTCTCCATGTAGACCTCGGGGTTGCCGAAGGCCGCCAGGGCTTCCGCCTGCGTCACATTGATGGCATTGAGCAGCGTCGCATCGCTGTGCACGACGCGCATGCCGCGTCCGCCGCCGCCGCCGGCCGCCTTGATGATCACCGGGTAGCCGATCTCGCGCGCGATACGGAAAGTTTCATCGTTGTCCGTGCCGATCGGGCCGTCCGATCCCGGCACGCACGGCACGCCGGCCGCCTTCATCACGCGGATCGCCGACACCTTGTCGCCCATCATGCGGATCGTTTCCGGCTTCGGGCCGACGAAGATGAAACCGCTCTTCTCGACGCGCTCGGCGAAATCCGCATTCTCGGAAAGGAAGCCATAGCCCGGATGGATCGCCACCGAGTCGGTCACTTCCGCGGCGCTGATGATCGCCGGCATGTTGAGATAGCTTTCTTTCGACGCCGGCGGCCCGATGCAGACGGACTCGTCCGCGAGCAGCACGTGCTTCTGGTTGAAATCGGCGGTCGAATGCACGGCCACCGTCTTGATGCCGAGTTCGCGGCACGCGCGCAGGATGCGAAGCGCGATTTCGCCGCGATTGGCGATGACGACTTTTTCAAGCATGGGTGTGAGATCTTTTAAGAGTTCACACGGAGTTCACGGAGTTCACGGAGTTTTCCGATGAGGGGAAGGCCTCTCTTGCGGTTCTGCCGTTTCGACTCCGTGATCTCCGTGAACTCCGTGTGAAATTCTTCGGCTCTTACTCGATGATGAAGAGAGGCTGGCCGAACTCGACCGGCTCGCCGTTCTTCACCAGCACGGCCGTCACCTTGCCGGCCTTGTCGGACTCGATCTGGTTCATCATCTTCATGGCTTCGATGATGCAGAGCGTGTCGCCGACGTTCACTTCGCTGCCGATGTCGACGAACGACTTGGCGCCGGGCGTGGGAGCCGAATAGAACGTGCCCACCATCGGCGCCGTCACGGTGTGGTCATTGCGCGCGGCGACGGCCGGCGCGGCGGCTGCAACGGGAGCGACTGCGGGTGCAGCGATCGGCGCAGCAGCCGGCGCGGCTGCGTAGTGCACCACCGGTGCAGCGGCGCCGCCGCCCGGGGGATAGCGGCTGATGCGTACCGACTCTTCCCCTTCGCTGATCTCGATTTCTGCGATGCCCGATTCTTCGAGCAGTTCGATGAGTTTCTTTACCTTGCGGATATCCATGCGATGTCCTCTTTGTTCTTTTCCTATTTGCGGCTGTGGGCGGCGAGGTGATGAGCTGCGGCGCGCAGCGCCAGCTCGTACCCGAAAGCACCCAGTCCGGTGATGGTGCCGACAGCAATGTCGGAGAAATACGAGTGATGCCGGAAGGCCTCCCTCGCGTGAACGTTGCTCAGGTGCACTTCGATGAAGGGAATCTTCACGCCCAGCAGGGCATCGCGCAGGGCGATGCTGGTGTGGGTCAGTGCAGCCGGATTGAAAATGATGAAGGCGACATGCGTGCCCGGCGCTTCATGGATCTGGCCGATCAGTTCCGCTTCCGAATTGCTCTGGAAGGCGGACAGGTGATGGCCGGATTCCGCGGCGATCTGGGTCATCCGGGCCGTGATCTGGTCCAGGGTGACCGCCCCATAGAGGCCCGGCTCGCGCGTACCGAGCAGGTTCAGATTCGGGCCATTGAGGAGCAAAAGGTGGGCCATAAGCCGTGTGTCGAGCGGGCTCGTCAGGTCACTTAGCCGGAGATGGCGGCGATTTGTATCAGTTTTCTGTCGCTTTAGCGATGCTTTCGCGGCAAAGGCAGGCGTTGCCGGGCGACAGGGCCGGGGTTCAGCCCTCGGCCGGCTTGATCTCGTCCAGTTGGTCGGCGGCAACGGTGCGGGCCGCGGCGGGGGGGAGTTCGCCGCTGTTTACCCGCTTCACGGCATCGATCATGACGGCCGACTGGGGCTTCGTCAGCTCCCCGAGATGGGTCAGGACGATGCGGCCCTGATTGTCGGTGAAGACGGTGAAGGGAAAGCCGATCGACCCCATGCCGAAGCTGTTGACCGCGTCGAGGCCGTCCTGCTCGCCGATCAGGATCGGGTAGTCGATCCCGATCTCGGTCGCGTACTTGAGCACGTCATCGCGGAAATCCACCGCGACGCCCACGACCTGGAAGCCCTCCGCTTCATGCGCCTTGTTGATCTCGCGCAGCAGCGGGATTTCGCGGCGGCACGGCGCACACCAGGTGGCCCAGAAGTTCACGATCATCGATTTGCCGGTCCACGAGCGGATCGACCTCGGGGTGCCTTCGCGATCCTCCAGCGTGAAATCGGGCAGATCGGTGGGGATTTTCGCTTCCGCAGGTTCAGGCGCTGCCGCGGTCACCGGCGCAGCTTCCGGCACGACCTGCGGGGCGATGCCATAGCGATAGATGGCGAACCCGGCGGCGGCGGCCACGACCGCAACGGCGACATAGACGACTGCTTTCACGCGGAACCTCGGCGGAGAGAGGAGACGAGAGCCGTATAAAAGAGGAAAAAAAGAAAAGGAAAATTCGCTGCTCGGAAAGCAGGGATTTTCGAGTATTTCTTTTATGCCTCTTTTTATTGCGGCTCCCGCTTCTGAACGGACTAACCGGCCGCGAAGGCCGCCACGACATGGTCGCGGAAACGCTCGGCGGGGGTGAATCCTACCAGCCGGAAGTTCCTGCGTTCGACTCCCGCGGACGTGAAGAAGGCGATGGTCGGCGGGCCGAAGATCTCGAAACGGGCCAGCAGCGCCTTGTCGTCTTCGTCGTTGGCGGTGATGTCGGCCTGCAGCAGCACGGCGCCGCTCAGGGCCGCCTGCACGCCGGCGTCGGTGAAGGTGTATTTCTCCATTTCCTTGCAGGCGACGCACCAGTCCGCATAGAAATCGAGCATCACGGGCTTGCCGGCTGCAGTGGCGGCAGCGACTTCGCGATCGAGATCGGCGACGGACTTGATGCGTTGAAAAGCGAGGCCGTGATCTGCCTGCGCAGCCAGCGTCGTTCCGCCGCCGAGGCGCAGATTCCCCAGCGGCTGCAGCGGATCGTGATTACCGGAGGCGGCGCCGATCAACAGCAGGATGCCGTAGACCAGTGCCATGAGCCCGACGGCGCGCACGGGCGAGGCGATCGGTTGGCCGCTGCGGCCCTTGAGCGAAAAGATCCAGAAACCGGCGATGCCGGCGAGCGCCGACCACAGCAGCATCGTGAATGCATCCGGCAGCAGCGGCTGCGCGAGATAGATCGCAACGCCGAGGAACAGCACGCCGAAGAGCTGCTTGACCGTGTCCATCCACGGCCCCGCCTTCGGCAGCAGCGTTCCTGCCGAGGCGCCGACGATCAGCAACGGCACGCCCATGCCGAGTCCCGTCGCGTACAGCGCCGCGGCACCGCGCAGGATCTGGCGCGACTGGCTGATCACCGACAGCGCCGCGATGATGGCCGGCGCAACGCACGCCGTGACGACCAGCGCCGACAGCGCCCCCATGATGAACGTGCCGATGTAGGTGCCCGACTTCTGCTGGTTGCTGACGTCGGTGAGACGGGTCTGTAGCGCCGCCGGCATCTGCAGCGTGTAGGCACCGAACATCGCGAACGCCAGCGCCACGAACAGCAGCACCATCAGCGTGATGATCCAGGGCTGCTGGAAGAACGCCTGGGGCGCCTGCTTGAAGGCGAGCACGAAGATCGCGCCGGCCGCGGCGTAGGTCAGCGCCATGCCCTGCACGTAGGTGAAGGCGAGGGCGAAGCTGCGTTTGCGGGTCACGTTCTCGCCCTGGCCGACGATGATGCCGGACAGGATCGGGATCATCGGCAGTACGCAAGGTGTCAGCGACAGCAGCAGCCCGGCGCCGAAGAACGTCAGCAGTGCGTACATGAGATTGTCGCCCTGCAGTGCCGAGGCCAGACGATCCTGCTCCGCCACCAGCGGCGCGCCCGCCGAAGGCTTTTCCACCGCTGCAGGCAGCGTGGTGGCGGCGTCGGTCGGCAGCAACTCCACCGCGACCGTCTTGGTGATCGGGTTGTAGCAGAGCCCGCCCTCGGCGCAGCCCTGATAGGTGACATTGAGTGTGAGTGTTCCCGTCGACCCCGCTGCCCGCGCGATGGGCAGGCTGGCTTCGAGCACCTCGTGATAGACCTCGGTATCGCCGAAGAACTCGTCGTGCTTCGGATCGCCCTGCGGCAACTGCAACTGGCCGAGTTGCACGTTCGACGTATCGCTGGTGACCGAGATGCGGTGCTTATAGAGGTAGTAGCCGTCGGCGATGATCCAGGTGAGCGCCACCGAGTCGGGCCGTTCCATGCCCGCGCCGAAGCGGAACGCCTGGTCGGGCGGCAGGAATTCGTCGTTGGATGCCTTTGGTTTGAGGAAGGATTTCAGATCCGCGCCGCCTGCGGCCGCAGCCGGCACGACGACTTCGGTCTTCCATTTCAGCGGCGGATAGCAGAGCCCCGCATCCGCGCAGCCCTGCAGTTTCAGTTCGACGGCGAGCTTGTCCGGTCGTCCTGAGTGGAAGGTGAGCGGTACGGGGACATCGACCTTGCCGCGATAGATCTCCTGCTCGCCGAAGTATTCGTCGCTGTGCGCCTCGCCCTTGGGCCAGAGGGGCTCGCCGCTCTGCACGGTCGACATCGTCGAGGCTACGCCCATCTTCTTCTTGTAGAGGTAGTAGCCCTTCTCGATGGTCCAGCTGACGATGAGCTGATCGTTCTCGATCCGGGTCGTGTACTTGTAGGCGTCCTCGGGGCGCAGGAAGTCGTCCTTTGCAAAGGATGGCCCGGTGATCGCCAATGCCAGCAGCATCAATCCGGTTCTGGCCAGTTGCCAGCCGCCAGTCGCCAGTCGGCCTGTCTTCATCTTCCGTCCTTATCCGTAACGCCCTGTCGGACCCACTCCAGATATCGTTCGTTCCCGCCGCTCACGGGCAGGATCAGCCATTCTGGAAGCTCATAGGGGTGCAGGGCCTTGAGCCGCGCCTCAAGTTCGCCAACCCGTCCCGCCGTGGTCTTGATGACCAGAAGCACCTCGGGATCGTCCTGAAGCTCGTCCTGCCAGACATAAGTCGACCGCACGCCTTCGATGCGATTGACGCAGGTGGCCAGCCGTTCGGTGACCAGCGTCTCGGCCAGCCGTTGCGCCGTGGCGGCGTCGGGACAGGTCGAAAGCACCACAATTACTTGATCGGTCATGGATTTAGTGCCATCGCCGGGGCCGCGAGGATAGCGGTGCGATCCCGCGGGTGTCACCCACGTCCCATGGAAACTCGGCTTGAAATTAAAAAGTCGCCCCCTATGATTAGCAGCCGCCAAGGGTGAGTGCTAACGCCGGTTCCGACGGGGCCGCCACCCGAGCGAATCCCGATTCGTTTCCTATCCATCAAGACCTTAATTCGAGGTTTGAGTTATGGCTGACAAGCTGAAGATTCGTCCATTGCACGATCGCGTGATCATCAAGCGTCTCGACGAGGAGCGCACCTCCCCGGGCGGCATCGTGATCCCTGACTCCGCGACCGAGAAGCCCATCAAGGGCAAGGTCATCGCCGTGGGCAAGGGCAAGATCCTCGAAGACGGCAATGTTCGTCCGCTCGACGTCAAGGTCGGCGACAACATCCTGTTCGGCAAGTACAGCGGCACGGAAGTGAAGGTCGACGGCGAAGAGCTTCTCGTCATGCGCGAAGAAGACGTGATGGCCGTCATCGAGAAGTAATCGCTTCTCCTTCCATCGCACAGAATTTTCTGAATCAGAGGTTGAACTCAAATGGCTGCTAAAGAAGTACGTTTCAGCGATGACGCCCGCGCGCGCATGCTCAAGGGTGTGAACATCCTGGCAAACGCCGTCAAGGCGACGCTCGGCCCCAAGGGCCGCAATGCGGTGCTCGAGAAGAGCTTCGGCGCCCCCACCGTCACGAAGGACGGTGTGTCGGTCGCGAAGGAAATCGAGCTCAAGGACAAGTTCGAAAACATGGGCGCGCAGATGGTGAAGGAAGTTGCTTCCAACACCTCTGACGAAGCCGGCGACGGTACGACCACCGCCACCGTGCTCGCCCAGGCCATCGTCCGTGAAGGCCTGAAGGCTGTCGCCGCTGGCGCCAACCCGATGGACCTGAAGCGCGGCATCGACGCCGGCGTCGCCGCCGCCGTCGAAGAGCTGAAGAAGCTCTCCAAGCCCTGCAAGGACCAGAAGGCCATCGCGCAGGTCGGCACGATCTCCGCGAACTCGGATGAATCGATCGGCAAGACCATCGCCGACGCGATGGAAAAGGTCGGCAAGGCCGGCGTGATCACCGTTGAAGAAGGCTCGGGCCTGCAGAACGAACTCGACGTCGTCGAGGGCATGCAGTTCGACCGCGGCTACCTCTCGCCGTATTTCATCAACAACCAGCAGGCGCAGACCTCGGAGCACGACAACCCGTACATCCTCCTGTACGAGAAGAAGATCTCCAACGTCCGCGAAATGCTGCCGCTGCTCGAAGGCATCGCGAAGGCCGGCCGTCCGCTGCTGATCGTCGCTGAAGACGTCGAAGGCGAAGCCCTGGCAACGCTGGTCGTCAACACGATCCGTGGCATCGTCAAGGTGGCTGCCGTCAAGGCGCCGGGCTTCGGCGATCGCCGCAAGGCCATGCTGCAGGACATCGCGATCCTCACCGGCGGCACCGTAATTTCTGATGAGGTCGGATTGTCGCTCGAAAAGGCGACGCTGAACGACCTCGGCGAAGCCAAGAAGATCGTCGTCGAGAAGGAAAACAGCACCATCATCGACGGCAAGGGCAAGAGCTCGGAGATCAAGGCCCGCATCGAGCAGATCAACCAGCAGATCAAGGACGCGACGTCCGACTACGACAAGGAAAAGCTGCAGGAACGCGTTGCGAAGCTCTCCGGCGGTGTTGCCGTGATCAAGGTCGGCGCTGCCACCGAAATCGAAATGAAGGAAAAGAAGGCCCGCGTCGAAGACGCGCTGCACGCAACCCGTGCCGCCGTTGAAGAAGGCGTGGTCCCTGGCGGTGGCGTTGCCCTGATCCGCGCTCAGAAGGCCGTCGAGAAGCTCGAAGCCAAGAACGAAGATCAGCAGTTCGGCATCCGCATCCTGTCGCGTTCGATCGAAGAGCCGCTGCGCCAGATCGTCACGAACGCCGGCGAAGACGCCGCGGTCGTGCTGGCGAAGGTGAAGGAAGGCAAGGGCACGTACGGCTACAACGCTGCAACCAGCGAGTACGGCGACATGCTCGAGCTCGGCATCCTGGATCCGACCAAGGTCACGCGCCTGGCACTGCAGAACGCAGCGTCGGTCGCCGGCCTGCTCCTGACGACCGAGGTGATGATCGCCGAGGCGCCGAAGGAAGAAGCCGACCACGCTCATGGCGCCCCGGGCGGCATGGGTGGAATGGGCGGAATGGATATGTAATTCAGGCCAACGGGCCTGCCGGCAAACTGGCCTGCTGGCCAGAGCCGGAAAAGAGCTGGAAGCTCCGGAAAGCCCCGCGCAAGCGGGGCTTTCTTTTTGGCGTCTCGGTCTTGTCTGGAACGAAGCGCGACCACTAAACTAAGGTTAGTTCACAGCCGCAGCCGTACCCTCATGAGCAGCACCGTCAACATCCATGAAGCCAAGACGCACCTGTCGCGCATCGTCGACGACGTTGCAGCAGGGGCGGAGGTCATCATTGCCAAGGCGGGCAAGCCCATGGCGCGTCTTTCTCCTATTCAAGGCATCGTTCGACCCAAGAAATTCGGCCTGCTGAAGGGCAAGCTGAAGATTCCCGAGGATTTCAACGCGCCGCTGAGCGACGACGAACTGTCGGCGTTCGACGGGCGCTGACAATGCGCCTGCTGCTTGATACGCATCTACTGCTCTGGGCGCTCGCACAGCCAGACAGGCTCTCTGCAGCAACCCGCAAGCAAATCTCCGCAGCCGAGGTCTATGTCAGCGCTGCGTCGATCTGGGAGATAAGCATCAAGGTCGGACTGGGAAAGCTCGACGCTGACCCAGATCAGATTCTTGAGGCGATTGAGCCTGCTGGCTTCATGCTGTTGCCCATCACCGCCGAGCACGCCGTCAAAGTCGCGAAACTCCCTGCATTGCACAAGGATCCATTCGATCGCATGCTGGCCGCACAGGCTTCGGTCGAGCCGATGATCCTGCTGACGAACGATGAAGCATTGCGCGGCTATGGATCGTTTGTGACGATCGTCTGATGACCCGGGAACGCCGCGCCATCTGATGGAAACTTCCGCAGCATTCTTCGCGGACCAGCGGCTGCACTTCTTCCGCCCGCTCACCGGCAAGTACCGCGAGCAGGTGATGGCCTGTCTGCGCGCGCTGTATGCGCGCCTCTACAGCTCGCTAGCCGACTACAGCCGCATCGTGCAGCGCGATCTGGTGATGGAGGTGTTCCAGGAAGCGATCACCCGCACGCCGGTGCTGGATGCGTCGGAGGACGACACGGTGCTGCCGGTGCGCGGCGACCGCGAACAGGCTGGCTGGATGCTGAACCTGCTGCTCGAATACGGCTGGCTCGAACGCCACGTCGACGAAGTGACGCTGACCAGCACCTATGCGTTTTCGCGCATCGGCCGGCTGTTCACGCAGCCGATGCACGAGCTGGAGGGCGGGCGGTTCCGTACGCGTCATCGCAATACCCGAAACACCTGCAACGCGCTGCGTTCCTTTCTCGACAAGCCCGAACACGAGGCATCCAACCTGCTCGACGCCTACGAATACTCCGAACGCATCGTCTCGGATTTTTCCGACGTCATCGCCGAACTCGAAGAGCGCAAGCGCGAGCTGATCCGCGACGTCGAGGCGCAGCAGCTCGTGCAGCGCGCCTCGGACGAATTCTTCGATTTCATGGAAAAGCGCTTCATGCCCGACCTCGCGGTGCGCTTTTCCGAAGACAGCGTCATCAAGTATCGCGAGGAACTGGACGGACTGTTGCGCCGCGCGCGGGCGCAGCGCCGCGACACCAAGGCCAATGTCGAGCGCGAGCTGCGCCGTATTGCGCCCGAACTCGTGACCGGTCCGCGCGATTCCGTCTACGTGCAGGTGCTGAACCAGATCGAGAACCGCCTGCACAGCGCGGCCGACACCATGCTGCCGGCGCTGCGCAACTCTCTGCATGGCTTCACTCGACGCGCCGACATCCTGCTGCGGCAGTTGAGCTTCTCCGAAGCCAGCCAGCACCTGCTGCTGGATGCCTTCGATGAGTTGTCGAAGCAGACGCCGGAACAGCAGGAGCAGGCGTTCGCCGCCGCCGCCGAGCACATGGCGGTGCTGGAAGTCGGCTTCGTCGATCCCGATCGCCTGCGGCTCCACAACGCCGAACGCCGCCGCGTCATCGATCGCAGCATCGAATCCGTGCAGGACGATCCGCAGGCGCGGCGCCGGCTGTTCATCGAGCAGGCGCTGGAGCGCGCCTTCGCCGTGAACAATCGCGAGCTGTACGGCTACCTGGTCGATTCGCTGGCCGGCGGCCACGAAGTGCGCACGGCCAGCCTGCCGGTGCGCGATGCGCGCGAATTGCTGTATGCGGCCCATGCCATCGAGGCCGGCGCCTCCGGCTGGGGCGCGAACGCGGGCTATCGTTTCGAAGTCGTCGAAACCGGCCGGCGCCTGCGCACGGAGTACTACGACGCCATGGACGAGTTCGTCATTCGCGTGATCGAGGAACGACCGACCGCATGAACCTGCAGAGCTACATCGAAGACCGCCTCGGAGCGAGCGCCATCAGCGTCGATCAGCTGCAGGAGCTGCTGGTGCGCCTGCTCAACTACGGCGTGCTGGTGCGTGACGACTCGCAGACCGTGCGCGACCTCTACGATCGCTTCGTGCGCATCGAAGAGCTGGTCACGGAAATCCTGGCGCTGCAGGCGATCCAGGTGCATCACGACCGGCGCTTCGAATACGTGCGCCTGTATCCGCCCGGCAGCCGCACGCCCGGCATGGACTTCGCCGAAGAGCACGCCTTCGGCGGCAGCCTGCGCGCGCTGCTCACGCAGAACGAAGTCGCCGTCGTGCTGGTGCTGCGTGCGCAGTACGACAAAGCCGTGCGCGAGGGCAAGATCGACGAGCACGGCTATGCCGCCGAACCGCTCGAAGCCATCAGCCTCGCGATGAAGAAGTGGCTGAATCGCAGCATGCCGGAGCGACTGTCAGACCGGCGTGAGGTGTTCAAGCGGCTGCGCAAGCTGCGACTGATCGACTATCGCGACGAGGAGGACCTGGAGCAGGTCGAAGCCTGGATCCGCATTCATCCGATGATCGTCGACTTCGTCGGCACCGAGGCCATCCAGGCGTTGCAGCCGCCGGCCGCCGAGAACGGAGCAGCGCGTGTTTCTTAAGACGCTCGTCCTGATCAACTGGGGCAACATTCCCAACGGCGAATTCGCCATGGGGCCGATCAACCTGTTCTCGGGCGCGAACGGCTCGGGCAAGACGACGGCTGCCGATGCGCTGCAGACCCTGATGACGGCGGCGCACGAGAACCTGTTCCACTACAACCCCGGCCAGGAGGAGACGACGCAGCGCGGCCGCGGCGGCAAGCGCGTGCGCACGCTCGCGTCCTACATTCTCGGCTGCGATGACGGCAGCTACGCGAGAACGCAGCCGACGGATGGCTACATCGCCGCCGTGTTCCATCCGACGCAGGGCGAGTCCGCCGAACCGTTCACTGCGGTCATCGCGGTGCGGGCGTGGCTCGATGCCTCGGGCAAGCAGCCGCTGGCCCGCGAAGACCAGATCGCGTTCTTCGTGCTGCCGGGCATCGAACTGGGGCTGGATGCGTTCGTCGCGAAACAGCAGGTCGCGCTGCTGGACGACATCGAAAAGTCGCTGATCACGCGCTTCGGCAAGAAATCCGTCGAACGCTACGACCAGAAGCGCGCCTACCTGCGCCGGCTGTATGCGGCGCTGCGCGGCAAGAAGGATTCCGTCGCCGAACGCGAAGCGATGGCGGCGGCCCGCGCGTTCTCGCGCTTCATGGCCTACAAGCCGGTCAGCAGCATCACGCAGTTCGTCGCTGACGAAGTTCTCGAACGCAAGGATCTCGGCGAAGCCGTGCGTTCGGTGTCGAGCCAGCTCAAGACCATTCACGACATGGAGCGCGAAGCGCAGGCCTACAAGGAAAGCGCGGCACTGCTGGAGCAGGCGGGGCACCACGCGCAGTCCTACATCGAAGGCTGGATCGAGCGCGTGACGCTCGACTATTCGCTGGCGCAGGCCGATTACCGGCAGCGTCAGGAGCACTATCTGAAAGCGCGCAGCGAGCGCGATGCGGTGACGCGCCAGGTCAAGGACAACATCGACGAACTCGCCGCGATCGAACAGCAGCGTGAACAGGTGCACAGCGCGGTGGTACGACTGGAGGCGCAGCGCGAGAACGTCGAGCCGCTGCGGCGCAAGGATCAGCTGGAGCGCGACCAGAAATCGCTGACGGGAAAACTGACGGAAACCGTGCGCGAACTGCTCGGTCAGGACCAGCAGCTGCAGCGCAACCTGCAGGCGGCGCGCAGCCTCGCGCAATTGCTCGCGTCGCCGTCGCTGCTGGCGGAGCTGCCGCATCTCGCCGACATGCAGGGCCGGCGTCTGGTCGAGCAGGCGCGTTCGTTCGACAAGGTCGGCGACGTCGATCTGTCGAGCTTCCTGCAGAAGGATCTGACCGGCGACCTGACGATGCTGGAACAGCACCTGCAGCTCGCACGCAATGCGCAGCGCGCGCACAACGAACTCGCGGATCACTGGCGTCTGGCGCAGCCGGACCAGCTCACGCGGCGCGATCAGCTCGCCGATGCGCATGGCGCGCGCCGTCGCCGCTATGAAACGCTGGCGGGTCAGTGCCAGCAGAAGCAGCAGGAGATCGAACGACTCGAAGCGAAACAGACGGTGTATCCCATCTACGTCGAGCGGGCGCTGGCGGCGATCCGCGCGCAATGCCCGAAGGCCGATGCGCGCGTGCTGTGCGATCACATCGAAGTCACCGACGTGCGCTGGCAGTCGGCCATCGAGGGTTACATCGGCGGCGCGCGCTTCGGCATCATCGTCGATGCCGACTACGAGGCCGACGCCATCCGCATCGTGCGTGCGATGCCGGGCCGCGACAATCGCGCCCGCGTGATCCAGGGCGCGAAGGCGCTGCGCGACGCGTCGCGCGTCAATCTGCAGTCGGCATCGATCGTCCATGTATTGAAGTTCACCCACGGCGTGGCGCAGGCGTACATCACAGCGAGCTATGGCGGCGTCGTGCGGGTCGACACCGCCGAAGAACTGCGCCAGACCGCGCGCGGCGTGACCGCCGACGGCATGGGCTCCGGCAACTACGCCATGTTCCGCTGCGACATCGCCGACGCCGATCTGGTGTTCGGCGCCGCCGCGCGGGAACGCGCACTGAACGCGCGCCGCCAGGAACTCGAACAGTTGCTGCGCTCCCGCCAGGAAGCGAACGACCAGATGCAGGAAACCGCGCGCCTGCTCGACGCCGTGGATCGACTCCAGCCGGTGACCTACGCCGATGGACTCGGCGCCGTGCTGGCGACGCATCGCGACATCCGCGCCATCGACATGCTGCTGGCGCAGCTCGACGTCGGCGCCTGGAAGTCGCTCGACGAACAGTTGCAGCGGCTGCAGGGCGAGGAGCGCGACCTGTGGTCGCGCATCGGTGCGCTCAACAAGCATCGCGGCGAACTCGATCACGAGATGACGACGCTCGCGCGCCGCATCGAAACGCTCGGCGAACAGAAGGACACCGCGCAGGATCAGATGCAGGCAGCCGAGGATCAACTGCGCGTCCTGCATACCGGCTGGCCGGAGTTCGATCTCGACGCGCGCCTGCGCTACGCCGCGCAGGAATCGCAATCGATCGACCTGACCCGCGCCGAGGCGCTGCGCGAAGAAGTCACCGCCCGGCTCATGAAGTCCGAACGGGCCATGGGCGAGACCCTGCAGGAACACAATCGCCGCACGACGCGTCCCTCGGACGCCATCGTCTACACGAGCTTTATCGGCACCTACGACGCCGCGTTGTTCGACGGCATCTGCGGACTGCGCCGCGAGATCGACCGCGTCTACAACATTCTCCGCAACAACGTGCTGGTGGAAAAACACGCGCAGCTGCAGCAGTTGAAGCTGAGCTTCAACAATGCCTTCGTCTCGCATCTGTGCCAGGAAATCCACCAGGCCATCAGCGAGGGCAAGCGCCACCTGGATCTGCTCAACAAGGAGCTGGAAGGGCATCGCTTCGGCTCGGATCGCGAACACTTCCGCTTCGCCGCCGAGTGGGTGCCCGAATATCGCGACTACGCACGCTTCTTCGAGGACGTCGTGCGCAATCCCGGCGTCGAGGGCGACACCCTGTTCGAGAGCAAGCTGTCGGCGAAGTCGGCCGCGGTGCGCGATGCGCTCATGTCGCTGCTGCTCGGCGAAGACGAACAGAAGTCGCAGCGCGAACTGGAACGCATCGCCGACTACCGCAACTACTATCGCTACGAGATCTACAAGGAAGTCGAAGGCAAGCCGCCGATCGCGCTGTCCGAGTACGGCACCGGCAGCGGCGGCCAGCTCGAAACGCCGGCCTACATCATCCGCGCCGCCAGCATCACCTCGGCGCTGCGCTATACCGAAGGCGTCAATCACCTGCGCATGGTGCTGGTGGACGAGGCCTTCTCGAAAATGGACGAGACCCGTTCGCGCGAAGTCATCGACTACCTGACCCGCACGCTCGGCCTGCAGCTGCTGTTCATCATGCCGACCAGCAAGTGCGGCCCGTTCATGGATCTCATCAGCAACGAGTTCGTGTTCGCGAAAGTGCCGAGCGCGCCGCGCGGCGAACTGCACACGCGTGTGCTGGTGGATCGCAAGCAGTGCAACCAGGAACGCATCAAGGCGCTGTGGGCGCAGCATCGCCGCACGGTGCAGCAGCAGGCGGAAATGGATTTCATGGACGACGTGCTGGAAGCGCAGCCTGCCGGATCGCGCTGATGGACGCGCGGCCGGTCTGGCTGGATGACGAGCCGGAACTGCTCGCGCTGCTGAATGCGGTCCTGGACCGCTTCGATCATCAGTCCGGCGAGACGCGCCAGAAGTCGATCGTATTCAAGGTCGAAGAACATCTGCCGTCGCTGGCCAGCGCCGATGCGGCGGCCGACCAGCGCTGGGCGTTGCTGCAGATGCTGAAGCGATACGGCGTACTGTCGATCCGCAGCGGACGGCGCAGTGTCTATGACCCCGAATGGCAGGCCGCGAAGGTCGCATTCGCTCCGGAGTCGGAAGAGATACTGCGCGCCTGGCTCGGCCGCGCGCCGACCGAACGCGCGATGCAGGCGTGGCGTCGCGCGGTGCTGTCTCATGCGCTGGCATTCGCCGATGGCGGTGCGGCATTGCTGAGCCGGCGCATCGTCATCGGCGACCGCACGCCGGATGAAGTCGTGGCGGCCCTGGCCCGCAGTGCGGACATCGCCGGTCCGGCGACGCTGCGACAGCTGAGCGCCTTCGCGTTCTGGGGCGATTCCAAGGTGCTGGACGAACGCGGCGATCTGGTGGCCGCGCTGTTCCCGCAGCTCGACGTGCTCGATCGTCCCATCGTCGTCGCCGTGCATCTGCCGGCGCGCGCCGACGGCATCCTCTTCATCGAGAATCAGGATACGTACACCGCCGCCGCGCGCGGCACGCCGGCGCAGGCGCAGGATCTGGCGCTGGTGTATGCCTCCGGATTTCGCAGTTCCGCACTGCGCATCCGCGCGCGCTCCGGCGCATTGCTGCACTTTGCGGGCGCCGGCACGGCGGATGCGCGGGCTGCTTTCGAGCGCTGGTGGTTCGATGCGGGTGAACCCGCGGGCCCGTGTCATTTCTGGGGCGATCTCGATTTCGCCGGCATGCAGATACTGAAGACGCTGCGACAGCGATTCGGCGACGTGACTGCCTGGCGGTGCGGCTACGAGCCGATGCTGGCGGTGCTGCGCCAGTCCGGTGGCCACCGGGGCGGCAGCGAGTCGCGCGGCCAGATCGATCCGGTCGCCACGGGCTGCGCGTTTGCAGATGAGGCGTTGCTGCCGGCCATTCGCGAGTACGGCCAGCTGGACCAGGAACTCCCGATGGGGTTGTGATCCGGCGTCTGCGGCGTCGAGCTTCTTTTGTTTCGGGGCCAGTGATACAACGCCGGTGTCGATGCGCCAACTCCGCAAACACCATAACGATGAAGGGATGTCATGAGCTGCAGGATCTGGGGGGTGCTGGTACTTGCGTTGCTGTCCGCACTGACGGCGACCGCGGCGGACAAGGAAAAGAAATGCACGCTGCAACAGATGGGCGAACTGCCCGTCACCATGTCGGGTACGCGACCGCTCATCGCCGGCACCATCAACGGTCAACCGGCCCGGTTTCTCGCCGACAGTGGCGCTTTCTTCAGCATGCTCACGCCCGATGCGGCCGAGAAGCACGGATTGAAACTGGGTTCGCTGCCGCCGAACATCCGCGTGCTCGGCACTGGGGGTGTCGAGCGGATGCAGCTGACGAAGGTGCAGAAGTTCTCGCTGGCGGGCTATGCAGGCGGTCGAACTTTCGAGAACGTGGATTTCCTCGTCGGCGGCAACCGCTTCAGCGGCGAAATCGACGGCATCATCGGTCAGAACCTCATCGGCCAGGCGGACACCGAGTACGACCTGGCGAACGGCTTTCTGCGCCTGTTCCGCGCTCAGGATTGCAAGGGTGCATTGCTGGCGTACTGGAGCGCAGGCCAGTCGGTTGCAGCGATGGAATACGAGCCGACCACGCTGCGTCAGCCGCACTTTGTTGCTACGGCCCGCCTCAACGGCAAGAAGATCCGCGTCATGTTCGATTCGGGCGCGTCGGTTTCATTTCTTACGCTCGATGCGGCGGCACGTGTTGGTATCGAGCCGGAGGATGAAGGCGTGCAGGCAGCAGGTCTGTCGCATGGCATCGGCAGGAAGGCGACGGAAAATTTCATCGCACGCTTCGACAGTCTCGATCTGGGCGGCGAAGTGATCAGAAATGCACGTCTGCGCATGGGTGACATCCACTCGGGCGACGGCGTGGACATGCTGCTTGGTGCGGACTTCTTTCTTTCGCACCGGATCTACGTCGATTCGAAGCTGCGCAAGATTTATTTCACGTACAACGGCGGTCCCGTGTTCGATCTGCGCCGCAAGCCGCAGCTCGCCGCGATGACGGCGGAAGGTGCGCCATCCGACGCGGCGGACGAAACGCCCGTGCCTGCAAGCGAGCCGGCGAGCGCAGCTGCTGCCAGCGCTCTCAGCGCCGCCGACCTGCGCCGGCGCGGCGCCGCATCCGCCGCGCGACGCGACTACGCCGCGGCCATCGTCGATCTCGATGCAGCCGTCAGACTCGATCCGGCCGATGCCGAGAACTGGTATCAGCGCGGCGTCGTGCTCTGGCAATCCGGCAAGCCGCTGCAGGCCGTCGACGATTTCACGCAGACACTGTCGCTGCAGCCCGATCACATCGCCGCGCTGATGGCGCGCGGTACCTTGCGGTTGCAGAGCGACGGGAGCGCAGCCCGTGCGGATTTCGACAAGGCGGTGAGTCTCGCGCCGGACGATGCGGCACTGTCGCTGCAGATCGCGCGTGCGCTCGACGGCGCCGGCAAGAGGCAGGAGGCCATCGCCGCTCTCGATGCCTGGGTCGCCAGGCATCCGAAAGACGATCGATTGCCGGGCGTACTGAACCAGCGCTGCTGGCTGCGCGCGATGGAAGATCTGGAACTGCCGCTCGCGCTCGCCGATTGCGACGCGGCAATCAAGCAGGGGGCGCGCAACTCCGCCACCTACGACAGTCGCGCGCTGGTGCATCTGCGCATGGGGAACTACGCCAGGTCGCTCGACGACTATGAACGTGCGCTCAAGCTGCAGCCGAAGGAGGCCTGGTCGCTGTACGGTCGCGGGCTCGCCAGAATCCGGCTGGGCCGGAAAGAACAGGGCGATGCGGATATCGAGGCGGCTACGGCGATCGATGCCAGCGTTGCGCGGCGCTATATCGAGGCGGGTCTGTCTCCGTAGTGCGTTCTGCGTCGATCGACGCCCCGCCCGGCAGGGAATCGAACGGCAGCGCAGCCAGCTCGCTGGTGACGATCCGCTGCAGCCTTTCGGCGAAGACTGCTCCCGAATAATCGCGCGCCACCTTCTCGCGACCGCGCTGGCCGAAGGTCTGGCGCAGCACCGCATCGTCGAGCAGCCGGCGTAGCGCGCGGGCGATGGCCTCGGGATCGTGCGGGTCGACCGTGAAGCCGTCGACGCCATCCTCCACGACTTCCGTCGAGGCATCGACATTGCCGCACACGACCGGCAGTGCCTGACGCCAGGCTTCCAGAAAGACGATGCCGAAGCCTTCCTTGGAAGAGGGCAGCAGGAATACGTCTGCTTCGTCGTAGATCGATCGCAGCGCCTGTTCGGCCACGCGTCCGAGGAATTCGACCCGCGTCTGCAATCCCAGCTCGGCCGCCAGCGCCTCGTAGCCGGAACGCAGCGCACCGTCGCCGACGATCCGATAGCGCAGTTGCGGAAACTGCGGAACGAGCAGCGCGATCGCGCGCAGCGCGGCGGAAATTCCCTTCGGCAGATCGTGCGGGTCCATGCGCGCGACGGTCAGGACGACCGGCTGATGCATGACGGGCCGCGGCTCGCGCACCTGCGCATCCTCCGGCGACAGGTCGAGCGCATTCGGCAACAGGTGCAGTCGATGTCGTGTCGCGGCGAAGGCGTCGCGAAACCTGCGTGCGGTAAAGCGGCTGACGGAGACGACGTCATCGACGCAGAACCTGACGATGGCGCGCGCTGCGAGGCGGTTGCGTCGGGTCCTGCCCGCGCTCCACGCCTCGATGCCGTGCACGAACAGCAGGTAGCGGCTGCCGGGGAAAAGCAGTCGTGCCGGCCAGAGGGCCTTCTGCAGCCGCAGGTGGGCGACGAAAACCAGGTCGAGCTGCGCGCGCCGGTGTCTCTGCAGCAGCAGCCACAGCAATCGCGCACGACTGCCGTCGGCCGTGACGAGCCTGATTGCTTCGGGCAGGGCGATGCCGGTCGCCACGCCGTTCAGCGCCAGGACTTCGAACTCGTATCCCAGCTCCTGTGCAATGCCGGACAGCGTACGCAGCACCCGCAGGTCGAAGCGCTGAATGCCGCCCACGGCACCGATGCGCTCGTGAATCACGTGCAGGATGCGACGCCGCGTCGTCACACCGGTCCCTTGATGAGGCGTCGTACTGCGTTCAGGACGATCGGCGGCGTGATCTGCTCGGCGGCGCGACGCAACGCCGACTTGCGTCTGCGATAGAACGCGGGCGCGAAGCGCGAGCTGTGCGGCGTGATCCTGTCGCCCGCGCCGCCGTGGGCCGTGTGGTAGTAGACCAGGAACGATCGCCGCATGCGGTCCGCCGGGCATTCGAGCGGCTGCGGCACGCCGTGATAGTTGGGATAGGCCACTTCGAAGATGACGGTGCGATTGAACTCGGGCTCGATCGACACCTCGCAGCGCTCGCCGGCGTGGTTCCACAGTTCGAGCTGGCCGCGATATTCCGGGCGCCAGTGCCGGTTGAGGAACACGATCACCACCAGCCGCCGCGTCAGTCCCGTGTCGTAGGCGACGTTCCTGTCCGCGTGCACCTTGAAGAAGTCGCCGCGTCTCATCATGGCGTGGCCCGCGCCCTGCAGATAAGGGTCCGGCAACAGTTGCCACACGCCCGTGATCTCGGAGAGCAGGTACAGGAATGCCGCCGAATGCATGAGCGCGACCATTTCGCTGCCGGCGCTGCCCACATCCATGGCGGAGCGCATGCGGTAGGTGCGTTCCAGGTCTTCCCGCTCGAACGTCTGCCATTGTTCCGCTTCCGGCGGCGGCGCTTCCGCCACCAGCCGGTCGAGGAATGCAGCGGCGAACAGGTTGTCCACGACCACGTGCGGAAACGGTTGTGCGCTCCGGTAGCGTTCGCGCAGCACATCGACGTCGCGCGGTACGTCGAGACTCTGGCCGAAATAGTCCTGCAGCGATGCGACGTTCGATTTCATGGGCGTCCGATCGGGTGGGTCGGCTAGGCATCCCGGAAGCGTGCGAAGGGATTGCCGCAGGCAGGCATCGCGCCGGCATAGAAGATGACTTCGCGCCGTGGATCGGCAACGCGAAAGAAGTTGCTGCCGGTCAGGAACTCCGACACCACCATGCGTTCGGCGCGCTCGATGCGATCACCGGCCTTCGGCAGACGCCGCGCAATGCCCGGCAGGGCGTGGTCCATCCACAGGGCGATGCGCTGGCGCGTGTCCTGAAAGCGCCAGTGCCGCATGAGTTCCTCCGCGAACCGCTGCAGCGATGCTGCATCGAGGGTGATGCCCGGCAGATGTCTGCGCACCGTGGCGACGATCCAGTCCTTTCTGTCATACGGCCGCAGGCCCAGCCAGCCCGCGCCGGCAACGCCGAGGACGGCGAGGGCGGCCAGCAGTCTGCGGCGGGCCGGAGATCGCGGTGTGTCTGGCGACGTCATGACGTTCAGGCGATCAGATGGGCGCTGCGCAGCGACAGCGCGGCAACCGTGAGGCTCGGATTCGAACAGGGACACGAGGGAAACACCGACGAGCCCGTGACCACCAGGTTGCGTACGTCGTGATGGATCTGGCGCGCGTCGACGACCGAACTCGCGCGGTCATGCCCCATGCGCAGGCTGCCTTGCACGTGCGACTCCGTCGGCCGCATCTGCAGGAAGTCGATGCGCTCGACGGGCAGGGGCGCCAGCACCCGGTCGAGCGCCGCGAAGGAACGATCCACGCCGCGGCTCGCGTATTCCGACGGCGCCGCGTGCGACACCCGCGGCATGCCGTCGCCGTCGACGGTGACGCGATTGTGATCCTGCGGCAGGTCTTCCACGACGATCGTCAGCGGCAGCAGCTGGCGCCAGCGGCCGTACTCGTTGCGCAGGCCGAACGGCCAGCGGTTTTCGAAGTAGATGAGCGCGCCGCCGTGTTCGCTGCGGAAGTCGCCGTCGTACAGCGTGTAGTTGAGACCGGTGGTGAGGGTGCCGCCGTCGAAGTTGTCCATGCCGTCGAGCAGTGCCTCGGCGTAGTAGCCGACCTGTTCGTTGATGCCCGCGCCGGTGAGCGGGTGATCCACGCCGGAGCGCAGCAGGATCGCCGGGCTGTGGATCGCGTTGGCGCCGAGCACGACGAGTTCGCCGCGGGCCGACGCTTCACCGTTCGACGTGCGGTAG
>OEIU01000456.1_pt1 | contig 38185 bp, 52 predicted proteins | sample 1539221 | NCBI WGS metagenome assembly OEIU01 (sample SAMN03792071, study PRJEB22550) | activated sludge metagenome | feature: wastewater treatment plant; material: activated sludge; isolation source: Wastewater treatment plant of a petroleum refinery complex | place: Argentina: Zarate | collected...
GAGGGCATCGGAGGCGGGGCCGGAGGACGCTGTTGTCTGAATGGTAATGCAAACGAGAATGCGTCGCATTATACATGGAGACGAGCGGCCTGCAACGATTAAAGCCGCGTGAGATATTTGAGGGCACCTCGGTGAGATATTTGCCTTTTGAAACCTTTGCAATAGGCGTAACGAAATTACGCCAGATGCAAATGGCCCCGGCTCGAGCTACTCAATTGTCAGGTTCGGGCGACCCGTCGCGCGCTGGGTGACGTTCCCGGCGATGTAGGCCGCAACGGTCGCGATGATGACCGCCGAAAACACCCCGGGGTCGATCTTGCCGAACCACACGAGCACGTTGGCGCTGATCTGGGCCAGCACCGCCAAGAGGAACTTCCGGCTGCGGTAGCGCATGGTCACACCGCCAGGTTGCCGCGCAGGTCCCACTCGTCGGCGGCGACCTTGTGCAGCTCGGCCGCCGCATGCTGGCCGGCCGTCTTGGCCAGGAAGCCCGCCGGAACGTTGATCGTGACGCCCGCACCTGACACGGTGACCTGGCCTGCCCCCACCTGCCGCACCAGCACGACCGTGCCGATGGGGAATGCCACCAATGCATTCGTCGGGATCGTGAGGGTGATCGCTGCCGCGTTGCTCATTCGAACGCCCGACCCGGCATCGGCCAGCACCAAGGTATAGCTCGTCCCGGCCTGGTTGTTGATCGGCCGGCGCCGGGCCAGGGTGGCCAGGTCGCCCGCCGTCGCCTTCTTGTTCGCCCCGGCCTGCACGGCCTCCACGAGCTCAGTGCCATCGAGGGCAGCCGCTGCCGCCATCGCGCTGATCTTGATCGTTGCCATCGGTCACTCCGTAATGCGGTTATCGCCCGCCTCGGCGATGCGCCCGGCGCCCGCCTCGGTGAGACGTTCGTCGGCCAGCCGGAAGGTATGTGTGAGCGCCTGCCAGCTCGACAGCCCGGCGCGGCTCGCCGCAACGGTGAGGATGACCTGGCCGCTGTAGGTGCTCGTGATGCTGACGCTCGGGCCGCTCAGGCCCGTCTGGGAGTCGAGCACGGCGAGGGTGTCTGCACGCTTGAGCGTGGTCGTATAGGTGGTCCCAGCCTCCGGCCCGACGCTGACCGCCTCGGTGTCCACCAGCTGGTCGGCCTGGAGCACCCGGTCGCGATGTGCCCAGTCAACCGCGAGCGGTGAGATCGCCTCGCCGGGCCAGCTCACGCTGTTGATGCGCAGCCGTCCCGGCGGGTATGGGCGCGCTTGGCGCTGCGCGAAAAGCAGGGTATCAGTCCCCGCGGCAGCCTCCGCCAGTACGCCGGCGCCCGTGCGGGTCAGCAGCTTGGCCTGCACCGACACCCCCGTCGTGTACTCGGTCGCATCCTGCCCGCCGAAGCCGTCGTAGAAGTAGATCCGGGCGCCGATGTCGTGCGCGGCAGGGACGGTATCGACACAGCCGCGGCCGAGCGTGAGCTCCCCGGTGGCAGGGTTGATGGTGTCCACCCGCACGATCTCGTCGTCGATGAGCGCTGCTGTGCCCAGGCGAACGTCACTCAGCGAGACCCCGCCCGTCACAACGGCACCGGTGTCGGCGGGTCCGATCGCCGCCTGAAGCGTGCCTGCTGGGCAAAAGGCGCCGTCTCCCCGAGCGACAAAATCACCGCTTGTGCCCACCCGATCGAGCAGATCGAACCCCAGGGCCGTCCAGGAGGGGCGCTGCGCGATCGCTCCCAGATATCCGGCCGTCGCCGCCAGGCCTGCCAGATTCGCCGGATCCAGGCCTGCCGCCAGGTCCCGATAGGGCAGCTCGACGATGCGCCGATTGGTCACCACCTTGGGCGACACGTCCGGGGCTTCGTAGCCGGATGGCTGCACGGCCACGTAGGAGGTCGCCGGCAACGCGAAGACGTCTTGCAGGGCGGTGATGGTGATCGTCGCGTCGGTGAGCGTGCCGTACTCGACGCGGCCGGCGCGCAGCACCATGTCGTCGATGCCGCGCTTGAGATCCTTGATGCGAAACACCGAGCCCGGTGCGAGCGCGTAGCCACGCCGGTCCAGGCGCAGCTTGTACTTCTTCACGAAGCCGGCACTCGCCCGCAGGTCGCGTTGAGCCACCCGCAGCGCGAGCTCGGCAGTCGGCAGGCCCGGGTAGTCCTTCGAGGCACTGTTGACGCTGCCGCCGGCGACGTGGATGGCCGCCAGGTTGCGCACCCGCACCTGGCCGTCCTCGTTGGTGATCGGGTTGCGGTAGCGCACCACCACCTCGTTGGTCGCCCCGCTCTGGGAGCCGGCGTCGTCGTCATCCACGCCCAGCAGCCCCGAATCGGCTTCGAAGAGCGGCAGCGCCCCCGGCGTGTAGTCGCCCCGGATGAGTCTGAGCACGATCAGGCCCGTGCTGCGATCGGTATAGATCACCGCCCCGATGTGGTCGATCACCATCTGGATGAACGACGAGACGTTGTCCTGGCGCGACCACTTCAGGCACAGCCCGAACCCTTCGGCGTACAGCATGTCGGCGGCCGCCCGCCAGGCCGCATCATCGAGGCGCGCGGCCGACATGCCGCGCCCCCAATCCCGGTTGGTGTGGCACTCGTAGAGGATGTGCGCCGGGTTCATGGCCTTGACCTCGCCGGCCGCCATCGGCACCACGGCCTTCGCGCCATACCAGGCCGCGCCGTCCCAGCCTGCGAGCGCGCGACGCACTCGCATCTTCCAGGGCTTCGGATAGGGTGAGCCGCTGCACACCAGCCCGTCGAAGAAGAGCGACACGAAGCCCCTGAATGCGGGCACGCGACCACCGAGCATGGCCGCCAGCCCAGTGTGGACGGGCTGCGTGGGCTCGCCCATGAGCACCGCCAGCGATCCGTCGATGCCGCCCTCCTTGTCGTCGCCGCCGAAGAGGCCGGGCTTGGCGATCGTCGTCGCGCCGCTCGCGGTAATACTGCCGGACCAGGCGGTGCGGTCCCCCACCTTGATTTCCACCAGCTCGTCGACCGGCCCGCGGCACAGGCCCATGTGCAGGCCCATGAAGTACCGGTAACCGACCGTCTGCTTCTTTCTACTGCCCACGGTGCATCTCCGCGCGTGCCCGGGCGTGCGCGACGAGCGCCAGCGCCATTGCATCACCAGTCGCCTCGAGCACCGAGGCCGCCAGGCCATCGCGCACGAACGCCGCCCAGTCGAGGCCGTGGCGCGCGCACCAGGCACGGGCACCGCGGGCGCAGTAGCCAGCCTCACCGTTCCAGGCTGGCACCGTGTAAAGGTCTTGCACGGTGACAAGCGGATCGGAGGCGCTCATTTGCGAATGGGCGTGGTGCGGTAGTTGCCAACCCCGAGCACCGTCCAGTCCTCGGTCCAGACGTCGCCGAAGACGACCGCCTGCGCGGTACCCTCGCTGGCCTGCGGGAAGTCGAACTCCTCCAGCGCCGCGGCCTTCGGCGTCGCCGGCTTGGGAGCCAGCGCCCCACTGATCAGGTACGACACCACCAGGATCGCGATCTGTTCCCACCCCATAGCCCGCTCCTAGAAGATCGGCGTGCCGTCAAAGGGCGACTTGCCCGGCAGGTGCACGATCCCGCCGTAGTTGTCGCCGTTCGCAAAGCGCCCGTCGCACACCGCCATCGTCTGGTTGCATCCGGCGTACATCGCCACCGACTGGGCCGCGCGCAGCCCTTGGGTGCCGCCGAGCAGTACGAGATCGATGCCGGCATGGCTTTCGATGCCGCGCTGCTCGATCTCGCCGCCCTCGATCACCCAGGCGACGAAGCCGCCAGAAAACCAGCCGTCCGGCTTGGTGCCCGCAGCGGGCACGCCCAGCGTGGTGCCGCTCACCGTCTGGACGAGGCCGTCGACCCGGTAGAGCTCGCGATTGACACGGCAATTGCGGTCGTAGAGCGCGAACGGGCAGGTGCGCTCCCACGCGAGGCGCAGGCCGGGGCGCTCCATGCTCGCCGAGAGCGTCTGGCAGGTGATCTCGCAGCGGTCCGTGGCGGGCCATCTCACCGCCGCGATGGTGCCGATCCACGAAATGAGCGCGCTCGCGGGCGCATCCGGCTCGCCCTCGTGGTAGTCGCGAATGGTGAGCCACACGTCCGAGGACGGTGGCGCGCCGCGAAAGAGCTGCGCCACGGCGAGTGTGCCCGGTGCGGTCACCTTGAGCGCGTCCGCGCTCGCTTCCCCCGTGAGGCGCAGACCGTCGTCGCTGATGGCGCTGGCCGCGTACTTCACCGCCTGGAAGGTGATGTCGCGATCGGCCGTGCAGTAGGCCCAGGAGAGCGTGCCGCGGGTGAAGCGATACAGGCGCACCGGCCGAGCGGTGGCGAGGCTGCGTTCGCGCGAATCGAACGTCATGCCGCCAGCTCCAGCTCGTCGCGCAGCGCGCGCCAGATCACCTGCGCCTGCGCCACCCCGTCGGCGTCGGCGACGTGGTGCAGCTCGATCTCGTCGCTGTCCTGGCGGCACAGCGCCATGAAGCTCACGCGCGCCGCCTCTGACACGGGGATCGCCGCCGGGAGGTTCGTATCGAGCGTGAGGCGCTCGACGTCGACGCCCAGTTCGGAGGCAGCGGTGATGCGGCGGTAGAGCACCTGGCCGCTCGTGAGCTCGATGCGGATGTCACGCCGCCCGGTGCGCCCCAGACCGAAGCGCGAATAGCCGCAGGCCGCGATGTCCATCGTCACGCCCGCGGCCTGGGCGGCCAGTTGCAGATCGTCGGCGTGGGTGGGAATCCAGACCGCCTGCTGGCGCCCGCGCAGGCCGTAGACCAGGCTGCGCCAGGCTGCCTGCTCGGCGCGCCCGGCCAGCAGCCAGCGGTGCCCCTGGACGGCGAAGCCGACGTTGGCCGTATCGGTGACCGCAGGCAGGCCGCTCACGTTGTCCAGGAGCTCGGTGAGGCGCTGCCAGCTCGCGGTGAGATCCACCGATTCGTCGGGCCGCGCCTCGAAGACCGGGGCGCCGCGATACAGCGTCGCCGGCAATGCGAGCGGCCAGTCGGCGGGCTCGGCCAGCAGGAACGATACTTCGAGGCCCGAGAGCCGATCGGTCCGACGCGTGAGCGTGGGCTGCTCGGTGAGGCGCGCGCTGCGCGCCGGGTACAGGCGCGTGCCGACTGGCCAGGCGGCGAGCGTCGGGCGCTTGAGCACGAGCGCTGCAGGCTCGACGCTGTCGATCTGCACCGTCTCCGAGAGCCATGCATCCGGACCGCACAGGACCGCCAGGCCGCCCGCGCGAAAATCCCGATCCGCGGTCTGGGCGGCAATCGACGTCGCACCGATGGCGAGTGCGCCGGCGAGCTGCTGGATGTCGGTCCAGATCGGCACCGCCCAGACGCGTGCGCCCCGGTTGGCCAGACCGAGATCGAGCAGCACGCGCTCACGCCCTTCGACCTGCACGCGGGCCTCGAAGCTGCGCCGTGGTGCAATGCGCAGTGCCCGACGCTGCTCGGCGCCGCTGTCGCTGCGCAGGATCTCGGTGGCCCAGGCCAGGCGCTCGGTGATGCCGCTCGACCAGTCCGGCGCCCAGGTCCAGGCGACGATCCGGTTGCCCACGATGACGAGCGCCGGCGCCGTCACCCCGGTGAAGATCCACTCGAGGGTTGCATCGAGCACGGGGGGCCCGTCGGAGGTGACCCGCACCAGCCAGTCGGTTTCGCTGAGCGCCGTCAGGGTGGCCGGCAGCGAGGCGGGCCCCTCGACGCTCAAGCCCTCGTCCAAGCCGTCGATGCGCTCGACGGTCTTGGGGGTGAGAAAGGCATTCCAGATCCTCACCGTGGCCGTCTGGCTCGAGGCAACGTTGCCCAGGTCCAGGCGTCGCGGCGTCAGGTGGATGCGGTAGTAGAAGTCGTCGGTGTAGTTGCGCGTCTTCCAGCCCTGGCGGGCCGCCGCGAGGCTGATGACCGGGAACGTGCGCGTGCGTGCGCCACCCGCCAGGCGTGGCGTGGCCACGATCGCGCCCGGCCAGCCGTTGCCGGCATAGCCCTGCAGATCGGTCGTGATCGCCGGCGTCGCGGCCGAGGCGATCGCCGACGTTGCCAGGTAGCCGGTGCGGGTTGCCACGAACTATGGTCCGTCGTAGCGAATGGCGACGGCGACGGTGCCGCTGTGATCGACCGGCCCGTTGCCGTCTCGCACGCTGGCGTTCTTCTTGTAGCAGGGATAGATCTTCCACTTGTCTGGCCCGAGGGTAATGAGCGCGCCGTCATTGATGAAGTCGTTGCGGCACAGGCGCACGTGCCTGAGCTCGCCGACGATCGAGGTCTTGTTTTGCGGGCGCGGGCTGGCGATCTGGATCGGCACCAGCAGCGTCTCGTTGTTCCAGGCGTTCGGGGTGAACTCGAGCAGTGGCCGGCCGCAGACGCTGGCCGATACCGGCCGCTTGTAGGTGGTGTCGACCTGAGTGAATCCAATGTTCTTGTCGGACCAGCCGGCGGCGTCGGTGACGAAGTCGATCGCGCCGTGAATTTGCCAGCTCAAGCAGGCCTCGCCGGACGAGCCGGCGACCTGGCGCGTCTCGACCCAGAACGGTACGACCGGCAGCAGCCGGCTTTGGTACGTCGAATAACTCAGTCCGCCTGGGTTCGCGTGCGCAGTGTTTTCGGCACGGTAATAGGAGGTCACGGTCCCGAGTTCCGGCATCGTGGCGAAGCACCAGTTACCTGTTCCGGCGCTGCCGGGCGCCGGGCTCTTGCCGAAATACAGATGCTGGAAACGCAACGCGGCCTGGTACTGGACCACGAGGAAGACCTCGTCGGGACTCGCGTTCACATGGATGTAGTAGGTGACCGGCCAATCCCATGCCGGGTAGCTGGAGCCCACACGCATGAAGCCGATCCCGGGCCCGGTGCCCGAGGTCATCGGGTCGGTCAGGGCGTTCGATCCGTCGATCCCGTTGCCCATGCGCACGTGGAGCATCGTGCTCGTCGGCGCGCCCGACTCACCGTTGTTGCCGATCTTGACTTCGGCGTAGCAGGCGCCCTTGTAGAGCACATTGCCGGCCAGCGTCCATCCGGCCGCGGTGCAGGCGTTGCGCAGCGCGGTGAGCAGATCGGTCAGGGAGGAGGCAGTGCCGGTGGCGAAGGACATGATCAGTTCATCCGAAGCGCGAAGTAGTCGACGAACGAGGTCCGGCCGACGTCCTGGATGCAGATCCAATCGGTCACGCCGTCGCCGACGGTCGATTCGACGGTGTTGTTGAAGTTCGAGACGAACCCGACGCCGTCCAGCTCGCCGAAGATGTTCGGCGTGTTCTTCATCAGTACTACCGGCATGACGGGATAGCTGCTGTTGGTGTCTCTAAGCTGCCGATTCAAGCCCGAGACGTCGGGCGCGGCGATCATGAGGTTGTTCCACGGATAGGACTCGACCTGTCCCCACGTGCCGTCGGTGAACCGGATCTGGCAATTGGGGCGGGCGGTATACAAGGGGGCGGGAGAGCCCTTGAACCCCATCGAGTGCGTTGTATCGCTGTAGCGCGTCGCGGGGGCGCCGTTCAGCATCCCGATGCAGGCCACCGGGTACGGGTACTGCGAGGGGGTGGCATAGGGCAAGAACTTGCCGATGTAGGCCGACTCGTAGACCGGCGTGCCCACCTTGAGCGCGAAGGCGATGCGCTGCGCGTTGATCGCCAGCCAGTAATCGATGCGCTGGTTGTGCGAGGGAACGCCCGATTCCTTGATGCCCGGCTGCGCCGCCCAGGTGTTGCCCGCGACGTAGCCGGTGAAGGCCGCGACGGCGAGGTTGTAGTAATCGGCCGGGACGCTCTCGTAGGTGCGGATCCCGACGAAGATTTCCTCGGTGCCGGAGAGCCCCACGCCCTGCAGGATCAATTCGTGCGATGCCGGGTCGTCGGTCTTGTAGCGCAGCACGGTCCAGCGTTCGCCTGGTGGCATGGCGCCCGCCGTGGCGGCGATGGTGAACTGATCGCCCACGATGAAATCGGACGCGCCGTCGTTGATCGTGAAGGCGATGAGCCCGTTGGAATAGGCCACGCCCACGGTGGCCGCGGCTTTCGCGCCCGAGACGGAGCCCACCACCGAGAAAGTGCCGGCGTTCGGGGCTGCCGCCGTGCAGGTGAGCGTCCAGGTTTCGGTGATCGTGGCCGGGAAAGTGTCGAGCGCCGTGATCGTGCCGGTGCCGGTGCCCGTGTAGCCGGGCGCGCCCAGCGTGCCGAAGCCGGCCGCGCGTCGGCGCACCAGGTCGAGAAACTGCTTGTGCGCGATGCCGAGCGGTCCGGTGTTGTCGACGAAGCCTGAGAAGAACATGGCGTCCTCGGTGGCGTGCTCAGATCTTGAGCACGGAGCGAAACTTCGACGGGTTGCGGCTGATGTGCAGCAAGAAGAGTTCCTCGCCCTTGGGGCCCTTCAACGCATCGCCGATCAGGTCCTCGTCCAGCACCGGCAACACGCGGTAGCGCGCATCCACGGTGGTCGGGCCGCCCGCGGCGGGCGCCGCCGGCTGCCAGCCGGCCGAGGGCGAGGCGAGACTCGGCAGCCCCACCAGGCCGCCACCGGCGTATCCGCCCAGGCCGCGCCATCCGGCGAGTGCGCGCATGCCGATGCGGTTGAACTCGGAGAGGAACGTGAGCGCACCCGGCTGTCGGACGACCTCCTGCCGATGCACGAACTCCCCTGCGTGCACGATGCCCGCGGGCTGGTACTTGCCGCCGGGGCCGGTGTAGCCGCCGGCGGCGAAGCCGAAGATCGATTTCGCCGCGGCCATCCAGCCACCCTGCGGTCCGGCCGCCACCGCTCCGGCGATGTTCTGCGCGGCGAACTTGGCCATCTCCTGCGCGATTCCGCGCAGCATGTCGGTGATCGCGTCACGCAACGAGGCGGTTCGGGTGGCCAGAGCCTCGAGCGCGCCGCCGAGCTTGCCTTTGAACGCCTCGTCGAAGACCTTGCCGAGATCTACGACATCGGCACGCATCGTCTTCGTCTGCAGCTGGATGCGCTCCACGCCAGCGATCAGCTCCGGGTTGCCGGTCGCGCGGGCCAGCTCGAGCATGCGCGGGATCAGCGCGTCGACCTGATCAGCGGTCTGCAGATAGAGCTCGTTGATCCGCTCACGAGCACTGATCTCGCCCATCGTACCGGCCGTCACCTGCGTCTGGATGCTCTGCTCCTGTCGGTCCTTTGCGCTGAAGATCCGCTCCGCCTCGGCCTGCAGCTCGGCCAGCTGTGCCTTCGCCTTTTCGATGTCGATGACGTCTTCGAGCTTGAACAGCGCATCGGCCTCGCCCGCGAGCTGCAGGTCGGCGCGCAGCTGCGCGTAGCGCGCCTCGATCTGCTTGGCCGAGGCATCGGCCGCGCGGCCGGTTGCTTCGAGCCATTGGATCTCGACGTCCTGGACGCCCTGGATCGCCCGTTTGCGGAGCTCCTGATCGTCTTGCGCAGCCTGGAGGGCGCGGTTCGTCGCGTCGACCTGACCCGCCAGCTCGCGCAGCTTCGCGACCTGCTCATCGGTAAGCTTCAGCGCTTTCTGGTTCGTGCTGAGCCATGCCTCCAGGCCCACAATTGCGCGGCCGTCGGCCTCGTTGACGCCTTTGCGCGCGTTGGCGAGCCGGTTCTGCGCATCGGCCAACTGCGTCGTCAGCGACTGCTGCTTCTCCAGGAAGGCGTCACCCCTGCCTTCCTTGTCCTTGCCGCCGAGCGTCAGGCCGCGCTGCTGAGCCTCCTTGCGCAGCGCCTCGATCGCCCGTTCGCGCTCCTTTCTGGAAGCAACAAGGGCATTGCGCTCGGCCTGCCGACGCTCGCGCTCGGCCGATGCGCCCTGCAGGATCGCGTCGCGCTCGGCAAGGATGGTGGTGATCGACTGCTCGCGCACCGCGTTGATCTGGCCCAGTTGGCGCTCCAGCTCAGCCGAGGCCGCCGCCTGGCTACCCCTCAGGAACAAATCCGTGATCGCGCGGGCGGCATAGCCGGCATAGGCAATGGCACGATCGAAGAGGGCCAGCACTTCCACCGTGGCGATCTGGATCGCCGCGCGTACGTTCGCCGGCATCTGCTGGAATGCCCTTGCGAGGAAGGACGCGGTCTCGTCGCCGGCGGCCGACAACCCGCCCAGTTCCAACCCCAGGCCCTGCACGTCGGTGCGCATTGCGTCGAACACGTCCGACCAGATACTGAAGGCGTCCAGCAGGCCATCCGCGAGCACGCCGGAGTCGATCCACTGCGACAACCCCAGGATGACGTCGGCAAAACCGCTGCCGGCTCCCGTCGCATCGTTGAGCGTACCCACCAGCCGCACCAGGCTGTTGCCCAGTACCGTCATCGCCTGGCCGCCGGTGGTGGCAATGGTGGCGAACTGCTTGTCGACCGCATCGCCCTGGCGCTGCAACGCCTGGATCACGTTGCCGGCCGATAGCGCCCCTGGTTCGCCGAGCTTGCGCAGCTCGCCGACCGACACGCCCAGACCCTTTGCGATGGACTGCGCGAGCGCCGGCGCCTGCTCCAGAACCGAGTTCAGTTCCTCGCCGCGCAGCGTGCCCGACGCGAATGCCTGGCCGAGCTGCGTCAGCGCTGCACTCGCCGAGGAGGCCGAGGTGCCGCTGATTGCAAGCGTCTTGTTGATCGTATCGACCACGCCGGCCACCGCGGCGCCCGACAGGCCCAGCTCGCCCGCGTTGGTCGCGATGCGCTGGTACAGCTCGGCCGTCGCATCGAGCGGTTGGCGCGCGGACTGCGCGCTGACGAATACCGCATCCTGTGCAGCCCGCAGCTCGTCACTGCCCTTCGTGACCAGGCGCAGCCGGTTCGTGATCGTCGTCCAGGCCTCAGTGGCACGCGCGATTTCGCGTGCTCCAAACGCCACTCCCACCAACCCGGCGATGCGCGTGAGCAGCGCCGGCAGACGCTCGAGCTCACCGCGCACCCCGGAGATGGCCTTGGCTTGGCCCTGAGCGGCCGCGGCGACCCGCGCCGCGCCCAGCGTCTGCTGTCGGTTCGTCGTGTTCGATGTACCCGACAGGCGCTTCAACTCGGCATCGATTCGCGCCAGGCCCTGGATCGCGTTGCGCACGTCGGCCTGCAGCCGCAGTGCTACGTCCAGATCGCCCTTGCGTCCATTGGCCATCGATCAGTCCTCGTTCGTCAGACCCGCCAGCCGGCGCTTGGCCGCCTGGCCGCCTGCCATGCCCGCATTCACGTCCGCCAGGCGCATCGCGCTGGCGCGCAGTTCGCGGCGCTGCGCCTCACGCCAGAACAGCCTCAGCTGGCGTTCGGTGTAGTGCTCGATGTCGGCGCGGACGTGACCGTGTGCGATGAGGGTGGCGTAGATCTCGCCGTAGCCCGCTGTTCGACCCGCGCGATCGCCACCCGGTTGATCGCGCGTCCGACGAAAAAACGCCCGTTCACCCCCCACCAGGTCATGAGCAGCAGCTCGCCCTCGTCAGGCGGCAGACGCTCGAACGTCTGCGCATCGAGATCGGCCGCCCGCAGGATGAGCGGCAGCAGGCCGTCGATGTGCCGCGCGACGATCGTCAGCGCCTCCTCGTAGCTGGGCTCGCGCCCCGCCTCGAGCAGCGCCGCGATCGCCTCCACCAGCGGCGCCGCGGCCGGCAGCAGGCGCAACCATTCGACGTGGCCGTACTCGCGCACCACGACCTGCCTGCCGCCGAGCGTAATGTGGCGCTCCGAATGCAGGACATCGAGTTCCTCGGCCGCGATGTCCGAGTCGGCCTGCTTGCGCGGACCGGCTTTCCGTGCAATGCGGGTGGCCATGTCGCGGCTACGGGGTGGTGACCTGCAGGAAGCGCCCGAACTGGCCGAGCGACCCGGTGGGACTCTTCGAAGAGTCGATCAGCACGGCGGCCTCGATCTCCAGGCCGGCCAGATCCGTGCCGTCGGTGATGAGCGCCAGCTCCTTCAAGGGGTCGGTGCTCATCTTGTAGAGTTCCACGATCACCGGCGCATTGCCTTCGGCCAGGTTCACACCCTCGTAGCGCAGCGCCATGACCGGCTGGGCCTGGGTGAGGAAGTTCACCTGCTTGTAGCCCGCGTAGGTGTAGCTGGCCTTCAGCGGCTGGGTCGGGGCGGGCGCAGCGGGCAGCCCCACGAACTCGACCGAGCCGAAGCGCGCATCGAGCTCGTAGTACTGGGGGTCGATCGTCACGGGTGAGCCCGCGCTGTCCTTGATCACGAGCGCCGAGACGCCGGGGTAGGCGAGCTTGACCACGTCGCCGGCGGTGATGCCCGTCGGGAACACTTCGTCGGTGACGCTCGCCCCGGCCACGGTCGAGACCGCCCCGAAGAGCGAATCGGCGAGGCTCTGGGTGTCGATCTGGCGCAGCGTTGCGCTCACCTTGAGCGTCTTGCTCACCGGGAACTCGCGCACCGTGCCCTTGTTGCCGGAGTAGCTTTCCTTGTGGCTGACCTTCTCCAGTTCCGCGGCGAGCGAAAGCTTGGAGACGTCGCCCCACCAGCGCCATTTGTTGGCCGTCGCGCCCGCGGCGAGCGAGAAGACGCGGCCCTGTCCGAAGTAGTACTGCTCGATCATCGTCGTCTCCTATCGTTGCGACGGGGGTTTTGCCGGGGCGTCGGCACCGGGGCGCTCGCTGCGCGCCCCGCGGCCGGCCACCGGCTCGGCCACCCGATGCTCGAGCAGCCAGGCGGCCGTGGATTCCTCGACCTCGATCACGTGGCCTGCCGCGTAGCGCTGCCCGGCGTGGGTGTGCGCTTGCAGCAGGCGTAACTTCGTTGCAGGCATGGGGGCTCCTATCGCTGCAGCACGTGCACGCAGCTGTAGACGTCGACCCACAGCACGGTCGCATCGTCGTAGTCCATGACCGCGCCGCCCGTCCACTGGCAGGCAGCGGCGCCGGCTACGGGCGGCTCCCAGCCGATGAGTGCGGCGCGCACCTGGCCCAGCAGCGCGCGCAGCTCGGCCGCGGCCTGTGCCCCGCCCTGCTCGCGGTAGTTGCGCACGGCCAGCGCCACGCCGAACTCGGCCACCGCCGGCTGCACGCGCGCGGCGCGCGCCGTACCTCCGCCGGCGGTGCTCTCGCGGGCGAGCATCACGTAGGCCGCGGGTGGGGCGAACTCGCGCAGGCTCTTGACCGAGGCGTAGTCGGCCGCGCTGCCCACCAGGCGCAGGCCGGGCGCTTGCGCGCGCACGCGCGCGGCGATGAGCTCGGTGTCGAAGGGCTCGAAGTTCATCGGTAGCGCCGGAGTTCGTCTCGGCCGAACGCGCTCGCGTCGCTCTCGAACCGCACGTCAGTGCTATTCGAGACGACCACCGGATCATTGCGCCCCAAGCTGAACTTGCCCTCAGCGACGAGCGCAAGCAGCTTGAGCGCGTCGCGGTAGTCGCGCGCGATCGGATCCGTACGCTCGTCCGAGATCCGGTTCTTGTGCAGCAGGTAGCGCGTGATCGCGCGCGACCACGCCGCCACGACCGGATGCACCGGGGCGAGCGGCAGGGGATAGCCGCGCCGCGCCAGGAACCCGTCGACGAGCCCGTCGGCCTCGACGATCGCGTCGTCGACGCGCGCGAGCGCCGCATCGGCCACCGCGATCTCGCCGGCGGTCCAGGCGCTGCGGTCGGCCGCGCGCAGCGTCGCATCCATCAGCCCATCGGCGACGATCGCCAGGTGCTCGGGCGTGGCGACCTGCGCGAGCTCGCGCGCGCCCGGGCGCTCGGCCAGATCGAGATGGGTGACGTAGCCCATGTCGCAGGGTGGTGCGCGTTACTTCGCCGCCCTGGGCTTCTCGGCGCCTTTCTCGGCCGACTTGTCGGGCGACTTCTCGGGCGTCGCGCCCGGGGCGGGCTCGACTGCGCCCACGGTGATGAGTGGCTCGGCCTGGCGGGGGTTGAGCTCCATCCACGCCCCCCCTTCCGAGAGCGTGCCGGCGTGCTCGACGGGGGGCTTCAGGATGTACGTCTTCTTGGCCATCGTTGACTCCTGGTGGGCCGCCGCCCCCCGCCGGCCATTGCCGGACGGGGGGTCGCGTGCTGCGGTCACAGGCATGGGTTCTCTGCAGCGCTCTGGCTGCCGTCACGCCTGGACGAGCGGCGTTCCCCTTCGCTCACGAGGTGTCCGAATCAGGCGACCGCGTTCTGGAAGAAGTACGACAGCTCGGTGGCGCAGACGACTTCGCGCACACGCTCGCCCGAGCGCACGCGCACGGCGCCCGTCAGTCCGACCTTTGGCTCGGGCATCTGGCCGGCGATCTTGTTGCCGAACGCTGCCGTGAAGCCGTAGGTGATGCCGGCCTGCGGGCCCGCGGCGCGGTCGCGATAGATGAAGGCCGCGTGTTTGCCCCATACGCGCGACATCGTCGCCGCCTGGCCCTTCTTCGCGGTGTTGGCGAAGCCAGCGCCCACGAGCACCTGCTGAAGCTCGAAGAACTCGGCGAACTCCTGGCGCGAGATCTGGCCTGCGCCCTGTGCCGTACCCTTGACGGCCTGCACCAGCTTCGGATGCCGGCGCAGCTTGGTCCACGTCGCCTGGCCGAACACCGCGATGTTCGGGCGCATGACCGGGATGTCCAGCGCGTCCGCAATCCCGGCGACCGGGTCGCTCGTGGCATCGCTCCACTGGCTGGCGCCCGACAGGGTGGTGTTGTTGGTATGGTTGGCTGCGTTGAAGACCGCGGCGGCCACGCGTTGCTCGCGCCCGAGGTCGACCAGCCCGGTGAGGTAGGCGACGGCGGTCCCGAGCGGATCGACGCCCTGGTTGTCCGCCTCGATGTCCTCGTTGGGCACCAGATCGTCCAGGCCGAAGTCCTCGCAGCGCGAGATCTGCTCGATCGCCTGGAAGTCGACCTCGTTCGGTGCGCTCTTGCGGCCCACGCGCGTGTCCGGCACGGTGAAGCCTTGCGCGAGGTCGTAGCGCAGCCACTTGAAGTCGTAGTCGGTGGGCGTGCGCGGCAGGACGTCGTCGGCGATCAGCACGATGTCCGGGTTGCGGTACGCCAGCGCGATCGCGGTCAGCCGCGCATCGGTGGGGAACGGGCGAATCATGAGAGTCTCCGGTTTGAAGGCTGCGTGTGGGGCCGGGCGTCAGCCCTGCATCACGCCGGGGGCGAGGAGCACCGGGGCGATGTCGCCGGCGGCGGTGGTGACTTCGGCGAAGCCGATGATGCGAGCGTTCGCGCCCGCCGCGGGCGCGGCCTTCACGCCCTTGCCGTCGGCGTCGGCCGTCACCGGCTCGCCGCGTGCGACGACGCCGGCGAACTCGACGTCGGCGATGCCGGATTTCACAATGTCGCAGCGCTCGCCGGAGGCGGGCCCCACCGACTCGCACACGCCCATCAGGAAGTCGGTGGCCGCTGCGGCCTGCACGACTTCGCCGTCGGCGGCGCCCGGCTTGACGATGCGGTAGGGCGCGATCGCCCCGCCCGCGGTGTAGTTGCGTGCGCTGGTGTTGTGCGCCATGTCAGGCCCCCTGCATCTGCTTGGTGACGTGATCGACCGCCTGCGCGGTCGACACCTGAACGCCGGCCGCCGCCTGCTCGGTCTGCCATTTGCGCGCCGCGGTGGCCACCGCGACCGGGTCGGCATCGCCCGAGCTCGCGCCCGGCGGACGTCGGCCGCGCGTTTGCGTGCCGTTCAGTGCGGCGATGGGCTGGGCCGTCTTCAGGTACGACATGAGCGCGGCCAGGTCCTTCTGCCCCAAGTCGCGCGCCCATTGCTCCTGGTCGCCTGCGAGCAGACGGCCGTCGCCGAGCGCCTCCTCGATGATCGCGTCGACTCGCCCTGCGTGCAGTTCGGCCTGCAGCGTCGAGAGCTGCGTCTGCACCTGCGTGAGCGCCGCGATCGGCACGTAGTCCTTCGGATCCGGCTTGGCGGCCTTCAGCGCCCGGCAGGCGGCGATGATCGCCGCGCCGTCGGCCTTGTCCCCCAGGCCCAGCTCGGTGCGCAAGGCGTCGAGCGTGCCGGCGTGGTCGCGCACGGGCCCGAGCGCGGTGAGCGCGGCGGTGGCCTCGCCCTCGTTGGCTTCCGCCGCCAGGCCGAGCGCAGTGCGCACGGCGACCAGCAGCGGGGTGATGCTCTTGTCCAAGGTCGTCTCCTTGCGGGTGGTGAAAGTGGCCGCGGCGCGCAAGGCGAGCGGCTCCATGCCATCGAGCGCGGGATGGTTCGTGAGCGCGCCCATGTGGATCTCGAGCACCTCGCCGGAAGTGGGGTCGAAGCTGAACACCGGCGAGAAGAACTGGTATTCGCGCGCCGCGACGAGCTGGCGCGCACGCTCGGTCAACTCGACCGTGGCATAGAGCCCTTGGCCCTCGCGCCATTCGATCGAGCGGATCCAGGCCGCAGCCGGCGCCGGCTGACCGTTGGCCTCGGCGTGCAGCGTCTGGTGCTCGTAGTCGATCACCAGCGGCGTGCGGCGGGCCTTGAACCGCTCGATCACGCGCGCGGCGATCGTCGCGTCGATGCGCCACGCCGAGACGGGCAGCTCGCGGCCGTCCACGGGGCGAAACTCGCCCGCCGGCGTGAGCTGCAGCTCGATCGTGTTGCCCGCCAGCTCGGCGGGTAGGCCGAAGACGCACGCTGCCAGCGCCATGCCGACGGTCGTACGCGAATAGAACGGGGGCGCAGGGCGATGCATGGCCGCGATCATCGGCACGACCGCGTCCCCGGTCTTGTGAACCGGGGCATAAATCTATCCGCCGAGAACATCGCGAATGAACGCCTGCGTCTGCTCGACGATGCGGCTGCGATCGAGATCGTCCAGGCCGAGGTACGGGCGCGCCGGCATCCCCGCCGAGGGCGCGCGACCGGCGCGCTTCTTCACGAAGACCCGCTCGACCGCCTGCGTGCGCGAGCTTTGCGACCGTGACTGACCGGCCCCGATCTTGCCGCCGAACTGGTGGATGGCCGCGTACGGCCGATTGCTGCCGACCAGCACCGCGTCCGTGCCCTCGAGCTGGTAGCGCATCGTATTGCGCAGGTCACCCTCGAGCTGGAGGATCTTGTCGGGGTTCTTCTTCTTGCGCGCGAGATAGCGCGGCGACAGCGCCGTCCACGGCTTGCCGTCGGGCCCGGCCATCGCATCGAAGCGCGCCGCGGTGGACTGCAGGACGATCTCGCCGATCGAGGCGAGCAGCTCGCCGGGGTTGGCCAGCAGCGCCTGGACGCGCCCGAGCTTCGCGCGCGTGGCCTCGGAACTGATCTCGACCCGAATGCTTGCACCAGCCATCGCTCGCTCCTACAATCGGTTTTCCATCGGGTGAGATGCCGCTGCCACGGCAGCCGACCCTACCCCCGGGATGGCCCGCACAGGGCAGTGTGCGGACCTTTCATTCCCAGCCAGCGGCCCCTACAATGGGCGCTCCATCGGACGAGACAGCCGCTGCCACGGCCACCGACCCTACGTCCGGGATGGCTCGCGCGGGGCAGTGTGCGGGCCTTTCTCATTGCCGCCGGTACAAGCGCGCGCCCACGCGCCATTCGTCTTCGGTCTGCGTGACGCCCGGAAACGTCGTCACACCGGACCAGCCATCCGCGCCCAGCTCGAACACCGCCAGCGCGGGCGTCGACTGTCCTTCGACGAGGAACCGCGCGACATAGCGGCGCCGTACAACCGCTTTGCGCTGGGTGTAATTCCATTCCAGGCGCACCCAGATCTCGTCGGGATCGAGGAGCGCCTGCGCGAGCAGTTCCATGAACGGCCCGCGCTCGCGCTTGGCGGCCTTCCAGCTGCCGTCGGCGTTGGTGAACAGCTCGCGCCCCACGACGATGCGCTCGCCGATCGCATCGCGCACCACCATCGGCTCGTCCAGCGTGGCGCCGAACTGCGCCAGGAACGCCCGCGCGTACGCCTCGGGGAGCCAGTCGTCGGGCAGCAGCCGATCGGCCGGGAAGGCGCGCGGCGCCGGCAGCGGATCGGTCGGTCGGCGATTCGGCACGCCGTGTCCGCCCGCACTGCCGGCGATCGGCGGCGTCGGGCGCTCCGGCGGGATCGCGCCGGACAGGCGCGAGCGACCCGGGATGTGCTCGAACCCGGGGTCGATCCCCGCGGGCACGCGCACGGTGCGCGGCCCGTTGACGCTGCGCTGGCCGATGGTGCGCTCCTCGTACTCGATGGGCGGCGCCGCATCGGGCCCACTCTTGCCCAGGCGCTTCAAGTCCGCCTGCGACATTGAGAAGACGCGGCACTGGCAGCCCCAGCCGTTCGGCGGGAAATGCGTCTCCCACCACGGGTCGTCGGCCTCGAGCACCAGGTTGTCCCAGGCGAGGTGCTCTTCGCGCGCCTCCTGCACCAGGTCGCTGTGCTCGTAGCGCCAGTACGGGCGCAGGCGCTTCTGGGCCTGCAGTTGCTCGTAGCGCCCGGCCATGTAGCTCGAATTCAGGTTCGTCTCGTAGATGACGCGAGAACGCCAGTTGCGCCCCCCACGGTAGTCCCAGCCGTGGGTGGCTACGATCCGGTCGAAGACCTTGCGGAACTGCTCGAGCGTCGTGCCCTCGTCGATCGCGCGCTGCACCGCGACGCGGAAGTCGGCCACGATCGCGTCGCGATTCGCGCCGGCCACGACGAACGCCCAGTCGTGCTCGCGGCCGTAGATGTCCGTCCACCCATCGGTGGGCAGCCCGAGCTTGCGTCGGAAGAACTCGCTTTGCTCGCGAAACGGCAGCGACCCGTAGGCCGCCGCGGCCGCCTCACCGATTGCCACCGGCCGCCTCCTGCAGCACGTCGTAGCGACCCGCGAGCGCCGCGGCCGCGAGCGCCTCGGCCATCGCCTGCGCATACTGCTCGAGCGTCATGCCGGGCAGCAGCGCTTCGAGCCCGTCACGGATCTCCTCGAGCGAGGTCGCACGCTCGACCAGCGCGCGGATCTGCTCGACCCAGCCGTCGAGTGCCGGCTGCATCTGCTGCGCGAGCCGCGCCTGCATCGCATCGGGCGCATCGAGCGGTCGGCGCGCGCCGGTGGCGGGCGGCCGCGCGGTGAGGCTCGTCAGGAACGCGGTGCCGGGCATCGCCGCGCCCGCCGGTTCGAGCACCGGCTCGTCGGCCTCGGCTTGCGGGATGCCCAGGCGCTCGTGCACCCACTGCACCGGCGGACGTACGCCGATCGCCACCAGCCGGGGTAGCGCCTCGGCGTAGGTCTTCAGGTCCTCCGGCTCGTCGACGTGCAGCCGCATCACCGGGCAACGGCGGATGCCCTCGGGCGCCAGGCCGTTCAGGGCCGCGATCGGATAGACCAGGTCGCGCGTGAGCGTGGCGTTGGCCTGGCGCAGATCCGAGTCGCGCAGGTCCTTGCGGACCTCGTTGTGGACGTTGCCCAGCGCGTTGGTGCTCGACTTGCCGTCGGCGCCGCTGGTGAGCGTGCCGCCGAGGATCACCTTGCTCTGGTTCTTCTCGCACCAGTCGATCATCAGCTCGAATGCCGCCGGGTCGCCGGTCGCCGCATCGTGGAACTCCAGCAGCATGCCATCGGGCACGATGCCCGCCGCGTTGTGGCCGATGCCGGCCAGCGCGCGCAGCAGCGTCGCCTTCTCCTTCTCGGAGGCCGAGGGCGGGTACTTGCCCAGCCGCACCGGAATCCCGTAGATCTCGAGGAACTCGGCCAGGTCGCCCACCGAGTACGCCTTGAACAGGTACGTCCAGACCAGCTGGCGAAACAGAGCCGTGCGCTCCAGGTAACCCGACTTGGCCTTGTGGACGTGCGTGAGCCACCCGAACGGCGCGAGCGGCTCGCCGGGCACCCCGTCGACCATCGCGTTGCTGCGCAGGCGCAGTTCCTGCCGATAGCCGCGGGCGAGCTGGAACCAGGCCTGCGGCCGATGCGTGATCGTCGCCGGCAGCCAGGTGCGCCCGAGGCGGCGCCACTCGATCTCTTGGCAGGCGAACCCCTTGCCGATGGCATCCGTCAGATCGAACACGACGCCTTCGAAATCCTCGATCTCCTCGAGCAGCTCGGCCAGCTGCGCGGTGGCGCGCTTTTCAGCGGCGCTGGGGTTGTCCGGCGGCACCAGCTCCCACTCGGCGATCAGCGCGCGCCGGCGCTTGCCCATCTCGCTGGCGATGTGGGCGTCCTTCTCCTCCATGTCCTCGAAGAGCTCGGCCTGGCCGACCAGGTCGCCCTGTTCGGCGGCGTCGAGGATCGAGGCCAGCCGCGAGGGCGTGAGCCCACGGGTGGGGTGCTGCTGCAATTCGCGCTGCAGGTGCGCCAGGCGCGAGGTCTGCGGCTCGGCGAGCCCGTCCAGGCGGATCGGCCGGCCGTCCGGACCGAGGATTTTCGGGGTATTCATGGTCTGAAGCCTCGGATCGGACGGCGGCCCCCGCCGCAGGAATGCCCAGGAAGGCGTTTATGAACGTTCATAAAAGGGGTCTGGCGGCGCGGAGGTACTCCGGGGTCACCCGCCCCGAAAAAACGCCCCAGAGGCCCGATTTCAGAATTCGTCCGGGTCACCATGCCCGCGGCTCCGGGATGACGAAGTCCCCGTACGTGCCGTCGGCGGCGTCGGACCACCCGTTGGCGGCCAGGCGGTCGTAACCGCGGGCGTGCCGGGGCACCTCGATGTAGTCGATCGGCGCCGCGGGCGAGGAAGCCGCATGCAGCGCGAGTGCCAGCGCCCAGAACCGGTCGGCGTGGCCATCGGGCGTGGCTTCGGCCTGGAACCGGATGTTGCCGGCCGCGGTGGTGACCTTCTGCACCTTGCGCAGGTCCGCGCGGATCATCGGATCGTCGGGCAGGCGGACCAGGCGCTCCTCCATCGCGCTCCGAAGCGGATAGGCCAGCGCCTCCTTCACCGGGGCGGTGAAGGTCACCGCCTCCACGCGATGGCTGCCGAAGCGATCCTGCGCGTCGTCGGCCCACCCGGTGCCCAGGCCCGTGGCGTCGATGCAGATGCGCGCGCAACGCTCGAACCACGGCCACAGGATTCTCTCCTGCTCGCTCTTTCTCATGCGCTCCATCACCTCGACGCGCCGGGTATAGAACACGTCGCCCAGCCGCTCGATGAGCCACAGCACGGTGAGGTCGCGCTTGCGCCCGATATCCACGCCCGCGTAGAGCTGGCCGGTGAACGGACCGTCGAGCTCGCGCTGCCAGTCGATGCCGCCGCCGTACTCGCAGGCGGTGATCAGCCCATACTCCAGGAACTTGGCGTCGTCGTCGGCCGGGATGCACATGTACTCCTGGTCGAACGACTCTTCGTCGGCGGCGCCGCGCCGGACGAAGTCGAAGTAGTCGGCCTCGTCCATGCCCTGCTGCTCAGCGTCGGGGGGCAGCGACTGCTGCAGCTTGAAGAGGAACCCTTGCTCGAGCGCGTCCTGCAGGGTCACACGGTGCAGGCTCACGCGCTTGGGGTTGCCCTTTTCGCGGGCCTCGCGCACCAGGGTGTTGAAGAAGTTGAGCGATCCCCGGTGCGTGGAGATCACCTCCATGATCCCGCCCCAGGTAATGCCGGGGTAGGCGATGGCCCAGAGCTTGCGCGGATCGGCGTGCAGCGCGAACTCGTCCAGGATGCGGCTGCCGCGCTTGCCGGCCTGCGCATCCGGGTTGCTCGACATGCTGTGGATGCGCCGGCCGCTGGCGAACTGCAGCACGTACGCGGTGAGCTTGTCCTTCGAGTCGATCACCTGCTCGCCCAGGTCCTGGGCGGCCAGGTTCATCACGCCGGCCCAGAACCGGCAGTCTTCGAGGAAGAGGCGCGCCTGCAGGTCGTCGCGGCTACTCACCCACTCGTCGTGTCGCGCACCCTGCGCGGCGGCGCGCTCGACGCCCGCGTAGGCCGTCGCCCAGGAGATGCCGATCTGGCGCGACTTCTCCATCAGCTTCAGCCGCGAGGTGTCCCGGATCCATGCCGACTGGTACGGCAGGAAGACTGCCTCCCGGTCGGCGGGGAGCACCTTGGCGCGCCCGCGCGGCTTGCCCATCACCCGATCCCCAGCGCCTGGCGGATCGCCGCCTTGGTCTGCTCGGTGACGCCGCCCTTGACCGGCATCGCCTCGAGCGCCGCGCGTTGCTCCTCGATGAGCGCGCGCCGGGCGCGTTCCTCGGCCTCGGCCTGGAACTTCTTCAGGTTCACGCTCGAGCGCGTGAGCGTCGCGATGTGCTTGGCGGCGGTGCTGAGCATGGCGACCCGGTCGCCCGGCTCGGTCTCTGGGTCGTCGGCCTCCTGCAGCTGCAGGATGGCCTCGAAGAGCTCGGTCTGCACCAGCGCGGTGAGCGCCTCGCTGCGCGCGTCCTGATCGTCGCCGGCCTGCTCGCGGATGAGCTTGGCCGCCTCCGTGCTGGCGCGGATCGCCGCGAGGCGGCGGTCCAGCTTCTGTCCGTAGCGGTGCACCGCGCTGCGGCTGGGCAGCTCGCCGCCGGCGGCCTCCGCCGGCCAGCGGCTGCGCAGCTCGGTGATCAGCTCATCGAGCGTGAGGCGCCCTTCGGCCAGCCGGCGCTCGATGTGCGCCTTGATGGGCGCCGGCATGCGCGCGATCGACGATTTGCGGCCCATCGCGCATCACCAGTACTTGGCCGGGCGCGCGATGCCCGATTCGCACTCGACGGTGTACTCCGCCACGTCGGTGCCGTGACGAGTGAGCGCCGCGGCCCAACGCCCGGACGGCTCCTTCCTCACGTCCACCAGGCCGCGGCCGGCGAGGTAGTCGAGCTCGCGGCGCAGCTCCAGCGGCGTGGCATCCGGGTACTCGCTCTGGGCGACCGCGAGGATCGGCCCCTCGTAGGCGCCAATCGGCCGGGCATTGTTCAGTGTGAGCAGGATCAGCCAGCGCAGCGACTCGCGGCGGACCTTGGCCTGGTCAGGCGACATCACGCACCCCCCGAAGTTGAATGTTCTCGATCTTCATGGCCAGGCCGTCGAGCTTGGCCTCCAGAACGCTCTGGCCCCGGATATAGTCGTCTCGGCGCACGTAGTGCAGCGGGAGGTCGACCTTCATGCCCATCAGCTCGCGCTCGACGCGCTGCCACTGGGCGGCTTCCTCGCGGTTGGTGGACTCGATCTGCGCCAGGCGCAGCGCGAGTTGCTCGTGGTTCTCCCTGCGCGTCGCCTCCGCGGCCGCGAAGCGCTGGTCCAGATGCCGCTGCGTCTGGGAGAGCAGCAGCTTGCCCGCCGCGCCGCAGGCCCCGAAGAACGCCAGCAGCAGCGTCACCAGCTGCCACAGCTCGATCTGGATGTTCATCGCTTGTCTCGGTCCCCTTCTTCGAGCCAGTCCAGCAGGTCGGCGAACCTTCCGGCGCACACGCCATAGAGGTCGTACATCGTCTTGAGCGCCACGACGATCTCGTCAGGGTGCGGGCGGACCGGTGCCGTCGGCGGCGTCGGGCAGCGCACCGCGTACTCCGCCGGCAGCGGCAGCGGCGGCACGGTCACGGGCGTCGGCGAGCTGGCGCATGACGTCAGCAGGCACATCGCAATCGCGGCGGCGATCAGCGGTTTTCGCGAGCGCATCGCGGATCTCCCGGGTGGACTGGTCATCCTGCTGCGCCCGCCGGGCGAGCGCGTCGCGCATCGCCCGGGTCGCCGCGGCGGCCTCGGCCACCAACGCCTTGTGTGAGTCCAGCGCGCGCTGGACGCCGGCCAGCGTGCGCGCATCGCACTGGGCCGCAGCGCCCAACGCGCCGTAGTGCCGGCCCGTGAACCAGCCGACGGCCAGGCCCAGCACGAGCCCAAGCAGCAGCCCCGCGACGGCCCGCATCACGCACACACGCCGCGGCCCCAGCCGGCGGCCACGTAGACGGGTTCGAGCAGATGCAGGATGCGGCGCGGGTAGGCGCGGTTCTCGCGCCAGTTCGCGGCCGACCGACCGGCGTTGACCGTTTCGACGGCGTCGAACCAGGTCCGCGGATCGAGCCCCTGGCTCGCAGCGAGTCGCTGATCGCGCAGCACCCAGCCCAGGCCGCCGTTGTAGGCCGACAGCGTCATCGCCCAGCGCTCGCACAGGCCGGCCGCGTCGGTGCGTTCGAACAGCCAGGCGTCGTAGCGCACGAGCGCGCGCAGCGCCCAGCCCGGGTTGTAGGGGTCGGCGCTCGCCAGTTCGGGGTAGCGCTGCGAGATCCAGCTCGCGGTGGCCGGCATGAACTGGGCGAGGCCCGCGGCGCCCACGCGCGAGGCGGCGCCCGGGCGCCAGGCCGATTCCTGGTGCACCTGGGCCGCAAAGGTCGCGGCCGGCGCGTCCAGCCCCCAGACCACGCGCGCGTTGCGCGTGAGATCGGCGCGGTGCTTCGCGGCTGCAGCCGGGATCGTCGCCGCCTCGCTGGGCCGGGTGCCGGCCAGCAGCCACAGGACCAGTGCAACGAGAAAGACCCATGCCGCCACTTCGAGGCACAGCACGACGAAGCGGCCGACCTCGGCGAGCAGGCTGCGGGAGTCGAACAGCATCACAGCCCCACCGCAATGGCGATGACAATCGCCGCCACGATCAGCGCCCGGCGCAGCATCGCCGCCGCGAACGCCTGGTGATAGCCGTCCTCGACCGGGAAGTCCACGCCGTCGTACCACGTGCGGCCCTCGCCGCGCTCCGGCGGCATCTCGACAATGGATTGAATGCCGTGGCGCCAGTCATCCTTGAGGTACCCGTCGGGCCGTGCGTAGGGAAAGAGCGCCCGGTCGGCCCAGTAGCCGAGCACGACGGCGAGCGCGACCAGGCACGCCTTGTACAGCACGATCGGCAACTGCACCGGGGCGACGATCGCGATCGCGATGACCAGCAGCGCCGCGACGGCGAGCCAGGTGCTCGTGCGCGGGGCGCGCAGCCGCATCGGAATGGATTGCACAGCGGCCTCCCTGGCAGCGATGACGAAACGGAGCCGTCAGTGTCGGTAGTCAGGGGGCGCGGGGTCTTGTGAACGCGGGCAGATTTAAGAGCGTGCGGCGGGGTGCAGCATGGCTGCACCCGAGCTGCCGGTGCCGCGCAGCGTCACTCCTGGAGCAAGCGATGACGACGAAGGTGACCGTGGACGCACACGCCGGGTGGCCGATCGAGGTGACGATCGTCGATCTCGGGGGCGACGGCGCCCCGGTCGGACACAGCAAGGAGATCGTGGCCGCGTACGCGGTGCGGGACTTCTATGCGCATTCGCACCGCGAGCTGCACATCAGGGAGCTGCCGAATCGGCAACAGACATCGGCGGCGGCAGCATGATCGAGATCTGCCTGGACCGGCTGGCCTAGCTCGTCGCGCACTGGGTGCTGTTCGTGCTGTGAACCTTCGGGAGTGGCGGTGAGCCCAACGCTCACCCAGGATGAGCGTCACCGTCACGGTGACCGACGAGCGATTCGTCCGGTTGCCACCTGCTGGGAAGGCCGTTCTTCAGTTCGGTGATCTTTTCGGCGCGCTGCCTTTCTCGGCGCTCGAGTTCGCGCACATAGGACTTCAGCTCCCGGATTTCCTCGAGCTCCCGCCACACGTTCCGCAGCGCATAGAAGCTGAGCACGAGCGCTGCAAGGGCAAGACCGTGGATCCAGGACGGCGCTACCATCCCCGCGCGCTCGAGCATCGTCGGCGTATAGAGGATGGTTGCCATGATCGCCAGAAACAGTGCTCGGAACCAGAACCAGGCGATTCGCGAGCGCACCTCCACCTCGAGGCCGCGGTGTTGGCGATAGTCGATCCCTTCCCAGTCGGTGACGTCGGAAAGCTTGTTGTGGACGAGCAGCGAAAAGAACCACACCACGGCAACGCCGCCCAGCGAGAACTGCAGGAACGACGCCAGCAGCGCATGGGGAACCCGTGAGCCGAGCCACGAGCCGAAGAAGAACGCGAGCACGGACAGCACCGCACCGAACAACACGGTACGCATCAACCTGTTCCTGGCGCCCAGACGAGTCACGGGTCGATCGTCTTGTTTTCGAGGAGGCTGATCAGCCACTGCCGCATCTTCTCGAACAGCGGGTCGGCGTCGGGAATTCCGTCCCTCGCGCTGACGCTCAAGCCGTGGGAAAGCTTCAGCTCGGAACCTTTGACCGTCCCACCGTTCGCCAAGCGTAGCGTCACGTCGTCCTCTTCGAGGTTCCTGAGGGCCAACGCGATATTATCCAACACTCTATGCCCGGCGTCCGTCGTCTTGCGAAGATAGCGGACCTTGACGCTGACCTCGATGTTGCCGTCGAGCGCTTCAGCAAGGCGCAGCCGCTCGAGTCCTTTCTCACCCAGGAGGGATTTCAGGATTTCGGCCCCGAACCCGAATTCCCTGGTCACCGACTTCGGCTGTTGATCGTCGTTGGTCGGTACAGCGGCGAGAAGCCCCGCGCCGATCGAAACCTCTTTCACGTGCGACTCGCGAATCTGGCTCTGCGTCACGCTGGCGATCTGGTCCGACAGCCCAACACGGTTGGTCGATGAGAGTACGCCCGCCTGCTCGAGGAGCCAGTTGAAGTGGTATTCGGCGGGTTTCGAACCAAGGGCACGCGCTGGAGCCATCACAACGTGATTGCCCGAGATCGCGAAGTAGCAAAGACCCTCGAGGAACTCCTGTCGCGCTGCATTCCTTCCGACCGGGGGCGCGACCTGCTGGACCGACAGGAGTTCCGCTTCATCGTCCTCGGCGATAGTCAGTTGATTCGTTCCTCGCTCGTACCCCGCGAGAATTCCGAACAACATTCCTGCGTAAGACCGATGGTAGAAGACGATGCGAACATACTGGTTGTCATCGCCTGACGTTTCCTTGCGCTGGCCCACCTTCTTCAACTTCGCCAGCGCTTCCACGAGTTTCGCCTGAAGCGTGGGCTTCTCCTTCTGATCCAGAAAGATTGCGCGCTTGCAATACACCCGCTTCGAGATCGTCCCTTTCGCCATCTCATCCCCGCGCCACGGCGAACGCCGCCACCATCCCCAGCGCCCCCGTCCCCAGCACGTACGGCACTGAGCCGTGCGCCACGAACAGGCTCAGCGCCAGGCTCGACCCCGCGATCGCGCCGCCCACCATCAGCGCGGCGAGCCGGCGCCGTTCGATGACCTGCAGCGCCGGCCCCCAGTGCAGGCAGGCCGGTGAGCAGGCCCCGCGCGCGAACCGCTCGCAGTCCGATCGGATGATGAACAGATCGCGCCCGGCCTCGTTGTGACTGCACCCGGCCTTGGGCGCGTCGTCCGATTGCGCGCACAGCCCGCTCATGAACTCCCTGAACCCCGGCTCGGTCACGATCGCCTCCGGTGGCAGCCGCCCCATGCGGCTCCTGAAGATCGATTCTAGGCGGGGGATTTCGCGACGGCGGGCCGCCGGTCGCGGTGCCGGGGCCGTGCGTCAACCCGCCGGAGCAGCGGCGGCGACGGGCGTGAAATGCGTCACGCGCATCGTCGATGCCTCACGCGCATGGCCAGTAGATGAGAATACGTCTCGGTACGAAAAGCGTCGACGTCGACGCTTTTGACGTCGCCCGCTGCGCCCCTCGATGACGGACGTGAAATGCATCACGCGCATCGTCGATGCCTCACGCGCATGGCCAGTAGATGAGAATGCGTCTCGGTACGAAAAGCGTCGACGTCGACGCTTTTGACGCCGACTGCTACGCCCCCTCGACGACCCCCAGCACCTTGGCGTAGCGCGTTGTGCCCGCGCCGGCGGGCTCGTCGACCAGGATGTTGTAGCCCTTCACCGCCAGTTCGATCTTCTTGCGCTCCGACCAGCGCTTGCCGGTCTTCCGGGCTACCCACTCGATGAGCTCGTATACCTCGAGCAGTTTCGCCACATCGATCGGGCCGCGCGTCGGCGCGGCCGCGCCGCCCGTCCGCTGGCCGGTGAGCACGTAGAGGACGTCGATGCCCAACGCCGCCGCCGCTGCCAGGTAGCGCGCGTCTGGGAAGCGTTCGCCCATCTCGTAGTTGCGCTGAGAGCGCATGGTCACACCGCAGCCGTCCGCCATCTCCTGCTGGGTCAGGCCGATGCGCTCTCGCTCTTGGCGCAGCCAGTCATTGCCAGCGGGCACGAGCATTCCCTATATAGGCTTGACAAGAGGAACGTATGTTCCTCATACTTAGGCCTGTCATCAACGATATTTCGCCTGCTTACGCGGCGACGCTCAGATGAAACGACATCACGCTCCCCCGGACCAGTCTCCGAACCAGATCAAGCACGCCCTGCGGATGCAGGGGTTGACGCTGCGCGCGTTCGCCGAAGCCAACGGCTTCAAGGTGCGCGCGGTCAGCGACGTCGTGCGCGGGATCAACCGCGGCCGCTTCGGCAAGGGCCGCGAGATCCGCGAGGCCCTCGGCCTGCCGGTCGAGGAGTGACCTCGGCCGGCCCCCGGCAATCCGCCCGTCCCGCCAGTTCGGCAGCTTACCAGCGCCCCCCGCCCCCAGGAGGTGACCTATGACCGGCCTTTCCCGCCTGTACCGCGCCATCGTCACGTCGGCGCTTCGCGACCGCGAGGCGGTCGTGTTCTTCGAGGCCCCGGTGCACCGGGAGCGTCTGGACCACGTCGAGCAATTGATGAGCGTGGTCTGGGACGTGCCCGCGCACGACATCGAGGCCTACAACGTCCATAGCGCCGAGGAGCTGCTCGAGCGCGGCTTCGGGGACGCCGAAACCGGCGACCTGCGGCTGTTCGAGACCGGCTGGAGCGAGGGTCGGCCGCTCTACGCCGACCCGGCTCAGACGCTGCTGCTGGTGGGCTCGCAGGCGCTGTACCTGCGGCTGTACTACGCGCAGTTGCTCGCCCCCGTGCGCCCGGCCGAACTCCTGGCGGCCGCGTGAGCGCCGCCCCCGATCGCGCCTCGGGCGGCCAGGTCGAGCGCGCGCTCGACATGCTCGAGGCGCTCGCCGGCGAAGCGCTGCGCGGGCTCTCGAACAAGGAGCTCGCCGAGCAGCTGCGCTGCCCGCCCAGCTACGTCACCCGCACCGCCGAGGCGCTCATCGCCAAGGGCTGGGTGGAGAAGGACGAGGCGAGCGGGCGGTTTCGTATCACCAGTCGCTTCGGGCGGCTCACGGCGCGCGTGATGGGCGCGTTCGACCGCGCCGAAGCGCAGCTCGCCCAGACCCGTCGCAACTACACCCTCACCGACTGACCCTCACCCCACGAGGCCCCCATGCAGGACACCTCTCAGGAAATCGCCGAGTTGCGCGCCGCGCACGACCGGTATCGCCAGCTGCTCGACAGAATCAAACGCATCGTGGCGCGCCACCCCAACGGCCTGGGGCTGCGCCCGCTCTTCGGTCAGGGCGGCCAGGCCCGTCGCACGCCGCCGGAGGCCGCGCGATGAGGGGCCGCAAGCCGATGGCGCCCACGCCGGTGGCGCCCGAGCCGCGCTTCAACGAGGCGGCGCTCGAGCGCGCCGACGCCGCCGCGCGCGAACTGATCCGTATCGACGACGCCACGACCAAGGCCGCCCGCGCCCTCGCGGTCCGCCTGGGCTACGAGGGGCCGCTCACCGTCGCCGCGCTCGAGGACCAGGTGGTTCTGTACCATCGGCGCAGCGCCGAGGCGACGCTCGCGCTGGGCTCGAGCCTGCTGCTCCTGAAGGAGCTCGTGCCGCACGGCCAGTTCGTCGATCGCCTCGAGGCGCTGGGCATCGCCAAACGCACCGCTCAGAAACTGATGTCAGCCGCAGTCAAGTTCTCCGCGCACACCAACGTCGCGCAGCTCACGGGCCGAGTGGGCAGCCAGGCGAAGCTGCTCGAACTTGTGATCCTGGACGACGAGGAGCTCGACGTGCTGGCCGAGGGCGAGGCGGTGCGCGGGGTGACGCTCGAGCGCATCGAGACGATGAGCACGCGCGAACTGCGCCAGGCGCTGCGCGAGGCGGAGAAGGAGCAGGCGGCCACCGAGAAGCGTCTGGAGGTGGTGAGCCGCCAGAAGGCCGAGGCCGAGACGCGCGCGGCGCGCATCGCGGTGGAGCCGCCCGACGAGGCGCTGGCCGGCTTGCATCGGGAAGCGACGCTGTGTTTCGCCGATGCGCTGGGTCTGGTGCGCGGCAAGCTGCGGCACACGCTCGAGGTGCTGCACGAGCACGACGTGGCCGTGGGTCGCGAGGAGAGCACGCTGTTCGCGGCCGGGCTGATCGGCCAGCTCGTGGTGGAGCTCGCGGAGCTGCGCGAGCGCTTCCACCTGCCCGACATCAGCAACGCGCGCGACCTGGAGCTGGCGGCGCAGGTGGCCCAGTGGGCCCCGAAGACGAACCTCCCGTCGTAACGCGCCTCGAGCATGCCCCCGACCGCCCCGATCGCGGAGCAGATCGTGACCGCAGCACGCGCCATGCAATCGGCCGGACACGGCGATCGCGGCGAGATCGTCGCCGCGCTCTGCGCGGCCACGGGCCAGTCGCGCGCGACCGTGTACCGCCAGCTCGGGCGCCTGGCGGTGCGCGACGAGCGCGCCCAGCGCAGCGACGCCGGCACGTCGGCCCTGACGCACGAGGAGGCGCAGGTCCTCTCGGCGGTCCTGATGGAGAGCCACCGCAAGAACGGCAAGCGCCTGATGACGACCGCGCAGGCGCTCAAGGTGCTGCGCTACGAGCGCCTGGTGCGCGCCGAATGCGTCGACCCAGCCACCGGCCAGATCGTGCCGATGAGCGCGAGCGCCGTGGAGCGCGCGCTGCGCCTGTACCACCTGCATCCGAGCCAACTGCTACGGCCGGCGCCGGCCACCGAACTGAGGAGCCGCCATCCGAACCATGTGTGGCAGATCGACGCGAGCCTGTGCGTTCTGTACTACCTGCACGGGGGCGCCTCGCGTGGCGGCCTGCAGACGCTGCCGGCCGACAAGTTCTACAAGAACAAGCCGGCGGCGCTCGCGCGGGTGGAGAACGAGCGCGTCTGGCGCTACGTGGTAACCGACCACTACAGCGGGAGCCTCTTCGTTCACTACGTGCTGGGCGCCGAGAGCGGGATCAATCTTGCCGAGGCGTTCATCGCCGCGATCGGCCAGCGCACGCCTGGCGGCGAGGCGGACCCGTTTCACGGGGTGCCGCAGCTGCTGATGATGGACATGGGGAGTGCCAACACCAGCGGCCTGTTCAGGAACCTCGCGCGGCGCCTGCAGGTGAAGCTCATCGCGCATGCGCCGGGCAACGCGCGCGCCACCGGCCAGGTCGAGAAGGCGCAGGACATCGTCGAGCGCGTCTTCGAGAGTGCGCTGAAGTTCCAGCCAGTCGGGAGCCTGCAGGAGCTGAATGACGCCGCGTCGTGCTGGTCGCGGCACCACAACGCGACCGCGATTCACAGCCGGCACCGGCGCACCCGCACCGATGTCTGGCTCGGCATCACCGCGCAGCAGTTGCGCATCGCGCCGCCGGCCGACGTCTGCCGGGAGCTTCTCACGCACGAACCCGAGGCGCGCAAGGTGAGCCCGAAGCTCACGGTGCAGTTCGGCGGGCGCGAGTATGACGTGCGCCAGGTGCCGGGCGTCATCGTGGGCGCGCGGCTGCCCGTGGCGATCAACCCGTACCAGTCCGATTCGGTGTACGTCGTGCTCACGGACGAGGCGGGCGACGAGCTCTTGCAGAGCGTGCCGGAAGTTGCGCGCGACGAGGCCGGGTTCCGAGTCGATGCGCCGGTGATCGGCGAGAGTTACCGGCGCCTCGCGGACACGCCGGCCGATGCGAACCGCAAGTTGATCGAGCGCCTGGCGATGCAGGCCGTGACCGACACCGAGGCGGCCGACGCACGCAAGGCGGCCGTCCTGCCCTTTGGCGGACGGATCGACCCGCTGCGCGAGGCACGCGAGGCCGAGCTGCCCACGACGATTCCGAAGCGCGGCGAGGCGCTCGCGGTCACCACCCGCACGACGCCACCCGAGCCGCAGGTGCTCGATGCGGTGAGCGCGATGTTGCGCATCGTCGCCGCGATTGGGCGGCATCTCACGACCGAGGAGCACGCGTTCCTGGCTGCCCGCTATGCCGGTGGCGTCCCCGAGGAGCAGCTCGAGGCGCTCATCGAGCAGTTTTCCAGGCCGGACGCGGCGCGCGCCGCCGCCGGCGGCCTGAGGGCGGTGTAGTCGCATGGTGCCCGATCTGAAAGAGATGCTGATGCGAATCGGCTGCAGGCAGACCGATCTCGCGCGCGAACTGGGCATCAGTCCCGCCGCGGTCAACCAGATCGTGAACTTCGGGGTCTACCCGAAGCGGTCTTCGCGTGCGGCGCTCGAGCGACGCATCGTCCGCTCGCTGATCGGTCGGGGGATCACGGAGGCGCTCGCGCGCGCCGCCGTCGAGGGTGCCCCGACATCCGCCACGCCGCCGGCCGGCGACGCCGACGCGGCATTGCCCCCACTCCCGCAGGACCAACCCGAGGACCTTCACATGCTACTGCGCAAGCACACCCTGTCGCGCGCGGCGCGCGAGCACTTCCGGATCACCCGTGACCCGTTCACCGACGAGATGACGGGCGAGGCCGACGTGTACCTGTCCGACGAGATTCGCTACGTGCGCGCGGCGATGCGCCAGACCGCACGCCACGGCGGCATGCTCGCCGTGATCTCGGAATCGGGCGGCGGCAAGTCGACGCTGCGGCACGACCTGATCGAGTGGATCCACACCGCCGGCGAGCCGATCACCGTCATCGAACCCTACGTCCTGGGCATGGAGGAGGACAACAACAAGGGCCGGGCGTTGAAGTCGATCGACATCACGGGTGCGGTGATCCGCGCCGTCTCGCCCGGCGCGCGGCTGCGCGCCTCGCAGCAGGATCGGGCGGCGCAGATGCACGACATCCTGCGCGCGAGCAGCCAGATCGGGCGCAAGCACCTGTTGCTGATCGAGGAGGCCCACTGCCTGGCCACGGCGACACTGAAGCACCTCAAGCGGTTCTACGAGCTGCAGGACGGCTTCAAGAAGCTGATGGCGATCATCCTGGTCGGCCAGACCGAGCTCGAGTGGAAGCTCTCGGAGCACAACCCGGAGGTGCGGGAGGTCGTGCAGCGTTGCGAGCTGGTGCGCCTTCCGCCGCTGGACAACCACGTCGAGCAGTACCTGCGCCACAAGCTCGCCCGGGCCGAGCTGGCCTACGACGCGCTGATCGAGCCCGACGCGGTGGATGAGATTCGCAACCGGCTGCGCACGAGCATCACGGAGCAGGTGCGAGGCCAGCGCACGGTCTCGACGCGCTCGCTGTGCTATCCGCTGGCGGTGAACAACCTGGTGAGCGCGGCCCTGAACGAGGCAGTGAAGATCGGTGCGCCGCGCATCAATGCGGCGCTGGTGGCCGCGGTCGCGAGGGCGGCGTGATGCGTGCCACCGACCTGCACCGGTTCGCGCTGCAGCTGCGCCGCATCCGGGCCGTGGATCTGCTCGCCGCCGTCGTGATCGGGTGCGGCGCGATCACGCTGTACGTGCTGGTGATGATGGGCGCGATCAGCCTCGTCGACTGGATCGAGGGGCGTCCGCACACCGTCATCCCGGCGATTGTCGCTTTCCTGCAGACGGCGGACGGAGTGCGCCCATGAACCGGCGTCCGGATCGCGGCGCGATGGCGCAGATGGTCGATGCGCTGACCGGATCGGCGAGCAGGCGATTGCCGGTCTCGGCGTCGGCCGTGCTCGTCGTCGACGGCCGACGCATCACGCGGGCGCGCGAACTCGACGCCGAGGACTACAGCGCTGCCGAGCGGGCGCGGATCGCCCGGGAACTGGCGCGGATCAGAGCGGCTGCGCGCAGCCGGCGCGCGCGCGCGAAGCCCGAGTACAAGGAGCGCATGGCGCGCTGGCGCGCCGAGAACCGCGATGCGATCCGGGCGTACATGGCGCGATGGAGTGCCGCCAACGCCGAGTACCTGCGGTCGCGCTCGCGCAGGCGCGGCGCGACGCTGCGCGCCACCGACCCCGAAGGCCTGCGAGCCGCGCAGAAGGCGTACTACGAGGCCAACCGCGAGACGATCCGGGCGCGGCAGAAGGCGTACTACGAAGCCAACCGCGAGGCGATTCTCGCGCAACGGCGCGACAAGAAGGCTGCTGGCCGATGAACGTCACGTGCCCGAGCTGCGGCGCCGAGATGAGCCTGGACGTACTGCTCGCCCACGAAGAGTCGCGGCGCGCGCTCGCCCGGCTGGCGGCGGTGAGCGTGCCGCTGGGCGCGCAGGTGATGCGCTACCTGGCGCTGTTTCGGCCGGCGAAGCGGCAGATGAGCCATGCGCGGGTCGTCGCGCTCCTCGAGGAGGTGCTGCCCGACATCGAGCGCTCGGCGGTCACGCGTCGCGGGCGCCAGTGGCCGGCACCGCGGGAGAGCTGGCGCGTCGCGCTCGAGACGGTGCTCGAGGCCCGCGACAAGGGCAGCCTGACGCTGCCGCTGAAGAGCCACGGTTACCTGTACGAGATCCTGCTCGGCATGGCTGACAAGCAGGAGGCGGCCGCGGAGCGCGAGCGCGAGACCAGCCGCCAGGGCGGACGGGCGTACAGCGCCGGGCCGACGTCGGTCGCCGATGCGGTTGCGGGCGCGCTCGGCACGAAGGACACCAGCGCCGACGTCCAGGCCGTCCAGGTCCCCGTGCCCGCATACGGCACGCCGCCGGCGCCGGCGACCAGCGCGCTGGTACGCAAGGTGAAGGACGAGATCGCCCGCAAGAAGGCCGCGCGCGCGGCGTCCGCACTTGATTCCGTAACGCAACCAACCGAGGGCGCCGACGATGCGCGATGAACTGGATTTCCCGGCGCCCGTGGTGGAGCGAATCACCTGGCACGCGAGCCGCGTGCGGTTGCCCGAGGACACGCGGACGGTGCTGGTCTATGTGCCGTGCGGGACCCTCGTGGACGACCCGGTGGACGACACGCTCGAGACCTTCCCCGGCTGGTATGACCCCGAGACGGAGCAGTGGTTCACCGCAGACGCCTTCCCGGTGGACATGGTCACCTGGTGGGCCGAAATGCCGCACGGACCGAGCGAAGCCAAGGTCAACCGTCCGGGGGCGCTGCGATGAGCGACACCTACACGCGGTTCGGCCTGAACGACGCCTTCATCGCCGTCTCGGTTGCCGACGCGCACTGGCCCTGGATCGCGGGCTGCTTCCTGCTGCTGGTCGTCCTCGTCGCATGGTGGGGGAGCCGATGAACGCCAACCAGATGCTCAACCTGCTCAGCCACCACCAGGGCCGCGAACACGGCGTGAGCGCGCGCGACCTGGCGGCGATCTCCGGCCTGTCGCCGCGGCGCGTGCGGCTGTTCGTGAGCGCGCTGCGCGCGGAGGGCATTGCGATCTGCGGCACGCCGGCGACGGGGTACTACATCCCGGTGACACCCGAGGAGCTGGGCGAGAGCTGCGCGTTCCTCGAGCACCGCGCGCTGCACAGCCTGCGGCTGCTGTCGCGAATGAAGAATGTTTCGCTGCCCGACCTGCTCGGGCAACTCCGACTGACCGAGGGGGAAGGAAAGTGACCACGTTGAACGACCTGGAGCGCCGCACGAAGCTGCTGGCCGACGCGCGTGCGGCCCTCGCCGACATCGTCGGCGAGCTGAACGCCGGCATCGAGGCGCTCAAGCGCGATCGCATGCGCGAGCTGAAGGCCGCCGTCGCGCGAGCGGCCGAGCATCACGATCAGCTGAAGCTGCTGATCGAGCAGGCGCCGGAGCTCTTCGTGCGGCCGCGCACCGTCGTGTTCCACGGCATCCGGATTGGCTACCGCAAGGGCAACGGCAAGATCGAGTACGACGATCCGGACCGCGTCGTGGCGCTGATCAAGCGCTACTTCCCCGAAAAGGCTGGCGTACTGATCGCCACCCGCGAGCGCCCGGCCAAGGAGGCGCTCGAGGAGCTGAGCGCAGCCGATCTGAAGCGGCTGGGCATTGTGGTCGAGGACACCGGCGACCAGGTGGTCATCAAGCATACGGACAGCGCGGTCGACAAGCTTGTGGCGGCGCTGATCAAGGGCGCCACCGATGAGGGCGTCGGGCCGTGACTTTCGCGAAACCCTACTACCGCCGTTGCTCCCGCGGGCACGGAATGTATTCGACCGACGCACCCGGGGCGCGTTACAAGAACGCGAAGGGCAACCCTCGATACATGTGCCCACGCTGCGCGGCCGCGCAGATGTTCAGGCTGCCGCGGGGATGGAAGCCGGCATGACCAGGAGCCGCGGCATTCGGTCCCCGGTTCGGCGCTTCACGGAGGTGGAGCGCGAGTTGGTGCGCCTGAACTACGCCGACGTGCACACTGCCGCGCTGGCGCACGTGCTCGGGCGCCAGGTCGGGCAGATCCACCAGCTCGCCCAGCGCATGGGGTTGCGCAAGTCACGCGAGACGATCGCCGCGATGGCGCGCGAACGCTTCACGCTCGATCACGGGGGGCGCGCGACATGTTTCCGACCCGGGAACGTGCCCGCCAACAAGGGCTTGCGCCGGCCGGGGTACGCACCAGGCAACATGGCCAAGACGCAGTTCCAGAAGGGCCATCGGCCGCATACGTGGGCGCCCGTTGGGAGCTACCGCGTCAACAGCGATGGCTATCTCGATCGCAAGGTGAGCGATACGGGGTACCCGCCGCGGGACTGGGTGGCGGTGCACCGGCTGGTCTGGATCGAGCATCGCGGCGCCATACCGGCCGGTCATGTGGTGTGCTTCAAGCCCGGGCGGCGCACCACCGAGCTCGTCTCGATCACCGTGGACGCCCTCGAATGCCTCTCGCGCGCCGAGATCCTGCGCCGCAACAGCCTGCACAACCTGCCCCGGCCGCTGGTCCAGATGATCCAGCTGCGCGGCATTCTGAATCGCAGCATCAACCGCAGGAGCAAGCCACATGGATGACGAGGACAACACGGTCGAGGACCTGCGCGCGGAGCTGTTCAAGACGATCAGGGCGCTGCGCGATCCGACGAACCCGATGGAGGTCGCGCGCGCCAAGGCGATCTCGGATGTCGCGCAGACGATCATCAACTCGGCGAAGGTCGAGGTCGAGTACCTGAAGGCGAACGGCGGCGGCGAGAGCGGGTTCATCTCGGCGACGGGCAACCGAAACCTGCCGCCCGGCATCACGGGCGTGCGCCGGCATCGATTGAAGTAGGGCGGTTCACGCGCGGCCGGTCGCCTGGGGGCGCGTCAGACCGGTGGGTCCAAGCCGTGAGTGGACCCGGCCAGCATGGGGCCGAATAACCGCGGCAGTCTGCAAGCGCGACCGCGTCAGGTCTACCTCCCTGCCGCGGGCCTTTCTCCGCTTCGGCGGCCCGCGCGGTGCAGGTCGGTTTCCGGTGTCCGAGAACACCGGGTCTTCTTGGGGAGTTGCGTGATGCCGTGGTTTCGGGTCTATGGAGCGGTCGCGCCCGTCGGCGTCGCCAGGTGGCGCGCACCCGGAGCACCGCGATGAACGGGGCGCAGCGCAGTGATCGCCGCGTCGATCTCGCGAAGATCCACATGGCGGCGAAGGACCTCGGCTGGGACGATCCGACCTACCGCGAAATCCTGTGGTCGGTCTGCAGGGTGAGGTCGTCCGCCGAGCTCGATTTCGCGGGACGCCAGCGGCTACTCGAGCACCTGGCCAAGTGCGGGTGGAAGTCGCGTCCTCCGAAGGGCAGCGCACCCGCCGGTGACGCCCAGTCCGGGATGATCCGCAAGCTCTGGGCGCAGCTGCACGAGCTCGGCCTGGTCAGGGATCCGTCGGAGCGTGCGCTCGCGGCATGGATCCGGCGTGAAACCGGGATCCAGGCGGTGCAGTGGCTGAGCGCCACCCAGAAGCAGCGCACGATCGAGAAACTCAAGCACTGGCGCGCCCGGGCGGAGGGGGTCAAGCCGTGAGCCATCGCACGCGCATGGATCGCAAGCGCCATGAGCTGCTGGCGGACCTGGTCGACGTGGCCGAGTACGCGCTGCGCGAGTACGACGTGCCGCCGGCGGCCGCGACAGCGGCAGCGAACGCCCTGGCCGATCGGCTGGCCGACCACTGGGGCGGCCAGAACATCACGTTCCCGAAGGACTTCCACTGGAAGCTCGCCAAGATCGAGGTCGAGATCTATGGCCGGCTCGTCGACGGCAACTACGACAAGCTCGCGATGGAGTACGGGATGACCGAGCGGGGCATCCGCAAGCTGATCGCCCGCGTACGGGCGAAGATCGAGGCTACCCGGCAGGCCGGCCTGTTCGATCTTTCCAAGCTGGGCTGATCCGGGCCTCCGGGCCTCCGGGCCTCCGGGCCTCCGGGCCTCCGGGCCTCCGGGCCTCCAGACCGGGCATCCGTAAGATCCCTGGCCGGGCCGTCCTCGCCTCCGGACGGAGCCTGAAGGCCAGCTCGAATCCTGACAGTTTTTTCTGTAACGGCGTTACATCCCGGACCGTCTCCGGACGTCCCTGTAAATCACGAAACGCCATTTATCTCACCGAGCCCCCTCCAAATATCTCACCAGGGATCAAACGATGCCGGCGCGACGGTTTCCGGGCGCTAGCGGGCGAGGCCCGGATACAGCT
>OEIU01000457.1_pt1 | contig 38017 bp, 29 predicted proteins | sample 1539221 | NCBI WGS metagenome assembly OEIU01 (sample SAMN03792071, study PRJEB22550) | activated sludge metagenome | feature: wastewater treatment plant; material: activated sludge; isolation source: Wastewater treatment plant of a petroleum refinery complex | place: Argentina: Zarate | collected...
GGCGCGTCGGGGCAGATCGGGGGTGGGACGGAACGGCGTCTGTACGTGGCGCGGCTGTTCGACGAGAAGCTCGGCCGCGTGCTGTCGGATCGCGTCGGCATGCCGATCCGCCTGATCGGTTATCGCAGCTTCGTCGAGAACAAGAAGGTCGACGATTACACGCGGCTGCATTCGGCGGGCCTGTCGGATGGCCGGTCCGCCGTTGCGCGCATCGAGAGCGACGATCTGTACGCGGCGAGCTTCCCCGTGTTCGCCTCGACGGGCGAGGCGATCGCGCTGCTGGAAGCGCGTTTGGCGGCGAGCGACATCGACGAATCCGTCGGCAGCCTGGTGCGGCGGCTGCTGGTCACCGCGGTCATTCTCGCGGCGGTGGCCGTGCTGGCCGGCGTGATTCTCGGCCAGCAGGTGACGGGTCCGGTGAGCACCCTGACCGAAGCCGCCGAACGCCTCGGCCACGGCGATTTCTCGACGTCGATTCCCGTCGGCGGCACCAAGGAAGTCGGCCAGCTCGGGCGCACCATGGAAGACATGCGCAACAATCTCGTGGAACTCACGGGCGCGTTGCGGCGCAGCGAGGCCGAAGCGCAGGCCGTGCTCAGCGGCATCGTCGAAGGCGTGTATGCCGTCGACAAGTCACGCGTCATCCGCTACCTGAATCCGCAGGCGGCGCGACTCATGGGCGTGCAGGCACACGATGCCATCGGCCGCTTCTGCGGCGACGTGCTGAAGCCCTGTGCCGAGAACGGCGTGCGACCGTGCGAGAACAATTGCCCGATCCTGCGCGCGCGCACCGAGGGCAGCGCGCAGGCGACCGAACGATTGAACCTGCGCGAGGGTGCACCGCGCACGGCCATCATCACCAGCGCCTCGCCGGTCGACGATCTGCAGGTGCAGGTGATCCGCGACGAAACCGAACTGGAAGGCGTGCGCCGCGCGCGCGATTCCGTGCTCGCGAACATCTCGCACGAATTCCGCACGCCGCTGGCCGCGCAGCTCGCCTCCATCGAACTGCTGCGCGAAGGCATGGACACGATGCCGCCGGCCGATCAGAAGGAACTGGTGCTGTCGCTGGAACGCGGCGCGCTGCGGTTGACGCGCCTGATCGACAACCTGCTGGAGAGCGTGCGCATCGAATCCGGCCAGCTCGGCATCCGTCACCAGAGCATCGCGGTCGAGGAACTGGTGGAGGATGCGGATGCATTGATCGGCGCGTTGCTGAAACAACGCCGGCAGACGCTGGAGCTCGACCTCCCCGAGGATCTGCCGCGCATCGATGGCGACGGTCCGCGTCTCACGCAGGTGTTCGTCAACCTGCTGGCGAACGCCAGCAAGTTCGCACCGGAAGACAGCGTCGTTCGTGTGGGTGCTTCGGCGACGGATCGCACCGTCACCGTGTGGGTGGAGGATGAAGGTCCCGGCGTTCCGGACATCGAGTCGGGCTCGATCTTCGAGCGCTTCCATCGCGGCCCCGAGCAGGAGCCTGAACCCGGCGGCCTCGGTCTCGGACTATGGATCGTCAAGTCGATCATCAATCGTCACGAAGGCTCCATTCACGCGGAGCGCAAGGACGGCCGGACGCGCTTCGTGGTGGAGTTGCAGCAGGCGAAATCGGAGTGATCGGTCTCTTCCTGTAGGTCAGGCTTTCCCGCGGGACTTCCTTCGGTCGCAGCCTGACAGTTCCAGGCCGGCTGAAGCCGGCCCCACAGCAAGAGCAATCCTTTGATGCAGGTACGACGCGGTTACGACCATATGACATTTCTGTATACGCCGCGCAGGCGGCCTGCCCTATTCTGGCCTTCGTGACTTTCGTCACCGCCGTCACTTTCGTCACTACTCTATGAAAATCCTCTCCGCCGACGACGACAAGGACCTGCTGGCGCTGATCGCGTTCACGCTGTCGCAGGCCGGCTATCTGGTGGTCAAGGCTGGCGACGGTCCGAGCGCCATCAAGGCGTTCGAGACCGAAGCGCCGGACCTGGTGATCCTCGACATCAACATGCCCGGCGCCAGCGGCTTCCAGGTGTGCGAAGCCGTGCGCACCAAGTCGCGCGTGCCGGTGATGATGCTGACGGCGCGCGGCGAAGAAGAAGATCTGGTGAAGGCGCTGGAACTCGGCGCGGACGACTACCTCACCAAACCTTTCAGCCCGCGCACGCTGCTCGCGCGCGTCAAGGCGTTGCTGCGTCGCGCCGGTATGGAAAACTCCGCGCCGCTCGCCGCCGGTCGCGTCAAGCTGGATGTCGAGGAGCACACCGTGCAGGTCGGCGGCAACTCGCCGGTGCGTCTCACCAAGCTCGAACTGCGCCTGCTGCAGATGCTGATCGCCAACGCCGGCCACACCGTCAGCTCCGACCGCCTGCTGATGCAGGTGTGGGGCCACAAGGGCTCCGGCGACCGCCAGCTCCTCAAGCAGCTCGTGCACCGCCTGCGCCAGAAGATCGAGATCGATCCGACGAATCCCGACATGCTGCAGACCGCGCCGGGCGCGGGATACAAGCTCGTGGTGGAGTGAGAGAGAAGAAAAGAATGGCCGCGAAAAGGCGCAAAGATCACAAAGTACGAATGAAATCCTGATTCCGACCTTTGTGATCTTTGCGCCTTTTTGCGGCCATTCCTCTTTCTTCATCCGCAATGGCAGCGGTTTCGCCCGACATCTAACCCCCGCGTTACTTACTTGATACCGCCCTTCACCTAGTCTGTTGCTACAGAGTTGGGTGGAGTTCCTGATTGGCGGGATTGCTGCGCCCGATCGCGATCGTCGGTGGCGGGTTCAGCGGCACGGGGCTGGCCGCAAATCTGCTGCGACGTCCACCCCCCGGCCCGACACGACTCGTGCTCATCGAGCGCGGCGCCGGAGTCGGGCGCGGCGTTGCCTATGCGGAGCGCGGCTTTCCGTATCTGCTGAACGTGCCGGCGAGCCGCATGTCGGCGAACTCGCTCGCGCCGCAGGAATTCCTGCGCTTTGCCCAGGAGCGCATCCCCAAGGCGACCGGCGAGGATTTTCTGCCGCGTGCGCTCTATGGCGAATATCTGCAGCAGGTGCTGCTGGCCGCGGAGCTGAGCGCGCCGCGCACCATCCGGCTGGAGACCTGGCGCGGCGAGGTGACGGGCGTGCGGCGCCTCGAACGGCACCTGCCGCTGCAGCTCGAGTTCAGCGACGGACGCAGGCTGACGGCCGACGATGTCGTGCTCGCGCCCGGCAACCCGAAGCCTGCATCGCTGCCGCCGGCCAAGGCGATTGCCGATCATCCTGGCTATGTCGCCGATCCGTGGTCGCAGGATGTCCAGTTCGCACGGCACGAGACGGTGCTGTTGATCGGCACGGGGCTCACGATGGCCGACATCGTCAACATCGCCTCCGTCGATCGGCATGCCACGCCGAAGATTCACGCACTGTCGCGCCATGGGCTGCTGCCGCCGCGACAGACGCCATTTCGTCCCGAAGCCTTTCGCGGCGACGGCAATGCGCTGCTGCTGGCGGCGTCGCGTTCGCTGCGCGGTCTGGCCGGTGCGGTGCGCCTGCTGGCGAGCGAAGCGGAGAAATGCGGCGGCGACTGGCGCGAGGCGATCACGTTCGTGCGCCACATGGCGCCGACCATCTGGCAGCGCATGCCGGAACGCGATCGCGAACGTTTCCTGCGGCATCTGCGCGCGCAGTGGGACGTGCATCGCCATCGCCTGCCGCCGGAGATCCTGCAGCGCATCGATGGATTGCGTAACGCAGGCCAGTTGCAGATCCATGCCGGACGCATCCAGCGCTTCGAGTCGCGCGCCGGGCGGATCGAAGTCACCTGGCGGCCGCGTCACGCATCGCAGTTGACTTCGCTCGTGGTCGACAAGGTCATCAACTGCACCGGTCCCGATTACTCGATCGCACGTTCATCGGAACCGCTGTGGCGCAACCTGTTGCAACGGGGATTGTGCGTGTCCGATCCGTTCGGCCTGGGGCTGCGCACGGGACCGAAAGGTGCGGTGATCGACGCGGACGGCTGGCCCGGTCCGCACCTGTTCTATGTCGGCCCGATGCTGCGGGCCGATCACTGGGAGGCGACCGCCGTCGGCGAACTGCGCACGCATGCCGAATCGCTCGCCGCGCTGCTTGCCACGGAACGAACCTGATCATGAGTGTCGACTTCAGTTCATCGCCCGCGCAGCTCAAGGTGCTCATCGCCGACGATGATGCCGACCTGCGCGCGCTCATCGGATTCACGCTGCACCAGGCCGGCTTCGATGTCTGCACCGCCTCCGACGGGCCGAGTGCGCTGGAGACGTTCGCCGCCCAGCGGCCCGATCTCGTGCTGCTCGACGTGAACATGCCGCCGCCCAACGGTCTCGAGGTCTGCAGCACCATCCGCACCAGTTCGACGGTGCCGATCATGATGCTGAGCGTGCGCGATCAGGAGGACGATCTGGTCGCGGCGATCGATGCCGGCGCCGATGACTACGTGCGCAAGCCGTTCAGTCCGCGTGCCCTGATCGCGCGAGTGCGGGCGCTGGTGCGTCGCGGCGCGAGCCTCAGTCCCGGCACCATCGAGACGGGCAATGTGCACCTCGACCTCGATCGGCACACGCTGCGGATCGGTACTGCCTCGCCGCTCAGCCTGACACCGCTGGAAACGAAAGCCCTGCAACTGCTGGTGACCAGTCCGGGCCGGACCGTCACTGCCGAACGATTGCTCAATCACGTGTGGGGCCGCGCCACGTCGCGCGAACGCCGCACGCTCAAACAGCTCATCTACCGGCTGCGCAAGAAACTCGAGGACGATCCTGCCTCGCCCCGTGTGCTGCAGACCACGCCGGGAGCGGGTTACAAGCTCGTGACGGAGTAGGAGAAGGAAAGAATGGCCGCAAAAAGGCGCAAGGATCACAAGGTCGGAATCAGGGTTCATTCTCATTTTTGAGATCCTTGCGCCTTTTTGCGGCCATTTCCTTCTTTGTGGCTGCCGCAGTGCGACGCAATCATGCTGCGACCGCGTCGTGACTTCCGAGCGACTGACGTTGTTACTGCAACGGCGCTAGATTGACCCCGCAACGCTTCAGCCGTCCAAGGATCAGGGAAAGCCTCAGTGGACGATTCAAGGATCAGACAACTGGAAGTGATGGATGTATACCGCAAAATCATGGAATCTTGCGGTCGGGCGCTGTCGAAGAAAAACCAGCGGTGCTGGAACACGAAATGCGGCCCGGCGTTACACGGCACCGATGTCACGCGATCTCAATGAACGGTTGGCAGGATGAGGCCCGGCATCATCCCGGAAGGACGACGATGGCTTACGCAATTTCGACGGAACAATGGGGCGACACCTGGACGCAGTGGCGGCAAGGCGTGGTCGCGGCGATTCGCAGCGATTTTCCGGAAGTGCTGCAGGACATCGGCGAGAACGACATCGACTGGGACGCCTGGCGTGTCTACTACGATCAGGGTCACTCGCCGCAGCAGGCGGTCGATCACGCATTCCTGCGTAACGTCGAGGCCTGAGGGTCTTTTCCTACTTCGCGCCAGATGAGCGCTGCTGACTCAGCGCCACGCTGCCGAGGATCAGTGCACAGGCCACGGTCATGCTGAACGTCACCGGTTCATCGAGCAGCAGCCAGGCCCACAGCACGCCGAACAGCGGCACCAGGTAGGTGACCGTCGAGGCTCGCGGCGCGCCGATCCGGTAGATGAGCCGATAGAACAGCGTGTAGGCGACGCCGGTGCACAGCACGCCGAGCGTGATCGCGCAGACCCACGACACCGTCGGGATCGGGTGATCCGGCCAGGTCGCAATCGCCAGCGGCGAGAGCAGCACACTGGCGCACAGCAAGGTCGCCGACGCATTGGCGCCGGCAGGAATGCCGGACAGGTGCTTGCGCAGCAGGTTCGCACCGATGCCGTAGAGAAACGCCGCGAAGGTTCCCACGAGCGCGGCCTGCCAGACGCTTTCGCCGCCGGTCTTGTCGCTCGCCAGCACGACCACGCCGACGAATCCCGCCACGAGACCCATCGCACGCCGCGTGTCGATGCGTTCGCCGAAGAACAGCAGGGCAATCAGCGCGGTGAACATCGCCGCCGTGGCATTGCTGATCGCGCCGATGCCGGCGGGTGCGCGCTGTGCGGCCCAGGCGAAGAGTACGAATGGAATCGCCGAATTGATTGCCCCGATGCCGACGATCTTCCACCAGAGCGTGCCGGTGATGCGCCTGCGTTCGCGCCACAGGAACGGCGACAGGATCAACCCGCCGAGCGCCAGCCGCACTTCGACCAGCGCAAACGCGCCGAAATCTTTTGCCGCGATACGCATGAACAGGAACGACGCGCCCCAGATGGCGCCGAGCACCAGCAGTTCCACCGGCGTAAGCCAGGCGCTCGTCGCCGCGGCAACAGGGGGTACGACGTTCTCCGGAGCGGCGGCCATGGCGATCTCGGTTGAAAACGGCCGCTGATTGTCACCCGGGATGGGCGGGGCGCAAGTCCGGATTCGGACAAAGGCGTAGGAGTTTCACACGGAGTTCACGGAGAACACGGAGGTCGGAGAAGGGAAATTTCCACGGGGAAAGAAATGGGAACACGGGGAGCACGGGGATAAGAAATTTTCTGTTCCGAACCCCGTGTCCCCCGTGTCCCCCGTGTTCCCATTTCTTCCCCCCGTGGAAATTTCTTCTTCTTTCCGAACCTACCTGAGCTTCACGCCCTCGACGAGCAGCTGCGTCATGGCTCGCGCTTTGGCCCGGGCGTCTTCGATGTCCCTGCCGAGCGCGAGCGCGACGCCCATGCGGCGATGGCCGCGGACTTCGGGCTTGCCGAACAGGCGCACGGCGGTGTCCGGTTCGGCGAGGGCACGGTCGACGTTGCCGAATTCGATGTCGTTCGAATCGCCGTCGACCAGCAATGCACAGGATGCCGCCGGTCCGTGCTGGCGGATGGCGGGGATCGGCAGGCCGAGGATGGCGCGGGCGTGCAGCGCGAATTCGGACAGATCCTGCGAGATCAGGGTGACGAGACCGGTGTCGTGCGGGCGCGGCGAGACTTCGCTGAAGTAGATCGCATCGCCGGCGACGAAGAGTTCGACGCCGAAAATGCCGTTGCCGCCGAGTTCGCGCGTAACCGCCTCGGCGACGCGCTTCGATTCGGCGAGTGCGGCTGCGCTCATGGCCTGCGGCTGCCACGATTCGCGATAGTCGCCGTCGACCTGCAGATGACCGATCGGATCGCAGAAGCTGGTGTGGCCGCCGTGGCGGACGGTGAGCAGCGTGATTTCGTAGTCGAACTCGACGAAACCTTCGACGATGATGCGGCCGCTGCCGGTACGACCGCCGGCCTGCGAATAGTCCCAGGCGTGAGCGATGTCGGCGGCGCTGCGCACGACGCTCTGGCCCTTGCCTGACGAACTCATCACCGGCTTCACGACGCAGGGCATGCCGAGTTCGCGCACGGCAGCTTCGTACTGTTCGCGCGTGTCGGCGAAACGATAAGGGGAAGTTCGCAGGCTGAGCTGTTCAGCCGCCAGCCGGCGAATGCCCTCGCGATCCATCGTCAGCCGCGCCGCGCGCGCGGTCGGAATGACCGTGAAGCCTTCCGCTTCCAGTTCCAGCAGCGTCGGCGTCGCGATCGCCTCGATCTCCGGCACGATCAGCCGCGGCCGTTCCTGTTCGACGATCGCGCGCAGGGCCTTGCCGTCGAGCATGCTGATGACGTGCGAACGATGCGCGACCTGCATCGCCGGTGCATTCGCATAACGATCGACTGCAATCACCTCGCAGCCGAAGCGCTGCAGCTCGATCGCGACTTCCTTGCCGAGTTCGCCGGCGCCCAGCAGCATGACGCGCAGGCCGGAAGGCGACAGCGGCGTTCCCAGGGAGATTGAAGAAGTCTTCACGGTATTCCCGCTGCGATGGTTCAGGGGCCGCGAGTATCGGCCGATGCATCGTTCCCTGACAACAGGAGCAGGAACGTTTCACGCGGAGAGGAAGGGGATTTCACACGGAGATCACGGAGAGCACGGAGTTCAAGAAGAAATACTCTGTTTTCTTCCTGTCTCTGTGTCCTCCGTGATCTCTGTGCGAAATATTCCTCCGATTCCGTGCCCTTCGCTCTGCTCAGTCTCCGTGGACCACGTGGCTGTGCAATGCGCGCACGCGTTCGCCGAAGCGCGGCGTGCCGCAGGCGCCTTCGACGACAGAGGTCGAGTAGCCGCAGAGGAGGGTGAAACGATGCTCGCGTCCGAACTCGTTCCAGAGTTCTTCGAGCTGCAGCGCCGCCTCGGTCAAGCCGTCCTTGGCCAGCAGGTTCACCATTTCGCCGTGGGCACGCACCGGCCGGCCGCGCGCCGCGGCCTGACGCATGAGCGTATCCAGCAGCAGATGGAAGCGCTGGCGATCGCAGCGGTCGCCATCCATGAACTGTGTCAGCAGCGTGCCTGCGTCGAGTTCGATGTACTGATAGCGCGTGGCCAGCGACTCAGGCTCGAAGCCGAGCCGCTGCAGTTCGGTCCGCAATGCGACGCGATATTCGGCTGTGACCACGACCAGACAGGTCTCGTCGCCGGCGAGCCCCTCGGCGAGGAACGCGCCAACCAGGCGCATCCGTTCGACATCGTCGGCGAAGAAGCCGACCAGATGACCTGCGGGAAAGGGGGAGCCACTCATGGGGCGGCAGCATAGGTCGCGGGAAAAGAATGTCCATGCGCCATTCACCGGAACGCGGATGAAGCATTCCGGGCCGACGGAGCCTCAGCGAATCCACGTCACGGATTGCTGATTTCTCCTGCGGCTTTCCCTCACATGATCAGGTCATCGATGAGAGGGCAACAGCATCAGTCGGCCGCTGCGGAAGCCATGCGCAGGAAGCGCGCAAATCGCGGCACGCCGTTGGCGGTCTCGCCCTGAAAGCCGTACGTGATCCAGCTGCCGATGGGCGGTGGAGCGTGTCGCTGCGCATCGCTCAGTCCGCTGCCGACATTGAATTCCAGTCCGTCGGCACGACGCACGCGCAGTGCGCCGAGCAGGTTCGCATACTTGCCCTTGCCCGGCAGATGCGCGATGACCTGCGCCTCGGCGTCCTGCTGGCGCTTGAGTTTCAGCAAGTCGTCGCTGCGGCCGGCGCGATACGGCGCAGCGCCGTGATGCAGCATCAACCCTTCGCCGCCTTGCGCGATCAGCGCATCGAGTGCGGCGAACAGTTCCTCGCGATCGCGGACCTTGAACTGCCGGACGGGCTGCAGCCACGACGGCAGGGCAGCGAGGCGTTGCAGTTCGGACAGCCGGCGATCGAACGGACCGGGATGCTGGGGCAGATCGAAGATCATGAAACGGATACGACGCCACGCAGCGTCGACCGGCACGGCATCGCGCACCGTCGCGACGACGGCTTCGAACTCGCCGCGGTCGATCCAGAGTTCGCCGTCCAGCGCCATGTCGGGAAGTCCATCGAGAAACCACACAGGCGCTGCGATGACGTTGCCCGACCGGCTCAGCAATTCGCGGCCGTTCCAGAGCGCGCGCACGCCGTCGAATTTTTCGCTGATCCAGTAGTCGGCGACGGAAATGTCGTCGCGGAAGGGATTGGCGAGCAGCACCGGCGCGGCCGTCGATGCGAAGGCGTCCGTGCCGAGCAGCAATAGCGATCCGAGAAAGTGGCGGCGTTCCATGCCGGGGCTCCGTGAGGGGTGAGACGGCCATCAGACCCGACACGGCAGGTGAGCGGTACGCGAATTTCTGGGGTTTTCGCGAAGAAACAATGGCCGCAAAAAGGCGCAAACGAACGCAAGGTAAGAATTCAGACTCCTTCCTTCCTTGCGCTCTTCTGCGCCTTCTTGCGGCCATTCCTCCGTATCAGCGATACGACCCCGCGACGAACTCCAGCGCATCCACCAGTCCGGTGCGCCAGTACGTCCAGTTGTGTTCGCCGTCGCGCACGCGATATTCGTGCGGGATCTGCCGCTGCCTGAAGACCGTGTGCAGCGCGTCGCTGCCCTGCGAAAGAAAATCATCGTCGCCGATGTCGATCCACCAGCGCGTGTTGCGCAGCTGTGCGACCGGCAGGGTCTTCGCCAACGCCAGCGGCGAATGCGTGCGCCAGCTTTCGTTGAGACGCGCCTCGCCCTGCAAGCCGGCGCCGTAGATCGGTGCGAAGAAGCGTTCGTAGTCGGCATCCGGCGTCGCGATCATTTCTTCTTCGGTGCGAATGCCGGGCGACAGTGCCGCCGCCGCGCTGAACAGTTCGGGATGACGCATCGCCAGCATCATCGCGCCGTAACCGCCCATCGACAGGCCGACGGCGCTTCTGAACAGCCGCTGCTGGCGCGTGCGGAAGGTGCGATCGATAAAGGGAATGAATTCCTCGATCAGCATGCTCTCGTAGCGGACCTTGCCGTCGGCGCTGTTCTGGTACCAGGTCGTCCTGGCATCCGGCATCACCAGGATCATGGGCGGCAGCCGGCCGCTGGCGATGGCCGCATCGACGAGCCGGTCGGCCGAGCCCTGCTGGATCCAGTCGGTTTCCGAATCGACCGGCGCGAATGGCATGCCGTGCAGCAGGTACACCACCGGATAACGGCGCGTCGGACTGCTCTCGTATCCCGCGGGCAGATACACGCTGTAGCTCACGTTGCGCCCGAGGAGGGTGCTCTTGAATTCGCGGCTTTCGAGCACCTTGCCGTCGTCGGCGCGAGCGAGCGGCAGTGCGAACACAAACAGCAGGCACAGGGACAGCAGGGACGCGGACAGCGTTCGATTCATCGACGGGGACTCCGGAAGGGACAGGGATGCAATCGTCAATCGTCGTGGCGACGACCGAACGGTACGACCTCGCCGCCGCCGGGCGGTTCCGCCGGGCGCATGCCGAGCCGGAATTTCAGATCGCCGATGGCGAGCAGGTCGCCTTCGTGCAGCACGTGCTGCTTCACGAGCTGATCGTTCACGTAACAGCCGTTGGTGCTGCCGGCATCTTCGACGATCACGGCATTGGGACCGACCAGCAGCCGGGCGTGATGCCGGCTGATCATTTTCGAAGGAATGAAGATGTCGTTGTCGTTGGTGCGGCCGATCGTCATGACGCGGCGATTGAGCAGGATCGGTTCGCCGTCGTGATTGACCGGTTCGAGAAAACGTTCGACCGGCAGCGCGGCCGGCGATTCTTCCGCGTCGGGCGTCATGCGGTCGACGTCCTGGCGGATGGCCGCCAGCGCTTCGATGTGTACGGCGAGATCGGCCTTGAGCGTCGCGATGCGGTTGTCGCGATTGAAGATCTGCTGGGTCATGGTCTTGACCCGTGCGCGCGCCTTGCCGAGCTGTTCCGACATGATGCCGCGCTCGTCCTGTGCCGTACGGATTTCGGCCCGCAGATCGTCGATGAGCGTATCGCGCGCCCGCAGCGAGGTTTCGAGTCCGTGGATCGTCGAGGCGGACTCCTGCAGTTGCGTGCGCACCTGCGCCAGCTCGGCATTGCGTTCGTTGAGCAACTGCGTGTCGTCGGTCGAGACCGCGTGCAGGCGTTCGACTTTGCGTCGCAGGTCCTGATTCGAACGCTGCAGTTCCTCGATCGCAGCATGCGCTTCGGCCAGTTCCTGCTGCCGGGTCTGGGCGATGCCCGACTGGCTCTGCAGTTCCGACCAGACGGAGACGGCGTCGCGCTTCACTTCCGCGAGTTCGGTCGTCGCCTGCGCCAGTTCCGCCGAGCGCGCTTCCAGTTGCGGCGTCAGGCCGGCGAATTCATCGCGCTCCCGGGTCATCGACCGCAGCGCGCCGTCCAGTTCGTCGATGCGCGCCTGCAGCGCCGCCAGTCGTTCCTGGTCGCCGGCGGATCGTGACGCCGCCTCTCGCAGGTTTTCCTCCAGCGCCTCGCACGTACGTTGCGACTGCTGTTCCTGGTGTCGCAGGGCTTCCAGTTCCAGGCCGAGCTGCGCGATCTGTTCGTCGCGCGCAGCGATGTCGGCGGCGAGACGATCGCTCGAAGCGGCCCGCTGGTTCGCCTCGTCCAGCAGGGACGTGCGGCGATGCGCATCGGCAAAGGCCTGCTGCAGCCGTTCGTCGAGTTCCTCGCGCGAGCGTTCCAGCGAGGCGATGGTCGCGTTCCGCTGCGTGACCATCGCGGACATGATGTCGTAGTCGGCGAGCTTGGCGGCGAGATTGCGCGCCAGGACGTTCGCCTTGCCGTTCTCGGTGATCACGGCCCGCTGCAGTTCGTCGATCTGGCGCGCGCGGGCGGCGGCGAGTTCGCGCGATTCCTCCAGCGCTTCGCGCAGGCGCGCGTGTTCGTCGGCGGTGCTGGTGAAATTCGCGGTGCTGCGTTCGAGCTGCTGTTCGAGCGAGACACGCTGCTGCTCCGCGGCGAGCCGGTCGGCCTCGCGCGCCTCGTCCGCCTTGATGAGCTGGGCGCGATGGCTTTCGCCCTGATCGCGCAGCTGCTGCTGCAGGCGCTGGATCAGCGCAGTCGAGATCTCGTGCTGCTGTCGCAGATGCGCGAGTTGCTCGTCGGCAGCGGCGAGACGCGAGTTGAGTTCGCTGCGCTCGGCGTTGGGAATGCGGGTCGCGGCTTCTTCGGTCTCGCGCTGGGCGCGGCGGGCCGCTGCCAGCTCGGCTTCGAGCGCCTGGATGCGCTGGCGCAGGCGTTCGACATTGAGCGACAGATCGACCCCGCCGGGAACCGGGAAGCCGGCCTGGCTGGTGCGCACGATCGTCTCGGTGCCCGGCTCGTCCAGGCCTTCGACCAGCCAGGTATCCGTGGTCGACAGCGCATCCGTCAGTTCCGGCGGCTGTGCCGTTTCGTAGGCGACGACGTCGAGCTGGGGCAGCTCGTCGGTCCGGTCGAGATCTTCGGCGTCGGGGTGGGTCGACATGCGGAGGCCGCGGGGCGGTTGGATTTGCAGCCTACCTCAGCGGCGGTCCAATGCCAGCGGTACTTGGTGTAGGTGCAGCGGTCAGCTGCGGACCATCGCCATGACCTGGCCGACGTCCAGCGTGCGGGCCTTGTCCCGGATCAGGCCGAGGTTCTGCTGCTGCAGCTGCTTCGCATCGCCCAGCAGGGACTGGTAGGTGCTCTGTAACAGGGCGGTGCTCATCTGCCGGCCGCCGGCGTAGTAACGTTTCGCGAGCTGGCCCAGCGCGTAGGTGGTGGCGAACGAGAAGGCCGCACCCGTGGCGACGCTGCCGACGCCACGACCCAGCGAACCGGCAATGCCGCCGAGCAGGCCGCCCAGCAGTTTGCGTCCGAACTGCTCGACGTATTGCGAGGCGATGCCGATGCCTGCCGTGGCGATGAATTCCTTGATGTGGTTGCGGTCGAGGTCGTGGCCGTAACGCTGGCCGATGCGATAGACCATCTTCATCTGCAGCGGAATGATGGCCATCGAGGCCAGCGACTGCGGCAGCAGCTCGATGGCGCCGTTCACGATGGGGTGGCTGAGAATGTATCGATCGAGTTCGGCGTCGGAGGGCGTCGTCGTGGCGGGTCTGGGCTCGCCGGCGGTAGCGAGCGGCGCTTCGACCAGGGCCGTGGCTTCGCGCTCCACCGTCGCGGCCTGTGCGCCGTCGAGCGCCAGCGCCGTTTTCAGCTGGTCGAGGAAGGTCCGTTCGGCCGCGTTGGCGACACCGTCCGCGTCGCAGACACACACGGCCATCTCGTAAGCGAGCTGACGTTGCGCCCGGTCGGTGATCGCAGCCGCGGCCCGCTGCAGGTCGACCCGCTTCAGCAACACATCCTGATAGAGCTGGGTCAGCTGCGGCGCATCGAAGTCGCCGGCCAGGGAGCTGGCAATGCCCTTGATGGCTTCGCGTTCGCGATCGTCGCCGCTGCCGTCGGCAAAGGCGGCCAGCAGGGCGATGGTGAGAATGGCTTGCTGTTCGGGTGTGGGCATGATGCGCGCGGTTCGCTGCAGAAGGCGCGCCATCCTGCCATAGATAAAGCCGCGGGCGCGGCCTGCCGCTCGATGCGTCAGTTGACCGAGCGCGCCGTCAGGTTTGCTGCCAGTTCGTCGGCGGTGATGAAGCCATCGCCGTTGGTGTCGATATAGGCGAACCGGTCGATGATGTCCTTGTAGGCACCGGCTTCCGTCTTGCTGATGCGCTGGTCGCCGTTGCGGTCGATGGAGGCGAAGGCCGGCGTCTGGACCTTGGCGACCGTCACTCCGTCGCCGTGTGCGACCGCGGCAAACGAGAACGGCAAGAGCGTGGCAAACAGGGTGGCGATTCGCATGAAAGATTCCTCCCGATGACTAGGGCCCGGTCATGTGGCGACCGGTTCTCCGGATCCGTGGACAACGCAGATGGAATACAACAAGTTTCCATCTGCGCTGCAAATGTCGCAGGAAATATACGGCTGTCAGGCCTTCCTGCCGTCGTGGCTTACGCGCATCCAGCGGGGCGCGATCGTGATCGACCGATCTTGAACGGAGGCTGAAAATCGGTGGCTCGCTCGCGACGCTGCGATGTCGGTAAAGGGTGACAGCGCTCAGAGCCGTTCGTTCAGCCAGCGCGCGGCAGCCTCCGCCGTCGACTTCTCCGTGTCGCGATCGACGCTCAGGTTGGCCTGCCGCATGGTCTCGATCGGGATGGCGCCGATCAGCGGTTCGAGTGTCCGGCGAAGTACTACGTCGGCCGCTCGCCGCGGAGCCAGCAGCACGATGGCATCGTAGGACAGCAATGCCTGACGCGGATCTTCCAGCAGGACCAGGTCATCCGCGGCGATGCGCCCGTCGCTGGAAAACGCCGAAATCACATCGACCTCGCCGCTGCCGACCGCGCGATACATGAAGGTCGGCTGGAACTGGCGTTCGGCGGCGAAGACGAGGCCATAGGCCCGCTTCACCGCGCTCCATTCCGGGCGGTCGAAGAATTCCAGGTCGCCTCCCATGCGCAGTTGTGCTGCGTTGCGCGCCAGATCCTCGAGCGTGCGGATGCCGAGTTGCTGCGCGCGATCGCGTCGCATCGCCAGCGCATAGGCGTTCTCGAAGCCCAGCGATCCCAGCAGCGTGATGCCGTGCCGTTGCTGCAGCCACGCCGCCGTCTCCTGCAGCACGATTTCGCGCGGCGGCGAATCGGTGCGATGCATGACATTGGCCCACAGCGTGCCCGTGTATTCGACGTAAACGTCGAGCTCATCGCGGGCCAGCGCCTGGAAGGCGATCATGGAACCGAGCCCGGTCCGCTGCGTCGTGCTCGCGCCCGCCTGCTGCAGTCGCTGCGCCAGCAGGTCGGCCAGGATGTATTGCTCGGAGAAATTCTTCGCACCGATCACATAGGCCTGCGACTCGCTCGACGTCGTACGCGGCAGGGCTGCGATCGCCACACCGGCCAGCAAGGCAGTCGCGCCCGCGACGATGCGCCAGCGGCTGCGCTTCGCCGTGCCGGATTCGATCAGCGCGAGTAGTTGATCGACGATCAACGCGAGCACGGCAGCGGCGATGCAGCCGAACAGGACGGACACCCAGTTCTGCACCTGCAGTCCCGCAAAGATGTAGTTGCCGAGACTGGTCTGACCGACCGGCGTCGACAGCGTCGCCGTGCCGATGACCCACACGGCGGCGGTGCGGATGCCGGCCATCAGCATCGGCGCCGCCAGCGGCAGTTCGATGCGCCACAGACGCTGCCAGTCCGTCATGCCGACGCCGCGCGCGGCTTCGATCACCGCAGGCGGCAGAGTGACGATGCTGGCCACGCCATTGCGAAGGATCGGCAGCATCGAATACAGCGTCAGCGCCAGCAGCGACGGCAAAAAGCCGAGCGCCGCAAAGCCGTGTCCGAACAGACGCAGCGACAGCGCCGACAGCATCAGCAGCAGCGGATAGAACAGCGCGAGCAGCGCGAGGCTCGGAATCGTCTGCACGATGCTGGCCATCGCCAGAATGAGCCAGCGAATGCGCGTGCGCCGCACGGCGAGCACCGTCAGCGGCAGGCTGATCGCCAGTCCCAGGGCGAGCGCCGAGGCGCTGAGGATGATGTGTTCGCCCAGATACCCGGGCAACAGTCGCCACGCGGCCGGCCAGGCGTCATTCATGCGTGCGTTGCTCCGCGGTCGCCATTGCGGATCAGCGATTGCACCCGATCCGATTGCCGGCGCGGCATGTCCATGAGCGCGCGCACGGCGGCGTCGGGGTGCTGGTTGAGCAACTCGTGCGGCGTACCGTCGGCGACGATGCCGCCATCGCGCATGACCAGGATGCGATCCGCGAGCAGCACGGCTTCGAACACGTCGTGCGTCACCATCAGCGTCGTGAGCTGCATCTGCTCGTGCAGACGCCGGTAGCTGGTACCGAGCGCATCGCGCGTCAGCGGATCGAGCGCACCGAAGGGTTCGTCCATCAGCAGAATGCCGGGTCGCGCCGCGAGTGCGCGTGCCACGCCGACCCGCTGACGCTGTCCGCCGGAGAGCGCCGCCGGCAGACGTTGCGCGAAGTCGCGCGGCAGATCGACGAGATCGAGCAGCTCGAGCGTGCGTGCGCGGATGTCGGCGGCCCGCCAGCGCAGCAGCTGCTGCGTGATGCCGATGTTCTCTGCGACGGTGAGATGCGGAAACAGGCCGATGCCCTGGAACACGTAGCCGATGCGCCGACGCAGTTCGAACGGCGCCACGGCAGTCACCTCGCTGCCGTCGACCGTGATGCGGCCTGCGTCCGCATCGATGAGCCGGTTGATGGTCTTGAGCGTCGTCGTCTTGCCCGACCCCGAACTGCCGACGATGGCGACGAACTGGCCCGCCGGAATCCCGAACGACACTTCGCGGACGGCGAAGCGCGTGCCGCCGTCGAACGATTTGCTGACCGCGTCCAGGGCGATCATCGGCACGGCAGTCACTGATCGGGCCCCGCCTCGCAGCGGCAGTCGACCCCGCCGGTCGACTCGCGCTGCGACAGGGTTTCGATCGTCATGATCGTGCCGCTATTTTTTCGCCGCTTGCGCGCGTTCGATGGCCTGCACGATCAGGTTCTGTGCTTCTTCCGCATCGCCCCAGCCGAGCACCTTCACCCACTTGGTGGTTTCCAGATCCTTGTAGTGCTCGAAGAAGTGTTCGATCTGCTTGATCGTGATGTCGGGAAGATCGGTGTAGTTGTGCACCTTCTCGTAGCGGCGCGTGAGCTTCGGCACCGGCACCGCGACGATCTTCTCGTCGCCGCCGGCCTCGTCCTGCATCTTCAGCACGCCGACGGGACGACACGCGACCAGCGCGCCCGGGATGATGCCGCGCTGATTGGCGATCAGCACGTCGCACGGATCGCCGTCGTCGGACAGCGTGTGCGGAATGAAACCGTAGTTGCCGGGATAGCGCATCGACGTATACAGGAAGCGATCGACGACGAGCGTGCCGGACGCCTTGTCCATTTCATACTTGATCGGCTCGCCGCCCACCGGGACTTCGACAATCACATTGACTTCACGGGGGGGATCGCGGCCGATCGATACGGCGTCAAGACGCATCAGACACTCCTGATTGAGAACGGAAAGACAGAGGGAAGGCCGACATTCTGCCACGCCGACTGCCGGCCGGCCGCGTGATTTCGCTGTTCCCCGAAATTGTGAGTATCCTGCTGCACGCATGAGTTCAGGAAGAACGCAAAACATGACGAGCTTTGTCGTTTACGTGGATGAGTCCGGGGATGAGGGCTTTGCATTCCGGAGCGATGGCAGTGGGAGTTCCCGCTGGTTCGTCATGTCTGCACTGGTACTGCGCAAGGCGAACGATTCGCAGGCAGTGGCGGTTGCTCGAGACATACGGCAATTGCTCAGCAAGCCGGTCAATCACGCCTTGCATTTCCGTAACCTCCGGCACGAGCAACGCATCCCTGTCGCGCGGCTCATCGGGCAAATGCCGGCCCGCACCGTATCCATTCTGATCCACAAGCCGTCGATCGAAGAGCCGGAAATATTTCAGCAGCAGGCATATGCGCTCTGTCGCTACGCCAGTCGCTTGTTGCTGGAACGCGTGTCATGGCTGTGCCGGGACAATCGCAAGACGGATGATGGTGATGGACGGGCTGAACTGGTGTTCTCGAATCGCAGCGCAATGTCGTATGACGATCTGCGCCAGTACCTGACTGGCCTGAAGCAGGAACGCGAGGGACGCGACGTAAGAATCGACTGGAATGCAATCGACCCGGCCCGGGTGAGGGCGGTGAATCACGATCAGCTTGCCGGGTTGCAGTTGGCCGATGCAGTGGCGACCTCTGCGTACTACTCAGTCACGGTGAACCGGTACGGAGATGTCGAAGATCGCTATCTGCGTTCCATCTCTCCGACCATTTACCGGCGCGACGGACGGGTCGAAGGATACGGGTTGAAGTTCTGGTGTTCGAGCCGAGATCTGATTGACCGCGTGATTGCGGTGGTGGCCTGAATCGAGCGTCAAAAAGAAACGCCCGCGGTTGGCGGGCGTTCATGGCAGGCCCTGAGTTCGAGGATCCCGCCCGTTCGGGCTGTCGCCGTTACCGGCAACCTCTACAAACCTCACGCTTGCCTGCGAGGCCATTCTATCCGGTCGCCATCACGCGGGGCCAGCCTATTCCCGCATTTCATCCAAATATGCAAACGGACGCTCATTACTGACGCGGTGTGCGGTCGGTGGTGGTCATGTTGCGATGAATACTTCTGAGCAGCTTCTCCCTGCAGGACCGGATATGCAAAGCTCCCGCGCCTCGTGGTGCGTCGGGTGTGGTCATGACCAGAATCGTACTGTCGCTGTGTTCGCTGTTGCTGTCCGCAACCGTGCCCGCGGCCGAGCCGCCACCCGCGGCCGAGCCGCATCGGTTGTTCGAGGACTATTTCGAGCGGTCGCTGCAGCTGAATCCCCTGCAGGCCACGTTCATCGGCGATCACCGCTATGACGACCGGCTGCCGAACTTCATTTCGCCGGCCTACCTCGCCGAGTCGCTCGGCGTGGAACGCAGCTACCTCGATGCTGCGCTCCAGTTCGAGCCGCAAGCGCTCTCTGCAGAAGATCGGCTCAGCCTGGAAATTTTCCTGCACGAGCGCCGTACTGCCATCGAGGGCGCGGCGTTCCCGAGCGAACTGCTGCCGCTCGACCAGATGTTCAGCATCGCGACGTTGATGCCGCTGTTCGGCAGCGCCACCAATGCCCAGCCGTTCGAAACGGTGCAGGACTACGACCGTTTTCTTGCCCGCATGAACGATTACCTCGCGTGGTCGGACCAGGCGATCGCCAACATGCGGCTCGGCATCGCGAAGAAGATCGTGCAGCCGCGCGTCGTGATGGAGAAGGTGCAGGCGCAGCTTGCCGCGCTCGTCGTCGATGATCCGCAGAAGAGCCTGTTCTACGCGCCGGTGGCGAAATTTCCGGATGGCTTCTCCGCCGCCGATCGCAAACGGCTGGAGCAGGCCTATCGCGATGCCATCGTCAATCGCATCACGCCGTCGTATCGACGCCTGTACGATTTCGTGCGCGACGAATACCTGCCGCAGACGCGCGCCACCGTCGCCTGGACGGCGTTGCCCGGCGGCAAGGCGTGGTATGCGTTCCTGATCAAGGTCAACACCACCACCGACTACACGCCGGACTTCATCCACGATCTCGGACTGAAGGAAGTCGCACGCATCCGCGGCGAGATGGAACAGGTGAAGACGCAGGTCGGCTTCCGCGGCGATCTGCACGCGTTCTTCCGGCACCTGCAGGACGATCCGCAGTTCTATTACGCCAAACCCGGCGATCTCATCGCCGGCTACCAGGACGTGAAGCGTCGCATCGACGCCGTACTGCCGAAGTTCTTTGCCGTGTTTCCCAGGGCCGACTACGAAGTACGGCCGGTGGAAGCCTTCCGTGCCGAGTCGGCGGCGGGCGCGATGTACCAGTCGCCGTCGGCTGACGGCTCGCGTCCCGGCATCTTCTATGTGAATACGTTCAACCTGAAGGCGCAGCCGAAGTTCGGCATGGAGACGCTGTCGCTGCATGAGGCGTCGCCGGGCCATCACTTCCAGATTTCGATCCAGCAGGAACTGACCGGCCTGCCGAAGTTCCGCCGCTTCGGCGGCAACTACACCGCGTATGTCGAAGGCTGGGCGCTGTATGCCGAATCGATCGGCAGGGAGATGGGTCTGTTCACCGATCCATACCAGTACTACGGCCGCCTGAGCGATGAAATGCTCCGCGCCATGCGTCTGGTCGTCGACACCGGCCTGCACTCGCGCAACTGGAGCCGCGAACAGGCGATCGCCTACATGCTCGACAACTCATCGATGGCGCCGAGCGACGTGGAGGCCGAAGTCGAACGCTACATCGCCAACCCCGGCCAGGCGCTCGGCTACAAGATCGGCCAGATCCGCATCCGCGAAATGCGCAGCCGGGCCGAAGCGGCGCTCGGGGCGAAGTTCGATCTCAAGGCCTTCCACACCGAAGTGCTGCGCGATGGCGCGGTGCCGATGGATGTGCTGGAGAAGAAGATCGAGCGGTGGATCGAGAGCAGGAAGTAAGAGGCCGCGATCGGCTCGGACTTCTTCTGTAGGTCAGGCTTCAGCCTGACATTTTTCAGGCCGGCTGAAGCCGGCCCCACAGCAAGAAACCAGCAACGCCGTCTTGATGCCGTGCCCTTGGCCGGGCCTGCCGTCCAATTCTTTCATGCGGTCTTTCGCGGCCTCCGATTCTTCAGACCGCATAAGCCCCACGAGTCCGCGCCGTCATCCCGATCTCCACCCGTGCGCCCAGCGGCAGGCTCGCGACACCGATCGTCGTGCGCGCCGGATACGGCTTCGCAAACTGCGTTGCGTACACCTCGTTCATCGCGGCGAAGTCGTTCATGTCGGTGAGATAGACCTGCACGTTCACGACGTCGGCGGGCGTGAGGCCGGCGGCGTCCAGCACGTTGAAGAGATTGCGGAAGCACTGTGCGGTCTGCTCGCCGATCGAACCCGTTACCAGCTTGCCGGTCGCCGGATCGAGCGGCGTCTGGCCGGAGAAGAAAACCAGACCGGCGGCTTCGACGGCGTGCGAATACGGCCCGACGACGGCGGCGCCGGGTGCGTTGATGGCGTTGCGGCTCATGCGGATCCTGAAGTGAGCGGAAGACGCGATGACGCTACTACGTCGCGTGCGAGCAAGCTATCGCCCAATGACACTGCATTGAGCCCCAGATGATTGAGATGAGGTTGAATTGAGCGTCCCTTCCTCCGCGCAGCGGGGGAAGGACAGGATGGGGGGCTCAAGTCAGGCAGCGCAGTTTGCCTTGATACCCCCACCCCAACCCTCCCCCGCTGCGCGGAGGAGGGGATCAGACGAGAGGCGATCAACGCAGAACAGTCCCTGATGTAGTGCCATTGGGCCATCGCCCGCTTCACGATCGCGTCGTCGCCTTGACGAGCTGCTTCATCGGCTCGGCGGAATTGCCGCCGAAATACTTGCGCACCGAGCCCACGAACGAACGCCACGAACTGCCGCGGCGGCGCGTCGGCAGGCCGAGCCGCTGGTGCATGGCCTCGAAGATCGCATCCGGTACGCTGATCCTGCAGGCCTTCTCCAGCCCCTGGAATCCCGGCGAAGAATTCGCTTCGCAGATGCGGTAGCCGTCGCCGTCGAACAGGATGTCGATGCCCGCGACATCGAGGCCCAGCGAACCTGCGACACGCACGGCGAGATCGGCCATTTCCGGCGGCGGATCGAAACAGGTACCGACACCGCCCAGGGAAATGTTGGATTTGAAACTGCCGTCGGCGGAGCGCCGCTCCATCGCGGCCACGGCCTGGCCGGCGATGACCAGCACGCGCACGTCGCGACCATGGCTCGACTTGATGTACTGCTGGAAGATGAAATCCGCGCCCGGCTTCGCGCCGTCGAGCAGCCTGGCGAGATCGTTGAACTGCTCGCGGTCCGCACACAGCAGCACGCCGTCGCCGCGCGTGCCCTTCAAGGTTTTCACGACCACGGGGAAACCCAGCTCGCGTTCGACCACGTCGACGTCGATCGGAAATTTCCCGAGGAGGGTCTTGGGAATCGGCAGCCCGGCGCCGCCGAGAATCTGCAGGGTCTGCAGCTTGTCGCCGACCGCTTCGACCGCCGCCGGCGAGTTCACCATCGCCACGCCCTGCTTCTCGAAATGGCGCAGCACGGCGAGCGTGAAGTAATCGCTCTCGCTGCCGGTGCGCGGAATGATGAGGTCGGGCTTCGGCAGCGCCTTGCCCTGGTAGATCGCCGACCAGTTGCCGGAAGAATCCACTACCAGATCGAAATCCCGCGGATGCAGTACCTTCAGATCGATGCCGAGCCGCGAGGCAACGCTCTGGAAGCGCTGCACCTCGGCCGCCTCGGGCACGTCCGGCGCGATTTCGCGATGAAAGAACAGCCAGCAGCGCATGGAAAGTCCTCGATTGGATCGTTGGAGCCCGCCGGTCTCGTCTGCCGCCACGGTGGGCGGAGTCGACCAGAAACGAAGTGAGAACGGCAGCGGTTCCCGGGGCGGAGTTGCGGCAGCGTAGCAGCGACGCGGTAACGGATCGGTCGCAGGCAGGCGAAAAGTCGGTGACAGACCCGTCAGCGAGACTGTCCGGGCGGTCGCGTGGCCCTCCTCCACACAGCCGGAGGAGGGGCCACGGAGGTTCAGAAGCTCATCCGGAACGATCCGAGAATCATGCGCGGCTCGCCGAGCATGATGCGCGACATGCCACCGTAGCTCGACGGGTTGTAGCGTTCGTCCGTCGCATTGCTGATGTTGAGCTGCACCTTGGTCGGGTTGCCCGCGAGATCGAAGGCGTAGCTCGCCATCAGATCGACCAGCGTGTAGCCGTCCAGCATGTACGGATAGATCGCCGGATCCCAGGCACGCTGCGTGCCGAGCTGCGAGTCCCGATACACCACGCCGCCGCCGAACTGCAGGCCCGTGTCGCCGACCCGATAGGTCGTCCAGAAACTCGCGCCGTTGCGCGGCACGCCGAACATGCGTTCGCCCTGCATCGTGTCCGAGTTCGTGTAACGCACGTCGGTGTAGGCATACGAGGCAACGACACTCCATGCGTCAGTGATCTGCCCGCTGATGTCCACTTCGATGCCTTCGCTCGTGGCTTCGCCCGCGAGGATGGTGCGCAAGGGATTCTCGGGATCGGCCATCGTCAGGTTGTCCTTGACGAGCTGGAACAGGGCGACCGTCAGGCCGAAGCGTGGACTCGGCTGCCACTTCGTACCGACTTCGTACTGGTACGACGTCTGCGGATCGAAGGCCGTCCCGGTGGTCCAATCGAAATTGGATGAGCCGAAACCTTCGACGAAGCTCGCGTACACCGACAGGTCCGGGCGCGGCTGATACAGCACGCCGCCGCGCCAGGTCAGCGCGCTGTCATTGGCCAGCAGCGTCGAGCCGGCGTAGTTGTTGTCGTAGCGCGCCTTGTCGTGGCGTACGCCGAGCATGACATGCCAGCGTTCGGCGAACGCGACCTGGTCCTGCAGATACACGCCTCCGTTCCTGTTCTTGTAGCCGTAGGCGTCGGCCGGATAGTCGTCGTGATAGGCGGAGGTGTAGTCGGGCGCGTGGATGTTGGAAAGCGTCGGCGTGCCGCCCCAGGCCCAGCCGCCCGAGTCGTAGTCCTCATCGTAGTAATCCGCGCCGACGAGCAAGGTGTGCTGCAGCGGGCCGGTCTCGAAATGACCGAGCAGTTCCAGGTTCACGGAAGCGACGCTCTGGTCTTCGTCCTCCCAGCCCCAGTGCACGCGTTCGTAGTTGCCAGCGAGATCGGCTTCCGACAGCCACGTGCCATCGGCGTGACTGTCGCGTACGAGATAGGTCAGGCGCTGCTGCAGTCGCCATGATTCATTGAATTCGTGCGACCAGTCGAGGGAATAGCTGACGCTGCGATCCTTGTACACGTCGTCCTTGCCGTTGAGATTGGTTTCGATGGGAATCTCGACGGGTCCGTTCACGTCGCCGATCGTGCCGTAGGTCTGCGCCCACGAACGATCGTCGTCCATGTACTCGATCGCCGCGCGAATGCTGGTTGCTTCGCCCGGACGCCATTCGATCTGCGGCGCGAGATACAGCCGGCGGTTGTGCGTGAAATCCTTGAAGCCGTCGGAGTCCTCGAAGGCGGCGTTGACGCGATACAGCCAGCTCTCGTCCGCATCCAATGCGCCGGTCGAATCGAGCGTGGTGCGATAGAACTCGTACGAGCCGATCTGCTGTTCGATGTCGGTGAACGCCTCAGCACGCGGACGCTTGGCGACGCGATTGATCATGCCGCCAGGTTCGATGCGGCCGTACATGATCGCGGCGGGGCCTTTGAGGACTTCGACGCGCTCGATGCCTGCCACTTCCTTCGGCGCCCGCGAGAAATCGCGCAGGCCATCCTGGTAGGTGGCGCCGTACGAGTCGGTCTGGAATCCGCGGATCATGAACGTGTCCATGGTGTTGCCGTCCGGGCCCTGAGCGACATACACACCGCTGACGTTCTTGATGGCGTCTTCGATGCGCAGCGCCTGCTGATCGTCGAGCAACTCACGGCTCACGACCTGCACCGAAAAAGGCGTTTCGAGCAATGGCGTATCGGTCTTCGTGCCCGTCGCGCTGCGCGTGGCGTGGTAACCCTCGACGGGACCGGTCGCGGTTTCCTCGATATCGGACGACACCTGGATGGCGCGCAGCGTCGTGGGTTCGGGTTGCGCGGCCGGCGATTGCGGATCGGCCGAGGCGGTGTTTTCTGCAGCGACGGCGAGCGTGGCGGTGATGGCCACTCCCAATGCGGTCGCTGCGGCAAGGCGGACAGGACGCATGCGATGACTCCCTGTTCATGTGTATCGCGGATGCGCCGCACCCGTCCGCGACGACAGGGCGGAAGCGGGGGCGGCAAGACGTTGGCTGGCGCTCGGGAAGTTCGCGCGGCGCGCGTAACGTCAGGAGGGGAGGCTGGCTGGTATCCGGTCGGCCAAGGTGCCGACGAACGGACGGCGATGATAATCGTTCTCATCTACGACGCAAGCTGCTGTCGTTTCAGCGGCTTATGAACTGCACCGAGTCGGACGCGAAGCCCTGCAGAATTGCCTCGAGCGTTGCATCGGCGGCGGCGATATCGACTCCGCAGGCCGCGTACCACTCGGGGTTGTAGTAGCTGTGCGAGTAGCGCTCGCCACCGTCGCACAGGATGGTGACGATCGAGCCGTGTTCGCCTGCCGCGCGCATGCGCTGCGCGACGGCCAGTACGCCGACGAAGTTGGTGCCGGTGGAGCCGCCGACGCGGCGGCCGAGTCGGCTGCTGACGTAGCGCATCGCCGCAAGGCTCAGCGCGTCCGGCACTTTCACCATCGCATCGACGCAGCCGGGAATGAAGCTCGCTTCGACGCGCGGACGGCCGATGCCTTCGATGCGCGAGCCGCCGGGCAGCGTGAGCGATGCATCGGGCTGGCCTTTGAGACAGCCGGCGAAGTAATCGAAGAACACGGAGCGTTCCGGGTCGGCGCACAGGATGCGCGTACCGTGGCGGCGATAGCGCACGTAGCGGCCGAGCGTGGCGCTGGTGCCGCCGGTGCCGGCGCCGCAGACGATCCATTCGGGAATCGGGTGCGGTTCCTCGGCCATCTGCTTGAAGATCGATTCGGCGATGTTGTTGTTGGCGCGCCAGTCGGTCGCGCGTTCCGCGTAGGTGAACTGATCCATGAAGTGTCCGCCGGTTTCGCGCGCGAGGCGCGCGGACTCGAAGTAGATGCGGGTCGGGTCGTCGACGAGATGGCAGCGGCCGCCCTGGAATTCGATGGCGGCGATTTTCTCGGGCGAGGTCGCCGCCGGCATGACGGCGATGAACGGCATGCCGAGCAGTCGTGCGAAGTAGGCTTCCGACACGGCCGTGGAACCGCTCGATGCTTCGATCACCGTGCTGTCCTGGCGCAGCCAGCCGTTCGCCAGCGAATACAGGAACAGCGAACGCGCCAGCCGGTGCTTGAGACTGCCGGTCGGATGACTCGATTCATCCTTCAGGTACAGATCGATGCCGTCGAAGCCCGGCAACGGCAGCGGAATCAGATGCGTGTCCGCCGAGCGGTTGAAGTCGGCTTCGATCTTCTGGATGGCTTCGGCGGCCCAGACACGCATGGTGTTCATCGGTACCCCTTCGCCTGCAACGAAAACAGATGCGCATAGTGTCCGTCGAGCTTCATGAGTTCCTCGTGGCTGCCATGTTCGACGATGCGGCCGTCCTGCAACACCACGATCTGGTCGGCCATGCGCACGGTGGAGAAGCGGTGCGAGATCAGGATGGCGATGCGCTCGCGGGTCAGGGCGCGGAAGTGCTCGAAGATCGTGGCCTCGGCAGCGGCGTCCATCGCGGCCGTCGGTTCGTCGAGCACGAGGATGTCGGCGCGTGAGCGCATGAAGGCGCGCGACAGAGCGATCTTCTGCCACTGGCCGCCGGAGAGTTCGCGACCGTCGTTGAACCATTTGCCCAGCGGCGTGCGGTAGCCGGCTGGCAGAGACTCGACGATGGGCGTGGCCATGCCTTTCTCGCCCGCTTCGCGCCAGCGCGTTTCATCTTCGAAATGCTGTACGTCGCCGGCGCCGATGTTCTCGCCGAGCAGCAGTTGATAACGCGTGAAGTCCTGGAAGATCACGCCGATGCGATCGCGCAGCGCCGCTTCGTCCCAGTCGCGCAGGTCCTGGCCGTCGAGCAGGATGCGGCCCGACGTCGGCGGATACAGGCGCGTCAGCAGCTTGATCAGCGTCGTCTTGCCGGAACCGTTCTCGCCGACCAGCGCCAGCGACTGGCCGGGACGGATGTGCAGGTTCACGTCGACCAGCGTCGGCGTTTCCGCGCCGGGATAGGTGAAGCCGACGTGTTCGAAGCGGATGCCATCGTCGGGCTGCGGCCCGCGCACGGTGTTTCCCCTGGGCGCGTCGACCGGCGTTTCCAGATAGTCGTAGAGCGTCGACAGATACAGGTTGTCTTCGTACATGCCGCTGATCGCGGAGAGGATCGCCGACACCGCGGCCTGTCCCTGGCGGAACAGCATCAGGTACATGGTCATCTGACCCAGCGTGATCGCGCGGGCGATGGCGGACAGTGCGATCCACGCATACGCGCCATACAGTGCCGCCGTGCCGATGAGTCCGAGAAAAAATCCCCACGTGTCGCGGCGGACGGTGAGATCACGATCTTCGCGGTACAGCTTGTGAAAGATGGCGCGATAGCGTTGCAGGAACAGCGGGCCGAGCCCGAAGAGCTTGATCTCCTTGACGTGGTCTTCGCGCGCCAGCAGCGTTTCGAGATAGAGCTGCATGCGCGTCTCGGGCGAGCGCCACAGGAACAGGCGGAACGCGGCGCCGGAGAATTTCGCCTCGGCGAGAAACGCCGGCAGGCCGGCGAGGATGAGCACGAGTACCGCCCAGCCCGAGAACTGGATCAGCAGCGTCGCATAGCTGAGCAGCGACACCGCGTTCTGCGCCAGACCGAACGTGCGCACGACCAGCGACAGCGGACGACTCGATGCCTCGCGCCGCGCGCGCGTCAGCTTGTCGTAGAACTCCGAGTTCTCGAAATGCGCCAGATCGAGCGTGAGCGCCTTCTCCAGGATCATCACGTTCACGCGCTGGCCGAGCTGCGCGCGCAGCAGCGACTGGCACAGCGACAGGCCGCGTTGCGCACCGGCCAGGCCGGCGACCAGCAGGCCTTCCACGCCGACCAGCAGCAGCGCATGCGAGGTACGCGCGGCGTGATCTGCCGGTGCCGCCTGCATCGCTGCGACCACGGCATCGACGATCAGCGCGCCCACATACGCGATCGCTGCCGGGAAAATACCGGCAAGCAGCGTCAATACGCCGAGCGCGATGCTGAGCGGGCGGCTGGTGGTCCACACCAGTTCGAGCGCGCGGCGGCTGTAGGCGAACACGCCAAGGAATCCGCGCGCCAGTTCGGGTCTCTCAGAGCTGGCGCGCGGTCGGTGTGGGTTCATCGGAGGTCGTTGTGTCGCAGGCAATTTCCCGGCGGAGTATCACCGATCGTCCCGCCGCAATTGCAATGGCCCCGTACGCGGGACCAGAATCCCGTCAGTTCGATGCCGGAATCAGCCAATGAGTGAACCGAAAGACCCGAAGCAGCCGCCGGCGGGTCAGCCCACCGCGGTGGGCGACAAGGGGGGAGACAAGCGCTCGGGCCGCGTGGCCTACGATTCGCGCGGCAATCCCACCTGGGAATGGCAGCTGGAGACGGGCGTCTATACGCGCGATGTGAGCACGCATCGCCTGCGCAAGCTCGATCTCGGCGAGCTGTCGCTGGCCGAGACGGCCAGGAATCCCAGGCTCGATCCCGACAAGCCCGTGAGTGCGCCGCAGCGGCAGCCGCTGCCCGGCGGCGGATTCAATCCGTATGACACCGCGCCGGCGAAGGGCGGTGGCGGCTCCGATCCTTACGACAATGCCCGCGCGACGGGCAGCAAACTGCGTCCGCCGACGGGTCCGTCGACCGCGCCGACTCCGCCGCCGCAGCGCAAGCCGCTCGATCTGAAACGGCTCGAAGAATGGATGAAGGCGAAGAAGCGGGCGGAGGAGAACCGGGACGACGATTGACTGCAGGTCAGGGTTTGTTTGTAGGTCAGGCTTCAGCCTGACTCCTCACAAAGGCCGGCTGAAGCCGGCCCCACAGCAAGAGAGCGCGCTAGTTCGGCGCGTAGATCTGATCGAACACGCCGCCATCCGCGAAGTGCGCCTTCTGGGTTTTGTCCCAGCCGCCGAAGTCGGCGATGGTCACGAGCGGAATCTTCGGAAACTGTTTCGCATATTTCTCCGCGACCTTCGCGTCGATCGGGCGATAGAAATTCTTCGCGATGATTTCCTGCGCTTCCGGGCTGTAGAGGTGCCGCAGGTATTCCGTGGCGACGTCGCGTGTGCCGCGCTTCAGCACGACCTTGTCGACGACGGCGACCGGCGGTTCGGCCAGCACGCTCAGTGAGGGCACCACGATCTCGACCTTGTCGGGCCCGAGTTCCTTGATGGACAGATACGCCTCGTTCTCCCACGCGAGCAGCACATCACCAATGCCGCGCTGGACGAACGTCGTGGTCGAACCGCGCGCACCCGTGTCGAGCACCGGCACGTTCTTGTAGAGCTTGCGCACGTATTCCTTTGCGCTCGCCTCGTTGCCGCCCGGCTGCTTGAGCGCCCAGGCCCACGCGGCGAGATAGTTCCAGCGCGCGCCGCCGGAGGTTTTCGGATTCGGCGTGATGACGGCGATGCCCGGCTTCACCAGATCGCCCCAGTCCTTGATGCCTTTCGGATTGCCCTTGCGCACCAGGAACACGATGGTCGAGGTGTAGGGCGAGCTGTTGTGTGGCAGGCGCGACTGCCAGTTCACCGGCAGCAGCTTGCCGTTGGTGACCAGCGCATCGATGTCGCCGGCGAGCGCGAGCGTGACGACGTCAGCGGGCAGGCCGTCGATCACGGTACGCGCCTGCTTGCCCGAACCGCCGTGCGACTGCTTGATCGAAACCTCATCGCCGGTCCTCGCTTTCCAGTACTTGGCGAATTCCTTGTTGTAGTCCTCGTACAGCTCGCGCGTCGGATCGTAGGAAACGTTGAGCAGCGTCGTCGATGCTGCGTGAGCAGCGGATGCGCCGAGCGTCAGACCGAACGCGAAGGCGGCGAGCAACGCGCGCCGGGTGCTGGAGATGTCGAACTTCATTGGATGATCCTGTCGTGGAGGCGCAAGGTGCGCCTCCACAGGATGAATGACGGGTGTTAAAGCTTCGTGACGGAAGAGAGCCTCAGAACGAGGCTCTCACCGTGAGTCCGTACGTGCGCGGATCGCCGGGCTGACCGATCACGAGGCCGGTGTTGCCTGACTGTGTCGAGAGGAAGTCGAAATATTCCTCGTCGAACGCATTGCGCACCCAGCCGTACACGTCCCAGCCCTGACCGAAGCGCACGCCGGCGCGGAAGTTCGCGAGCGAATAGCCATCGACGTCCGTGTAGAGCGAGCGCGACGGATTCGACGAGAACTTGGAGCGATACAGTCCGTCGAAGGCGAAGTACGCGCCGCCGTTGCTGCCGAGCGCCGCGAGCGGCAGTTCGTACTGCAAGCCATACGATGCGGACACCTTCGAAATGCCCGGCAGCCACTGGCCTGAGATGTCGCAGAACGCCGGGCTGAAGCCGCCCGGCGTACCCGGCGCGCTCGGCGGATTCGCCGCCGACGCCGCAGTGCCGCCGGCGAGTTCCGGCGGGCACGGTGCATCCGTGAACTTCGTGTACTCGTGATCGTTGTAGGCGCCGTTCGCGTACAGCGTCAGGCCGCTGATGGGCTGCGTGGAGAGATCGAGTTCGACGCCGCGCACGCGGATCTGCTCGGCGTTGGCGAGATAGCCGCGGATCACGTTGGCCTGGCTGTTGGTCACCGTGGCCTGATAGTCATTGATCTCGGTCCAGAAGCCGGCGAGGTTGGCGGTCAGCCGACCGTCGAACCACTGCGACTTCAAGCCGACTTCGAAGTGATTCACGTCTTCGGGCTTGACCGTTTCCACCGCAGTGATCGGCTGGCCGGCCGCATCCAGCGGCAGGCCGGAGAGATTGATGCCGCCCGACTTGAAGCTCTTGGCATACGTGGCATAGCCGAGCACGTTGTCGGCGATGTCATACGACACCGTGAAGTCGCCCGAGACATTCGTATCGCTGAATTCGGGTTCGTAGCTCTGCGGCGCCAGCACGCCGCGCTGTTCGCTCGTCAACGGTGTGTTGGTCGCGTTGGTGACGGTGGCAATGTACTTGCCTTCCTTCCTGTCGTAGTTGACGCGCAGGCCGGGTTGCAGTCGCAGGTCGTCGGTGACATGCCAGGTCAACTGGCCGAACGCAGCGGCGCTGGTGTTCTTCAGGCCGATGTCGTTCTCGGAGCGCAGGCCGTCGAGGATGGCGGGGTTGTTGGCGCTCGCACCGCCCAGTAGCCAGCGACTGGCCAGCGGACCCTGTTCCTGTGCGCCGTTGGTGTCGACGGTCTGGTAGAAGCCATACACGCCGACGACGTAGTCGATCTTTTCGCCGGTCGCTGCGTAGCGCAGTTCCTGCGAGTACTGGCGCTGCTTGGACGGATTTTCCGAGATCGTGGTAATGGGCAGGCCGATGAAGTCACGGTCGTTCTTCGGATACCAGTCCCATTTGCGATACGCGGACACCGACGTAAGCCGCCCGGGGCCGACATCCCATTCCACCAGCACCGACGCGCCGCCGAAGTACTGCTCGGCCGTGAGTTCGGCGTCGAGATCGGTCACGCGATCGAACGGATTGGTGCTCGGCACCTGGTAGTTCGAGGCAGCGGCGAGCGCGGCGTATTGACGGCTCAACGGACGCTGCGTCGAGCCTTCACGCACGTAGAGCTGGCCGAAGCCGAGCGGATCGGAGTGCGTATAGTCCGCCGAGAACTTGACGCTCAGCGAATCGCTCGCTTCCCACAGCAGCTGGCCCTTGAAGCCGAGGTTGTCCTGTTCGTTGATGTCGTCACCGGTCGCGGCATTGCGGATCGTGCCGTCGCGCTGCGTGTACGAGGTGCCGAGGCGGAAGGCGAGCTTGTCGGTTATCGGTCCCGAAACGGAGCCCTTGCCCTGCACGAATCCATAGTTGCCGTAGCTGACTTCGGCATCCGCTTCGGGCGTGAAGCTCGGTTTGCGCGAAGTCACGTTGATGGCGCCCGAGGTGGTGTTCTTGCCGTACAGCGTGCCCTGCGGTCCGCGCAGGATTTCGATCTGGTCGACATCGAGGAAGTCGAAGGTCGCCGTCGCGCTGCGCGCGTAGTACACCTGATCGATGTAGATGCCGACGCCCTGCTCGATGCCGTCGTTGGTCAGACCGAATGGCGCACCGATGCCGCGGATGTTCGCCGCGGAATTACGCGGGTTGCTGGAATAGAACTGCACCGACGGCTGCAGCTGGCTGAGCTTGCCGACGTTGAACGTACCGGTCTTTTCCAGTGTGCTGGAGTTCACGACCGAGATCGCGAGCGGCACGTCCTGGACCTGTTCCTCGCGGCGGCGCGCCGTGACGACGATGTTCTCCAGGGTCGCGGACGCATTCGCGCCATCCGCGGCGGCATCGGCCATTGCCGGGCCGCCCAGGGCCGTGCCCAGTGCAACCGTAACCGCCGTAGCGACGCCACCCCACATTCTTCGCGAGCTCATAAATCTCCCTCGTGTATTCATGGTCATTGCGGACGCAGCAGTGCGCCGGCATGAGTGAAATCCTACGAGGGGTGCCGTGAGGGATCAGTCGCGACCCGGTGACAAAGCGGTTAGCCGGGATTCCATCGCGGTAGAAGATGAGGACTTCTGCAGGAACGGGAATCGGAAGGAGGAGAGGGGCCGCAAAAGACCGTCAAAAATGGAACCCCGCTCCTACTTTCTTTCGCATTCTTTTATGCGGTCTTTTGCGGTTCGCGCTCTTCGTCTCGACTGCCGGATCCTCGCCATGACCCGTGACTGACAGGAGAGAAGGAAGGCGTTACGCTTCCGTCACCGCGCACTGCGCCTCCATCGTCACGGGTTCCCACATGACGGATCTCACGCCCGCTCCGGGTCAGCAGGAACGCAATTGGGCCGTCGGCGTGCATCTGAGCGCGCTGCTCGGTCTCGTCACCGGCATCGGCGCCGTGCTCGGCCCGCTGATCGTCTGGCTGATCAAGAAGGACGAAATGCCCTTCGTGAACGATCAGGGCAAGGAAGCGCTCAACTTCCAGATCACCGTGTTCCTCGCCGCCATCGTGTGCGTGATCCTGATGATCGTCGCCATCGGTTTCCTGCTGCTGCTCCTGCTCAGCCTGGCGGATCTGGTGTTCATCATCATCGCCGCCGTGAAGGCGAGCGAAGGGGTGGCGTACCGGTATCCGGTGAATCTGCGGCTGATCAAGTAAGGCACTGGCGAGATTAAAGAGCATCTCTATTCCGACTCGTCACCTTCCTGGCACGGCAATGCGGTCGATCCGGCCCGGTCGACTTTCCCCGGTGGGCGTCCTATCTTTACGAATCGGATCAATGAATTAGAAGAGCGGGGCGGGCGCCTGCACCGCGCCTGCTCCAACGACTCTTCAAGAACGATGCCCTTAACGCTCAACCAGCTCGAACACCACCTCTTCAAGGCCGCCGACATCCTGCGCGGCAAGATGGACGCCTCCGAGTTCAAGGAATACATCTTCGGGATGCTGTTTCTGAAGCGCTGCTCGGATGTGTTCGAGGAGCGGCGGGAGGAAGTCGTTGCGCAGCAGGTCGCCGGCGGCCTCGCCAAGGCAAAGGCAGAAAAACTCGCAGACCATCCACGCTGGTATGGAGATTCCTTCTATGTGCCGCCCGTGTCCCGCTGGGAACAGCTCGTCAACGAGGCCCACGAGAACGTCGGCGGCGAGCTGAACAAGGCGCTGGGCGGCCTTGAAGAGCACAACAGCACGCTGTCCGATGTGCTCGAGCACATCGACTTCACGCGCAAGGTCGGCCAGAGCAAGATCCCCGACATCAGGCTGCGCCAGCTCATCACCCACTTCAGCACGTATCGGCTGCGCAACGAGGACTTCGAGTTTCCCGACCTGCTCGGTGCGGCGTATGAATTCCTGATCAGCGACTTCGCCGATTCCGCCGGCAAGAAGGGCGGCGAGTTCTATACGCCGCGCTCCGTGGTGAAGCTGATGGTGCGGCTGCTCAAGCCGGCGCAGAAGCATCACATCTACGATCCCTGCTGCGGCTCCGGCGGCATGCTGATCGCGGCCAAGGAATTCATCGACGAGCAGGGCGAGGACGGACGCAAGGCCAATCTGTACGGACAGGAGGCGAATGGCACCGTCTGGTCCATTGCCAAGATGAACATGCTGCTGCATGGCATCCGCACGGCGGACCTGCTGAATGAAGACACGCTTGCCGAGCCGCAGCATGTCGATGGCGGCGAACTCAGGCGCTTCGACCGGGTGCTCACCAATCCGCCGTTCTCGATCAACTGGGGCAACACCGAGAAGGATCGCGAGGGCCGCGCCCTGTGGGCGCCGAAGTTTCCCGAGCGTTTTCGTTTCGGCCAGGTGCCGCTGGGCTCGAAGAAAGCCGATCTCATGTTCGTGCAGCACATGGTGCATGTGTTGGCGGACGGCGGACTGCTGGCGACCGTCATGCCGCACGGCGTCCTGTTTCGCGGCGGCGAGGAAAGAGCGATCCGCGCCGCCATGATTCAGGAGGATCTGCTCGAAGCCGTCATCGGCCTCGCGCCCAACCTGTTCTACGGCACCGGCATTCCTGCATGCATCCTGGTAATGCGCAAGACGGTCAACGGCAGGAGCGGCAAGCCGAAGGAGCGGCGCGGCAAGGTGTTGTTCATCAACGCCGACCGGGAATACTTCGAAGGCCGGGCGCAGAACTATCTGCATCCTGAACACACCGAGCGGATCGTTAATACCTTCGAAGCATTTGCCGACGTGCCTGGCTTCGCTGCCGTGGTCGATGTCGAGACGCTGCGCGCCAATGATTTCAATCTGAACATTCGCCGCTATGCCGACAACGCGCCGCCGCCCGAACCGCATGACGTGCGCGCGCACCTGCTGGGCGGCGTCCCACGCGACGAGGTCGCTGCGAAGCAGCCGTTGTTCGCGGCTCATGGATTCAGCGCCAGCGAATTGCTCCAGGATCGGGATGCCCGCTACCTGGAGTTCCGTGCCGATGTCACGACTCGCCAGTCATTGAAGCCTGCGATCGAAAACAATCCGGGCCTCCTCGCGAAGGAGCGCACGGTGCGCGACGCGTTCGATCAGTGGTGGAAGGCCCACGCCAGCAGGATCACGAAACTGGCCGGACAGGGGAGCTTCGTCGGCGTTCGCAACGATGTGCTCAGAAGCTTCAGCGCGGCGCTCGATCCGCTGGGCCTGCTGGATGCCTTCCAGGTGCGCGGCATCGTGGCGGGGTTCTGGGATCAATCGAAATACGACTTCCTCACCCTGATGGCGCGCGGCAGCAAGGGCGTCATCGACGCCTGGCGCACGAGCATCATCACGGCCCTGGAGGACGAGGAGTCGAAGCACGATCCGCTGGATCACAAGCTGGTCCGGTTTCTCCTGAATGATTTCGTGGCGCAGCTTGCAGAGCTGGAAGCGAAAAAGGCCGAGCTCGAAGCGCAGATCAAGGCAGCGACGCCACAGAACGAGACTGGCGAAGACGACGAGGCCGCCGAAGCGGAGGACGAAACCGCGGTCGACCCGACCCAGATGGCCGCCTGGAAGAAAGACCTCGGCGCGGTCAGGAAGCAATTGAAGGGCAGCGAAGGCGAACTGGTCAGGCAACTGAACGCCGCCGTCGATGCGCTCGACGAGAAAAAGGCCGCGACCCTGTTGCTCACGATCCTGCACGACGACATGCGCACCATCGTCGAACGCTACATCACCCAGCATCGCCAGCAGATCGTTGCCGCGTTCGAGAACTGGTGGGACAAGTACAAGGTCACACTCACCGAGATCGAGCACGACCGCGACGCGGCGGCGAAGCAGCTGCAGGAGTACCTGAAGGGATTGGGGTATGTCTGAAGGAGAAGAAGCGGATAGCGGATGGCGGATAGGGGATAGTCAGAAGGGCAGTGGCGCTTCCTCCGTCCCCTCCTCCGCGAAGCGGGGGAGGGTTAGGGTGGGGGCGTCTCTGGCTGGGATTGAAACATCGATTCTCAAGGAGTGAGACATGAAAGCTCGATCGAAGAAAGTTGCAAGCACGCGAGCGAAGGCGGTGAAAGCGAAGGCGCCTGCCAGGCGTTCGGCACACCGCAAAGGACGGATGCAGCCCAGGCCGCCGGATGCAGCGCCAGAGACTGTGAGCGGCGAGGTGATTCTGTATCAGCCGCCCGGCGGCAGGATTCAGCTGGACGTGCGGCTCGAACGCGATACCGTCTGGCTGACCCAGGCACAGATGGTCGAGCTGTTTGGCCGGGATCAGTCCGTAGTGTCGCGGCACATTCGCAACGTCTTCACGGAGGGAGAATTGCCCGAGGAAAGCAATATGCAAAAAATGCATATTGCTCTGTCCGACAAGCCCGTCGTCCTGTACAGCCTCGACACCATCATTTCCGTCGGCTATCGCGTCAAGTCAAAGCAAGGCACCCGGTTCCGTATCTGGGCCACCCAGACCCTGCGCGATCACCTGCTGCGCGGCTACACGCTGAACGAAAAGCGCCTGCGTGAACGGGGCTTCACCGAGATCGAACAGGCCGTCGAACTGCTGTCGAACACGCTGCGCAATCAGTTCCTGGTCACGGAGCAGGGTCGTGCCGTGCTCGATGTCGTGCAGCGCTACACGCGCGCGTGGAAACTGCTGCTGGAGTACGACGAAGACAGCCTCCCATCGACGCCGGCAAATCCGGTCGCGCAATCCAGCGAACTCTCCCTGACGCGGGCGCGGGCCGCCATCCAGGCTCTGCGCGCCGCCCTCGCAAGCCGCAACGAATCGACCGACCTCTTCGGCCGCGAACGCGGCGATCAGCTCGAAGGCATTCTCGGCGCGATCGAACAGACCTTCGGCGGCGAACCGCTGTATCCGACGGTGCAGGCGCGGGCGGCACATCTGCTGTACTTCGTCATCAAGGACCATCCGTTCTCGGATGGCAACAAGCGCATCGGCACGCTGCTGTTCCTGGAGTATCTGCGGCGCAATCAGTTGCTGTTGCGAGCGGATGGCGAGCCGCGGCTGGCGGACAATGCGATGGTGGCGCTCGCGCTTCTGGTGGCGGAGAGCGATCCGAGGCAGAAGGAGTTGATGATTCGGTTGGTGTTGAACTTGCTGGAGGACGGGCGATGACGGACGCTAGTTTCGAAGATTTCGCAAATAATTCATCTGGCTTCCGGCAAAGCAATCCGCCGCCGAGCGGCTGGCGGTCTGTCAAACTCAGAGAGGTCAGTAGTTGCACGTTGGGAGGAACCCCTCCCACGGGAATTCCGAAGTATTGGGGTGGTTCTATCCCTTGGATGGCCTCGGGGGATGTGAATCTACGCCGGGTTTACGACGTGCCAGGTCGAATTACTGAGGCAGGCCTAGCGATATCGAACGCGACGCTGACTTCTCCGCCTGCAGTGGCAGTTGGACTCGCTGGGCAGGGAAAGACTCGTGGCACTGTGGCCCTTACGTTATGTGCTCTGAGTACGAATCAATCGATAGCGCTCTTGCGCGGTGACGAATCGTCACTGTTGACGGGATATCTTTTTCACAATTTGGATCGCAGATATGAGGAGCTGCGAGCGCGCTCGTCAGGTGGAGGACGCGGAGGTCTATCGAAGGAAATTCTAGAGTCGATTCCTATCGACTTGCCGCCATCCGGTGAGCAGAGGCTCATCACGCAGATCATCGACACCCTCGACACCGCCATCCGCCAGACCGAGGCGATCATCGAGAAGCTCAAGCAGGTCAAGCAGGGGTTGCTGCACGATCTGTTGACGTGCGGCATCGACGAGAACGGCGAATTGCGTCCGCCGCAGAGCGAAGCGCCTCACCTGTACAAGCCGTCGCGGCTGGGGTGGATTCCGAAGGAGTGGGATGTTTCCGGTTTGCAGTCGAGAGCGTCACCCGAGAGGAGCGTGATTCGGACTGGCCCCTTTGGTTCGACGTTGAAGGGTGAGCACTGGCGCCAGGTTGGAAGGCCTGTGATCACCATTGGATCGCTTGGAGATAGGAAATTCATTGAAGGCGAGCTGCTCTATATCTCGGAAGAGAAGGCCCGTTCTCTTGCCGATTTTGAGGTCCACATCGGCGACATCGTATTTTCTCGCGTGGCTGATGTGGGCCGATCTGTCGTTGTTGGGGCTGCTGAGGTTGGGTGGATAATGTCCTCGAATTTCATGCGAATCTCCATCGACTTGATGAAGGCTAGGCCCGAGTACGTGCAACTCGTGTTAAGCAGTGACCACAGATTACGAAGGCAGACGCGGGCGCATGTAAATTCAGGAGGTCGCGACGTCGCCAATAGCGCGATCTTACTCGGGCTTCTGTTAGGTTGGCCGCTTTCTGATGAGCAAGATGAAGTGTTGCGCCGCGTTGCATCCCTCAATATTGAGGTGGATGAGGAGGTGCGCAGGTTTGAAAAACTGAACTCGGTGAAGATAGGCCTCATGGACGACCTCCTCACCGGTCGCGTCCGCGTCACGCCACTGCTCAAGG